>Ga0315286_10004641_pt1 | contig 13188 bp, 10 predicted proteins | sample YL17G10_0_MG_FD_205038 | JGI IMG/M metagenome (GOLD analysis project Ga0315286, IMG submission 205038) | Sediment microbial communities from Yellowstone Lake, YNP, Wyoming, USA - YL17G10_0 | ecosystem: Environmental > Aquatic > Freshwater > Lake > Sediment | place: USA: Wyoming | collected... | reverse complement strand
GAGACGCCGGTGAAGACGACGAGTCTCTTCTTTGGAATGTATACCGTGACGTTCTTCAGGTTGTGCTCACGCGCGCCGATGACCTCGACCGAACTCATACTGCCCCCTCAGATCGGGGTGCCTTGGCTCGGATATTTATGTAAAGCGCAGGCTCTCGGGGAGGCCGGGTGAAAGTGGGGAGCGTTTTTCACAGAAACAGAGATTTATATAACCGTTGGAGGCTGTTACAAGGGATCAAAACTCACAGGAAGAATTGAGATCGCTCGGAGGTCCTTGGCTCTGCCGGGGCAACGTGTTTTAATAGCCATAAAGGGCTATTCGATTGAAAACTTCGGGGGAACCAATCATGAAGGAGTTTAAGAAGAGGGTACTAGTCACATCGGCGCTTATCTACGCCAACAACTCGTTACACATAGGTCATCTATTTGAGAACACGCAGACCGACATCTATGTCAGGTTCCTGAAACTGTGTGGTCACGATGCGTTCTACTGCGGTGCGGAGGACACACATGGCGCGCCGATAGAGATCGCGGCTGCGAAGCAGGGCATAAGCCCCGAGCAGTTTATCGCCAAGTGGGCGAAGGAACACCAGGAAGACTATAAGCGATACGAGATCGACTACGACAGCTACTACACCACCCACAGCCCCGAGAATCGGTACTACACGGAGCTCATCTTCAAGCGCCTGCAGGATGCAGGGCATATATACACGAAAGACATCGAGCTCACATACTGTGAGAACTGCAAGCGTTACCTCCCCGACAGGTATGTCAAGGGCACATGCCCAAAGTGCGGCGCGAAGGACCAGTACGGCGATGTATGCGAGAAGTGCGGCGCAGCCTACAGCACCATCGAACTCGTCGAGCCCTACTGCAGCATCTGCTGCTCTAAGCCTATTAGGAAGCTGAGCCGCCACTACTTCTTTCGCCTAAACGATTTCAGCGACCGGATACGTGCATGGCTTAATGGCAACAAGAACCTCCAACCCGAGATCAGGAACCAGATACTCAGCTGGGTTGATCAGGGGCTTCAGGACTGGTGCATAAGCAGAGATGGCCCCTACTTCGGCTTCAAGATCCCGGGGGAGGAAAACAAGTACTTCTACGTTTGGCTCGACGCTCCCATAGGCTATATCGCCTCGACAGCTCACTACTGCAGGGGCAAGGGCTTCACGGCCGAGGACATCTGGCTAGGCGAAGACTCCACAATCGTTCACGTGATCGGCAAGGACATCATCTACTTCCACCTGCTCTTCTGGCCCGCCGTCCTTATGGGCAGCGGGTTCCACATCCCCGACAACATCGTCGTACACGGCTTCCTCAACGTCAACGGGGAGAAGATGAGCAAGAGCCGCGGCACGTTCCTCACTGGCAGGGAGTTCGCAGAGTATCTCGACCCCGAGCTTCTCCGATACTTCTACGCTGCCAATCTCAGCCACACCATGACCGACATCGACCTCGATTTCAAGACTCTGCAGGACAAGGTTAACAACGAACTCGTCAGCAACATCGCCAACCTAGTCTACAGGACCCTGAGCTTCCTCGACAAGAACTTCGACAGCGCGATCACGACGACTCTCGACAAAGAGCTACTCACAGACGTGGCGAAGAAGACCGAAGGAGTACGCGACAGCTACTACGAACTAAACTTCCGCGAAGCCGTCGCCAAAACGCTTGAGATCAGTACCGTCGGCAACAAATACTTTCAGGACAACAAGCCGTGGGAGCTCGTCAAGACAGACAGGGAGAAGGCGCAGAGGGTCCTGACCGACTGCGTCAACATCGTCAAGACCGTCTCGATCCTCATGAACCCCATCACCCCCACCTTCTCAACCCGGGTCGAGGAGCAGCTAGGACTAGCTGATCTCAAGTGGGTGGACGTCGACCGAGTCATAGAGAACCACAGGATCGCAGGCGCCAAGATAATCCTCCGCAAGATCGACCCGATCATGTTGAAGAAACCCGGCGAGGCGAAACAGGAGGAGGAGCGGGAGGAGAAGCCGGCGAAGCCCACCGGCCCAGCGGTTCTCGATCTCCGAGTCGCCGTCGTAACCGAGGTGAATGACCACCCGCAAGCGGACAAGCTCTACGTCCTCAAGATCACCCTCGGCTCCGAGCTGAGGCAGCTCTGTGCCGGGTTGAAGCCCCACTACCCGAAGGAGGAGCTACTCGGTAAGCACCTAGTGGTGGTCACGAATCTTAAGCCCGCGAAGCTGAGGGGCGAGCTTAGTCAGGGCATGCTCCTAGCAGCCGACTCGGGAAGCGTGGTCGGCGTCCTCAACGCACCCAATACCCCTGCCGGGACACAGGTCACGGCAAACGGCGTCTCAGGCAAGGGTGCACCCCAGGTCGAGATCGGGGACATCGCAGCCCTCACCCTCGAGGCGAAGGCAGGGAAAGCCTACATAAACGGAAAGCTGCTTGCTACGGAGATGGAGACAGTCCGCGTCGACAAGGGCATAGAGGGTAGAATCAGGTAACTCCAAATCGGCCCGTGTTAGTGCTGATTATTTAAATTTAGGGGAATCACAGAGCATATAGTGAAAATCTTTGGGACGCGACCCAGTCTGCGGCATGTATGTCGATGAGACACACGCCGCTTTTAAGGTGGAACGGGGCGGCAAGACCTACTACTTTTGCAGCGAGGGTTGCATGCTCAGCTTCCAGCAACCGGACCGCGAGCTGATCAAACTCAGGAACCTAGCGATATTCAGCTTCATCCTCGGTGCGCTGACCTTTATCGTCATGTTCGCGGGTATTCCCCTGCCCCTCTTGCCGATGGAGTGGTGGGCGCTGCTCCTTGCGACCCCTGTCCAGTTCGTCGCCGGTTGGAGGTACTACCGTGGCGCCTGGGGGGCTCTGAAGGCGCGTACCGCCAACATGGACACCCTCATAGTCATTGGGTCGACGACCGCCTGGGGCTACAGCGCCTTCGTTGTCCTCTTCCCCATGTGGGCACCAAGTATGGACATATACTTCGACGCCTCGGCCCTCATACTCGCCCTCATCCTAGTCGGCAAGTACCTAGAGGATGTGGCCCGAGGCAGGGCGAATGAAGCCGTCCGCAAGCTCCTCGACCTCCAGCCCCCCATGGCTCGGATCGTCAAGGAGGACGGCACCGAGGAGGAGGTTGGTGTCGAGATCATCATGCCCATGGACATCCTGCGCGTAAAGCCGGGTGAGCGCGTCCCCCTCGACGGGGTAATCGTCGACGGTGCCACAAGCGTGGACGAGAGCATGATCACAGGTGAGAGTGTCCCCGTGTCGAAGAAGGCTGGGGACGAGGTCATCGGCGGCACGATGAACAAGGAGGGGAGCTTCAAGATGGACGTCACCAAGATCGGGATGAACAGCACCCTCCAGCAGATCGTTCAGATGGTGGAGGACGCTCAGCTGAGTAAAGCGCCGATCCAGCGCTTCGCCGACACCATCGCAGCCTACTTCACCCCAACGATACTCATCATAGCAACACTATCCGCCCTAGGTTGGTTCTACATCGCACACGAGACCTTCGGCGTGGCATTCACAACGTTCGTCGCCGTCGTCATAGTCGCCTGCCCATGCGCAATGGGGATAGCTACACCAACAGCCATTCTAGTTGGCGCCGGGCTCGGGGCTCAGAACGGCATACTCATCAAGAACGGTGAATTCCTTGAGAAGGCGCGCAGCCTGCAGGCAGTCGCCTTCGATAAGACAGGCACTCTCACTAAAGGCGAGTTAGCTGTGACCGACGTCGTTGGCGAAAATCCAGAAGAACTACTCGCCGCGGCTGCGAGTCTCGAGAAGCTCAGTGAGCACCCCATAGGTACGGCGGTCGTGAAGAAGGCTGAGGAGAAGGGACTCAAGCTCAGCGAACCTAAGGACTTCGAGGCCCTCGCCGGCAGAGGTGTCAAGGGATCAATTGGACGGAAGAGCTACGTCGTCGGGACGAGCCGACTTATGGAGGAGGTGAAGGCAGAGGTCCCCGACAAGGTGAAGAAGCAATCTGAGTCCCTCTACGATCAGGGGAAGACCCTCGCCTTCGTCTCTGCGAACGGCAAAGTTATCGGAATAATCGCCGTCGCTGACCAGATCAAGGACAACGCCCCCAAGGCGGTCAAGAGACTCAGAGAGATGGGCCTTAAGGTCATCATGATAACCGGTGACAACAAGAGGACCGCCGAAGCAATAGCGAAACAGGTCGGCATAGAGGATTACAGGGCAGAGATTCTGCCCGAGGACAAGGTGAGCGTTGTAAAATCGCTGCAGAAGGAGGGCCTCATCGTCGCCATGGTGGGCGACGGTGTCAACGACGCCCCAGCCCTTGCCGCAAGCGACGTGGGGATCGCCCTCGGCAGCGGCACAGACGTCGCCGTCGAGGCAGCTGGAATCGTCCTCATAAAGAACAACCTCGAAGACGTCGCCCGGGCCATAGACCTCAGCAAACGCACCTACAGCAAGATCAAGCAAAACCTATTCTGGGCGTTCTTCTATAACAGCGCCCTCATACCCGTGGCAGCTGGTGTCCTTATCCCCTGGGGTATACAGATGAACCCGATTCTAGCAGCAGGAGCCATGGCAATGAGCAGCATAACAGTCGTCAGTAACAGCCTGCTGCTTCGCAGGTGGAAGCCGAGGGAGTAGGTATGCCGGAAGTCACCAAGGAGATTGCCATCACGCGGATGGACTGCCCCTCCTGTGTCGTAACCCTCGAGAAATCTGTCCTCAATGTCACCGGCGTAAAGAAGGTGCAGGGTAACTATCTTAAGAAGGCCCTCAAGGTTACAATGGATGATGTCACATCCCTAATAGCCGTAGAGAAGGCGATTGAGGACGTCGGCTACCAGGTCGCATACAAGAAGTACCCGAGTCCCCTCTCAAAGCTCCGCGGCCTCTTCAGCAGGGGCGACTCCACAGCGATCACATCCATAACAGACTCCGACTTCCCTGGGAAGGTGCTGAAGGCGGAGAAACCGGTCGCTGTCCTCTTCAGCAGCGAGGGCTGCCCGAGCTGCCATGTGCTAAAACCGCAGATCAAGACCCTCGCTGAGAAGAAAGCAGGTAACGTCGACTTCTTTGAGATGGACGTCTCACATACTGAGACGTGGAAGGACTACCAAGTAATGGGCATCCCTACAGTTGTCGTCTTTCGTGGCGGCGAGTCTGCGGAACGCTTCGGGGCCATACTCAATGTAGGTGAACTTGAAAAAGCGCTCACTTGACACCGGCTTCCCGGTGCCTCCTCGTGTTGTACTCGTCAGTCTTTCCTTTGGCGATGGAGAGATTTTTCTAGTCACTCCTCCTATAGAACTTGACGAGGTAGATGATCTGCCCGCTATGATGGCTCTCCAGCTTCCTTGGCCATTCTAATTTGTGGGGTGTTAGGCTAGATGAATCTGATCGACTCCCCGATTTTGGGTAATTTTTATAGCAGGGCTGCCGGGTATTCATCAAAGCTCCCCGGTGCCAAGAGTGAACACACTACACCACAACGGCGTAATAGTCCCATGGAAGTACAAGGCGCGTGGCCTTTCAGTCAGGATCAAAGGCCAGCTTCTGAGCCTCAGCGAGGAGCAGGAGGAGATGATCGTCGCGTGGGCCAAGAAAGTGGGCACACCATACGTCGATGACCCTAAATTCATGGAGAACTTTCACGAGGACCTCGGTAAAGCTCTCGAGTTGAAGCTCCTGCCCGGGGATGTAGACTTCTCAGATATCATACGCCTCGTGCAGAGGGAGCGTGAGGAGAAGCTCGTACTGCCTCCAGAGGTGAAAAAGGCTCAGGCGGCGGAGCGTAAGGCACAACGAGAGGCGAACAAGGAGAAATACGGTTACGCCATCGTCGACGGGCAGCGGATGGAGCTCGGCAACTACAATGTCGAGCCAAATAGCATATTCATGGGGCGTGGCCAACACCCGTGGAGGGGTAAATGGAAGAAGGGGCCCGACTACTCAGACATCGAGCTAAACCTCAGCCCGGACGCCCCCCATCTGCTGGGCAACTGGAGGGCAATCGTCTGGGAACCGGGGACTATGTGGATAGCCCGCTGGACGGACAAGCTTAGTGGCAAGAAGAAGTACGTCTGGCCCGGCGATGCCAGCTTCCTCAAGCAGAGGAAGGATTTGGAGAAGTACGAGAAGGCGCGCGCTCTCAAGGAGAGGCTGGGCGAGGTCAAGGCGCATATTGAGGCTAACCTCTCCGTCGAGGACCTGAAGAGGCGCAAGACGGCTACCGTCTGCTACCTAATCGACCGGCTCAAGTTCAGGGTGGGCGACGAGAAGGACGACGAGGATGAGGCTGATACGGTGGGCGCTTCGACGCTTCGCCCTGAACACGTCTGCTTCAACAAAGACGGCTCGGTCACTTTCAACTTCCTCGGCAAGGACTCGGTGCCGATGAACATCACTGCCAAGCTGCCGCCAAAGTTAGTGCAGAATCTCCGCGACTTCGCCGCAAGCGCGGGTAAGGAGAGTCTATTCGATGGCATAAACTCGGGCCACGTCGGCGACTTCCTCAAGGAGATAATGGACGGGCTCAGTGCCAAGGTCTTCAGGACACTCTACGCCACGGACGCCGTCGGGGGCAAACTCGCCACTGAGACGGTGAAGTCGGAGGACCCAGACTACGTTAAGCGCCAAGCAGCACTCCGTGCCAACCTGGAGGCCGCCATAGTCTGCAACCACAAGCGCACCATCCCCAAGACTTGGCAGCAGAGCTTGCAGGCGAAGAAGGACCGCCTCAGGCAACTCGAAGCCAAAGCGTCCGCCGACGAGAAGGCGATGCGTCAGAAGCTCACCGACGAGGAGAAGAAGTACCGCGAGAAACTCGCTACAGCCGACAAGAAACTCGACGAGGCGGAGCGGAAGCTACGCCAAGCCGAGCTGCTGCTCGGGGAAGCCAAGAGAGACCCCGAGAAGGCGCTTCTCACTCTGAAAAAGCGGGTCGAGGCAGCTAAGAAGGCAACGAAGGAGGGGCGCGAGCTCTCACGCAGAGTCAAGAACGACCACGTCACCGCGAGCCTAAAACTGAAGAAGCAGCTCGAAGAGAGGAAGAAGCGCGACAGGGAGGCCCTGGAGCGAATAAGTCTTCAGGTCGAGGCGCAGGAGATCACTCGAGACTACAATCTCGGCACCAGCCTGAAAAACTACGTCGACCCCCGCATCTACTACGACTGGGGGAAGAAGGTGGGTTTCAACTGGCGCAGCTACTACCCGACGACGCTTCAGAAGAAGTTCAGTTGGATCGAAGAGAACCCCGAGGACGAAGAATCATAAGCCCGATGCGCCACCCTCTATTCCATGAGGAACCTAGTCAAACACAAGCTCATGGCTGGTAAACCCGCTATAGGAACCTGGGTGACGGTCGGCCACCCCGACATGACCATGTACCTTGCAGATATGGGCTTCGATTGGCTCGTCTGCGACATGGAGCACAGTGCATTCGGTCCGGAGACCTACCACAGCCTTGTACAGAGCATGCTCTATGCACGCGGTAAGTGCATGCCGCTGGCACGCATCCCTTGGATCGACCTAATCTGGTGCAAGAAGGTGTTGGACGCGGGTGCGATGGGCCTTGTGCTGCCCCGAGTCGAGTCCGCGAAAATGGCGAAAGAGGCCGTACGACTCATGAAGTACCCGCCTCAGGGGGAGAGGGGTGCAGGACCACGCCTAGCCGCTTTCCGCGACCCGGACTATTTCCAGACCGCAAACGACGAGATTCTCGTTATCCCTATGATCGAGACCGTCAAGGGGGTGGAGAAACTCGACGAGATATTCAGCGTCGAGGGCGTTGACGCCTGCTTCGTGGGGCCCAGTGACCTAAGCCTAGATATGGGCATACACAAGCAGTACACGAATCCCAAGTTTATCGAGACGCTCGATAGGATCGTGGACGCCGCCAAGATGCACGGCGTTGCGCCGGGTATGCACTGCTTCGTTACGCAGGATGCGACCGACATCAACGACGCGATAAAGCGTGGCTTCAGGTTTTGCGCTCTGGACACCGATCTCGGCTACCTCAGTCGCTCCGTGAAGAGCACGATAGGCTACGTCAAGGGGTGGAAGCCAGGCGAGGGCGGCGAGGCACCCGCCGTCTAAGCCTATATCCCCAAGGTACCATTATTTAGCACATGATTAGTCCCACCGAGATAAGCGGCCTCAAGATCATAACAATACTCGACAACATCACACAGAGCGCCGGCCCCGTTGCCCACTGGGGGGTCTCCACCCTTATCGACTACGAAGTCTCGGGAAGGAACAAGCGCGTCCTACTAGACACGGGAAGCGACAGGGAATGCGTCCTCAGGAACCTGAAGGAGCTGAAAATCGACCTTAGGGGAATGCGCGCGCAAGATACCAACCTTCTTGCCCTCTGCTGCGAGCACTGCCGCGAGGTTGACTGTGACAAGGCTTTTGCCTACGCCTCCCTTGCCGCTCATTACTGCGACCTTGTGCTTCACGCGATCCATTCGCGCCTTGAGCTGGTTGAGTTCCTCGACGCGCCTAACGAAGTCCTCGCCCTTTTGAGACTCATCCGAATTGGCTGACACAGGAGAGGCACAGCCACCGATGCGTAATAAACCTATCCCGGGTGGACATTTGAGCAATTAGTATTTTAACCGCCTCGACGGTTTCAACACGAGTGATCTCCCTTGATCGAGAGGCTTAAGCGTAGGCTGCGGGGCGTCGAGGCGCTTGACGCTTGGGCAGCCGTGGCCATACTCATCAGGGAGGAGGAAGACGACTATGAGACCCTCCTCGTCAAGCGCGCTGTGGTGCTAGGAGACCCCTGGTCAGGGGATATGGCCTTCCCCGGCGGCAAGAAGACACAGAGTGACCATACGCTACAGGAGACAGTCATCAGAGAAGTGCAGGAGGAGACTGGGATTGACCTCCACCACCTTACCTACATTGGTGGTCTGCCCATTATCTTCTCATCAATGAAACCCGACAGGGACGTCCTCCCTATTGTTTATCTCTACGAGGGGCGGCCCGAGATCAAGCTAAACCCCGAGTTGACGGCTTACCGCTGGGTCCACCTAAAGGATCTTAAGACGAGCAGGACGATCGCGAAGGTGAAGGGGTGGGAGGGTGAGGTCTTCAAACTTGGGGATGATATTGTCTGGGGTCTTACTTACAGGATGCTGGACAAACTCCTAGAGATGCTGGATGAGGCTTAACCCAGTACCTTCTTAAGGGCTTTCGCGACGTCGACCGGCTGCTCTCCTATTGCCGCACCTGCGCCCCTGAGGGCGTTCATCTTGCTTTCCGCGGTCCCTGTCGAGCCCTGGATTATTGCTCCGGCGTGCCCCATCCTCTTGCCCGGTATCGCTGCGCGCCCAGCAATGTAAGCGGCTATGGGCTTCGTGAACCCACCAGACGCGATGAAGTCGGCTGCCTTCTCCTCCGCATCGCCTCCAATCTCGCCGATGAGGGCGACTGCCCTTGTCTCGGGATCCTTATGGAACCACTTGAGGAGCTCAATGTAGTCGAGGCCGACGACGGGGTCTCCGCCGAGGCCGACGCATGTGGATTCGCCGAGTCCCTGGTTTGTGACGTGGGCTGCGATCTCATAGAATAGAGTGCCGCTGCGGCTGATTATGCCGACGGAGCCGCGTTTAAAAACCTGGTTCGGCATGATACCCATCTTGGATTCGCCCGCTTTGATGAGGCCGGGTGTGTTAGGGCCTACTACTGTCGTGCCTATTTGCTTAGCACGTGCAACTAACTCGATTGTATCTCTGACAGGTATGCCCTCAGTGATGAGGACGATAGGGTCCATCCCCGCCTCCATCGCCTCAAGGGCAGCGTCGAGCACCCCCCCAGCCGGGACGAAGATGATTGATGCATCGCAGCCGTGCCTCTCTTTCGCCTCGAGGACCGTATCATAGACGGGTGTGCCGTCGACCTCCTGCCCTCCGCGGCCTGGTGTGACCCCCGCGATTATCTTCGTGCCGTACTCCTTCATGCGAGCGGCGTGGAACTTGCCCTGCGTTCCGGTGATGCCCTGCACGACAACCTTCGTGTCCTTGTTGATGAGCTTCATCTTCAAGCATCCCTCGCGAGTTTGACGGCCTTCTGCGCCGCCTCCTCCATCGTGTCATCCGTCTCTATTCCCGCGCCGTGGAGGAGTCTCTTACCCTCCTGCTCGTTCGTGCCCATCATCCTGACAACTATAGGCTTGTTGTCCCCGAGCTTCTTCCGTGCCTCGATGATGCCCTTTGCTGTGTCGTCGCAGCGGGTGATGCCTCCAAGAACGTTGACGAAGAGCGCCCTGACGCGGCTGTCTTTGAGGACGAATTCGACTGCCTTGCCTATGCGATCGGGGCTCGCGCCTCCTCCGAGGTCGAGGAAGTTGCTCGCATGGCCCCCATAGAGCATGACGGTGTCGAGTGTCGCCATCGTTAGTCCGGCGCCGTTGCCGATTATGCCAATGTCCCCGTTGAGCTCGACATAGGTGAGGTCCATGGCGCGTGCCTCCATCTCGCGGGGCGTCAACTCCCCTTCAAAGCTCTCGAGGTACTTCGCCTCGAGCTCCTTGTGCCTGTAGAGCGCGTTGTTGTCTACGTTTAGTCGCGCGTCTGCGGCGACGAAGCTGTTGGTGGTCTCGACGAGTGGGTTGATCTCCGTGAACTCCGCGTCCATCTCGTACGCTACCCTATAGAGTTTCTGGATTATATCGCCGAGTTGCTGCATTTTCTTGCCGTCGTAGCCGAGGCGTTTGGCGACGCCGTTGGCGTTGTAGCTCCTGAAACCCCTGAGTGGGTCGACATTCTGCCTGACGATCTTTTCGGGTGTCTTGGCGGCGATCTCCTCGATGTTTACTCCGCCCTCCCTCGATGCGAGGATGGTGAAGCACTTTGAAGCCCTGTCGATGATGACACCGAGGTAGACCTCATGTTGTATGGCGAGCCTCTCCTCGATGAGGACCTTGCGTATGGGCAGATCCTTGATCCTCATGCCAAGTATATGCTTGGCAACGGCATATGCCTGCTCAGGGGTGTCGGCTGGCTTTATGCCGCCGGCCTTTCCCCTGCCGCCGATACCCACCTGTGCCTTGACAACCACCGGCTTCCCGATCTTGGTAAATGCGTCCCTGGCCTCCTCTGGAGTCGACGCTACGACGCTTGCCCCGAGTGGGATGTCGTACCGTCTGAAGACCTCCTTTGCCTCGTATTCTAGGAGCTTCAACTGAACACCTTCGTTAGGGAGAATTATCCCCGTGTGGTAGATAATTATTTTGGGTGCGCCGATTCAATGCGGCGACTCCTTCGCGGATTCAATATTTTAAGCCTTTTTTACGTTTTCATTGGATTCGTGCGCATACTAACAACGTCGGTGAATCAACGTTAAATCTGCAACGCGCCCACCTATCAGCCATGTCCAAGGATTCTGTCAAGAAGAAGGTTATTGAGGCGATAGACGCGCGTGCCGACGAGATCTTAACGATAGGCGAGACGATCTGGAAGGAACCTGAGCTTGGCTTCAAGGAGTGGAAGACTGCTGAGTTCACGGAGAGGAAATATAAAGAGATGGGTTGGGCATACGAGTCCAAAATAGGGATAACGGGCTCGAAGGCGTACCTGAAAAAGAAGTGCAAGGGCCCGGTAGTGGGAGTTATCGGTGAGCTCGATGCCATACGCGTCCCCGACCATCCCGAGTGCGACCCCATCACTGGCGCAGCCCACTCGTGTGGCCACAACGCCCAGATGGCAGCCATGCTCGGTGCAGGCTTCGGTTTAAACGATGTAATGGACGAGCTCTATGGCAACGTTGCCTTACTTACTGTCCCAGCCGAAGAGTATCTGGAGATCGACTACCGGAACAACCTCCGGGAGAAGAAGCAGCTCGAGTTCTTCGGGGGCAAGCAGGAGTTTTTACGCGTCGGCGCAATGAAGGATATCGACATAAGCATCGGTAGCCACACGGACAGCGAGATAAGGGAGAAGCTGAGCGTGGGCGGGAGCAACAATGGTTTCGTTGGCAAGATGGTCCACTACATCGGGCAGGAAGCACATGCGGGAGGGAGTCCCCACAAGGGGATAAACGCCCTCAATGCGGCGATGATCGGCCTCATGTCCATCCACGCTCAACGCGAGACGTTCAAGGACGAGGACACTATACGCGTCCACCCCATTATTACAAAGGGGGGTGAGATAGTAAATAACGTCCCCGCAGACGTCCGGATGGAGAGCTACGTTAGGGGCAAGACCGTAGAGGCGATCAAGGACGCTAACATCAAAGTGAACAGGGCGTTGCGCGCTGGCGCGATGGCTGTGGGTGCAGAGGTAGAGATAGACGACCACCCCGGCTACATGCCTTACATCAAGGACGCAGCTCTAGACGCCATCCTCAAAGCGAATGCCGCTGCACTCGTAGGTGAGGAGCAGGTCAAGGTCAAGGGCCACTCAACGGGCTCCACTGATCTCGGTGACTTCAGCTGCATAATGCCCACAACAAGCATTGGTATGGGTGGATGCATGGGAGCGGGACACAGCCGCCACTTCAAGATCGTTGATAAGCAGACCGCCTACGTTCTCCCCGCCAAGGTTATGGCGCTCACTTGCGTCGACCTCCTCTACGACAATGCAAAGCTCGCAAAGGAGATCACCAAGGGCTTTAAGCCAACCATACCCCCCGCCGACTACGAGGGCTTCATGAAGAAGCTCATCGCCTAAACCCTTTATCCACGTGTTCCTCCCTCCCACTAGGGGAACTTCTGATTGATGGAGTACAGGGAGATTACGAAGGGTGTCAGCGTGCCGATCCTCGGCCTCGGGACTTGGGGTATGGGGGGTAGAGAGAGCCCAGACAAGGCACGGGATAGCGATACAGTCACCGCCATACGCATGGGGATTGAACTCGGTCTAACCCACCTCGACACTGCTGAGTATTATGGCGCCGGCCACGCCGAAGAGCTAGTCGGCGAAGCCATCGATGGCATGGACAGGAGCAAGCTCTTCATAACCAGCAAAGTCTGGCATAACCACCTCCACCATGACGACTTGCTCCGCTCTATGAAAGCCAGCCTGAAGCGCCTCGGCGTCGACCAGGTTGACCTATACCTCGTTCACTGGCCCAACCCGGAGGTCCCCCTCAAGGAGACGATGGGCGCCATGGAAGAGTGCGTGAAAGCCGGCTACACTCGCTTTATAGGCGTCAGCAACTTCAGTGCCCAGCTCATGGAGGAGGCGCAAAGCCGCCTCAAAGA
>Ga0315286_10004639_pt1 | contig 13189 bp, 9 predicted proteins | sample YL17G10_0_MG_FD_205038 | JGI IMG/M metagenome (GOLD analysis project Ga0315286, IMG submission 205038) | Sediment microbial communities from Yellowstone Lake, YNP, Wyoming, USA - YL17G10_0 | ecosystem: Environmental > Aquatic > Freshwater > Lake > Sediment | place: USA: Wyoming | collected... | reverse complement strand
GCCTTAGTCTCGAAGCGCAAGAGTTTCAAATCTTCAGCGACATTAGAACCGATGAAGTAACCATCTTTTTTCTTTTCGAATCCAATATGCTTCAAACCAAGCTCGAGCCGTGCGATTTCGTTTGTGCTGATGTCACCCAACAACCATGCATTTGCATAACCGCCGTTATTGTCTTTCTTCATTATCTCGCACCACTCATCAATTGATGAAGCGTACTGAGTAGCGTGCCTCATGCGTGCAAATTCGGGAGTACCATTTTTGTCGAAAGGGAAGAAACCACCAATGGTTGTTTCCGAGCCAACAAGTCCTGCATCTGTAACAAAGAAATCTGTTCCACTGTGAATAAAACCGGTAAATGCCTGCATTAAAATTCGGTGACCTTTCTCGGGTAAAATATCCAGTATGATATTGCATAACGGATCCTGATATCCGACCATCGAGTTATGTCCCAGCACTATCCCGCCATCTGCGGTCATACTTCCAGTCGCGATAAACGAGCTGCACGATTGTTTTTTCGGATCAGGTGAATTTGTTTTGAAGGAATCTTTAACTGTGGGCCACCAATACCAGATGAGTTCCATGTAACCGTTGAGTGCAACAAGTTCATCCCGTGTTGTTAGTATTCCTGCTGTATTCATTCCCTCAACCATCCCATCGATTTCCGCAAGATTTTCTGAATCAACTTTTGCTGTAAGAATCTCGCCAGCTTTCTGGACAAGCCACGACCATTCCATTGCACTTTGGTATTTCCATCCTTCACCTAATACTCTGATTGCCTCCTTGATATCTTTTGCAAGTAAATAACCGTGTTGGAATCCCCGTTCCTTTGGGGCGCCTTCGATGTGGAGATAAATCCATCCGTATTTCTCATGGCGCTCGGCTCTAGCAAGAAAGGATTTTTGTTCTATTGTAAGTGAGTCCGCTGTTTGTCCTTGAAGACAAGTAACAAAAATCAGGACAACAAGAAAGAATAAATATTTTTTCATAGAAACCTCAAATTAATTAAAAAGAAATTCATGTCATTTTTATTTACCCTCTCCACAATCTAGGCAAAAGCGATTCGAGGGAGAGGGTTTTCTTATTTTATCCAAACAGTTTTAATATTCACAAACTCTCTTATTCCGAATACACTCAGCTCGCGTCCATAACCAGAGTTCTTGATACCGCCAAATGGGAGTCTAGGATCGGATGCAACCATGCCGTTAATGAAAACCGAACCGGATTCGATCTCATCAATGAATTGCTGTTTTTCTTTATCATCGTTTGTCCATGCAGAAGCACCTAAGCCAAAAGGTGTATCATTTGCGAGTTGAATAGCTTCATTAATGTCACCAACAGAGAACAAAGATGCAACCGGACCGAACAGTTCCTGAGAATATGCAGGCGAATCCTTTGGAATATCCGCGAGTACGGTTGGCTGATAATAATTTCCGGGTTTATCTATTCGATTTCCACCGCATAGAATTCGAGCACCCATTTTTATTGATGATTGAACTTGTTTCTCAAGTTCTTCAACGATTGCCGGAGTGGCGAGTGGACCAACATCGCAATCATCAAGCATTGGATCGGCAACTTTGAGTTTCTGCATACCTTCGACGAACTTTTCAGAAAAAACTTTGAAAATCTTTTCGTGTACGATAAATCTTTTTGCAGCTATACATGATTGTCCGTTATTGATCGTCCGCGCTTTCACAGCAATCTTTGCAACTTCTTCTATATTCGCACTTGGCATAACGATAAACGGGTCACTTCCACCAAGCTCAAGAACAGTTTTCTTGATCGCCTTGCCGGCAATGCTTGCCACCATACTTCCTGCAGGTTCACTTCCGGTCAACGTTACTGCTTTGATTCGGGAATCTTCAAGGATGTGCTGAACTTTATCGGAGCCGATGAGCAGAGTTTGGAATGTACCTTCGGCAAAACCGGCACGGTGGAAAATATCTTCGATAGCAAGTGCACACTGCGGAACGTTCGATGCGTGCTTGAGGAATCCAACGTTTCCTGCCATCAATGCTGGGGCGGCAAATCGGAAGACTTGCCAGAAAGGAAAATTCCACGGCATAACTGCAAGTATCGGACCGAGCGGCTGATAACGAATGAAACTTTTATTTGCATTCGTTTGGATGGTCTCATCAGCGAGAAACCGTTCAGCATTTTCTGCATAATATCGGCACACCCACGCACATTTTGCGGCTTCTTCAGCAGCAGCCCATAATGGTTTTCCCATTTCTGTTGTCATGATTCGGCCGAAATATGTTTTTTCTTGCTCGAGGATGTTGGCTGCTTTCTCCATCATTGTAGCCCGCTCGGCAAATGATGTTTTCCGGTAGGAATAAAAAGTATTTTTTGCAATTTCAATTTTCTTTTCTATCTCAATGTTGGAAAACGGCTCGAATGTTTTAATCGTCTCACCGGTTGCGGGATTAATGGATGCTATGGCCATACGCTCAATTCAAAAGTCAAAATGTCCCGAAGGGATGCCTTCGGCACAAAAGTAAAAAAGGGAGAATAATAGGCATAAATTTTTGTGACTTAGCTTGATGAAAGTACAAAAATATTATCTTCGGAATCAATCAGTTGAGCATATGTGCCCCACGGCGCTTTAGTTGGCGGCACTTTAAACTCAACACCGCGGGCTTTCAGTTCATCGTATGTTTTTTGTAAATCGTCGCACACAAAAGTGAGATACATAAACGTTCCCACCCTATTCTCTTGACCCGGTTGTGTAAATAAAACGAATTTTGTCTGTGAATCTTTTATTTGAAGCTCAATCCAACGCGAGCCGTCCTTGAAGGATTGATCCATCACCAGTTTGAATCCCAGCTTATCCATGTAGAATTTTAAAGCACGGTCGTAATCTCTGACCGGCACACTGACGAATCTGATTTGTGAAATCATTTTACCTATTTCGAAATATTCTGTAAAAATTTTTTATAATCTATTTTTTCCAATTCGCGGGCAGCTTTTTCTACTTTCTGTTTGAGTTCCTTCTTAAACTTCTTCAATCTCTCAGCTATTCTTTCATCGGATGTTGCAAGAATTTGCACAGCAAGGATGGCTGCATTCTGAGCACCGTTGAGCCCAACTGTCGCAACCGGTATTCCGCCCGGCATTTGAAGAATCGAGAGGATTGAATCCCATCCGTCAATCGAGTTACTCGATTTAATCGGAACACCAATTACCGGCAGTGTCGTCATAGATGCAATAACACCGGGAAGATGTGCCGCTCCGCCTGCGCCTGCGATTATAACTTTCAGTCCACGTTTCAAAGCTGTAGTAGTATATTTTGTTGTTCGTTCGGGTGTGCGATGTGCAGATGCAATTGTTATCTCGAACGGTATTCCAAATGACTCTAACATATCCGCCGCTTCCGACATAACTTGCAGATCTGATTTACTTCCCATGACGATTCCGATGAGAGGTTTCTTCATATCGACTCCTGTAATAATTCAATAGTTGGAATTCAAAAAATTATAACAACCTTTCCATTTAATATCCATGCCTATGTAACAAGAATGGAAGGCAGTGTCAAATACTAAAAAAATTTATCCCCAGATCTTCTTACCCGCCTTCATTAGGATGGGTAAGAAGATTAGATCATTCCGCTTGTTGGTTTCCCTTCCTAAGATTACCGATAATGTCATCGAAATATGGTTTTTCTCTCAAGCTTGCATGTGAGCCGGGGAAATCGAGAACGCTTATATCGGCACTTTGTTCATCAAAATTTGTCAATACAATTGCACACCGCTGGTCGTTAGAGAGTCGCGTGTTATCGATCATCGGGAAGTCGAAGAAACCAACCCAAAACTCAATTACATTCGGCTCATCATCTGGATTTAGAGAATCGTTGAGCGTTCTAACCTCGAGCCGCACTTTGATATTCTTCGTTTTCTGGTCTGCTTCCAGGGCAATAATTCTGAAGAGACGTTTAATATTGTTTACAGTCATGCTGTCTTCGTCGAGCATAATGCCGCCGGGGTTATTCTTTATACTGTCAAGATCGATCTGTCTATCGAACTTTTTACCGGCTTCTTCTAAAATAAGCATTTGTTTCCGTGTAACTTCACGTGCGACTCTTTCCAATCGGTTAAACTGTTCTGCTTTCTCAGTTGGATTTTTAATTAATTGGATTGATTTTTCGATGTGAGTAAAGAGCGGTTTGAGGTTGAGCGATTCATGGAAGTTGTACGCTAAAAGCTCGAGGTTAAGAAGCTGTCCATCGAGTGGGGAATTTTCCATACCGGGTTTTAAGAATGAATCGATGATCGACTTGAACATATCCTTCCTTAATGCGCTTTCTGATTCCTCACGCCTGCTCATCAACTCGGAATAAAGTCGGAAATTCGAATCGAACCGCTGCTGCTGCTCGATAACTCGCGATCCATAAAATCCAAGGAGTGCAACTGCTATCGCGGTGAGTAATCCACCGACCGGCTCAAGCACAACCTTCGCAATATCCCAACCATCCTTCTTTCGTGGTTTAATATTTTCGGTCTCTTCCATGGTTACTTCCTTTTCAGGGTATAGGTTGTGTCCTTTTTCTCTAAGATGAAATCGTATCGAGTTGATTTATCGTATGAGTACACCTCAAAGGTTGGAATTTTAGAATTATAATATGTTTTTAATAAGCACTTACCTTTCTCCACAATAAACAAACGATACGACCCGTAGTTATCAGTTTCCGTACTGTATGTTTTTTTCGGCGAGATGATCTCAATTTTAATTCCTTTCTTTACAGCTTTTCCGTCTTCACGAAGAGTCCCGAATATCTCACCAGCGTATGAGATGGTAATTAGCAAAATGGCTAAAAGCAGTATCAGCAAGAATCTTTTTATCATAGATATTCTCCTTGTCTAAATAAATATTCCGTTGTTGCTTGTTGACGAAATGTAATAAGAATGTTAGAAAGTAACAAACATTCAACCGGGATAGGTGGAATGAAAAAAGAGCAAAGCATCTCTGGTTGGGCTGCCCGAAGAATTACTTGAATGCCGTTATCGAAGGAGCAACATCCTGTTAACTCTTGTAAATGATTTATTCACATCCGCGATACTCACAGCATTCAGTCGATACAGGTAAATTCCGCTCGCGAGGGTATTACTAACGCTGTTGGTTGAATTCCACTCCACCGATTTATATCCTGCATCCTGTACTTCATCAACAAGTGTGCTAACTTCCTGACCGAGAATATTGAACACCTTCAACGTCACTTTGCTATCAACAGGTAATTTGTACCGTATAACAGTTGACGGGTTGAATGGATTAGGATAGTTTTGTTGCAATGCAAATTCTTTTGGGATTTCCATTGTTGGAGACCCGGATAATCGAAGCTTTATTTCAGTTTTTGGGTTTCTGATTTCGATGGTTCCATTTCCATTTAGCTGAATCGTCTTATCATCAACCTGGAAAGATGGATAAATAATTTTTTCCTTAATATCCCATCTTAGAGTTACTGGGAATGTTCCCCCATTAATCAGGATTGGGAATGCTTGATCTTTTCCATTTTCTACTTCAATATTTCGCTGGGAAGCAAACCGAACGTCGAATATCTGCGGTGGAGGAGGCGGTGGCAGCTCGAACGATTCTATCTGTATCTTTTTATGTTTCGAAGTAAAGTACAAGGATTGCTTTTTTCCCTGTCTATCAATAAATGTTAAGCTGGAGATTCCTTCTTTATCAGCGATCTCCGATGTCATCACACTTTGGGGAATGGTTGTGTTTTTTTCTCCAGCCGTTTTAAAAAATTGTCCGCTTGCATACGAAGAATTCAAGACCAATCCACCAACTCTGTCGGCTTTAATCCAGTACCCGTATCCCGGTTCAAGCGTATCGGCATTAAAATATCCACCCAAATTTGAATAACCAACAACATTGGAAATTGTTAGTGGAGTAATGGGAGTAACCTGAGAGACTAGCACAGGATAGGACAACGAACCAATAATGTTCCAATGAGGATTCACATTAATAGTGTCACACAAGATTTCAGTTCCCGGTATATCAACAGTTTGATCCGAATTAAATTTCATCCAGTATCCATTACCTTTTCGTAGCGAGTCTTGTTGTAAATAACTGGAACTGTACGTAAACGCATCGGAGCCGCTTGTTGGAAAAAGAGAGCTCTTTCTGCAATCATCCACTATTAAAGGTACAGAAACTAAATTCCAGCCATTGCATACGCTAACACCGGAGAATTGTATCGTCAACTTTAGCGGGATAGGTACACTGGGTAATAGAGGATCGTTGTTATTAATATTTAAGAAAATATAATGAGAGCCAATCCTTCCTTCTGCTTTCATATTTATCTCGATGTCAGTAAAACTGCCGGGATTCACCATGCCGTTTTCCGGAATGATAGAAGTGATAATCTCTTCTGAAAATCCTAATGATTGATAAATAACACTTGTTGTAGAAAGCGTTGGACTAATTAACAGCGGTGGCGGGGAATAATAGTACAATCCGCTCGAATATACTCTTCCCCATTTATTTTCGAACGGCAATGTCTTCGGTTGGCGATAGAATGTTATCGAATCTTTACTTGTCAATCCAATAAAATAATATTTAACCGGATTCATGGGCAATGCCATCGAATCCGATGAATAAAATTTTCTGTCGATTCCGGAGTTCAGTACCGATTTCATAAAAATTCTGTAAAACGGACCTGTTTTGCTATTCGATTCATAAACCGCGTAATGAATTTCGGTTGATTTCAAAATATTCAAGAAAAATTTTATCTCCCTGAGCATCAAAGGTTCTTTTACAGTCCAGATGTTCCCTCGCAATGACGTTTTTCCGATGAGTGCTGTTACAGTATCGCCTATCTCAGTATGATCCGGCTTGTATGTAACGTTGTAAAACAAATTACCCAAACCGGAATTTGAAATTCTGCATTGTGCCGATCCACTCTGACCCCGACGCAGTGTAAGCAAGACAGTATCAGAAGGCACTGAAATGCGGGGAGGGTGAATTCCTTTTGCTTTTATTAATACATTGACGACAGAATCGCCCGGATCATTATTTTTTATTGTCAAAGCTCCTGTAAAATCCCCTGCCGAGGTTGGTGTAAATGTGATAACAACGAATCGTTCACTGTCCGGTGGAACACTGAGCGTTGTTCTATCAAGTATAAAATCCGGATTACTTGTCGATATATTATTACAAACTAATTCCCGTGACCCGCGGTTTCCGATGTTGAGCGTTTCAGAATAAGTATAGTTTACGAACAGTGAATCAAAATCTATGCTGTCTCGATCTACAGAAATATTAGGTTGATCAAGAATTGTAAAATGCAGTGACACATATATAGAACCATTATGAGGATCATTGCTTGAGACCATAACGGTACCCCAATGAGAACCAGGCATGATACCATCAGGATTAAATGTTAAAATTACTTGCTGACTATCGCCAGCGGCCACGATACCACCCCAAGGATCGGCTGAAAACCATGGCGGATCAAAAAGTAAATTTGTTGTTAAATGCTTTCCAATATTATGCGATGGGTCTACAGAATTAAAGTTAATTTTATTTTTATCTCCATCATTAAATTGTGGTGTCAAAGAAGTTCTATCTAAATTTCGCAGCGTGATGGAAGGAGGAGGGGGAGGAGGTCCACTTTCCTCTATGCCGAAATCTAAGTCACCGGGTCCAGCGTTCCGAACCATCATCAATCGTTGTGCGGTATCTCCTGCTGCAACTATTACCGAAAACGAAACAGGGGAAACATCGATGTCTGGTGGAATGACATTCACTTTAAAGTCTGCTGTCATAACCTTATTTGAATTGCTTATATTGGATACAGAAACGTAAGTTCTTCTTCCGTTATAATTCTTACTGTTTGGTAATGATAAATTGTCAAACGTTCTATTATTTGATGAGCCGGGGTATGGATCATTTACATCACCGGAATTTTGGTTGCGTTCAAGGTTCCAATATCCATCCGCTTGTTCTAATGCAACCTTATAATTTCCAGTCGATGTGTGCCCAGGATACCATTGATTATTGTTTCCATATTGAGACTCATCAATATGGTAAATTAGCAAGCCGTCACCGGGTAAGTAAGTATCATAACCTATCTTTTGGCGATTCTCGACTAAAAAATATTGACTGTCATATATACCCATTATCCATAATCGAAAAATCCTTGCGCTATCCTGCACATCAGGGATGATAACAGCATTTGTATCTGAATTGATGTTTAAACAAGTTGCAAAGCCCATTTGGTAAAGCGACCAAGCATCGGGATGAGCGGGTGAGCTGCCCAAAGGACCATTCCAGCTACCACCAGCCATTAAACTCCAGGCACCCAAACCTTCTGAATCATATCCATAATCATAAAGATCGGGAAGTCCGAAGATAGCATGACCGGCTTCGTGTGCGTACACACCGCACGTCATATCGCCGGGTGATTGCCAATATTCCGGCTCCATTGAATATCCAGATGCATACACTCCATCAACTAACTGTGGTGTTGAAGTTGACCAAGCATGAGAGTGGATATCATCGTAATTACCCGTAAACTCATAACCCGGTCCGGCATGAATAATAAATAAACCGTCAACATAACCGTCGCCATCGTTGTCGTATTGCGAAAAATCAACAACGCTGTTCGCTGCCGCGATTGCATCCTCAGCAAGTTTCTGTGCATTGTTCGGATAATTGCCGAATCCTTTTTCCCCGTTTACATAATAACTATATGGCTGCGGCGCATTCATCCATCCAAGCGTGCTTGGGAAATTTACTGTTACTATATCAAGCGATCCTCGTGAAACCTCATTATAATAATTCCGAAGTGTATGACCATTGATACCGTAAAGAAGACTATCAAAAGATACCGGCGATACATGCGAGGGTTTATCCGAGAACTTTACAAGTATTGCGATTGCCTTGAAGGTTGAAGAACTCAATCCATCGAGCAGGCGGTGTTTACTTTTTGGGAAAAACACACCGGGTGAGTTGATGCCTCGATGATAAGCTTCCTCCCTGTGTGTTACCTCATAGGGGAGTGGAATCTTCCCTTCTTTAATCATCTGCTGAACACGTGGATGCAGCGGCATGGGATTAATACCGCTGAAAGAAATATTACATGTACAAATTGTAATTAAACAATATTGTATCACAAACTGGAAAATCTTCGACATGGGTGTGCCTCCGAAATTTGTTGCCTTATACGATATATAATTCATATTCTCTTTAAGGGTGGGAACATTTTCGCTCTTAGTCAATTTGATTCCCATTTAGTTAAAATGCTGAATAATAAACAGATAAAGTTTACGAAAGTTATTCGAGAATTTCAAATATATCGTTAATCATTCATGTATAACATAGAAAATCTGTAAAATCAGTATAAATCCATTGTTATTTGTTTTGCATCTCATCTCTCTTTCCCGTATTTTCTTTAACAATGATTACACTTAAAGCATACGCTAAAATCAATCTCGGTCTTCGCATTCTTCGGAGGCGAGCGGATGGTTACCATGTTATCGAGACGGTCTTTTATCGTGTCAACCCTTACGATGAAATCAGATTGGAACCATCATCGGAAATTGTCTTTGAGAGTAATGATGCTTCACTCCCGGCAGACGAAAGTAATCTCTGCATTCGTGCAGCAATACTTCTTCAACAACATGCAAAAATTTCTCTCGGAGCTCAAATTAGTTTGGGAAAAAATATCCCCCTTGGTGCGGGGCTTGGCGGCGGCAGCTCCGATGCTGCAACAACATTATTAGGACTCATCAAACTTTGGAATGTCAGCATAGCGAAAGAAGAACTCTCTGCTCTTGCACTTCAGCTTGGTTCCGATGTGCCGTACTTTCTTAATCAGGGCACTGCATACGCAACCGGGCGTGGAGAGATTCTTGAATATTTCGACCTCAATATTCCTCACTGGATTGTTCTTGTCTGCCCAGATGTTCACATCTCAACCGCTTGGGCGTACCAGGCGATTCACGATCCAAGTTTATCGCCTCATGTTCATATCCCATCATCTGGAAACTTAATACATGCAACTCAAAACTCAAATCTCAAAACTCTTCTTCTCGATAACATCAACAATCCTCAACAGTTAAATCCGCTTCTTCATAACGATTTTGAGCCGCTTGTTTTGCACAAACATAAATCCATTGCATATCTTAAACTATCGCTGTATGCTATGGGGGCGAAATTTGCCCAGATGTCGGGCAGCGGTTCATCAGTATACGGATTTTACATGGACGAAAAGGACGCAATGGATGCAGCAACCCAGCTTAGTCGGAAATACAAAGTTTTTATCACACCGCCAAACTTCACGCTTGACTAAAGGTACTGATTTGAGAGCAGCAATTTTGGATTTATTTTTTTACATAGTTTTAAATTACAGTTATGAGACTTCTGAAAAATTGACCCAAATGTCTCCCTGAGCGTAGCGAAGGGTCTTAAACAGAGTGAAAAAGAGATGTTTCTCCCGCTGAAGCGGGATCAACATGACAAAAAAGAATAATTCAGAAGTCTTGCTATCATGGTTTTGCATCTGTGCATCCTTTTCTCTATATTTTCTGAAAATATAAATCCTTGATGAAAGTAACCCTTCACAAATTTTTATTTATACTATTTTTCTTCTCCGCATCATTTCAGACAACACACTCACAAACTACGTCTGCCGATACGACAAAAGTTTCTGCGTATGATTCTCTCGATAGAAAATTCATCCAACCGATCCCATTTGTCGGAACATTAGACAGATCACTCCCATCCGAAAATATCGTAACTGATTCCGCAATCAACTTCAGTAATTACAGATACGCCGGCGATTTGATTTCTCTTTTCCCCGGAATTCTAATCCGGGACTTCGGAAGTTTAGGATTACTGCCCGATATTACCGTTGATGGAGTTGGGGGGCGAGAAATTTCGATATTAAGTGATGGAGTTCGTCTGAACGATCCACTTACAGGATTATTCAATCCATATTTATATCCAACAGAAAATATTGAACGCGTTGAAGTTGTGCAAGGTACGCGGGCTTTTCTTTATGGATTGAACAGCACAGGCGGTGCAATCAATTTCATCAGTAAAAGTAAGAAGGCAGTTCATGCATACTCTCGGCTCCGTTATAGTGAATCGGGATATGGATTTGGAATAGTTGACGGGATGGTAAGCCAGGATGTTCTTCGTGGTATGAATGTCACTTTAGGTGCTCAGCATACCGTGTATGGCGAGAGATTCCAAAACGAAAATTACGATTGCTGGAATGCTCGTATTAAGGTCCGGTACAATATTGATAATAACATTAATGTGTTCGCTTCTGAAATGTACAATCAAACTCTGTTGGGACAATATGGTGGTGTCGATATTTCCAATACTCCTGCGTCACTTTGGTTTCAGAGTCTGCAAGCAATAGTACGGAACACAGATGCATATGAAAAAATCGCGCGACACGATTTTCAGCTCGGTGCTGCTGCAAGGATGCTGCCGGATTCTAACGATATCAGCACTATGACTTTATTTTTTACGTCAAACGTTCGCGGTTACCGCGATTTAGAAAATCGTCAGCCATCAAACGGTATTTTCATCGACCAGTTCCAGCACACACGGTGGTTCGGTATGAAATTTACGCAGCATCTCACAGTTACCGATCAAGAGATGGATTTTGGTACCGAGATACAATCGGAACGTGTGCATCTAACCCCAGCCACGAAAGAAAGTTCGGCAACAAGTATAAGCATTTTTGGTAAATCTGAAATACCCATATCCGAAATTCTTAAACTCTCGCCATACGGGAGATTCGATAATTATAAAGGACAGCATTTATTATCGTATGGCGGTGATGCAGCATTTTCTATTCTTAAAAACATACAATTCTTTGGGGGATATTCACGCTCTTATCGGATACCTACATTTCAGGAACGAATAGGAACCGACACGCTGCTTTCTTCGTCGCTTACCGATAATTTGCCGGAGCGTCATCATCTGTTTGAAGTCGGCATACGTTTGTCAAATCAAGAATGGTATTCATTTCAGTTGAGATCGTTTCATCGGACAATCTGGAATTTAATAACGGTTGGTCCCCAATCCAAAGTCCAGCTTAAGTCGCCATACGAGTTTACCCGACATCAGAAAAAAATAATTCAAGGTGTTGCTGGAACCGCTTCAATCCGTTACGGAAGTTTCTATGCCGAAGGGGAAGCACAATTTCTTGAAATGATAGACCACGACGATGAACAACTTACATTCCCAAAATGGTCGGCCACAGGTGGAATTTATTTCTGGGATAAATTACTTAACAACCATCTTGATTTAAAAGCTGGGGTGTGCGGAAGGGCGTACAGCTCTTATCTTGGAAAAGAATTTAATCAACAGGCACAGGTTTATTTACCGGGGAAGCAATTGTACAATATCGAGCAGACCGGTGTTATCGATTTGGTTATTCTTTTACATATCGGGAAAGCGTATATACACTTTATCTGGGATAACCTGCTCAACCGACAATACATCATGGCAAATTTTTATCCAATGCCTGAACGCCAGATGCGTTTCGGTGTAAGCTGGGAATTTTTAGATTAGTGAAAAATCGTTCGGCGAGTTTTTGTGTTGAGAATGCTCAATAGACAATCTATCCTGAATCTTTCTTTAATTTTATCTGAGCAGTAACATCTTCTTCATTTCAACATAATGGCGCCCTGAGTTTGTCGAAGGGCTTGCTACCAAACGATAGAAATAAACTCCACTCGGCATTCCTCCAGCATTCCATTCAACGTCATAACTACCCGGTTGTTTAACCTCGTTTATTAGAGTGGCAACCTCTCGCCCCAAAACATCGAAAACTTTCAGTGTCACAAATCCCAAATCTCTGATCTCAAATCTTATCTTTGTTGACGGCTTAAATGGGTTTGGATAATTTTGCCTCAGTGTAAATTCGCTCGACGTGGTGTTTATTCTATCTTTTACTTCTAGTATCCCACCCTCACGAAAAACCGCCAATCCACCACCAAAAGTCCCAATCCATTTATTATTGTTTACATCTATAGTAATCGAAATGATATCGTCATTAGGCAATCAAGAGTTTGATGTATTGTAGACAGTCCAAGTTGTACCATTAAACCAGGTTAAACCGTAACTAGTCCCAATCCATATGTTAATCTTGCCCCCGATTTTCGGACAGATAGAAAAGCCAGTATATTACAGAAAAGGAGAAGTCCGAAATGGAACCAGAACAAAT
>Ga0315286_10004637_pt1 | contig 13192 bp, 8 predicted proteins | sample YL17G10_0_MG_FD_205038 | JGI IMG/M metagenome (GOLD analysis project Ga0315286, IMG submission 205038) | Sediment microbial communities from Yellowstone Lake, YNP, Wyoming, USA - YL17G10_0 | ecosystem: Environmental > Aquatic > Freshwater > Lake > Sediment | place: USA: Wyoming | collected... | reverse complement strand
CCGGCTGACCATGGACGATTTGCGCATCACGGAGGCCTTTTCCGCCGGCCGAAAGATCTCTTTCCAGGCCGAAATCGGCGGCCTGGACCTGGGCAAATTGACGGATTCCGTGCCTTTCGGCGAAGTCACAGGAATCGTCGACGTGTCGCTCCGGGATGTTGCCCTTTCCTACGGCCAGCCCGAGAATTTCGTCCTCTCCATCATCTCCGTGCCGAGGAAGGGAGTGTCCCGAAAATTCAGCATGAAAGCCGTGAACAATCTCTCCGTCATCAGCTCCAACGGGCCGCCGGCCGTCCCCTCGAACAATTTGCTCACCAAGCTCGTCAACAGCTTCGGCTACAGCGGGATCGGCATCGCCTGTTCCCTTAAGAACGATGTCTTCGCCCTCCAGGGAACCATCGTCGAAGGGGGAATTCAGTATCTGGTCCGGAGGTCCACGTTTTTCGGTATCGACGTGGTCAACGGGAATCCGGTCAATAAGATCGGTTTCCAGGACATGCTCGACCGGCTGAAGCGCATCGGCCAGAGCCAAGAAAAAAAGTGACGGAAACTCTCTCTTTTGCTACAATATCGACAACGCTCTGAAATATTTATCAAGGGGTCGACGATGAACAACCAAATGATGAAAGCGGCATTTTCGTCCGGGCTGATTCTAGCCTTCTTGGCTTGCATCACGGTCAATATTTATTTTCCTGAAAGCGCGGTCAAGAAAACCGCCGAAGACATCGTCAACGAGGTCCGGGGTTCCGGCAAGCCGATCAAAGACGAGGTCAAAAAAGACGACGTGAAAAAGTCAGCGAGTTTTTCGCTGGTCCCGAGTCTTTACGCCCAGCAGGAAACCGAGGTGACCACACCCAGGATCAGGGCCATCAAAGAGTCCCTCAAGGGACGTTTCGACAAGCTCGTTCCTCACTATGACGCCGGCCGCATCGGCGAGACGAAGGACGGAAACCTCCAGGTCCTGAACGAGGACGGATTATCCCTGCAGGACAAGTCCGTGCTGAGGAAGCTCGTCACCGATGAAAACCGGGACCGCGCGGACCTTTATGCCGAAGTGGCCAAAGCCCTCAATATCGTTGCCGGCCAGATCGGGAGAGTCCGGCAGATCTTCGCCGAACAGTGGATCGGGAAAGCGCGTGCCGGCTGGATGGTCCAGAGCGCCGACGGCGGCTGGGTCAAGAAGCAAGATTCGCTATGACCGGCATTTCGAAATCTTCGGTGGATCGTTGATCGGTTCGACTGTGCGCTCCTAGCTGTGTGCCGAAATATCGACCGTCCGAAAATTCAGCCATTTTAAAAGCCAAGTGATTTCGGACGGCGCGTAATTCCTTTCGTCGCTGGAATGGACGCTTTATAGTAAAATACCCGGCCATGGAAGCCGACAACATCAATTCAGCGGATTATCGGCGGCGGCTCCTCGGCTGGTACCGCCGCCATAAACGCGACCTGCCCTGGCGCCGGACTTTGGATCCTTATGCCATATGGATCTCGGAGATCATGCTCCAGCAGACGACCGTCGGGGCGGTTGTCCCCTTTTTCGAGCGGTGGATGAAGTCCTTCCCCGACGTCCGTTCGCTTGCCGCAGCGCCCCTCCAAAAAGTCCTCAAAGCCTGGCAGGGCTTAGGCTACTATGTCCGGGCCCGCAATCTCCACACAGCGGCCAAGGCATTCGTCAAGAGCCACGTCGGCCGGATCCCGGATGATTACGCCACTCTCCGCTCCATCCCCGGATTCGGGCCTTACACGACCGCCGCGGTCCTGAGCCTGGCCTATGGCAAACCCCTCCCCGTCCTCGACGCCAACGTCCGACGGGTCATGATGCGCCTCCTCGGGCTTCATGGTCAGGCCGATGGCCGGCATGACAAAGCCATTTCCGCCCGGCTCGAGGAATGGATCGCCCGGAAAACGCCCGGCGACTTCAACCAGGCCATGATGGAGCTCGGCGCCCTCGTCTGTCGGTCACGTTCCCCTCTCTGCCCAAATTGTCCCGTCCAAGGCTATTGCGCCGCTTTCGCCGCCGGCGAACAGGAGATTATCCCCCGCCCCGAGAAGGTCTCTTATCGCAAGATTGAAGCCGTAATCGCGATTATAAATGACCCTGACGGCCGGGTCCTCATCCAGCAGCGGCCGGCCACCGGCCTTCTCGCCGCCCTCTGGGAGTTTCCCGGAGGAAAGATGCGTCGTGGCGAGGGGCGCATCCGCGCCCTGGCCCGAGAAATCCGGGAGGAAACGGGGGCCGAAATTGCCGTCCCCCGCTTCATTATGACCGTCGACCATTCGTATACCCAATTCAAAGTGACGCTCCACGCTTTCCGCTGCACTCTCGAAACGGGTTCGCGGCCAGAAGTCGGCGCTCGGCTCAAATGGGTCCGGCTGCGGGATCTGCGGAAATATCCATTCCCCTCGGGAAGCGCCAAGATCATTCGCCGCCTCCAAGAGACCGAATTGCCGCAGGGGAGCCGCCCATGACGCGCATCGTCCGGTATAAGTTCGCCGAATACGGGGAGAGGTTCGACCCGGCGCCGAATACGATCGTCCTGGACATTGGGATGAAAACCGTTCCGGGGGTCATCGATCACCATCATCCCGACGCCGAGGCGGAGTGCGCGGCGTCCCTTGTGGCCAAGTATCCGCGCCTCGTGCTGGACCACATCCCCGCCTCCCCCGCCCCGGGCGAGATCGCAAGCGGGGCCCCGGCGGAACCGCCACCGCTGACGATCATCACCCACCGCCTGCCCGATTTCGATTCGCTGGCAGCCATCTATATCTCGCTCAAGATCCTCGAGACGGGCGGGGTCGACCCCGGCCTCCGGAAGATCGCGGCCTACGCCAAGCTCGTCGACTCGGCCTTGCTGTCTAAAACGATCGACCTCTCCGGAACGCCCTACGCCCTTCTTCGGGCGATGTTCTCGGGATCGAAGAAAAGCGAGGACGAGAACAACCGCGAGCGCCTCAAGGAGGGCTTGAAGTTCATGCGGGCCCTCCATGCGCGCGCAACCGCGGGCGAAGAGATCGTCGAGGACCCGCGCATGTTCGCCGGCATCGACCGCTACGACCGCGCCCGCCAGAAAGTCAAAGGCGATTACACCACGTATTTGTCCGACCTTGTCCGGTCGAAGATCTTCCGCCTCGATCTTCCGACAACCGGCGGCCCTCCCTCGCCCAAGACGGTCGACGGCCTCCTTGTCACCAACCCGCGGAGCTTCCTTCTCAAGGAATGGGCCCATCGAGACCGGGAGCACCCGGCGCTCGGCGAAGGGTTCTCGTTCATCGTGACGAACTACGGGAACAGCCACTACGGACTCGGGGTGGACCCGACCCGGGGCATCAATCTGCGCGGCCTCGGCGAACGGCTCAATCTGCGAGAGCGGGACAAGAGACTATCGAAAGGCGCGCCCGCCGGCAAGGAATGGTACGAAGGGAACTGCCCGCTCTTCGATTACCGGATCATCGTATCGCCCCAGGGCGATACAATTCTGAGCGCCGCCGAGATCATGGAAGTCATTTTCGCTTTCGGCGGCGGCAGCTTTATATAGCTCCCCCACGCCGCGACTCGGCCCTCGCCTTATCCCTTGGCCCTATTTCTTTCCGATCCTGTTCCAGTCCGGCGGTTCCACGCCGAGCAGGTTGTGGACGAAGAAGTCGTAGCGCTTCCGGTCGCCATATACCCCGCCCCCCGTGTGGTTCGAGCCCGGCAGGACCAGGAAGTCGAAGGCCTTGTTGGCCTTGATCAGGGCGTTCACAACCTGCAGGGTCGAGGCCGGATCGACGTTCGTGTCCATCTCTCCGACGTAGAGCATCAGCTTGCCCTGGAGCCGCCAGGCGTTATCCACATTCGAGGCGGCCGCGTACTCGGGCCCGAGCGGCCAGCCCATCCACTGCTCGTTCCACCAGATCTTGTCCATGCGGTTGTCGTGGCAGCCGCACGAAGCCACTCCGGCCTTGTAGAACTCGGGATGGAAGAGGAGCCCGCCGAGGGCGCTCTGGCCGCCGGCCGACGTCCCGAAGATCCCGACCCGGCTGATGTCGTAGGAGGGATATTTCGCGGCGATGGCCTTGTGCCAGAGAATCCGGTCGGGGAATCCGGCGTCTCCCAGGTTCTTCCAGCAGACGTCGTGGAAGGCCTTGGACCGGTTGGATGTGCCCATCCCGTCCACCTGGACCACGATGAACCCCAGCTCGGCCATGGACTGCATGGCGTTGAAAGCGCCGAACGCCTTGGGGACGAAGGAGTCGTGCGGCCCGGCGTAGATGTTCTCGATGACCGGATATTTTTTCGCCTTGTCGAACTTCAGGGGCCGGTAGATAACGCCCCAGATGTCGGTCTTGCCGTCCCGCCCTTTGGAAGTGAAGACCTCGGGCGCGCGCCAGCCGGCTTTCGCCAATTCCTGGATGTCGGCCTTTTCGACCGTGGCCAGGACCTTGCGGTCCTCGACCGTCCGCAGCTCGCTCGTGGGCGCCAGATCGACGCGCGACCAGGTGTCGACGTAATATTTGGCGTCGGGCGAGACCGTAACGGTGTGCGTCCCATCCCCCTCAGTCAGGGCCGTGAGACCTGTCCCGTCGAAGTTGATTAGGTAATAGTGGATGAAATAAGGGTCTTGGCCAGCTTTCATCCCGCTCGCCCGGAACCAGATCCGGCGGGCCGCTTCATCGACCTTGTCCACCCCGCGCACCACCCAATCTCCTTTTGTAATCTGGACCTTCACCTGACCGGTCGCGCCGTCGTAAAGATAGAGGTGGTTCCAGCCGTCCCGCTCCGACATCCAGATGATCTCTTTGCCGTCGGCGAGATCGAACCGGTATTTTTTTCCGGAGTAGCTGAAAAATGTCTTCGGCTCCTCGGAGACGAGGGCCCGCGCTTTCCCGGTCGCGGCCTCGACTTCGATAATCCGGTAGACCTGGTGCCCGCGCTGGTTGTATTCGAAGGTGAACGCCCGGCCGTCCTTGCGCCAGACGGGGTTCGTCGTATCGTAGGGATTGGGAAACAGGGCGTTATCGATGTTGATCTGGCGGCGCGTATCGACGTGAAACAGGACGGGGGTGTCGATGTCGAGCGCATCCCCCGGCTTGGCGTACTCGATCGACGAGTATTTCGGCTGGAGCTGGTCGGCCGGCGAGGACTCCACGTATTGGAGCATCCGATGGTATCCCGGCTTTAAGCGAATCGCGATGAGCTTGGTCGAATCCGGCGACCAGACCATCGACCGGGCGACGTAATAATTGCCCTCGGAGCCGTCGAAGCTTATAGGGGTCTCCTCTTTCTTGTCCTTCTCTCGAAGAAAGACGTTGAAATTCTTGATGTAGGCCTCCCATTTTCCGTCGGGCGAGGCTTTGACGTCCGGCAGCGAAGTCGCCTGCGCCGGAGGTCCACCCTGGCCGAGGCCGCCGCCCCCGCGCGAACGGCGCTCGACGGGACCCAGCTTCTTCACGGAGTAATCCGAAAGCTCGCATCGCCACCGGAATTCCAGGGCTTCGAACTCGACGGCTTTCCCCTCGTCGGCGAAGCGGAAGGTCGTGAAGGGCAAGGTCACGGCCGTAATTTTTTCGGCAGAGGCCGCCGACGACTCGGCCGTCAAGGACGGCTTGGTCGGCGCAGCCGTCCCGATCGTCGCCGCCAGGGTTGCAGCCAGCCGGGCGTGGTCGAAGGCCGGAGCCTTGGTCAGCGTCGCGGCGTCCATGACCACGAACTCGTTCCCGCCCTTGACCGATTTCCGGAACCAGAACCGGCTTGTCTTTTCGATCCAGGTCGGCCGCTCCATGATATTGATGGCCAGCCCCTGGATCTTAATTCGGAGTCCGTTGGCCCGCTCGTAGTCCGCGAGCGTCCCTTGGGCCATGGCGGAAACGGGATACAGAAGGAAAACAATAACGGCGAGAAGAACCATCGACCCGGCTATTTTTCTCATGCTCACTCCTTCGATCAAGCTGGAGTAAGTATATTCAAAGCTGCCGCCCCGGACAATGAGATATTCCGGCCAAATTCGCCGATGTCATCTATTCCTAGAGGTCCCGTATCGTTTCTTGATACGCGACGCCCCGGCGCTTCAATCCGTCGAGCATGAATTCCACGCATTCCGGTTCCCGGCCCATGAATTCGGGGGCGATGATCCCCTCCCGGCTGTAAAGTCCGCGGGCCAACATCCGAACGACCATCGTCGCCGTATAGCCTGTGGTCCGGGCCATGGAATGGATGCCGGTCTCGCGATCGAACCTGTCCAGAAGCTCGTACGTATACCTCCGGCGTCGGCCGCCGCTTGCGGTCCCCTCGACGATCACTCTCATGATCGTGATGTCCCGATCGGCCGGTCCCAACTTCCATTTCGGGAACAGCAGCTTCGCCGTGACGTCGCGCGGCCTGACCCGGGCGCCGTTCACTTCGATTTCTTCCAGGCCGAAAAAGCCCGTTTCCCGGAGCACGGCCATTTTTTCGATATGGCCGGGATAGCGGAGCGTCTTCTCTTTCATATCGGAAGCGGGAATCGTCGAGATCAGCGTCCTCAGGCCGTCGGTGTTGAAAGCTTCGAGCGTGCCGATCCCGGGGAAGTCCAGGAATTCGGGTTCGGACAACGCGGGTCGGATGACGACCGCTCCGTTCTGGACGTACCGCGCGGGCCTTGTATATTCCTCGATCACGTCGGCCGGCGAAAAACCGGCCTTGTAATCGTAAGGCCATTCCCTCACTTCGGGCAGCCCGCCGACGTAGATCAGGACGGAAGCGATCGCATCGAGCCGGGATTGGGCGCGGCCGACGAGGATATTGGACATGCCCGGCGCGACCCCGCAATCAACAACCGCCGTCACCCTCTTTTCGCGGGCCAGCGCGTCCAAGGCGAACGGATCTTCGGGAAAGAAGGAGATGTCGACGATCTTCTTTCCGGCCTCGAGGACCGCCCTCAGGGTCTCGAATCCCATGAATCCGGGCACGGCGCTGAGGACGAGATCGAAATCTTGGACCACCCTCCGGACCGCGGCCGGGGCCGACAGGTCGGCCTCGATCGTCCCGACGGGGGCTCTAGCTTTCAGGCGGGACAGCGCGGCCGGGTGGATGTCCGCGACGCTGATCTCGAATCCGGGCTCCCGGGCCAGGTCCGCGGCCATCGGGCCTCCGATCAGGCCTGCTCCCAATACGATGATTTTCATTTTGAACCTCGCTCGCAATAATCCATAAGAACCGGGAAAAAGACGGGAAAGGGATGCGGGGCGAGACGGAAATTATAGGCCGCTGAAGCGGTTCACGAAATGGACAAGGCCGGTCCGGCTTTCAGCGAAGCCGCGTTTCCGGACGATTAGGGGCCGTTCGATCATTGGTCCATTCTAGGCAAAGATCGCCGGTCCGTCAAGGCTGGAATTCGGGCACGTGAAAATGTATGATATCCCTCTTTATCGGGTGAACGCCATGGCGAAACGACGCGCGATCAAGCTGCCCCACACCCTGGTCCTGATCTATGCCCTCGTGATCGGAGTCTATGTCCTCAGCCTGCTCGTCCCCTCCGGCCAATTCCAGCGCGTCGAAAAAACCGTCCAGGGCCAGACCCGGATGGTCACCATTCCGGGCACTTACGCCCCCATCGCTAAAAAGCTGTTGGGGCCGGAGTGGCTCCTGATCGGCCCGATCCGCGGCTTTCAGGACGGCGCGCTCATCATCTTCCTGATCTTCATCTTCGGCGGGGTCTTCGCCGTTCTGGGCAAAACCGGCGCCATCGAAGCGGGCATTCAGCGGCTGGCCGGGGTCTTCGCCCGCAGGCCGCGCTCGAAGAAATTCGTGATCCCCGTCCTGATGATCGTGTTCTCCCTGGCCGGGGCCATCTACGGCATGGCCGAGGAATCGATCCCGTTCGTCCTCATCTTCATTCCCCTGGCCCTTTCGCTCGGCTACGATTCGATCGTGGGTGTCGCCATCCCCTTCCTGGGATCGGCCGTCGGGTTCTCGGCCGCGTTTTTCAACCCGTTCACGGTCGGGATCGCCCAGGGATTGTCCGACCTGCCTATGTATTCGGGGCTCGCCTACCGCCTTGTCCTCTGGGTGGTCGCCACGGCCGCGGCCATTGTCTTCGTGATGATATACGCCTCCCGGATCACGAAGGACCCGCGGAAAAGCCTGGTTTACGAGATCGATCGGGCCCGCGGCTACGATCCGAACGCCATGGCAGAAGCGGACGCGCCGTGGGGATCCGCCCAGAAGCTTGTCCTGGCGATCCTCTTCGCCGGGATCGGCCTTCTCATTTATGGGATTTTGGCGAAAGGCTGGTACATGGAGGAGATCGCCGCCCTCTTTTTAGGGATCGGCCTCATCGCCGGGCTCGTCGCCCGGATCCGGCCCTCCGAAATCGCGGCGAGCTTCGTGGCCGGGGCGAAAGACGTGATGAACGTGACGCTGATCATCGCCGGCGGACGGGCCATCCTCATCATTCTGAAGGAAGCCGTCGTCCTCGACACCGTGCTTCAGGCCACGGCCGGCGTCATTTCGGCGGTGCCCAGCTTGATCACCGCCCAGATGATGTTCCTCACTCAGGGGGTCATCAATTTCTTCATCCACTCGGGGACCGCCCAGGCCGCCCTGACCATGCCCATCATGTCGCCTCTCAGCGACCTCGTCGGCATCACCCGCCAAACGACCGTCCTTTCCTTCCAGCTCTGCGAAGTCATCAACCCCATCCTGCCGACGTCGGCCGTCACGATGGGCGTCTTGGGCGTCGCCAAGATTCCCTGGGAGAAATGGGCGAAATGGTTCCTTCCTCTGATGATTGTTCTGATTGTCTTTTCCCTGATCGCCCTCGTGCCTCCGATCCTGATGCACTGGGGGCCGTTCTAGGCCCGACCGCTCCAGCGGATCACATCTTCCGGAGGTCCTCGATCTTTTTCCGGAGAGCATCCTGCTTGGGGTCGACGGCGAGAGAACGCTCCCAGGCCGACAGCGCTTCCTTGGTTTGCCCCAACTGGAAATGACAATCGCCGAGCGCATTGAGGACCGGGACGCTCACTCCGGACCGGCCGATCGCTTTTTCATAGAGGTCGATCGCCCCCCGATATTCGCCGAGGGCCCGGAAAACGTCGGCCAGTGTCAGGGCGTACTGGTCGTCGGTCGCGGCGCTTTCGAGGAACGGAAGCAGGATCTCCTTGGCCCGGCCGAAATCCTTCGTCCGCGAACGCTGCTGGGCCAGGGCCAGGGCGTACTTGAGGGACGCGGGCTTCCGCTGGAAGGCGGATTCCAGGAACGCGCCCGCATCTTCCAAGCGCCCGGCGTTGGACGACTGGGCGCCGAGGATATAGGCGTATTCCGGGTCATCGGAAGGGGGCATGATCCTGGAAATGATCCACGGCCGGGGCAATCCGGCCATGGGTGTGATCCCAAAATCCTGGGTGCGCGCGCCCATTTCGCGCCCGGAGGCATCGAGGAGCGCAATCCGCAATTGGTAAGACGCCGGGACAAATGCGGCCAGGGGGATCTCTTCGACGTCGTTGACGCCCCGCACCTCGCGGAGCGGCTTGGTCCGGGTCCAAATCTCGCGGCCGTCCTTCAGGACGACATATCGGAGCGATCCGCCCGCGGTCAAGTCCCTGCCCAAGCCGAAGACCTGGATGAAGGCGAAAATAGATTCCTTCGGGTGGAAGAAATTGCCGCTCTGGCAGGAGATCTGGTCCAACCCCAGCTTGAACGGCTTGTTGAACGCGGGAGACGGCGGAAGGGTCTTGCGCTGGTATCCAAGGAGCGGATTCCCGATGCGGAGCGAGCTCGTTTCGGCGGGGATCGAAATCCGGCCGTCCAGGGCGCTGAATTCCTTCGAGATCGTGTTCTTCATCAGGACGCTGATCGTATAGTCCCCCGGAATAAGCGGAATCATGTCCTGGACCTCGAGCGAGTCCTTGCGGATGTTCTCCACCTGGGAGGGATCGAAATCGAGGGGGATGTTCTTTTCGTACTGGAAAACCGTCCGGCCTAGGCCGTCTTTCACCATGCCGTTCAGGGTGAAGCTCAGACGGTAGGACCCGGCCCGGGTCAGGAAGGAGAGCTTTTTGGGTTCGAGGGAATAATGGACGAAGAACGTCCCCCCTTCGTCCCGGAAAACGCCGATCGTGGATTCGCTCGAGACATAGTTCGCGGAATATTCGACATCGACGAGGCCCTTGAACTTGAGCATCGCCTCGGCGTATTTGGCATCGACCATCCGTTCGGGAACGGACCCGATCTGGGAGATCAGCTGGAGGGACGAGAGGCTGGGCTGCCCGAGGACGGTGATCTCGCCCGGGATGAATGTCATCGAAGCCTCGCCCAGACGGGCGTCATACTTTTGAATTCGGAGATAAGCGCCTTCCCGGTCGAACGGGTCGCCCTGGTAGTTCACCAGGAGCCGGCCGGGGCCGTCCTGGAACGGACTGTAGAGGACATATTCGCCCACGCCGTCCCGGCGGAAGAAGACGAGCTGGAAGTGAGCGGGCAGGCCATATTTCGAGTCGCCGTCGTAGAACCAGATGATCGAGGGGAAGACGGTCCCCTCCCCCTGGATGCTCGAAATGTCCGTAGGCGCCCCGAGGAGGATGTAATAGCGGCCACGGTCGGTCTGCCAGCCCGGCCGGGTGGTGTCCCGGCCGAAAAACTGATTGGCATATTTGAGGCGCCGGTAATGCTCGACCTTGAACTCGTTTTCGGGCGCTCCCTGTGTCGGATTGCGCTGGCGCCAAAACGCCTCGATGAAAAGGTCCCGTTCGCGGTCGGTCCGGAGTTGAAGGAAGACTTCGCGCTCCGCCCGGGTGATGATATAGGAGACATCGGTGCTTAGCCACAGGTCGTGCGCGGCGGAAAGCGGACCGCCCTTCCCGGCTTGGCTCCCGCTCCCCGTCCATACGCCAAATGCGAGAACCAGGATGCCGGCCAAGACGCAGATCTTCATGTATCTCATTGGGGAACGAGGCCTCCGATTTCTTTCTTCAAACGCTCGATGACGCCCTTCACTTCTTCGAGATCTTTGGCGTATTTTGAGGCGGGGGCCCAGCGGACAAAGGACTCGAAGCATTTCAAGGCGTCTTTTTTGCGGTCGCGGCGCAGGTAGCCGCGGCCGAGATTGTAAAGGGCGTCGGGCATCCGGCCGTCGAGCTCGACGGCCTTTTCCCAATGGACGAGGGCCTCCTCCACCGCCCCGGACCGGTAGGTGGCTGCACCCCAGCCGTTGTGGGCCGCGGCCAAGCCGGGGTCGAGGAGGACGGCCTTTCGGTAGGCCTCTGCCGCGGCATCGAGTTCCTTGAGGCCGAGCCGGACATTGCCGAGATTGTTGAAGGCCATGGCATTGTCCGGGCTCAGGGCGATCGCCCGCTCGAATTCCGCGGCGGCCCGTTCAAGAGCGCCCTGCTTGAACAGGGTTACGCCCAGGTCATTGTGCGCCTCGGCATCGTTCGGCTCGAGGGAGACTGCCTGCTCCAAGGCCGAGGCGGACGCTTCGAGCCTCCCCGCCTCCTGCTCGTAAAGGCCGAGGCGGGACAGGAGCGCCGCCGTCCCCACGTCGAAGACGAGTCCTTTTTTCAGGAGGGTGACCGCCTCATCCAGGCGCCCCATCTTGTAGAGATTGTAGGCCGCGTAATCGTAGGCCTGCCCGAAATCCGGCTGCTGGGCGATGACCTCGCGGAAAGCCCGGTCCGCGGCCTCGAGCCGCCCCGCTTCCGAGGCGAGGACGGCCGCGTTGAAGCGGCCGTCGAGGGCCATCATCGTTTTCGGGTCGGGCGGCTCGGACGGCGCCGAGGCCGGCTTGCCGGCCACATAGCCGAGGGCCCGGAGCTTTTCCCGCGACTCCGGACTCATCGCGGCGGGCTTGATCTTGGCCGCGGCCGGCGAGGGCGAGGCCCGGAGAATCTTCTGCAGCGCCGCCCGCATTCTTTTCGCTTCGTCCGCATGAGCGGAAATGACGTTCTTCCGCTCCCCGGGATCGGATTTGAGATCGTAGAGCTCGGGCTGGGGCGCATCTATGAATTTCCAGTCCGCCGAACGGATTCCCTGGAGCGGAGCCCAGCGGCGATCGAGCCAGCCGGAGAGGGACTCGACATAAGCTTCCGCGCCGGTTGTTTCGGCCGCCGACGTCATTGCCGGAAGAAGGGATGCGCCCTGGACCGACGGGGGGGGCGGGATTCCCAGAACGGCAAGGATCGTGGGGACGATATCAATCGAACCGACGGGACGCTGAACGATTTTGCCGGCCGGAACCAATCCCCCCCGGGTAAAAACGAGCGGGACGCGGAGCGTCGCATCATAGATGAAGATCCCGTGCGTCGCTTCCTCATGCTCGCCCAGGGATTCGCCGTGGTCGGCCGTCAGGACGATGAGCGTTCGATCCGTCAGGCCCCAGTCGTCGAGCCGGCGGAGGAGCCGTCCGATCACGGCATCGGTATAAGCGATCTCGCCGTCGTATTCATGCCCGCGATACGCGGCGGCATAGGGGGCCGGAGGCTCGTAGGGCGCATGAGGGTCGAAATAGTGGATCCAGGCAAAAAACCTTTCGGTCCGCCCGCTTTCGATCCAGGCCAGGGCCTTGGCAGTGACGTCGTCCGCTTTCCGTTCGACGAAGGTCAGGTCGCGCGAGGCGTTGCGCGACCCGTACAGGTCGTCGTAGACATCGAAGCCGCGGCCGAGGCCGAAGCGCGAATCAAGCGGGAACGCGCCGACGAAGGCGCCGGTGCGATATCCGGCTTTCTTCAGGATCTCGGCAAGCGTCGGCGGCCCGGAATCAGGGTATCGAAAGCCGTTGTTGCGCACGCCATGAGTGGGCGGAAGGGTTCCGGTCAGGATCGAGGCATGGGACGGCAGGGTGAGCGGGACGTGGGCGATCGCCCGCTCGAAGCGCGCGCCGTTCCGCGCCAGGCGGTCGATGTTGGGCGTTTCGACGCGGGAGTATCCATAGGCGCCGAGGTGATCGGCCCTGAGGGTATCCACGGTGATGAGAAGGACGTTCGGTTTGTCCTGGGCCCGGATGCCGCCGGCCAAGGCCGCGAGTAAAGCCAGGCCCATCCAGAGGCCCGGAAACCGGCGCGGACGCGGATGGCGGCGAAAGACATCGAAGCGCATGGGATTCATCTTATCAGAAACGGCGCCCTGGCGAAAAAGAAAAAGGGGAGCCGCCCGGAGGCGGGTCCCCTTCCTAAAAATCAGACAGACCGGAGTCCGGGACTCAGAACGCCCACTTCACGCCCAGACGGAAGATCTGGG
>Ga0315286_10004635_pt1 | contig 13194 bp, 7 predicted proteins | sample YL17G10_0_MG_FD_205038 | JGI IMG/M metagenome (GOLD analysis project Ga0315286, IMG submission 205038) | Sediment microbial communities from Yellowstone Lake, YNP, Wyoming, USA - YL17G10_0 | ecosystem: Environmental > Aquatic > Freshwater > Lake > Sediment | place: USA: Wyoming | collected... | reverse complement strand
TGCCCCGCCCGTAGGTCACGAGGGTGCTCATGAAGGCCGAGTTTTTCCGATCGCCGAGGGGGATCTCTTTGTCCAGGACCACCTTGGCGTTCTTATCCACCGGAACCGACTCCCCGGTCAGGGAAGCCTCCTCGACCTTCAAGTTGAAGCTCTCGATCAGGCGCATGTCGGCGGGAATGTAATTCCCCGCTTCAATCAAAACGATGTCGCCCGCGACCAACTCCCGCGAGGGAATCGTCATCTGGTGCCCCCCGCGGATGACCTGGGCATTGGGGGCGGCCATCTTCTTGAGCGCGGCCAAGGCTGCTTCGGCTTTGGATTCCTGGACTACCCCGACGACGGCATTCAGGGCAACGATAACCATAATGGCGACCGCATCCACAATTTCCCCCAGAAGCAGAGAAACAACGGCGGCCACAATCAGGATAATGACCAGGAAGTTGTTGAATTGGTCCAGAAGCATCGATAGAAAGCCGGGGCGGGGTTTCTCCTGGAGCTCGTTCGGCCCGTATTTGTTCAGCCGCTCCTGGGCTTCTTCCGGAGTCAGGCCTTTTTCCAGATGCGTGGCTAACTGGTTTTCCAAGTCTCCAGTGGGTAAACAATGGCATTCGCGAATTTCCATAAACCTCCTCCTTGCGATTTCGGCAGAATCCAGATCCAGAGCAGATATTTGGGGATAGACTCATGTGGAGGCTTGAAAGAATATCCACACGAGTTGCCTGGCTTTCATGAGAGGGATTGGATGCCGTTATCCTGGTTTGGATTAAAACCTGCCGTTTTGTTTCAAGGTTTTAATCTTTGAACAGGGTATTTCATCATTTATGACTTGTCAAGGGAAAATGGACAGGGTGGGGGAAGGGAAATAGGCACGGAAATGCCGGAAAAAACTGGAATCGGGAAAAGAGTTTCCCCCAACCTGTCCTTGCGTCGAGGTTGGGGGAAACTGGCATTATGAGATTTACAGCTTCGGAGCCGGGAAGAGAATCCCGCCAAAGATGAGATACGCCAAGAGAAGGGTCCAGAAAACGTTAAAGAGCTGAGCCCCGAGGAAGGCGCCCGCCGGTCTTCCTCCGCCCATCCGGAAAAGATCCACAAAACGAGTTTCCAGACCGATGCAGGTGAAGGCCATCGCAAACCACCAGGTTCGGAGCGCCCCCAATTGCCCCTTGACGGCGTCGACGGTCTTTGTCTCCAGCAGGAACGAGAAAATCAGGGAGGCCACCATGAACCCGAGAACGAATTTGGGGAAGCGGAACCAGATCTCAATGGCTCCCACCTTCTGGCCGGGCACCGCCTTCTTAAACGTCCAAACGATGGCCAGAATAAAGGCCGCAAACCCGATGAGCACATTCTGGGACATCTTGACGATGACGCCGATTTTCATCGCCCCCTCGCTCACCAAGGACCCCGCGGCGACGACGGAGCCACTCGTATCCAGGGTGCCGCCCATCCAAGCTCCCCCCACCATGTGGTCCATGCCCGTCGCCTTGATGATCCAGGGCATGATGACCATCATGGGCACGGCGCAAACCAGAACGAGCGAGGTCACATAGCTCAATTTTTTCGGGTCGCCCTTGATGGCCCCGGAGGTGGCAATGGCCGCGGAAACGCCGCAGATCGAAACTCCGCTGGCCAGGATGGCCGCAAATTCATCATCCACTTTCAATTTCCGGGCAAACCAGTAACAGCCGTACCAGACTACGCCGACGACAAGAATCCCCTGGACGATTCCATAGCCTCCGGCCTGAACGATTTCTCCGAATAGGATCCCTGAACCGAGGATCACCAACCCCGTCTTGATGAAATATTCGGTCTTGACCGCAGCCATCAGCCACTTCGGGGTTCCAAATATATTGCTGATGATGAGCCCGATCACAAGGCACCACAAAACATATTCAAGACCGTAATAGAGAATGGTGTAATTGCCCGCCAGGAATTGAGCGATGAAGGTAATGATGAAGATGATGGGGAATCCCGCAATGAACTTGCCCACCTCCAATTTCATGAAGACAGCCCCGATCGTCGCCAGGATCCAGAAGAAAACCAGGATATAAAACGCCGCCGTCATGTTGCTTCCAGAAAATACTTTGTCAAAAACACGTCCGACCTGGCTGTTGATCGGCCGGACCAAGGAAGGGACCTTCTTTTTCAGTCCTTCATCTTTAGCGGTTTTGACAGCCCCATCCATTTTTTTGATGGCATCGCCAACGCCTTTTCGATTCCCGGATTCCAGGGCGGCTTTTAAGACGGTCGCCTGGGCTGCCAGACCTTCCTCCCCTTTACCTCCCGCCTCTTTGATCAACTTGTCCACCGCCGGAACTTGTTCGGCGGCAAAAGAGGCAAACTCCCCGTCCGTGGTCCATCGAAAATTTACATTGGTCAGATTAAGACCCGCCAAGGTGAGGATTATGATCAAAAAACCGATCCAGACAGCCAGCCACTCGTCCTTCTTCCATAACGAAGACCAGTCGATGCCTTTGTTCGCCATCCTGCTTCCTCCTTTATGATCATTTTTTATTGGGGAAAAAACGAACTGTTCGGCACTTCTTCCATCCTTCCGCTTCATCACCTCCTCGAGGCAATTCATCGTAGCCTACGGAAATGTTGCGCCTACAGTTTGAGGTAGGAACCCTTCAATTTTTTTGCGTTTTGGACCGGCAAGACGAATAAGTCAAATTATAACACCCATAAAAAGAAGGTCAAGAAAAAAACCGGGGGTAAGGATAAGCCTCAGCGTCCATAAGGGATTGAATTGACAAGCATTCACCACCTCGTTAGGCCAAAAAACCCTTTACTTTTTATCTGAAATCACCGTATGATGCTGAAATAATTCTGAAGCTGAACTCAAAGCCGAGCAAAGCCGCAACCAAAATTCATAAAGTCCCCTCACCCCATCCCTCTCCCCCGTCCACGGGGGAGAGGGGAAAGTGGGGGGGTGTGCCCAGAGGAAAAGATGGATTATAAAAACACCTTAAACCTGCCCAAAACGTCGTTTCCCATGAAAGCCAACCTTCCCCAGCGGGAACCGGAATTTCTGAAAAAATGGGCTGAAACCCGGATTTATCAAAAGCTCAGAGAAATCGCCAAGGATCGCCCAAAGTGGATTCTACACGACGGCCCGCCTTATGCCAACGGCCATATCCACCTCGGCACGGCGTTAAACAAAATCCTCAAGGATTTCATCATCAAGTCCAGGAATATGGCCGGCTTCAACGGCGAATACGTTCCCGGCTGGGACTGCCACGGCCTCCCCATCGAGCACCAGGTGGACAAGGAGCTTGGGAGCAGAAAAGGGTCCTACACGATCAGCGAGAAGAGAAAACTCTGCCGCAAGTTTGCCACGGAATACCTCAACATCCAGAGGGAGGAGTTTAAACGGCTCGGGATCATGGGCGAGTGGGATAATCCCTACCAGACCATGAGCTACGATTACGAAGCCACCATCGCCCGGGAATTCGGCCGCTTCGTCGGCAAAGGATCCGTCTACAAAGGAAAGAAGCCCGTTTACTGGTGCGCCTCCTGCGAAACCGCCCTGGCGGAAGCCGAAGTGGAATACGACGACCACGAATCCCCTTCCATTTATGTGAAATTTCCGGCGGTCTCGGATTTCGGCGAGCGCTTTCCGGCTTTGAAAGGAAAAAAGGTTTTCGTCCTGATCTGGACCACTACCCCCTGGACGATTCCCGCAAACCTGGCCATTGCCTTACATCCCGACTATACTTACGTCGCCGCCGAAGTGGACGGCGAGGTGTGGATCCTGGCCGAAGCCCTTCTCGAACCGGTCATGGCCAAGGGTGGGAAGAAAAACTACCAGGTCATCGCAAAAATTCCGGGAAAAGAGCTGGAAGGCCTGAAGTGCCGCCATCCCTTTATTGACCGGGATTCGGTTCTCATCCTGGCGAAATACATCACCCTCGACACCGGAACCGGCGCCGTTCACACCGCCCCCGGCCACGGGCAGGAGGACTACGAGTCGGGTCTCGAGTACAACATCCCCATTTACTCCCCCGTGGACGACCAGGGACGGTTCACCTCGGATGTGGCTTTCTTCGCGGGGAAATTCGTCTTCGATGCCAACGAGGACGTCATTCGAAAAACCCGGGAAGTGGGCGCCCTCATTCACACCGAGCCTTTCAAGCACCAGTATCCCAACTGCTGGCGATGCAAGAACCCGATCATCTTCCGGGCCACGGAGCAGTGGTTCATTTCCCTGGAGCGGAACGATCTCCGCGGGAAGGCCCTAAAAGAAATCGACCGGGTGAAATGGATTCCCCACTGGGGCCATGACCGGATCTACGGCATGATCCAGAACCGGCCGGACTGGTGCATCTCCCGCCAGCGCGCCTGGGGGGTTCCCATCATTGCTTTCACCTGCAAGGGCTGCGGCGAACTTCTCCTCGAAGAGCGCTATGCCGAGTATGTCTCCGGTCTTTTCGAAAAAGACGGGGCCGATGCCTGGTTTGACCTCTCGCCGAAAGAGCTCCTGCCCCCCGGAACCCGCTGTCCGAAGTGCCAGAAAGACGATTTCGAAAAGGAAACCGATATTCTCGACGTCTGGTTCGACTCCGGCGTGAGCTATGCCGCGGTCTTAGAAAAGCGGCCCAACCTGAAATCCCCCGCCGATATGTACCTCGAAGGAAGCGACCAGCATCGGGGCTGGTTCCACAGCTCTCTCCTCGCCTCCGTGGGAACCCGCGGCCGGGCCCCCTACGATTCCGTCCTCACCCACGGGTTCGTCGTGGACGGCGAAGGCCGGAAAATGTCCAAATCCTTTGGTAACGTCATCGTCCCGGACGAAGTGATCAGCCGTTACGGGGCCGAGATCCTGCGCCTCTGGGTTGCGGCCGAAGACTACCGCGACGACATTCGAATCTCCGAGGAAATCCTCACCCGTCTTTCCGAAGCCTACCGGCGAATCCGCAACACCTGCCGGTTCCTCCTGGCAAATTTGTACGATTTTAATCCCGAGAAAGACGCCGTTTCCGACTCTCAGCTCCTTGAAATCGACCGCTGGATCCTTCTGCGCCTGCAAAAACTCATCGCCCGGCTCAGGGAAGCCTACACCGCCTATGAATTCCACGTCGTTTTCCACTCCCTGCACAATTTCTGCGCCGTCGACCTGAGTTCCCTCTACTTGGACATCCTGAAGGACCGGCTCTACACCGCGCCCGCGTCCTCTGTCGAACGCCGGGCGGCCCAGACGGCCCTTCACAAAATTCTCGACGCCATGGTCCGCCTCATGGCCACGATCCTCTCCTTCACCGCCGAGGAAGTCTGGGAGCATCTTCCCGGAGCCGGGAAGCGCGCCGCCAGCGTCCACCTCACTCTCTTCCCGGAAGTGGAACCCCGGTACCTCGACGAAAATCTGGAGACGAAATGGAATCGCCTCTTGGAAATCCGCGGGGAAGTTTCCAAATCCCTGGAAATCGCCCGGAAAGAAAAACTCATCGGCAACTCCCTGGAGGCGGCGGTCGTCCTGCAGGCCCCGTCCAAGCTTCAGTCTTTCCTGAAGGAGAACGAACCGCTCCTCAAAGACCTCTTCATCGTCTCCCAGGTGAATATCGTCGACCCGCCCCCCTCCGGGGCCCATGCCAGCAAAGAGGTCGAGGGTTTGAACGTCCTGATTCACCGCACGGACGGCAAGAAATGCGAACGCTGCTGGGTCTATGATCCGAAAACCGGGGAGAACCCGGAACATCCGGCCGCCTGCCCCCGCTGCAGCGCCACCCTCAGGATCATTTCCTCCGAAAGGAAAGCGTGAACCCGAAATACCGGCTGACCCTGATCGTAAGCGGAATCGTCCTTGTCCTCGACCAGATCACCAAAATCCTCGTGGACAAGATGATGCCCCTGTACCATACCATCGAGATCATTCCGAATTTCGCCGCCCTCACCTACCTGCGCAACACCGGGGCCGCCTTCGGGATCCTGGCCGGGGAGCGGTCGGTTTACCGGATCGGGTTTTTCGTGGCGGTCTCGATCGTGGCCCTCGGCTGCATCCTTTACCTTTTAAAGCTGACCCGGTCTGAAAAGAAGCTCACCCTGGTGAGCTTGTCCCTGATCCTGGGGGGAGCGGTCGGCAACATGGTAGACCGCCTGCGCCTGGGGGAAGTCATCGATTTCCTTCTGCTGCACTATTACGATCTCCATTGGCCGGCCTTTAATGTGGCGGATTCCGCCATCAGCATCGGCGTGGTCCTGTTGATCATTCAAATGATCCGGCAGCGGTCGACGGATTTCTAAGAAGGAAAAGGGCAAAGGGTTAAGGCGAAAGGGTAAAATCTCGGAACGGCGTAGTCGAGTGCGCTGCTGTCGAATTTTTTTAACAGGCGCTTGCCTGCTTTTCCTATATGCGCCCTGCGTTTTGCACTTTTCATTTTAGGCGTAGTCTCTTAGAAATGATTTTGCGCCCAAATTGGCAAGAAAATTCAAAAATCCCCCCTCGCCCCCCTTTGACCAGGGGGGTTGGGGGGATTTCCGGAGAATTCATCCATACGTCAACATAGTTTTTTTGGTTCCGGCTTAGCCGGGTTCGACACTTAAGGCATTTCTTATGTTCCCTGTTTTCGCCAAATTCGCGGACATCACCATCCACACGTATGGCGTGATGCTGGCCCTCGGGTTCCTCTTGGCCATCCTCGCGGCCATGCGGGAAGCCCGCCGCGCCGGCCTCGATTCCAACCTGATCCTGGATCTGGCGTTTTACTTTCTGATCGCCGGGCTGTTAGGTTCCCGGCTCTTTTATGTGGTGGGTCATTGGAACGACTTTCGGAACAACCTTGTTGAAGTTGTGATGTTCTGGCGGGGTGGACTCGTTTTTTATGGCGGGCTGATCTTTGCCTTCGGGGTGGGGGTCTGGTATATAAAAAAGAACCGCCTGGATTTTCAAAGGGTCGCCGACCTCATTGCCCCCTCGATCGCCATCGGCCAGACCCTGGGCCGGCTCGGTTGCTTCTCGGCCGGGTGATGTTACGGCGCCCCTGCGGAGGTTCCGTGGGCCTGCACCTTCACCAACCCCAACAGCTTGGCGCCTCCCGGCATCCCCCTCCATCCGACCCAGCTTTATGAATCGGCGGCGACCTTTCTCATTTTTCTCGCCCTGATCGTAATGCGCCGGGGGCGGCGTTTTCAGGGGAAACTCATCTGGTACTACCTCCTCTTCTATTCCGTGGCCCGCTTTGCGATCGAATTTTTCCGCGGCGATCCCCGGGGCTTTTTAATCCCGGGCTACCTTTCCGTGTCGCAGGCCATTGGGATCCCGGCGTTTCTAATCGCGGCCTATATGCTCCTTAAAAAAAATAGGGGAAAAGTATCAGTTTAGAGTTTTGAAAAAATGGCGGGAACGCCTCTGTTTGGGCCCGGGGGTTAGGCCGGAACGCGCCGGAAGCATCGGTTGGGTTGCCTCTTATCTCCGAGGATCAAAGCTGGTTTCCTCCGGAGGAGGCGGGGGGGTATTTTCCCCGCCCCATCCAAGGAGAAATCAGCGCCTTATGATTCCAATCCCGCCTTCTGGCGGGACCCCGGGCCCTGGAATCACTTGGCTCTAGAGACACACCTTTCTTCAAAGAACTAAAGTGTTACGGGGAAAAGAGTTTTTCCCGATTCCATTTGCCCTTTTCCCCCTTTTTTTCTCTCACTGACACTCATCCTGACACTGTTCTTTTCACATCCTTTCAATCTTGAAGAACACCGGCCGGGCGCCGTCGGAGCAGCAGGAATAAGTCGCTCCCTCGATTTTCATCCACGGAAAGTTGCCCCCGAAACGCAGGCCGGTCACGGCCGGATAGATGTCGTGCCAGGCCCAGGTGCAGAATCCGGCCGGCATGGCCCCGGTTTCGTCCACCTTAAATTCCTGCCCCACCTGCAACCGGTCGCAATATTCGGCCATCTCCGCCGATAGGTCCGGCAGAGGCTTTCCATAGACCTCTTTGGCGCTCATTTTCTTCAACACCGTGATCTTCAAAGAATTCCGTTTCGCCATCTTTTCCTCCTCCCAAAATTCCTGTATTCAACTCCCTTATTTTTTGCATTAAACCAAATTCTTCGAAATTTAGCAACAACCGTTTTGGCATTGATTCCGATCGCTGATTACCTTGCTGATCAGGTTAAAAGATTGAAACTATTCATCTCTCTCTTTCCGGCGAAATCCGGAATCCAGTAATTTCATAAGCTTATAAACGCCCTGGACTCCGGTTTTCACCGGAGTGACGACTTTTTGCGGGACCATCAACTATAAATTTTCTAAATTATTTCATCAACATGCCGATATTTATAACAATTGCCTTAATTTTTTGAAGGACTACGGGAAAATGAATTCCGATCCCAGTCAACCGGAAACCGCTTTTGATTCCAAGCTCTTATCGGATTTTATCTACGAGCTGAATATTGTCCGCAGATGCGGCCTCTCCTACCCTCCGGGCCACCCTCGGGTCAAGGCCTCGGCAAAAAAGGTCATGAACCTCCTGGAAAGATTGCTCGAATTCCGGGAAAAAATCACTCTTGGAATCGCCCGGGACGTCATCGTTGTGGAAAAGTACCACCTCGACAAGAAGAACCCGGTCTACCGGGATTATGCGAAAAGCCTGTTCCAGATGGGAATTGCCACTCTAACCATTGACCGAAATCTGGCCGAAGAGGAATTTTTGAAATTCAACGCGATCTTGGGCCTCAATCGGGAGCGTTTGAAAGACCAAGGGGGATTGCCCTCCATCCTCCAGGATTCCGGGTTCAACCATCTGGAAGTTCAACTCATCGACTACGGACTGTTCCAGGTGAGCGAGGCCCTCCAGAAACCCGCCGATGTCCCGGAGGGTAAGTCGGAAAAGGAGGGTTCCCTCTGGGAAGATTTCATCCAGGGGCTCCTCGAAGGAACCGTGGCCGATGAAGACATTTTCGCGATTCTCAACGCGGGGGTGGATCCGGCGGCGCTGGCCCGATTTTTGAACCAAAAGTCTTCATCCGCAGACGACCCGGCGGAGCTTCAATACGAGCAAGTTATCGTTTCGTATATCCGCCACGTCTTTGAAAAGGAAAAGTCCACCCCGAAACGACAAAAGCATCTGCATCAATTGAGCGATTTTGTCCTGAACCTCGATCCCAAGCTGCGCCGGCTCTTCCTCACGGATATATTCAGAACCCTGGCCCTCCGGAAAAACCTGTCGCCGGATTCCCTTTCTTCTTTCTCCAAGGGCTTCATCCTGGAGGCATTTGAGAAGATCAACCCCCAAAGCCCATTTTATCTTCTGATCTTAGGGCTGCTGCAGAAGCTTGCCCTTATTCTGGACAACGGCCATGGCTCGCCAGAACTGGTGGAAAAGGGGCGGGAAAAAGAGGCCGCCATTTCTTCGAAGGTGGATGCTCTCTTCCGAGATTTCAATCTCGATCTTGTCATGGAGAAATCCTACCAGCAAACGCTCAATAACCTCATCGCGATGGAAGCATCGGCCCCGATCGATTCCCGGGAAATGGAAAACCTCAAGACGACCCTCGACGGCCATGGTGTAGATGTGCAGATCTCCTCCATCATCTTCGAAATTTTAAAATCCGGCATCGCCGGCGGGAACACGGCCGGGCTCGAGCGCAGCCTCGGCGAATTGTGCGGCTATTTCCTTCAGATCGGAGATTTTCAGGCTTTGATCCAACTGCATACCAAGCTGGAAGGGAGTGCAGGTTCTTCCCCCGAGGGAAATTCTCCCCATTCCGGCGTATTCAAGGTATTTTCCGATCCCGATTTCATCGCCGAAATTCTCAATGGGGTGGAAATTTGGGGAAAGGACAAATTCCCCGACATCAAGAAGCTCGTCTGCAAAATCGGAAGACCCTTTCTGGGAACGCTGCTGGATCGCTTGGCCGACGAACCCAGTCTCACCATCCGCCGGTTTCTCCTGGAGACTCTCTCGGCCATGGGTCCTCAGGCCAAAGAACTCATCATCCGGCGAATATATGACAAAAGATGGTATTTCATCCGCAATTTGATCGTCATCCTCCGCAGTTCGGGGGATCCCACGATTTTGCCCTTGATTCGAAACCTCCGCAAGCATGAACACCCGCGGGTTCGGGAGGAAGTGCTGAAGACCCTTTTCTTCTTCAAGGATCCGGAGGCCGAACGATTCCTGCTCGATGATTTGCAAAGTCTCGATCTCGAAAACCGCCGGAATGCGGTGCAGATTGCTGAAATGAGTCAGAACCCCTCCGCCTTTCGTCGTCTCCTGGAAATCCTGGAGAACAGTCCCATGAGCGGTGCGGAGGGGGAACTCAAGCAGCTGGCCGTCCGGACTTTGGGTAAAATCGGAAACCCGGCCGCCTTTCCCCACTTGGGAAAAGTGCTTCGCACGAAGAGCTTTTTTAACGGTCAGGCCTTGAGCACCCTCAAGGGGGAAATCCTCCGGTCTTTGGAATTTTATCCTCCCCGGGAATCCAAGATATTCCTGGAAAGTGTTCTCAAAGGAAAAGAAAAACAATTCGCCCCCCTGGCATCCCAGGTCATGGAGAAGATCAGACAGAGGAGCCTGGCATGAATGCGGTCCAGAAACAGTCCTTCGGCGAGTTCGTCAGGTGCGCGGTAACGGCCGTCTCCAACGGGTCCCTGTATTCCGGGGATCACCCGCAAGTCATCCGCCTTTGCCAAAAGGGGTTTTATCACCTTCAGGAAACCATGGAAGGCCAGGCGGGAATATCGTTTATGGGCATCGATGGCGCTATCGTCTGCGAGGGAGACCGGATCGACGACAACCTCTTCATGAACCGGTTTGCTCAAACCCTGAAAACCAAAGGGGTCGAGCACGTTGAAATTCGGCGCGGAATCACCTGTGAGGAGCTCCAAGCCTTTATCGCGAGCCTGATCAAAAAGAAAGGCGGATCGCCGGCGACGATTGCCACCCCGCATATCCGCCTGGGGAAAATTGACGTGGCCATGGCCCAGTCCGCAGCCTCCGCCCTTCGCAGCAAAGCTGAAAAGGAAGGGTTGCTCGATGTCCCCATGGCCGAGTTGGATCTTTTGAAGGAAATCTTCAATGACGTCAAGAGGCAGAGAAGCCTGCGCGTCGTGGGAATCCAGGAGATTGTGGCGGCCCTGGTTGAATCGGTCCAGCAGGAGGCGATTCCCCTAAACGCCCTCATTCCTATCCGGAACCTGGACGAATATACCTTCTCTCATTCCCTCAATGTCTGTATTCTCAATCTCGCCCAGGCGATGGCCATGGGGATCGAGGGGCAGTCCCTTCATGACATCGGGGTTGCGGCCCTGCTCCACGATATCGGCAAACTTTTCATCCCCGAAGAAGTTCTGAACAAACCCGGCAAATTGAACGAAGAGGAATGGACCCTGATGCGGCAGCACCCTCTCAGGGGAGCCCAATATCTGATGGAAATCAGCGGCACCCCCCGCTTGGCCGTGGTTACGGCATTTGAGCACCACATGAAATTCAACCACACGGGGTATCCGACGATCTCCGCCGATTGGAAACAAAACCTCTGCAGTCAGATGACCACCGTCTCCGATTTCTTCGACGCCCTGCACACCCATCGGTCCTATCGCAGCTCTCTCGACCTCGGCCAAATCCGGGTCCTTATGCACGAACGCTCGGGCCAGGAATTCAATCCGGTTCTAATGAAAAACTTCTTTAAAATTTTGAAAGATTTCACCCCTGAGGGGAATTAGGAGATTTGCGGTTTTCCTCTCCGGTCCGGCTCAAAGCAATGTCCAACTCCGAGCGAAAACCTTTCGCCCCATCTTTTCTCAATAGCATAAAAAACCGGTTAAAGGACTTCGGGGTGAGAAAATTGAGCTGATAAGATTCCTCTATTCCTTCATTTTTTAGCCACTCGTTAAGCCTTTCAAAGTGCGCCCGGGCGTATTCGAATTTTTTCAGGTTTTCGGGGGAAGGATCGCTTATTTCACCATCGTCTTTGATTTCTACCACAGAAATTCTATTAACCTTTTTTATGAAGAAATCCGGGCTGAATTCACCCCTCTTTGGATGTTCCCCCTTTTTCCAGGCATATTCAACAGCATAGAACCGCTGCGGAGAATTTTTAATCCAGGCATCAACTGCCTGCGCATTTTCTCGTTCACAAAGGAGGCTGATAAATTTTCTTTCAGGGGTGCCGTCGGCAATTGCTAAATTATAAGGAGTCTTAAAATCATAAGCATTTGATACGGATTTGTGGCCGGCCCTATATTCACCATCCTGATCCTCTACCGCCCGGAAAAAATCCATTTGTTCATCCGGAATCGTCTCCGCACCATTTGGCGGAACAAAGAGGGTCTTGTCGCCACGCCGTAATTCGGCGGCGCTGACGCTGATGGTCGGTCTTTCTCGGGTAGTAATATTTTTCAAGGTGTTTGCGGTCAACTTATAAACAACCCGCTTGGCGGATTTTCTACGCAACGGGCCGATAGCCTGCAAGATTTTTTGCCGATTCTCCTCCGTAATCCTGCCCGATTTGATCTTGGCTCGTCTCCCGGATGCTTTGACGATTTCAAGGCATCTCTCAAAAGGAAATTTTCTGGCGTAATTTGTTCGATCTTTTGGATCCGGAGCTTCCTTTGACTCTTCATCGATGGATTGCAGCCGACGAAACATCTCCTCGGCAACCTCACCATACGAATAGGTCTTGTGCTCCAATTTGGTTCTAAATTTTATGTGATCGCCGCTCACCGCCCTTTCAAATTCGATATCCACATCTTCGACCTCGACCTGGGAGGGAAGGTCCACATATCCATCTTCGAGCAGCCTGTATTCGCCCTTCTTTGTAAATTGGCTCGTGTCGGTCTCCCGGGTGTAATCGAGATTATGAAGGTCAAAATGAAAAGACGATTTCTCTATAGCGGTCGATGAGAGGCGGTTTTCCATTTCAAGGATTTCATCGACAAGGTGCCGAATCCGGCCTGCCCAGGCATCATGGTTGAAAACCGTGACTATGGGATCTGCGCCCTGCCAACCTTCCGGGTAACGCAACCCCCTCCCTAAAACCTGGGCTATGAGGAGCTTGCTGTTGAATGCCCGTTCTTCGTGGGGAACTATCTGAAAAACATTCTTGACATCCCATCCCTCGCTCAGCATCGAAACGGATATGATCCACTCGACTTTGCTGCCGGGGCGATCCACGGTCTTCAGCCTGGCAACATTCAACTGGTGTTCCGAGGCTGAAGTCACGGGCAAAACCTTTGCCTCGGCGTCCTCTGCTGAAATC
>Ga0315286_10004634_pt1 | contig 13194 bp, 12 predicted proteins | sample YL17G10_0_MG_FD_205038 | JGI IMG/M metagenome (GOLD analysis project Ga0315286, IMG submission 205038) | Sediment microbial communities from Yellowstone Lake, YNP, Wyoming, USA - YL17G10_0 | ecosystem: Environmental > Aquatic > Freshwater > Lake > Sediment | place: USA: Wyoming | collected... | reverse complement strand
CGTCCGGAACGGATTGTTATTCAGGTTATGAACCTTGGGGATTTTGCAGACGTAACTGCCGTTCTGGATGCTGTCGGAGAAGATCAGGCCCGTGAATTCCTCACCCGCGCCGAGGCGGGGCAGTTTTCCCCCCGCTCGTGGCACTACTGGCATTATCGACTGGGGCTTGCAGAAACAGGTGGTGTGCCGCCGATGCCGACAAGGAGAGTATGCTGATGAATTCATTTGTACCCCATATGGAGATACTTCTCCCTTCCCAACAGACAGTCTGGTCCTCGCTGGCTCCCGTGCGCAAGGCTGGATTCGTGCTTTATGGAGGCACTGCGGTTGCGTTACGCCTTGGTCACCGTCAATCCATGGATTTTGATTTTTTCTCCGACCAGCCGCTTGATAAAGCGGGGCTTTATAAAAATCTGCCTATACTTGCAGATGCCACGGTCATCCAGGATACACCCGATTCATTGGGAGTCCTTGTGCCGGTAGATGTTTCGGCTGCCACGGAATACGTCAAGCTTTCTTTTTTCGGGAACATTGACAATGGCCGGGTCAGCGAACCGGAGGTGACGGCAGACGGGGTCATGGTCGTTGCTTCGCTTGCCGACATGATGGCGCACAAGCTGAAAGTTATCCTGCAACGGATTGAGGCAAAGGATTATCGTGACATTGCCGTCATGCTCAAATATGGAATGCGGCTTGACGAAGCTATGGCCGGTGCGTGTGCGCTCTTCGGTAAGACGTTTCAGCCGAGCGAGAGCCTCAAGGCCCTAGTTTATTTCGAGGGGGGCGACCTTGATGCCCTTTCCGGCGATGAGCGAGCGGTTCTCGTGTCCGCTGTAAAAAGAGTTAAAAAAATACCGCATTGTATAATTCGTTCAAAATTCCTTGTGGATTCGTAAAGAACCAGCGCCCAGAGAGATACTTTCGTTATCATTCCAACGCACCGGTGTCGTGTCCGACATAGCGCCGGTGCGTTGGGTGATGCATTCCCGCGGAGATCGTGGGCCTCGGCGGCGGGAGCTGCCCTTGCCTACCGGGACGGAAACGACGTGGCCGCCCGCACCGATATGTGCATGGCCGCGGTCTGCGGCGGCCTCGCCTTTCTGAAGGGACTGGGAATCGGCCACGCGATCACTTATGTGCTGGGCGCCCATTACCATATGCCCCACGGCCGGGCCGCCCTGTACGGGCTGCTTTGCTTTGTAAGGGCCAACAAGGAGACCTGCAAAGAGCCGTTTATCGACATGGCGCAACTGCTGAACCGCTCCAACGATCTGGAGGAGAGTTTGCTTGCGCTCTATCGGAAGCTGGATGTTTCCATCAGCCTCAAGGCACTGGGCATTCCCCGGGACGACTTGAAGAAGATTGCCTTTTATGCCTCCCGGGATGCCGTGAATATGGCCACCGATCCCACCACCCCCGACCGGGGGAGGATCCTGCAACTCCTGGAGGAGATTTACGAGTAGCCGTGGGAGAAAGGAAGCAATCTTCAGGCAGGTAGGGCACGAATGTCTGGCCGGTAAGGGAATACGTCGTATGGTTTGCAAATGGCTTGGGAAAAAACCATGGGGCTTTTTGTGTTTTTTTAAAAGTCTGGTGTCATTGCCGTTTTCATGGATCAACCGTTTATATGTATTGTGATGGTCAGCTCTTGATTTTCTTTCTGATTCGCGCTCTTCCAGGCTCTAAAACAGTAAAGCTGCCGTCAAGTTCTGTAGCATGTCCGCTTATCAGACCGATCACGGCTGAAACCATTGCGGAGCGCATACTTGCTGGATAACTGAATAAGGAGCACCCCGGTCATTGCATGTTGATGCGCAAAGACCCACTCACCAAAGTCCTTGTCTTCTGTTATCAATAGCCGTTTTTCAGCCACAGCCGATTCCAGCACATCTGCGTCTGGTAGTGATGGGGAGATTTCAGCGATGGCGTTGACGGAATAGCCTACCTGCCGCAGTGCTCGAATGACGGAGAAATCACAACTTTCGTCTGCCAAAAAGCTCAATTGTTTTGCGCTCAATTGGCAGTTCCTGTCTTCAGATAGATTGTTGTTTCATTGTGGATCATATCGGCCGCGTAAATCAAAGCCGCCTGGATGGCTTCTCTCGACAGATTCGGATAACCATCGATTAAATCTTCAAAAGAGGCGCCTTCACCCAATTTGCGTACAATGAGGTCGACGGGTATCCTTGTCCCTTTGATGACGGGTTTTCCCAGCATCACTTCCGGCTTGGTTTCGATCATTTCGTAGGCAGTCATAACATCCCTTCATTATTGATTGTTATGATACCATAATTTTAGATTCAAGATAGTTTTTCCTTTGGTGGAAAAATAAATATTCGTGCCGCGATATAGAACGGTCAGGTGTTAATCGATGTCCAAAAGGAATAATAATGAATGTGGCCGTCATTAAGGGACCGGAGTGCTACATTCACATGAAAAATATAAAAAATATGATGTACGTGGATCATGCAGGAGTTGTGTCCTGCGGTCCCGATAAGAATGAACGTTTTGTGCATATTCACCAGTACAACTGGTAATCATCACATCAACTCCCAATCGAAAACCCTTGCCTCGTAGGGTATACCGTGTAAAACGTATGCCTTGTCGGTTAAAGTCCGACGGTGGGAGTTCGGTAGTTCGCCCACGTAGCTGGAGGGAGGGGAAGACCGGTGCATCTATCCTGACCAAAACTACCATAACCGATAGATGGACTTCCGGGGCAACAGGGGTGACACGCAGGGGCAGCCATACGAGAATGAACACGGGAGACCCTTGTCGATGCCCTTCAGGAGGGCAACCGGTAGATATAAGGAAACGAAATTTTACTGGGTCGGCAAGGGAGTCGGAGTTGCCCATAGTACCGCTTGTATCCGAAGGACAACATAACCTTGGGAGAGGAAAGGGGTAATACCTTCATCATGCTTCTGAAGGAGAGAAGGAAGAAGAGGATTGGTTTTTCACCCATGCAGCTCCTTGACCTTCGCCCGATCGATCGAACCGTCCTCTTTGTGGGGAAGCGTGTCGACAAATTCGACATAATTGGGTTTTTTGTAGCGGGCAATTCTGCCGGCCACAAAATCGATCAGCTCCTGCGCCGACGGGGACATGATGCCGCATCCTGTCCCCATCGGCTTCAGCACGCAAACGGCCTTGATCCCCTCTCCGAATTTGGGATCGGGGACACCGATCACGGAGACTTCCAGAACCGCGGGGTGTTCGAGGACCACTTTTTCCACCTCCGCCGGGTAGACGTTCTCTCCGCCGGGTTTGATCAGCTCCTTTTCCGCCTTCCTGCCGACAAACCAGAGGAATCCCTCTTCATCGAGACGTCCGACATCGCCGGTATGGTGCCAACCCTCCCGAAAGGTATGGTTCGTCAGCTCCTCTTCGCCCCAGTACCCTTTAAACACAAGCGGTCCCCGGACCAGGATCTCCCCCGGTTTTCCCGGGGCGATGGGGACACGATGCGGCATCATGTCCCCAAATTCATCGGCGATCATCAGATCGACCAGCGGTCCCGGCCTTCCGGCGGAGCCGGGCCTTTCCACGTTCAGGCAGAAGCAGGTCAACCCCATCGTCTCGGTTTGGCCGTAGGCCAGGCAGAACCGTCCGGTGCCGAGCGCTTCAAATCGCTTCACCGTTGCAGGAAGTTCCACCCCGATCACATTTCTCAGCGAGGCCAGCGTGCATTCGCCGGCCGCCTGCTTATCGAGCAACTGGGTCAGGATCGGCGGGAAATTACCGATGAATGTCACCCCCTCCCGGTCGATCATCTGGCCGACCGCCTTGGGATCATATTTCGCAACGACCAGGTTCCGGCCCCCGGCGTGCATTACCGTCAGCGCCGCCATCCACCCGGCAATATGGAAGAGCGGAAGAATATTCAGATAGGAGTCATGGTGGGTCAGGCCGAGGGCGCCGATGAGCTGAATCGAACAGGCGACGAGATTGTGGTGGCTGAGGATCGCCCCGCGCGGTTTTCCCTGAACCGCCGCCGTATGCATGATGATGTAGGGATCATCTCCGCTCAGCTCCACGGCGTCCACCGGCCGGCCGCTGAAGAGCAAGTCAAAAGGTTCGAACTCCCCTCCTCCGGGGCCGAAAGTGATCCATTTTCTTAAAGACGGACAGGCGGGGCAAAGCGCGGAAACCGTCTTCTCGTAATCCGGATCGACAAAAATGGCAACCGGTTCCGTATTGGTGAGGTTGTATCCGATCTCATCCGCTGAAAGACGAAAATTGATCGGAACCATGATCGCGCCTGCAGCGGCGATGGCGCCGGCCAGGATGAAGAATTCCGGGCGGTTCTTCGTCAATACCGCAATCCGGTCTCCCGGGCGAATCCCTTCGGAAACCAGCCACCCCGCCGCGGCATTCACCCGATCATACAGTTCTCCGAAGGTGATCCGCCGCTCTTCAGACTGAATCGCGGTTCTGTTGTGAAAGACGCGCGCATTCCTCTTGAATATGTCATACAAGGTAAAGCTGCGAAGATCCATTTTTCACTTCCTCGTGATTGTCATGTCAGCCAGCGTTTCCGGCGCTTGTAATGCTTCACTTCCCGATAACTCTTCTTGCCCACTTCCGTCAGGCCAAGGTAAAATTCTTTGATATCGGCATTTTCTGCGAGCTTGTCCGCCTGATCATCCAGCACGATCCGGCCATTCTCCATCACATAGCCGTGGTCCGCAATGGAGAGGGCGAGCCGGGCATTCTGTTCGACCAGAACGATGGTGACCCCTTCATCTTTGTTGATCCGTTTGATGATCTCAAAGATTTCGGAAACCAGCAGCGGGGAAAGCCCCATGGAGGGTTCATCTAACAGCATCAACCGGGGCGAGGCCATCAGCCCCCTCCCGATGACGAGCATCTGCTGCTCGCCTCCGCTGATATAGCCCGCCAGCGTATCTCTGCGCTGAACCAGACGGGGGAAATAGTGAAAGACCTTTTCCATGTCCTGTTTCATTTTCCGGGTGTTCTTGTTGGTATGCCCCCCGATGACCAGGTTTTCTTCCACCGTCAGATCGCCGAAGACGCGGCGCCCCTCCATCACCTGAAAGATGCCCATGCGGACGATTTTTTCCGGGGAGGTGCGGTCGATCCGTTGTCCCATGAACTGGACGAAACCGTCCGTCACCTTGCCGTTCTCCGAAGCGAGAAGCCCGGATATCGCCTTCAGCGTGGTCGTCTTGCCGGCCCCGTTGTTTCCAAGGATGGTCACGATCTGTCCCTCGTTGACCTGAAGGGACATTCCCTTCAGGACGAGGATGACATTGTGATAGATCACCTCGATGTTATTGACCAGCAGTAACGGCTCCACCTTGCGCTATGCCCCCAGCCTCGAATACGCTAAATCGACCTGACCCAGATAGGCCTTGATCACCTGTTCGTTCTGACGCACTTCGGCCGGCTCTCCTTCGGCGATTTTCACACCGAAGTCGAGCACGCAGACGCGGTCGGAAATGTCCATGACCACCCCCATGTCATGTTCGATCAGGATGATCGTCACCCCCCATTCCTCATTGATATCGAGAATAAAACGGGCGATATCCTCCGTCTCCTCCAGATTCATGCCCGTCGCCGGTTCGTCCAAGAGAAGGATCCTGGGCTTCATCGCGAGCGCGCGGGCCAGCTCCACCCTTTTCTGAAGACCGAACGGAAGCGTATGGACGACGCTTTTCCGGATCTGCTCGATTTCGAGGAAGTCGACAATCCTCTCTTCGATCTCTTTTCTCAGGACCATCTCCTCGCGGCGCGTCTTGCCGTAGTAGATGCCGCCGGAGAGGAATCCCGACCGGAGATGCACATGATGGCCAAGCTTGATGTTGTCGACGACCGTCATGTGTTTGAACAATTCCACATTCTGAAAGGTTCGGGCAATCCCCAGGGCGGCCAACTGATGAGGCTTCAGCGTTAAAATGTTCTGCCCCTCAAAGATGATTTTCCCCCGATCCGGGGTATAGAAACGGTTGATGCAGTTGAGAAGGCTGGTCTTGCCGGCGCCGTTCGGTCCGATGATCGAGAAGATCTCCCCTTTTTTGACGCTCGTACTCACCCCGGCCAGAACCTTCAGGCCGCCGAAACTCAGGTGGATCTCCTCCACCTGGAGCTGGATCTCTCCCGCCGCAGGTTGCGTCATCTGCTAACTCCCGACATGCTGCACCTTGACCATGGTCTTCATCTGAAACCCCTTGCCGTCCCGGTAGCGGATATCGGACTCCACTTCCAGCTCCTTCTCGTCCCCATAGAGGGCGTCGATGAGATGCTTGTACTTTTCCGCCACGAATTTTCTTCTCACCTTTCGGGTCCGGGTCAGCTCCTCATCGTCGGCGTCCAGCTCTTTGTATAACAGCACAAACCTCTTGACCTGGGCCACCCGGGGAAGGGTTGTGTTGATCTTGGCCACCTCCTGTTCGATGAGACCATAGACGCTCTCTTTCTGGGAGAGGTCCGCGAACGTGGTATAGGGAATCTGATTGTTTTCCGCCCACTTGCCGACATTGTTCATGTCGATGTTGATCATTCCGGTAATGAAGGGCTTGTCCTGGCCGATCACCAGCGCATCGATAATATAGGGGCTGAATTTCAGCTTGTTCTCAATCAACTGCGGAGAAAATTTACCTCCATCCGCCAGCTTCATCACGTCCGACACCCGGTCGATGATGACGACCTGGCCGTCTTCGTCGAGGATCGCCGCGTCGCCGGTATGAAACCAGCCGTCCCGCAGCGCTTTTTGGGTTGCTTCAGGGTCCTTGTAATATCCCTTGAAGTTCGTATCCCCCTTGATCATCATCTCCCCATCGTCGGAGATTCGGACCTCGATTCCGGGAAGGGGCTTGCCCACGGTGTCCAGGCGGATGTCGTCTGTCCGGTGAATCAGCGTCCCCCCGGAGAGCTCGGTCATGCCGTAGGCCTGTTTGATGTTGACGTCCAGGGCCTGAAACATCTCGAATATTTCCGGTCCGAGCGGCGCCCCGCCGGTGTAAACGTGGCGGACCCGGGCCAGTCCAAGGTAATTTTTCAGCGAGCGGAAAAGGAGCCAATAACCGATCCACTTGAATAACCGCAAATGGACGGGGGGCGTTTTCTTGTTCAGCTTGAAATCGGTGGCCCGGTAACCGACGGACAAAAAGATTTTATAGACCATCCGCTTGATCCATGCGGCGTCCTGTATTTTGACCTGGATGTCGGAACACATCTTTTCCCAGATCCGGGGAGGCGCCAGCATCAGATCGGGACCGATCTCCCGGATATTTTGCTGGGTTGTCCCCACCTTTTCCGGAAAATTGACCGTGAAGGCCTTCGTCAGGCTCCAATACAGTGCAAAGTGTTGTTCCCCGATCCAGGAAAGAGGCAGAAAGGAGACATAATTGTCCGTTTCCCTGGCTTCATCGACCTCATCCAGGAATCGGCCGATGCTGGTCATGTTCTTGTGGGTAATCATGCTTCCCTTGGGCTGGCCGGTCGTCCCCGAGGTGTAGATGATCAGCCCCACATCATCCGGGCAGAGTTGATTGATCATCTCATCGAAAAGAGCGGGGTTCTGATCCGCCAGCGCTTGACCGGTCTGCTGGACCTCCTTCAGGAAGACCAGCATGGGATCGTCATAGCCCCTCATCCCCTTGGGATCGTCCACGATCGCTTTTTTGATGTTAGGACATTTGTCTTTGATGGTCAGGATCTTATCGGCCTGCTCCTGATCTCCCAGCATGACGAAAGTGGAATCGGAATGGTTGATGTTGTATTCGACCTGGTCCAGATGGCTGTCCGGATAGATCCCGACAACCGCCCCGCCCAGGGACTGCGCGGCAAGTTCCGCGTAGAACCATTCAGGCCGGTTATCGCCGATCACCGAGAGCTTGTCCCCCTTCCGGAATCCGAGCAGATGGAGACCCAGCGCAAGGTGCTTCACATTTTCGTAATAATCACTCCAGGTTATCGCCTGCCAGATTCCGAACTCCTTCTCTCGGAGAGCAACCCTCTTCTCCCCAAACCGAAGGGCGTTTCTTCTCAATAATCCCGGGAGTGTTGAAATGTCCACGATCCGTTTCCTGTCATTTTCCCCTCCCCCGGCGGGAGAGGATTAAGGGGAGGGGGAAATAACTGATTGCAATTCAATCATTTTTCACCCCCACCCTAACCCTCCCCCGTCAAGGGGGAGCGGTTTGTGACTTTTTCCGAGCTCGTCAACTTTTTACGAAATTTGAAAATCATACTCTGGGGACACGTTCCGATCCCTTCGGGCTGGGGACACCTTGCGGCAAGGTGTCCCCACATGTCCCCGCGCGCATTGTAGATTTTTCGGTCGAAAAATCTACAGCGCGCAAAGGGATCATGATTTTCAATAACCTCGATCAATCCATCCGAATCCAATCGGAGATCGGATCAAATTGCATCGTCCTTGCATTGCCGCGATAGACCCTTCCCACCGGAATGCTGTTGTCTTTGATGGTCACCGGCGGCATCAGCCCGCCGACGTCATAATTCTTGATCGACTGGAATGCCTGGACCATGTTGTCCGGCGTAAAGCCGCCCTTCATCTTGTCGGCGCGTTTGAAGCTCTCCACAAAAAGAAGGGTGGTCAGGAAATTCTGCATATAGGCCTGGGAGCGGTACTCAATCGTCGGAAATTTCTTTTTGGTCCACTCCTTGATCTTTTTCATCATCGGGAGGTCGTCCTGGTAAAAGAAGGAGTAGGCGGAAACCCCGACATACTCGCCGGCCAGAGGACCCAACTCTTTGATGAGTTGCTTTTCCGTCGACCAGAAGGTCCCCATAAACTTGGCATTCAGGCCATAATCCTTGCTCTGCTTGATCACGGTCGCGATCGGATTGCTGACAAACCCCTGGAAGATGCAGTAATCCACTTTCTTGGCCTTCATATCGAGGATCTGTGTCGTGAGATCGACCCCGCCAACCTGGGAAACCTCTTCCGCCACCACGTTCAGCCCCATTTTCTTGGCCATTTCCCGGCCTGCCGGAATGGGCTCCCTGCCGAATTCATGGTCGGCGTAGAAGAACGCAATGTTGGCGCCGGGTTTTTCCTTGGCGATGTATTTCAACAAAACGCCGAACTGCTCGGCATACGTGGGGGCGGCAATGAAAAGATATGGATTTTCTTTTGGATTGGCTGCCTCGCTGGTCATCGTGTACGCGGAGTAGAGAACCTTGTACCGGCTCTTGATCTCGGGACCCAGCGCCTTGGTCATGCCGGTGCTCTGTCCGAACATCACCTGCGGGGTATACTGGGCATAAAGGCGCTTGAAGGCGGCAATCCCGACGTCGTTTTTATATTCACCATCTGACCAATAATATAGTATCTTTTTCCCGTTGATGCCCCCTGCCTCATTGGTCATGTCGACCACATCCTGCATGGCGGCGCTCCCCTCGATTCCGGCAAACGCAAAGGGGCCCGTAAAGGGGTGAACTGCGCAGATGGTCGGCGGTTGCTGGGCGACGGCGATGCCGGACGTCCCAAGAAACAAGATAAGACTGAGGATACAAAAACTAATTTTCTTCATGATCGGCTCCCTCCTGAAATAAAGAAACGTGGTTGCGAGATGGATGTCCCAATAAAGAGATTGGAAATCACCCCCTTTCACGAAATGGTCTTCAATAGGAAAAAGGCCACAGCGTGAAGAACTTTTTGATCCGGCTCCAGATTTCGGCCAGCCCTCTGGGTTCAAAAATGAGGAAGCCGACAATCAGGGAACCGAAGACAACCTGCTTGAACGGAATGATCAGTTTTCCCATTCCCGGCGAATAGGACTTGACCATATCGGACAGGACATTCAGAATTTCGGGAATCAAAGTCATGAAAACGGCGCCGAAAATGGAGCCGATCACGCTTCCCAGCCCCCCCACGATCACCATGGCGAGATACTGGATGCAGAGCATGAAGGGGAAGTGTTCCGGGGTCACTACCTTTAAAAAACTGACCCACAAAGCCCCTGCAACGCCCGCATAAAAGGAACTGATCGCAAAGGCGCTCAATTTGTAGCGGAAGAGATTGATTCCCATGATTTCAGCGGCAAGATCCCGATCGCGGATGGCCACAAAGGCCCGTCCCATTTTGGAACGAACCAGATTCCGCGCATAGCCTACGCCCAGGATGACGAAGAGAAGGGTGATCCAGTAGAAATTTTTTTCGGTATCGAATTGAAAACCGCCGATCGCCGGCGGCGGGATATGAATCCCGGTGATCCCCTTGGTCATCGATTCCCAATGCACAAAGGTGAATCCAAAAATAAACTGGGCCGCCAGCGTGGCGATGCAGAGATAGAGCCCTTTGACCCGCAGGGAGGGGATGCCGATCACCATGCCGGCCAGTGCGGAAACCAGACCGGACAACGGAAGGGACAACCAGAAAGAGATCCCGTAGCGCGTGACCAGGATGGCCGAAGTATAGGCGCCGACGCCGATAAAGGCGGCATGGCCCAGCGAAATCTGTCCGGTAAATCCCGCCAACAGGTTGAGTCCGACCGCCCCGATCACCGCAAAACCGATCATGTTGGCGATGTAAAGCAGGTGGGCATTGGCCATGAAGGGAAAGGTAATCAGGAAAATCAAGAAAAGGACCAACCAGAATTTGACAAAACGGGACGGGAAGATCTCTTCGTCGTCGATGTAATTTTCTTTGAAATCGCCACAGCGCATCAGGCATCAACCCATTTCATCGTTCGTAACGGCCCAGGTGTTCCGACTGAAGTGTCTTGACCGTTTTCATCCTTCATACTCTCTCCCTGTGCCGTGACCTAAACCCTTTCGATGGTGACCTTGCCGAATAGCCCGTAAGGCCGAATCATGATGATGAGCAGGATAATAAAAAACGGGGCCACCTCTTTCGCCCCCCCGCCAATCAGCGGGTCGATGTACAGACCCGCCAAATTTTGTAATATGGCCACAATAAACCCCCCCAGGATCGCCCCTCCAATGCTGTCCAGCCCCCCCAGGATGATGACGGACAACGCGGCGAGGCCGATATCGCCCATGTAGATGTCGATGCCGCTCATATTGCCGATCACAATCCCGCCGATGACGGCGGCAATGGCGCCAAAACTCCATGAAAGGGCGAAGACGCCCCTCACGCTGACGCCCATGGAGAGTGCGGCCTGCTGGTCATTGGCCGTGGCCCGCATGGCCACACCGGTGCGGGAGAATTTGAAGATCGCGATGAAGACAATGGTCGTAATCAGCGCGAAAATGAATCCCCAAAGGAGTCCCGAAGGAATCACTGCGAAACCGAGGTTCAAGGGTTTGGGTGGAAATATGGGTGGGAAAGTCCGGTACGTGGGATCCCATATCATATACATGAGGCCTCTCAGGATCGCGCCCAGGCCGATGGTCACCATGATGACCGAAATGACCGGTTCTCCGATCATGGGTCTTAAAATGAGGGCTTCGATAACGATCCCGAGAATGACGGCAAAGACAATCGTGATGGGAAACGCGATATAAAAGGGGACATGAATCACGGTCAAGGAGGTGAAGCAGATGAAGGCGCCCAGGGTCATGAAATCGCCCATGGCCAGATTGAGAACACTGGTGGCCTTATAAATGAGAACAAACCCGAGGGCGATCAGGCCATAGACGCCGCCGGTGGCCACTCCCGCAACGACGATTTGAATTAAAATAGAATAATCCATAGGTTATTCCTTCCCGGCCTTGTCACCTTTTGCCGATCATTCCCAACAGGTACGCGGAAGACGCCATTGTATGTTGCCATTTACAATGGTCAATTCTTGCATGTCAAGATAAATATGGCTCCGCTGAAATTCTTCTTCAGCCTCTATCTGAACTTATCCCGCTGAAAAATATTCTAAGCAATAACACTTGCCTGTTGGTTGCAAGGAATGGTAGGAAGGGCAAAAGTTCATGGAAAGGACAAGCATGTCCAAACAGCCCATCACATTAATAATGCTTGTTATTGCAGTGTTGCTTGCCGGATTTCCTTCAGCCGATCTTCCGACAGCTTATTGCTGGGGATCGGATAAGGAGTCCGCCGCTCCCGCGATTACCCTGGATGCCCGAAATGAGCCGTTACGGAGCGTACTCGGGAAAATTTCCAAAACAACCCGATGGAAGATCAACGCCCCCGATAAATGGATGGACAAGCCGGTTTCGCAAACACTGAACAAGGCTACTCTGGAAGAGGGGTTAAGGTCTGTTTTGAAGAGTGCAGGCGTTGAGAACCTTCTGCTGATGTATGATGAAAATATAAAAGTGGTTACCCTTTTTGACACCGAAAGCCCGCAAAAGCAAGCCGCCGGGCGTCCCCCGGCACCGGTCTATGCGCAGCCGCCGGTTGTTTCCACCTCCGGCAGACCCGATCCCATACTGGAACGCGCCGCCGAGAGAAACGCAGGGGGTGGTTCTGCGAGGAACAGAAGATCAAGAAGGCAGGCCGGGGATGACGATTAAAAAATCAAGAAACCGAACGACATTGATCAGTTTACGGTCGTTCTGATCAATGAGGAGCTTGGGTACTAGGCCTTGAGGAAGGATTGCGTCAACCTGTAACCGGCGTACCGATTCAGCGGCGCTTGGGAGGCTGCATCCGCATCGTGATGATTCCTGAAAGACGCCGGACTCGGTGAAACCGATCAGAAAGGAGACGGCAACGATGATCCAGCCATAAAAGGGTCTGCGCAAATTTTACATTCCTTCTCCCCGGCAGCCGCCTGTCTCTTTCATGGACCCGGGCAAAGGGCAACCCGAACCGTTGCCCTTGGAAAAAAAGAGATGGATTGAACGGCTTCTTAAACCCTGTAAAGTCGATGGTTCCCCGCCTGATCAATCCTTTGTCATTCCGGCTACTTTTCTGACGATCTCCTTGCGGGTTTCGATATCGTACTGGCTCGTAATGGCAATGGTCTCCATTCTCGGCGATCCGCCGCCATGGAGCGCGCCAAAGCAGGCGATTCCCCCCTTGGCAGAGCAGGCCAAGTCGCCTATATGGCGCCAGAGTTGCGCCTGATTCTCCGGCGACATGTTGCCGCTTCTGGTGGTGTATTTTTTGGCCAATTTCGCCGTCTCAGGGTTGACGAACTCTTCTTCATGAGGAAAGGTGGCCGGAATTCCACCGGAAATGTCGGCCAACATTTCCATCTCGTGGAAGACGGCCTCGCCGGTGAGACATCGACCCACATTGCAATAAATGGAATGGGGGATGTAATTGCCCGGACCATAGGGGAC
>Ga0315286_10004633_pt1 | contig 13195 bp, 13 predicted proteins | sample YL17G10_0_MG_FD_205038 | JGI IMG/M metagenome (GOLD analysis project Ga0315286, IMG submission 205038) | Sediment microbial communities from Yellowstone Lake, YNP, Wyoming, USA - YL17G10_0 | ecosystem: Environmental > Aquatic > Freshwater > Lake > Sediment | place: USA: Wyoming | collected... | reverse complement strand
CGTCGGCGCCATCGCCGTCATCATCCTCATCGTCGCACTGATCTACATCATACCTCTCGCCCTCAACCAACCGTACTCGGGGCACGTCACGCTGGAGCTAGAGATGAAGGCGCCGAGCCCGCTGATCCCACTGAGTCCGTTCTCCTCCTACGGCTACCTGAACCACAGTCGCATCACGAGCGAATCGATAGTCGTCAGCATCAACGGGACGGAGATCCCTCGTACAAACTGGACCTACAACAGCTTGATGAATGCCGTGGTGATCAACCAGACCGTAACGGATTTGGCGGGTAAGCATGTGGTCGCGGATTTCGACTTCAAGGAGTCCGCGAAGAGCTTTTCCTCGAGCTTCATGCAGTTCGTCAGCACTCTGATCATCATCTGTATCGTCTTCTTCGGCGCAGACGCACTGGTCAGTGAATACCAGACGAGGACCGCGTACCTGCTCTTCCCTAACCCGATCAAGAAGGAGGTCATGTTCCTGGGGAAGTTCCTGGCCAGTTTCATCGCCAGCCTGTTGATGGTAGGGCTCTTCTATGTCTTGATTGTCGTACTATCCTTGCTGTCGGTCGGCGGGGTGGCGTTCTATCTTCCGCTCTCCTTCGCGTTCGCGACGCTGTTCCTGATCTCCATACTCGCAGTCGCTTTCTTCATCAGTTCGATAATGAAAGGGTCCACGGGCGCGATCGTCCTGACATTCTTCCTGATGTTCATGATCCTGCCGATAGTCCAGAGCGTCGGGATGATCTCCGGCATGAAGATGTGGTTCCTCGTGACGTTTACGGGTGACCTGACGAGCACCTCTCTGAGCTGGGACCACTACCCAGTTGATTCCGTGGAGACCTATCCCGGGATGGGCTTCACTCTCTACAACTACTATCCTGACCCGGGGACGAGCGTCGTCGTGATGGTCGCCTATCTCATCGTATTCGGCGCCATCAGCATGTACCTGTTCAAGAGAAAGGAACTGACCGGATAGGCCTGCTTGTGGATTGCAGGTGAAATCTATTTTCAATTCAATTTTCGGAATAATTCACGCTAGACATTCTTAAAATCGGTATTTTAAACAGAGGTTCTGCAACAATTCGAAGGATTACATGTAGTACGCACTTGGAATATCAAAACCACACATCAACAATGGATGCTAATCCGGTCGCTGGCCTTCCGTTTCAAGGATCCCCTCCCAAACGAGGCGAAGTTTCTAATGGAGGAATTTCGCCTCGCGGTGAACAATGCGATACGTCTCGGGATCCATTCTAACTCGACATCGAGGTTTGCGTTGACTGAGCTAGCATACAAGGACTTCAGGAAGGAACATCCGAACATTTACTCCCAGCACCTCGTATCGACCTTCGAAGTCGCCGCGAGCATATTGAAGAATCATCGGAGAAGACTCAGGAAAGGATTACCGAGTCAAGTCCCATTCGTCCGAAGGCTGTTCATGAAGGCGGAAAACCAGGCGTACAAGCTCGACCGGAAGAGCGGGGTCATCGACCTGCCCATCAGGGCAGGTCTTCACATCCAACTCGAACTTATCGTCAGCGATTATCATCGCAGGTATCTCGACGATGAATCGCTTTCTCTCGGTTCTATGACGCTACTCAAGGACAGGGTCGTCGTGGCCATCCGAAAGCATGCTCCTAAGCCGTATGCTCCTGCATCCGTTCTCTCGCTCGACACTAATGAGCGCAGCCTGGACGGGGTGCTGGCGAAGGATGATAAGATAGCGGCTGTCGTCAGAGCTGAGTTTCCTGAGATCTCGGTGATACAGAGCACCCATCACGAGAGGCGAAAGAGGTTGCAAAAGAAGAAATCGCACGACAGGCGCACGGCGAAGAGGCTGTGCGCGCGGGAAGGGACGAGGGAGCATCACCGAATCGATTATCGAATGCACGAGGTAGCGAACGCCGTATTATCGTTCACCGAGGAGCGGAGTTCGATGATCGTCCTCGAGGATTTGACGGGGATAAGACCTGGCAAAGGCAAGAAGCTCAACCGGCGGATCAGCATGTGGCCTCGGCGGAAACTGCATCAGATCATCGAGTACAAGGCCGCCTGGCGTGGCATCCCCATTATCAAGGTCGATCCGCGATACAGCAGCAGGAAGTGCCCGGTGTGTGGGAGTATACAAGATTCCCGAAAGGGCGCTGAGTTCGTCTGCGGATGCGGTTGGCGCATAAATCGACATATAAACGCCAGCATCAACCTACTGCAAACAGCCACCTCTGAGAAGGCGGCAGGGGGTCTACGGTTCGACCCCAGCGCGTTCCAGCATGACGTCGTGATGGTCCTCTGCAGTCCAGGCAAGACTGTACGGCCGGAGCCGAATGGAACGAGTGGCATTCGGGCGGTGGCATGAACGCCGTCACCCGATCATGTTATGGAACCAGAGAAAAGACTATTATAAACGACGACCATTTGCTGGCTAAGGGATGGGATATAGCGTGAGCCAATTCGATGCTCGATTGCCAGCTATTATATTCATGCTCTCCTGCACTCGCCCACCGCTCCGGATGAAAAGCGAAACTGCGTCCGCTGAGAAGGTGAACTGAGGATGGAGCCTGCCCTTATCCTCATCTACCTGGACGTCTGCTTTGCCCTCGCGGCATTCGCCTACTTCCGAAAGATTCTGGACATGAAAGGGTCAGTCACAGCGTTCTTCGTCGGCGCTGTCATCAGCCTGCTCGGGAGCATCCTCTGGCTGATAATGCTCCTGATCTTCCTCCTGACCAGCTACGCGCTGACCAAATACAAGTTCGAGCTGAAGAAGGAGAAAGGGCTGCACGAGGGAACGCAGGGGGAGAGGGGTTACAGGAATGTCGTCGCGAACGGCCTGGTGATGACCTTCATCGCCGTGTTCGCCTGGATCGATGGGCCCATGTTCGAAATCTCCACCGCGAGCTTCATCTTCGTCTCGGCTTTGGCCGTCGCCGCAGCCGACACCGCAGCGAGCGAGATCGGAGTGTTCGACCCCAGGCCCGTTTTGATCACGACCCTCAAGCGGGTGAAACCTGGGACTAACGGCGGCGTCTCAATCACTGGGCAGCTCGTCGCGTTCATCGCCGCAGGGTTCACAAGCGCCGTCGCCTACATGCTGTTCTCCCTCGACCCGCATCTGGTTGCGGGATCATCGACTGTCCTGATCCCGATGCTCTGCGGGTTCTTCGGCTGCCAGGTCGACAGCTTCATCGGGGCGACGATCGAGATGCGCGGAAAGATCGGCAAGCTCGGGAACAACTTCATATCGATTGCATCCGGCGCCGCCCTGGCGTGGTTACTCTCTCTGCTTATGTGAGCTGTCAAAGGATCCCGAGCAGGTCCGAAAGCGCTCGGATTCTATCTTCGCCAGGTGCATGCTCGTTCTCCCTGTCGAGGAGGACCGCCTTCATCCCGACCGCCCTCGCCCCCTCGTAGTCGGCGTCGAGATCGTCCCCGATGTGCATCGCGAACTTCGGGGCGACGTGCATCTGCTCCAGAGTGTGCTGGAATATCTCCTTCTTCGGTTTCCTGACAAGGACCTCGTTTGAGAAGGTCATGTGGTCGAAGTACTGATCGATGTTCAGCCTGTTGAGGACGATCCTCAAGATGTCGCCCGGCGTCCTGCCGGTGTTCGATATCAAGCCGATGCGGTACCCTTTGGCTCGGAGGGAATGCAATGTCGGCGCGACATCCTCCATCAGGACGGGCGGATGCTTCAGCAGGGTCCCGATATAGATGTCCCTGATGTCCTCGTACTTCTTCTTCCCAAGCTCCGAACGGAGCTTCGGGTTGATGCAATTGAGCATGAAGAGCAGGTGGTCGTCGACCGGCAGATCCTTCTTCCTGGCCCAGACCTCATCGCAATAATCTCCCGACTGCTTGTACGCCCGCTCGAGCGGCTCCAGCCCATAATCAAACCCGTAGGAGCGAAGCTTGGAATGCATTTCCTTGACGCGAATCTTGCCCAGCGTCGGGTTCTTCCTTGGGACTTCTTGGATCAGTGTGTCCCAGAGATCGAAGGTCAGGGCTTTGAGTTTTGACATCGCTCGTCGAACGATGTGATGTGCACGGCGCTATTCAAACTTGCTTCGCGACATATTCGACTTCGATCGGTCTGAGTATGCGCTCGTGCCTCAACTACTGTCAAAAATGTTCTTATTGAACAGATATCCTGTTGAATCGGAGGTCTTGGCGGAATGAGACTCAATCTGCTCTGTCTCATCGGAGCGGCTATTGGAATAGCGAGCATCTTTCTCTACTGGCGCTCGTTTGTCTTCGGAATCTATCGGGAAGGGATTATCGGACAGGTGCAATTCGAGACATTGTCATCTTTTTTCTCGATGAGGATGATCGCGATAAGCTCGAATCTGGTGCTGCTAGGGCTGCTCTTCATCATCGGCACGATCATCTCTCTCTTCTCGCCCGCAGGTAGCTTCGTTCAGCTTCCATCCGTCCTGTTGATTTTTCCGGAGATGCTGCCTCAAATCAATTACTTCGGCCATGCAGGAGTCTACTTTCAAATCTCCCCGGACATCGGGCCATTCATAGCCCTCACATCTGGCTTGATAGTCCTTGCAAGCTTTTTCATCCCATTTGGGACGGGGCTTAAGATCGGCATTTCGGATCTTCGAAAGAGGCTTTTCGTTATTCACGTCGAGATCGACAAGGACTCGGAAAGGCGCCTCGATCTGAATTTGATCTGCCTGGTCGGGGCTTTCGTCGGCGCCTTGAGTCTAGTCACCCCCTGGGTTTCTGCCAATTCGCTGCCGTACCCCTTCGGGTTGATGCCGCCAATCGACCTGCTTCAGAGCAGCTACTTCTCTGTCATCGGAGCATTCATAATCGGCACACTCGCATCCTTCGCGACACCGCTTGGGGTCACGATTCAGATTGCTGGCATTGGCATGGTCGTGACCGGTATGAACAGGTTGCTCTCCTCTGGATTCCATGTAGGCGAAACTGGTTATTTCCTGCCAGGGTTCTATATCGGGATCATATCGATCGTAATCATCATTATCGGAATCATTCACCCAATTTGGTCTGGACACAAGACGAGGAGGTTCCGTTCGGAAGGCTGGTTCTACGACCGGGCAACGACGTACTGGGTCAAATCAAAAGCATAGCTCTGCAACATTTATATACGACTTCCCAATTAGTCGGTGACAGAGTGCGTGACGGCCAAAGCGGTGGGGCCACACCTGGTCTCTTTCCGAACCCAGAAGTTAAGCCCACCCACGTTCTCCGCGGTACTGTGGCGCGCGAGCCCACGGGAGGCCTAGGGCTCTTCGGAGCCTCGGGTGCTTTCAGACTAGATGTACCAGCCCGGTATCTTCGGATATCGGGTCAACTGCATCGTTTGAAATCTGAAAGTGCACGGAACGCTGTCACGCGCTCTACGAGCGATCTCCTAGAGCGTCAGAACCTATCTGTGATGCCATTTTAGGGAAGATTTTATATTTGACGACATGCTGGTATACTCCTGGTAGTCCCTTCCATGGCTCCTATCGACAGCGATAAAATGATCCTTCTGGTGGTCATCCTGATCGTCGCCGTCATCACGATTTACGCCGAGCTGAGGATCAGGAAGATCGGCGTCGGAAAGAAGTACTCCACAACGAGATTCAAGAAGGACCAGGCCTTCAATTCGCTTCACACGACAAAGGCCGTCAGGAACAAGCTCAAGAACGAACGGGTCGACACGGCCAAGGCTGATTACATGATTCAGCGGGCCGAATCGGCGCTCAACTCCAACGATCATGATTCATGCATCGATCTCTGCCAGCGGGCAAGGGAAGAGCTCATCAAGAACAAGCAGGAAGGTTCCGTGACCGCCGAGCCAGAATCGTCCGGCGATGATGAAGAGATCATTCTGTCGACAGAAAGGACGAGCGCTCAAGTCCCGATGAGCAGGAGAGTAAAGGCTCCGGAGAAATCGTTCGACACCCTGCAGCTGCAGGCCAAGTTCGAGCTCAGGGCGGCGCAAGGCGATATTGACACATACTCGGGTGACAGCAACATCAGGCAGAAGGCATCGCAATTCATCGATGAATCGCAGCGGCACATGGACGCGGGCGAATATCAGAAATCGCTTTCGGATTCCTTCAAGGCCAGGAAACTCCTTTCCGGCGAGCCTTTGGCGGACAGGGTGGGCGAGACGCGGGAGCCGATGGTCGTGGAGGAGGGCGCGAAGAATGAGCTGGACATGCTCGAGACGCCGGTCGAGGACGATTGGAAGCCATCCTCGCCGATCGCCGGGAAGTGCAAGAAATGCGGCACCGAGTACGACGCCGACGATGTCTTCTGCCACTTCTGCGGAAGTCCTCTCAAGGCAATGAAGTGCCAGAGTTGCGGCGCCGAGCTGAAAGGCATCGAGAAGTTCTGCAGGAAGTGCGGTAGGCGCGTCAACAGCTAGTTCTTGGACCGAGAAAGCCTGATTATCGAGAGGGCGAACACTCCGGCGCCGAAGCCGTTGTCGATGTTCACGATTGCAATGCCAGGCGAGCAGCTGCAGAGCATCCCGAGCAAGGCCGCGATGCCCTTGAAATTCGCCCCGTATCCGATGCTAGTGGGGACCGCGACGACCGGCCTGTCCGTGAGGCCCGCGATCACGCTCGGAAGCGCCCCTTCCATCCCGGCGACGACGATGACCACATCGGAATTGTTAATGATTGGCAGCGACGGGATGACGCGGTGGACTCCGGCGACCCCGACATCGTAGATCCTTTCTACCTTCACACCGAAGCGCTCGCAGATGGACGCTGCCTCCTCGGCTATCGGGATGTCGGAGGTCCCTGCGGTCACGACCGCGACCTTTCCTGTCAGCCTCTCAGTCGTTTTGCCAAGGAAGACCAGTCCGGCCATCGGCACATGTTCGACCTTCCCCTTGAATCGCTTCTTCAACGCGGATGCGAGCTTCTCGTTCACCTTCGTAAGTATCGCGGATCCCTGGGCTTTGAGGATCCTGTCTGCGATCTCAAGGACCTGCCCCCGGGTCTTGCCGGAACAGAAGATCGCTTCTGGGAATCCGCGTCTCATCGCCCTGTGATGGTCCAGCTTGGCATACCCCATCTCCTCGAACGGTTGGTCACGCAGCTTCTTCTTGTCCATCACAGCACCTCGTTCATGCTGCCGGATCGGAATCCTTCGATGTCCAGCGTGATGTAGATGAATCCGAGGGATTTGAGCTCTTTCGTTATCCTCGCCCTCGATCTTAGAGCCCGGGCCATATCCTTCGGCTCGACTTCGATCCGAGCGACCGGGCCGTGCGCCCTGACGCGTATCTGGGAGAACCCCATCTTCTTGAGCGCCCGCTCCGCTTTTGCGATGCGGCCGATAAGATGTTCGTTTATCTCCGTGCCGTAAGGGATCCTAGATGCGAGGCAGGCCGCCTGGGGCTTGTTCCACGTGGGCAGCTTGCGCCTCTTCGATATTGCACGTACCTCGGATTTGTTGATCCCCGCCTCGATCAGAGGGCTGACGACCCCGAACTCGCGCTTCGCCCTCATTCCCGGGCGGATGTCGGCAAGGTCGTCTTTCGTGCTTCCATCCACGATCGCGCGCAGCCCTTTGCTCCGAGCGATGTCGGATATCTCGCTGAACAGCGCGCTCTTGCAGTGATAGCATCTTTCCGGAGGGTTCTTGACGAAGCGCTCGTCCTCCATGATAGGAACGTCGATCTCGTAGAGCCGGATGCCGATCTTCTTCGCCGTGCGCCTCGCCTGCACGAGGTCCTCTCTCGGGTCGACCAGCGATTTTCCGATGACAGCGACAGCCCTGCTCCCCAACGCCTCTTTCGCGAGGCTGCAGACCAGGGTGGAATCGACCCCTCCCGAGAACGCGACCGCGACCGAACTGAGGTCCCTCAGGATCTCCAGTGCTTTCTTCTCCTTCTGTGACGGCTCCATTCTGGGTAGGACTAACGACTACGGGCGTATTTGCTTTTCCGATGCGATCGTAAAGACACCGTTCACAGAGCTCTCCGCGGAACATATTAAATATCCTGGCATCCCATAGACTCTGTTGCGAGCGACGGGGGAGAGACAACGTCAGAAGAGAACACAGTGTTCATCGGGAAGAAACCCACGATGAACTACGTACTCGCAGTGGTGACGCAGTTCAACTCCGGGACAAACGATGTCGCCATAAAGGCACGGGGGAGAGCTATCTCAAGGGCAGTCGACGTGGCCGAGATCGTCCGCCGCAGGTTCCTACCGGGGGTCAGCTACAAGGACATCAAGATCTCCACGGATGCCATACCGACCGAGGGTGGCGGAACTGCCAATGTGTCATCTATCGAGATCTACCTAACCAAGTGAGGCGGGGTCTCGCCTGCGCACAGCGAACTGTGGGTCCAGGCGACTTTGCCGACGGGTTTTCGATGTCCGCCTATTACGTGGCTTTTATCTACTGGTCGGCGCATTTAAGGCCGAATGATACTGGTCAAGCTCGGAGGGTCGGTTATCACCGACAAGGAAAGGCTCAGACGATTCAGGAAGACAGCGTGCTCTCGGCTCTGCAAGGAGCTGAAGCCCGCAAAAGACGATCTCATCATCATCCATGGGGCCGGATCCTTCGGCCATATCATCGCATCGAAGGCGCAGCTGCACCTCGGGGTCAAGAAGGACGACCTCAAGAAGCTCCGCCAGGTAGCGCTTGTGCACAGGGATGTCCTGGATCTCAACGCCAAGGTCATCGGATGCATGGCCGAGAGGAAGCTGCACGGTTTCTCGCTAGCCCCTCACACGGTCGCCTCGTTCTCCGGCGGGAAGATGACCGGGTTCTGCCCTGAGAAGTTCCAGATGCTCCTTGAGAACGATCTGATACCGGTCTCGTTCGGCGACGTGGTCCCTGACAGAGAGCTGACCTTCTCGATCTGCTCGGGAGATCTGCTCATGCTCGCCCTAGCTGAACATTTCAAGCCGGAGATGGCCGTTTTCGTGGCGGATGTCGACGGAGTGTTCGACAAAGACCCGAAGGAGTACAAGGGCGCGAAGCTCCTCGGAGAGATCTCAAAGAAGAACATAGGCAAGGTCTCAGCGGGAACGAGGGACAAGGACGTGACGGGGGCCATGCGCGGGAAGCTGGCCAGAATGACCGAGATCGCCAAGCACTGCGAAAACACTATCATCCTGAACGGAAATGCGGAAGGCAGGCTGGGAAGCGCTCTGAAAGGCGAGGAAGTCGTTTCAACGAGGGTGGTCGCTTGACCGAACAGAACCAGACCGAGAAGAGGAAGTCCGATCACATCGAGATCTGCTCGACGAGGGACGTGTCCGGCCGTTACAATTTCTGGGACGACATCCATATGATCCACTCAGCCGCCCCTGAGATCGACTTCGACAAGATCGACACCGAGGCGAGGCTGTTCGGCAAGGAGCTGGCCGCGCCGATCATCATCGCGGCGATGACCGGGGGATACGAGAAGGGGGAGAAGGTCAACAGGAACCTCGCCAAGGTCGCTTCCGACATGCAGATCGGCATGGGCGTCGGCAGCCAGCGCGCGGCGATAGAGAAGCCGTCCCTCTCTGGCAGCTATTCCGTGCTGAAGGATTACGACATACCTCTCAAGATAGCCAACATCGGAGCCCCGCAGCTCGTCGAAGGGAATTACAGGCAGGCCGCCGAGATCATGGAACAGGCGATGAGGATGATTGACGCGGACCTGGTCGCGGTCCATCTGAACTACCTCCAGGAAGCCGTTCAGCCCGAGGGCGACAAGAAGGCCGCCGGGTTTCTGGCGATGCTGAAGGATCTCGCTACAGATTTCCCGATCATAGTCAAGGAGACTGGGGCCGGCTTGTCTCCTGACCTTATCGGCAAGCTCTCGAAGATAAGGATCAAGGGAGTGGATGTCGGAGGGGCAGGAGGCACTAGCTTCTCCGCTGTCGAGTTCTACAGGGCGGAGGAGATCGGGGACAGGATGAGGGCGCGCCTCGGAAGGACCTTCTGGAACTGGGGGATACCGACGCCGGTGTCTGCCGCAGTAGCGTCGCTTCACTTCCCGACCATCGCCACTGGCGGCGTGCGGAACGGACTGGATGTCGCGCGCGCAATCGTCATCGGGGCGTCGTGCGCTGGGATCGCGAACAGGCTGCTGGTCCCTGCACTGGAAAGCACTTTCATCGCCGAGGAGGAGCTGCGGACGATTGCCGAGGAGCTGAGGGTCGCGATGTTCCTCACCGGTTCGTCAAATCTGAAACAGCTCGCGGCGCACAACCCGCTCGTCGTAGGCCCGACCAAGGACTGGCTGGGCCATCTCGTCGGCGAGTAGACCCGGGGGACCTCAATGGACTTCAAGAAGGAATTCGGTCCGAAGATTAAGATGATCAACGACGATCTGGAGAGGCGCATCTCGGAGATCGAGAACAGGAACCTCAGAGACGCGATGATGCACTACCCCAAGGCCGGGGGGAAGAGGCTCAGGCCGATCTTCACGATGCTGGTCGCCGATGCGATCAGCAAGAGCGGCACGAAGGCCATGCCGTTCGGGGTGGCGCTGGAGATGGCCCACAACTTCACTCTAATCCACGACGACATCATGGACAACGACGCGACCAGGAGGGGCATGAAGACCACACACATAGTCTTCGGCATGCCCGCAGCGATACTCGCCGGGGACGCCCTGTTCGCCAAGGCGTTCGAGGCCGTCGGAGAGATGGATGTCGACAGCGAGAGTAAGAACAGGCTCAACTCGCTGTTAGCAAGGGCCGTGCTGCTGGTGGCGGAGGGGCAGCAGATGGACATGGACTTCGAGAAATCCGAATCGATAAAGGACGAGGATTACCTGAAGATGATCGAGCGCAAGACCGCCGTGCTCCTCTCGGCAGCGACTCAGGGCGGTGCGATAGCCGCCGGCGCGAAGCAGCCGCTGCAGGAGACGATGTTCGAGTTCGGCAGGCTCATGGGGCTCGGGTTCCAGATATGGGACGACGTGCTGGACCTCAGGGCTGACGAGAAGGTGCTCGGGAAGCCCATAGGCAGCGACATCAGGAACGGCAAGAAGACCCTCATCATCATCTACGCGCTGGAGGTCCTAGATAGTCAGAAAAAGGACAGGCTCAAGCAGATCATCGGCAAGGAGGGCGCCTCGAAGAAGGAGGTCGACGAAGCGATCGCGATACTCGACTCCGCCGGAGCGATCGACAGAGCCGAGAGGATCGCCCTCGAGATGATCTCCAAGGCGAAGAAGCTCCTTGACGACCTTCCAGAAGGGGAGGACCGCCAGAAGCTCAAGGACCTCACCGATTTCATGACCAAGCGCGAGTGGTGAGCGCATCACCGGGTGTTCTAATGGCAGTCCTCCGACGCGGCGCTGAAGCAGAACTCCATGACGGCGAATGGCTCGGGAGAAAGGTCATCATCAAGAGGAGGGTCCCGAAAGGATACCGCCTTCCCGAGCTGGATTCCGCGATAAGGGTCCAGAGGACGAAGAACGAGGCGAGGCTGATGCTGGAGGTGAGGGGGAAGGGAGTCTCCATCCCGGTCATCTACGACATCGACCTGGTGAAGTCGGAGATAACGATGGAACGGATCTTCGGGCCGCGGGTGAAGGATCTTTTCAACTCGCTCCCGGAAGAGGATGCGAAGAAGCTGGCCAGGGATATCGGGAGGATAACCGCGCTCCTGCATTCGAACGACATCGTGCACGGCGACCTCACAACCTCGAACATGCTGATGAGGGACGACGGCACGATATGCATGATCGACTTCTCGCTCGGCGAGAAGACCGATGCCATCGAGAAGAAAGGGGTCGACCTCCACCTTCTATTCGAGGCCTTTCACTCGGCGCATTACATGAGGGAGAACCTGCTCGAGGACCTGCTGGACTCCTACAGCGGACATTATCCTCATGCCAAGGAGACGATCCAGCGAGTCAGGGAGATTGAGAAGAGGGGGAGGTACACTTGAAGATCTCGTTCGTCACGACCAACAAGGGGAAGTACGCCGAGATAGGCAAGATGATCCGCGACAGGGGGCACGAGGCGGAGAACATCGCTGTCGCTTATCCTGAGATGCAGACCGACTCGCTGGAGATGGTCATCATCCAGGGTCTGGACTGGCTCATGCAGCATTACAAGAGACCGCTAATCGCTGATGATTCCGGGCTTTTCATCGATGCATTAGGGGGATTTCCCGGCGTCTACAGCGCGTATGCGTACAAGACAATCGGATGCGACGGCATACTTAAGCTCCTTGAAGGGATCGAGGACCGCAGGGCGAGGTTCGAGTGCGTCCTCGGGTTCATGACTCCCGATTCCGAGCAGATGCTGTTCAAAGGAATCTCCGAGGGAACCATTTCCAAGGGGAAGAAAGGGTCATCTGGATTCGGTTTCGACCCGATATTCATCCCTGCTGGATACGACCTGACTTTCGCTGAACTCCCGATGGATGAAAAGAACAAGCTGTCCCACAGAGGGAGGGCGTTCGAGAAGTTGTTCAGATATCTGAAAGAGGAGCATCAGGAGTAAATCCTCGGAGAGCGGTGTGAAAATGGAGCTCAAAGTCGCTGTCACTGGTTGCGCCGGATTCATTGGAAGCCATCTGGTTGATGAGCTGCTAAGGCGCGGCACGGAGGTCGTCGGCTTGGACAACCTCAGCTCCGGCAGCATGAGCAACCTCGCGAAGGCGAAGGAGGATGAGGACTTCACGCTGATCGAGGGAGACATCCTCTCGGAGGATGACCTTGACGAGATGATGACGGATGTCGACAGAGTCTACCATCTCGCTGGGAGCCCCGATGTCAGAGCCAGCATCACAGATGCGAAGAAGCATTTCGACTGGAACGTTATCGGGACATACAACGTCCTCGAAATGATGAGGCGGAAAAAAGTGAATCTCATCAGCTTCGCCTCCTCATCGACGATCTACGGTGAGGCGAAGGCCGTCCCGACGCCCGAGGACTACGCCCCGAAGATGCCGATATCTCTGCACGGCGCCTCAAAGCTCGCAGGAGAGGCGCTCATATCCAGCTACTGCCACGTTTTCGGTCTCAAGGCCAGGATATTCAGGTTCGCGAGCATCGTCGGACGGAGGTCGGGGCACGGCGTGCTACATGACTTCATCTCCAAGCTTGAGAAGGATCGGGACAAGCTCGAGGTTCTAGGGGTCCCTCCCGGTTCGATACATTCCTATTGCCACGTCCATGATTGCATAGACGCCATCCTCAGCGCGGAGAAGAGCTGCACGGAGAATGTTGGCATCTATAACATAGGTTCGA
>Ga0315286_10004631_pt1 | contig 13197 bp, 10 predicted proteins | sample YL17G10_0_MG_FD_205038 | JGI IMG/M metagenome (GOLD analysis project Ga0315286, IMG submission 205038) | Sediment microbial communities from Yellowstone Lake, YNP, Wyoming, USA - YL17G10_0 | ecosystem: Environmental > Aquatic > Freshwater > Lake > Sediment | place: USA: Wyoming | collected... | reverse complement strand
GTGGTTCGATTTCTGCGGCGCGCTTCAGTTCGAGCGCATCCTCATGCAGCATCTCGCTCACACCGATGATGGCGTTCAGGGGCGTGCGCAGCTCGTGCGACATATTGGCGAGGAACTGCGACTTCAGCTTGCTGGCCTCGGCCAGCTGTTCGCTCTTCTGCTCGCTCTCCTTGAACAGCCGCGCATTCTCGATGGCCAGCACCGACTGCGAAGCCAGCGTCTGCAGCAACCTGACTATTGACGGCGCAAACTCGCCCGCCTGCTTGCGGCGAATCACCAGGGCGCCGGTTACGTGTTCGTCGCGCAGCAGCGGCACCGCAACCACGGCGCGTATCCCGTCGTGCTCCCAGAGATTGCGCCGCCCATAGTTGGACTTTTCAATATCAGTGACCTGGACCGGCGCACGGTTCAGCGCGCACATGCCCACCGGCCCGTCCCCCGGGCCGATGCGCGAATCGCGCAGGATTTCGACCATTGCGTCACTGACGCCAAAGTTGGCGCGCGGATCGAATACGCCATCTTCTTCATCGAACTGGTAGAGCGTGCCCGCATCCGCCTCGGCCAGCTTGACCGAGCGGGCGACGATCGTGGCCAGCACGGTCTCGAGGTCGAGCGAGGAACTCACCGCCTGGCCGACTTCGTTCAGCACCTGCAGTTCCCCCACCGAACGCGTCAGCTCGCGGGTGCGCGCCTCGACTTCTGCGGTTCGGTCGGCCACCCGCTTCTCCAGCCAACGCTGATCCTCCGCAATCTCCTGCTGCGACTCCTGCAGTTTCTCGCTCATCCGCGCCAGCGATGCGAGCAGATTGCCCAGATCGCGCTTCGGCCGCAGGTGCGCGGCCAGGGCGAATTCGCCGGCCGCGATGCGACCCGCGAGGTCCACTGCCGCATTGAGTGGCTCGGTGACGCCAATGATCATGCTGTAGATGAACCAGGCCGCAATCAGCAATGTGAGCAACGTGGCGCCCGCAACCACCCGGCTCTGCCGGCGGGCCGAGTCAATCGACTGCGAAATCGCCGCGCTGCTGGCTCGCTCGTAACCCTCGTCGAGCGCGCGAATCGCCGCACGCGTCTGCTTGATCGGGGCCTGCAAGGCCAGCAGCCGGGCTAGTGGCATGGCCACCGAAATCTGGCCCGCGAGCCTGTCCAGCTGCGCTGCGACCGGGGCCGCTGCGGCATCTTTGCTGCGCAGTGTGGCGAGCGCCTGCACCGCTCGCCGTAACGGGTCATCGGCGCTCTGCCCCAGGCTGCCCGTGTCCACGGCGTCTGCGGCATGCGTCATGAACGACTCGAAGCCGTCTTTGGTCGCCCGCGACAGATTATGTCGCTCCACGATGCTCTCAACCGCTGCGGTCCGCCGCAGGTCCGAGACCGTCTGGTAGATCAGCACCAGCGTCAGCGGCATGATGATGATCACAAACTGCGCAAAGATGCGCAGCTTCAACAGTTTGACTTTGACCATAGAGACGGTGCCCCCGGGCACCGAACCAGCTCCGGCACCCCTGTCTACCGTGGCGCTACTTTCTACGCGCTGTGCAACAGGCCGTCAATTGGCGGCCGGGCTCGCCCGCAGGAGCTGCTCGAGCGCCATGTCGCGCAGATCGTGCAGGGTTTCCAGCTCGGCGCCACTCAGGTGGCGCGGACGGGTATCGGCGACACACAGCGTCCCCAGGCAGGTGCCGCTAGCCATCAGTAGTGGTGCCCCGGCATAGAAACGGATGCGCGGCCCGTCCACGACCAGCGGGTTGTCGGCAAAACGATCATCCAGCAGCGTATCGGCGACCACGACGTCGGCGCGTTCCAGAACGGCATGCGCACAGAAGGCCAGTTCCCGGGGAGTTTCACTGACGTCTATGCCAACGCAGGACTTGAACCACTGGCGATCCTTGTCGACCAGGCTGATCAGCGCAATCGGCACATCGAGGGTCGCGGCAGTGATGCGCGTGATGCGATCGAACCTTTCTTCCCGCGGTGTATCCAGCACGGCAAGCTGGTGCAGTACCTCGAGGCGCTGCACCTCGTCATCCGGCAGTCGGGCGCGGACCCAGCGGCACGCCAGCCGCAGCGTCCAGAAGCGCAACTTGGTACGCGCATAGCTCAGACTGAAAGGTGTCACCAGCCAGTCCATGGCGACCTCACTATTGTGGGTCGGCAAGTGCTGGTCAGCGGTGATCAATACAACGGGCAACTGTCCGCTGCCAGCGCCGCGCCCCGCGTGCAGCCGGCGGGTGAAATCCAGCCCGTCGATCAGTGGCGGATCGTGTTGAATCAGCGCCAGCGAGTAGCGCTCCGTGGAGATCCCGCTCAATGGATCCGCCTCCGGCGGCACGAGCGCATCCGGCAGGCCTTCGAGTTTCAGTGCTGCCGACAGCAGGCTGCTGATCCCGGCATCGGCGACGTGGAGCAGCACCGGACGTCTGAGGCTTTCGGCGTCGATCGCGGCATGCGCCTTGGGCTGCTGCGCCTGGTCGGCCGACTCAGCGCCCAGCGTCGCCGCGAGCTGCACGACCTGCCCTTCGGCCGCCGCGAGAATTTCCAGTGGGGGCAGCGTTGCTGCCACGCGTCGGCGCAGGCCCTCGAGGATCTGATCCACGGCGGCGTCGTCACGCAGCGGGTCGTGGTGCGTCAGGATCACCTGCTTCACGCCTGCCGCCTGGCAGACACGCGCCACGTACTCGCCGGTGCTGTGTCCCCAGCCCATCTTTTCCGGGTATTCCTGCGCGGTGAACTGGGCATCGTGAATCACCAGGTCGGCGCCGGCCAGAAACTCGACGTGGCGGCGATCCTGACCGGTGATCTCGGCCTCGCCGGAGGCGGCGGCGGCGACATTCGGCTCATGATCGCAGCAATAGACCATGGACGCGCCATCCGCCTGCAGGCGGTAGCCCAGCGTCAGCGCCGGATGATTCAGGTATTGGCTGATCACCTGAATCTCGCCGATGCTGAATACGCCCTCGACCAGATCGTGATAGCGGATCGTGGCCCCAAACTTGTCGACACTGATCGGGAAATAGTTGTATTCCATCTGCCCGGCAAGCGTGTCGCGGATGCTCTGCATCAGGCCCTTGGGACCGTAAATATCCCACTCCCCACCCGCTTTGAAAAACGGCTCGAAAAATGGAATGCCCTGGATGTGATCCCAGTGCGTATGGCTGATGAGGATGTGACCACGCGTCGCCAGCCCCTGCTGGCTGACGAGTTCCCGACCGAGCTCGTGCGCGCCGGTACCACAGTCAAAGATCACCAGCGTGCCGGCGTCGCTGCGCAACTCCACGCACGAAGTATTGCCGCCGTAACGAATGGTCGCCTGCCCGGGCTTGGCGATCGAGCCGCGTGTTCCCCAGAATCGAATTTTCACGTGGCGATGGCGGCGCCGACGAGCGGCCGCTCGTAGCGCGACTTAAGAAATGCGATGCCGGCGCCCATCATGTAGCGCCAGGCGGCCTCGACCTGCGCAGAGTACTGCTCATCGCTCGCCTGCACGGCACGCAGCAGGCAGTCGAGCCAGAGATCGTAAAGTTCGGGGCGAATATCGCGCCCCTGTTTGCTGTGAGTAGCGGCAATGCGCTCGAGATAGGCCTGGCATTCGGGCCAGCCCATGGCTATGTATTCCACCAGCACGTAGAACGAGGTCTGCAGCATGCGGCGCTGTTTGCCAAAATTGGTGTTGCGGAATTTGTCGCGCACTTCCGGTGATGAGGCCAGAAACAGCTGGTAGAAGCGCTGAAAGAACTGCCCCCCGCGCAGGCAGCGGGCCAGGCTGTCGTTGAAGATCTCGATTTCAGGTCTGTCCATGACCGCCCCCAACCGCTGCCTTCAGAACTTGCCCACCACGCTCACCCCAGGCGGCGCGCTCTGCGCATAGCTGCATGCCCCCGGGGTCTGCCTGATGTAGGCGATGGCCTCAGCATCGCTGGCTTTGACAGGCGGCGGATTCGCGCCATCGCGGAATGACTTCTTGGTCCACAGGCTGGCATACTTTTCGGCGCTGACCTTCAGCACTTTTTCGAGAAACGCGGCTTGCGCCGCCAGGTTGTCGGCCGGCGCCAGTCTGACGGCGCCGGCAAAACTCTTCTCGCCGATAAACATGTCACGCACATCGCCGGGGCGCAGCGTGACGTTGAGATTGCAGACCACGTACAGGTCACTGGTCACCGCAGCCGCACTGCAGGTGCACAGCGCTGCGCCCAGCAGCCAGGCGTGGCAGCGGCGCCGCAAGCTGGCGCGTCGCAGGACCGGATCAGAAGCGGATGGCATATTGCACCAGCCCTTCGCCGTACTCATCGCTGCTGCGATCGGTCAGGCGTGTATTGGCAATTTCCAGCTTGAGCGCCGACTTCAGGTCCAGATCAAAGCGCAGCCCGAGCGCGATGCGGTCATATGAACCGCCACCGTGCAATGCCAGGAAGTAACGGTCGTACTGGGAAAGCGCGGCGCGCTCATAGCGAGCGTAGGGAACTCCCCACGACGAACGGTAGCCGAACTGCGCGAAGCCCGCGTTGCTATGGTGAGTGCCACCGCCGGCGCCCAGATCCTGGTTGTCGAACAGATAGATTTCGGCGAAGTTTTCCCACTGATCGGTGTCGTAAACCGCATAGGCGCCGTAGCTGCGCACGCGCGTCGCGCCGGCCGGTGCGAGATCATCGGCGATTCGACCAGTAAATGCGTGCACCCCCAGCGTCAGGCCCTCAGCCGCACCGGCGTTGAACTGGTAGCCCATGCGTCCGCCGCCGCTCAGATCGCCGTTGCTGGTGCCGGCATTACGCATATCCAGTGCGCCGTCGACAATCTCCTGACTGTTGCCGACGTAGACGTCGTACAGGATCTTGTCGCCGCCAAGGTGGCGCGAGCCGGTAAGCCAAAGGCCAACCGTGTGCGCCGGCATGATGCCGCCGTTGTCCTCGAATTGAAGAAATTTCGGGCGTCGCAACGAGTTGTTGATCCAGCTGCCGTGGTGCAGCGCAGTATTCAGGTAGCCATAGGGGGTGTGAAACCGACCCATCCAGAGAGTCGCCTCGTCGCTGAACTGGTAGCCGAGCTGGGCACGCTCGAGATCGACATCGACCGCGCCCTCGGAGCTCACTTCGGTATTCAACTCGAACAGCGCTCGGGTACGATCGCCCAGCCGCGGCGCCAGGTAGAAGTCCAGGTTGCCTACAGTGAAGCCCTTCAGGTCGGGATTGATCGGATTGTGCGTGCCGACGCCAACATCGGCGAAGCCGTGGAGCGGCAGGCCGGTGTCGTCGGTGTTGCGGTTGGCATTCGCCTTCTCGATCTGCTCCAGCTTCTGTTCGGCCGCCTCGAGTCGTGCGGTGTCGGGTGCGCTCGTGCCGGTTGCCGCCGGCGCCGCGGCCACGCTGGTGGCCTGCTTCGCTTCGAGTTCATGTACGCGTTCGGTGAGTGCCGCTATCGCCTTCAGGCTCTGGTCCAGTTTGCGCTGCATCTCGGCCAGCGCGGCGCTCTCATCGGCCGCAGCTGCCGGGCGCACCGGCAGCAGCGCAACCAGGATCGCCATCACCAACGGCAGCAGCGCCATGGCGCCGAGCCGGCTTGGCCTGCAGGTCATCAAAGTGGCTCGCATCGAGTCGTCTCCGGTGATCAAAGGACGGCGGACCAGTCTGCGCTGGCCGGGCTGATTGCGGCGCTGAGCAGTCCCTGAGTACTGAAAATGACGATACGGGAATCGTGCATGATGTGCGTGTCGTAGGTCCAGAAGTCGAAACCCAGCTGCCGCGCCAGTTGCCGGATGGCCGGCTGCGTGCCGGTCAGGAAATGCCAATTGCTGCGCTCCAGCCGCCGATTGGCACGATATTGACGCCAACTGGCGGGGTTGTCGATGTCGGAATCGTAGCCCACGATCACGAAACTGGCCTGTTCACCGCGTGCGTCCAGCAGCGCCTGCATGCGCAGCATCTGGCCAAGCGTGGCCGGGCAGATGCTGTGACAGCGGGTATAGGCCATGGACAGGATGACGCGCTGGCCGATCAGATCTGTAAACGCCAGGGCCTGGCCCTGCTCGTCACGCCACTGCTGCGGCAATTGATCGAGCCGGGCGCCGCCGCCATCGGCTGCCGCAGCGCTGCCAGCAGCTAGCAGCAAGACGCACACCAGTGTAGCTTGCCGCGTGGCCCAGGGCGGGCAGTGCAGATTCATCGAGTGTGAGCCTCACGCACCGGCGGCAACCCTGCCTGAGAGTATTTTCAGCCAATCATCAAGACCAGGGCTTAGCATGCTCCATTCTCCGTTGTCGTCAAGCTGCGCCCCGTTGGTCGGATACAATAGCCGGGCTTAGTGACCCTGGAACCTGCACCATGACCGAGCCGTCGATCCCGCGACATGCCGCGCTGGCAGCCCTCTGGAAGCGCATCGTCGAGCACAAGATCGGACAATGGCTGCTCGCCTACATCGCCTTTGTCTACGCCTGCCTGCATAGCATCGAATTGCTGGGCGAGGCCTTCGAGTGGCCAAGGTTCGTGCTGCGCATTTCGACGGTACTGCTGCTCCTGGGCATGCCCGTGACGGTGCTCCTCGCCTGGTATTCCCGTGGCTCCGCCCACAGCGACCCTGCGCACGCGCCCGCAGAGCCCCCAGCCGCTGAGCTGGCGGAGCCCCCACCGCACAAATCGATTGCGGTACTGCCGTTCCTCGACCTGAGTGAGCTGAAAGACCAGGAATATTTCTCCGACGGTCTGTCCGAGGAGCTGATCGGCCTGCTCACCAGGGTTCCCGAACTGCGCGTACCGGCCCGCACCTCCTGCTTTTACTTCAAGGGCAAACAGGTGACGATCGCCGACATCGCGCAGGCACTGCATGTGGCCCACGTGCTCGAGGGCAGCGTGCGCAAGGCCGGCAACACCATACGCATCACGGCCCAGCTGGTCCAGGTCGATAACGGCTACCACCTCTGGTCGCAGACCTACGATCGCACGCTTGACGACATCTTCAAGGTACAGGACGAGATAGCCGGTGCCGTGGTGCGCTCACTGCAGCTCACACTGCTCGACACGCCACTGCCAGCAAGGGCGGCGCTACCCAGTCCTGAAGCCTATCAACTCTACCTGCGCGGTCGTTTTCACTGGAACCGGCGCTCGGCGGAAGATTTCAGGAAAGGCATCAGGTTCTTCCAGCAGGCCATCGCTGTTGATCCCCACTATGCCCTGGCGTTCACCGGTCTTGCCGATTGCTACAGTCTGCTGCCAATTTACGATCGCAAGATGATTGCCACGGAGACCATGCCGCTGGCGAAGGAGGCGGTACTTAAAGCGCTGTCGATCGACGACAATCTGGCCGAGGCGCATGCTTCAATGGGGCTGATACACGGGATCTTTGACTATGACTGGCAGGCGGCGGAACGCGAGTATCTGCGGGCGATCGAGCTCAACCCCAACTCGCCAGCTTGCCACCAGTGGTATGGACAATTGCTGGTCAATCTTGGCCGTTTCGAGCAGGGACTGGCTGAAGGCCGACGCGCCATTGACCTTGACCCGCTGTCGCTGCCCGCCAATCTGGCATTGGGCATTGCCCTGAACTCCACGCGTCGCTTCGACGAGGCGGTCGTACAGTTGCACAAGACGCTGGAGCTGGGCCGCAACTTTGCCGACACCAACTACTTCCTGTTTGAAGCCTATGCCAACCAGCAGTTGTACAAGGAGGCGGTCACGGTCTATGCGCGCCAGAAGCGGCTCGACGGTGAGCCCGCCGCCGAGGCGGAGGCGATCAGGGATTCCTATACCAAGGGCTCATGGCAGGACTTTCTGCGCCACAGAATCAGCGTGCTCGAAGCGCACCAGCAGACTGTTCCTGAAGAAATTGCTTCTTTCTACGCGCGCCTCGGCGAGTCGAACCAGGCCCTCGCCTGGCTGGAACGCTCTTACGCAGGCCGCAGCCCCCGGCTGACCCAACTTAAGGTCGACGCGCGCTACGACAACCTGCGCGCCGAGCCGGGCTTCAAAGACCTGCTGCGCCGCGTGGGACTCGAGGCCTGATACCAACGGGCTCAGGCTGACGCTTTGCTTGACGCCGGCCCGAGCAGATGCAGCAAGATTCCGAGCAGTACCATCACCCAGACGATGACCGGACTCGAGGGCAGATCGGTCACTGCCGAGAGTATCAGCCCAACCAGATAACTGGACGACGCCAACGCCAGACCGAGCGCCAGCTGGCGTCGCTGTGGAAACCGATACACGGCGACGGCCGGCACGATCAGCGTTGTGAACACCAGGTAGACGCCCACCAGCTGCACGGAAGCCGTGACTACGAAGGCGAACAGTACATAGAAACCGACGCGCCCGACGCGCTCGCGCGCGCCATACCAGATAGCGAGGAACGCCGCAGTCAGCACTGCCGTGCGCAGCAGTTGCGCGCTTGAAACCCAGAGTATCTGCCCGGCGAGCAGATCCTTCAGATCCTCGCCGCCGTGCGGATCGTTGGCGAGCAGCAGGATCTGCGCGGTCGAGGCCAGTACAAACAGGATGCCGATCAGCGCCTCCTGCACTTCGGGACGCTTGCGTTCGGTATAGGTGAGCAGCAGCGCGCCGATCAGTGCCGCACCCACTGCGGCCAGCTGCGTGGTCCAGCCCTGCAGTGCGAAACCCGCCCAGTGTGCACCGATCACGCCGACACCCGCGACCTGCGCGATGGCCAGATCGATGAAGACAATGCCGCGGCTCAGCACCTGCTGGCCGAGCGGCACGTGCGATAGCAGCACCAGCATGCCGCCGAGCATCGCCGGCCAGAGGATGCTGAAATTTTCCGCAATTGAGTTCATTTCAATGGCTCCAGCAGGCGGTTGAGTGTGTCGTCAAACAGGCCGAACAGATCCCTGGCCCCGGCGGTTCCGCCTACGGAAAATGGCAGCATCACCACCGGCGCGTGCACACGCTCGGCCAGCCAATCGGTCGCCTTGGAATCGTTGTAGGCATTGCGCAGAATCATTTTCGGCGGATCCTGGGCGAGCTTGCTCACCAGCGTGGCCAGGAAACTGGAGCTCGGTGGCACGCCCGGCTTGGGCTCCATGGCTGCAATCTCGCGCAGCCCCAGCCACTGGATCAGATACGACTGGTCGCGGTGCATGACCACCACGCCGACGCCCTTGAGCGGTGCGGCCATTTTCTCCCAACGCAACTGCGCCTGCTGCCAGCGTTGCTGAAAATCGTTGCCGCGCGCCACATAAAATGCCGCATTCGCGGCATCGAGCAGGGCGAGGCGCGCGCTCAGGGCCCTGGCGACCGTGGCGATGTTGCGTGGGTCAAGCTGCAGATGCGGATTACCATCGGGATGTATATCGCCCATGGAACGATCGACGCTCGCCGGCACCTCCAGCAGACGCACTTGCCGGGCCGCCTCGAAATAGCCGTTGCTGCCCGGTTGCACGCGCGCGTTGCCCGATTCCTGCAGCAGCACCGGTAACCAGCCCACTTCGAGCTCGGCGCCGGTAGCGACTATCAGATCGGCATTACGCGCCCTGGCAACCAGACTGGGCTTGGCATCCACGCGATGCACATCCTGAAAGGCCGTCGTTGCAGCGTAGACGTCAACCTTGTCACCACCAAGCTCGGTTGCCAGCGCTGCCCAGTCGGCACTGGTGGCCAATACCTTGAGGGCCGCTGGTGCGGGCGTGGCGGCTAGCAGCATACCCAGCGCCAGGGCGCCAAAAACGGACTTGATCATGAGAACTCCTAGAATTTGTGGGCGCCGTGTGCGCCCAGACTGAAGAGGTACTGCAGGAATAACTGGTGGTCAGTGCCGTTCAGGCGTGCCTGATCCCAGGCGAACTGGGCGCGCAGGCGCGAGAACTCGCTCAGGTTCCAGTCGAGCATGACACTGGTACGCGTTGGCGTTGCATTCTGCAGGTCGGGGAATGCGAAACCAGGCAGCAATCCTCCTGGCAGTATCGCGATGCGGGTGTCGCCGGAATCAAGGGAGTCGTAGCGCAATCCGGCGCGCCAGCGCGGCCGAAACTGGTAGACACCCTGCAGGTACCAACCGGACTGTTCCGAGTGATAGGAGCCTGCCAGCGAGCGCACGTCGGTATCGAAAGTCAGTGCACCCGTCTCGGTGCGACGCAGGTATTCGCCCTGCAACTTGAGCTGGCGCTCGGTGGGGTTCCCGTGTGGCGCCCACTTCAGGGTGAAATCCGCCACCCAGGTCTGCGTGTTGCCCGTAAAGGCGTTGCTGACGGGCACGCCAGCGCCATCCGTCGCCTGAAACCCGCGATTCTCGGCATTGGTCCGCAGCAGCGACAGCCCGGAGCGCCAACTGGCTGAATCGCCCAGATCGTTACCGAGGTGCACGAAGCCGCTCGCCGCGTTCAGTCCGTTCGCACTGCGCGTGGTGCCAGGATAATCGCGGCCACTGCCCGCTTCGAGGCCAAATTCCACAAACAGATCCGTGGGTGCGAGCCATTTGAGCTGCGCGCCGTCCTGCGCGAACTGGTTGCCGAGCAACGCCTGGTAGACCAGCGGTTGATCGACAAAATCCCAGGCGTGGGCATGCACGCCGTTGAGGTAGCCGAGGCCGGAAAAGAAGCGCCCGCCCTTGATCGTAAGACCATGCGTCAAGGCCGCAGTGCGGAAGAAAGCCTCTTCGACGCTGATCGAGTTATCACTACTGACGGCCACCGTCAGGTTGCCAAAGAAATACGGATCCACATTGGCCGCAATCGTGAGTTCGGACTCGCCCAGATTGAAACCGCGGGCGCCGGGACCGACTTCACTGCCGCTGGGCACAAAGCCGGCAATGCGATAGTCGGCGGGGTTGCCCGACAGAGCGCGGTAGGTGCCTGCCAGTATCAGCGACAGCGCCGGATTGAACGCGTTCGGACCACTACTCGCCACCGCGGCTGCTGGCATGGCCGGCGCAACCGTCGGCGGCTCACTCCGGGCCGTGGCAGCGCTGGCTTCCAGCTGTGCTATGCGTTGCTCGAGTTGCTCGATACGCAGTGCATTTGACGCCTTCAGGGCTTCGAGCTCGGCTCGCAGATCGCCGAGCGGGTCGGCGAATACGGGCGAGGACATGACAAGGAGCAACGGCACCAGTGTGCGCGCGGCTGCAATAGTCAGAAAGTTCATGACGACAGGTCCTTTGAATTCGCAATAAACACCCGGCGCTACGGCGCCGGTTCCCCGGGGCGAATCAAAGGGAGCTGGGCGGTGCTCGGCTGCGGTAGGCGTGAATGAGGACCAGGCACTGAACGCGCGCTGCCATGGGTGGCACCGCAGGCGGCGACCAGCGTGCGCTCAGGGCCGGCGCGGTCTCGCTGACGGCATCGCCCAGATGCGTCGCCGCCAGGCATTTTGCGCAGGCTTTGGCGCGCTCATGGCCCGGATCATGCTGCGCTGCGTGCTGCGCGGCGTGCGTGAGCAGATGTGCAAACGCCAACTGCTGCGTAAACAGCAGCAGCAAAGCCAGGGCCGAATGCAGGAAAATGCGTCGCATAGCCAGCACTATGATGTGCCGTGGGGCGGCAGAGTTCAACTGCCGGGCTGGAAGCGGCTACACTGCCGCCCCAATTACTGCTGGGCGTCTAGTCATGAAATCCACTGAGCCACAACTGGCTACCACCTTCGCCGAACTGGGCCTGGGCGCCGAAGTGCTGCAGGCACTCACCGATGTGGGCTACGAGAGCCCAACCCCGATACAGGCCGCGACCATTCCGGTGCTGTTGGCGGGGGCCGATGTGCTCGGCCAGGCGCAGACCGGCACCGGCAAGACGGCGGCCTTTGCCCTGCCCCTGCTCTCCATGCTCGATCTGGCGCAGCGCGATCCGCAGGTGCTGGTGCTGGTGCCGACGCGCGAGCTGGCGATCCAGGTCGCCGAAGCGTTTCAGAAATACGCGGCGCATCTGCGCGGCTTTCATGTCCTGCCCATCTATGGCGGCCAGAGCTATACGCCGCAGCTCAATGCGCTCAAGCGCGGCACGCACGTCATCGTCGGCACGCCCGGGCGGATCATGGATCATCTGGATCGCAAGACGCTCAGTCTTGATGGCATCCGTTTCGTGGTGCTCGACGAAGCCGATGAGATGCTGCAGATGGGCTTCGTCGACGCGATCGAATCGATACTCTCGAAAACACCAGCGCAGAAACAGGTGGCACTGTTTTCCGCCACCATGGCGGCGCCGATCCGGCGCATTTCACAGCGCCACCTGCGCAGCCCGCGCGAAATTACTATCCGCAGCAAGACCACGACCGCCGAGAACATCCGCCAGCGCTACTGGCTGGTGAGCGGCATGCACAAGCTCGATGCACTGACGCGCATACTCGAAGTCGAGAGTTTCGACGCCATGCTGGTGTTCGCGCGCACCAAGCAGTCGACCGCCGAGCTGGCCGAGAAGCTCAGCGCCCGCGGCTTCGCCGTCGCGGCACTCAACGGCGACATCCAGCAGGCGCAGCGCGAACGCACCGTGGCGCAACTGAAATCCGGCGCCATCGACATCCTGGTGGCCACCGATGTCGCAGCGCGCGGGCTCGACGTCGAACGCATCAGCCACGTGGTGAATTTCGACGTCCCCTATGACACGGAGTCGTATATCCATCGCATCGGCCGCACCGGGCGCGCGGGCCGCAGCGGCGAGGCGATACTGTTCATCGCGCCGCGCGAGCAGAACATGCTGCGCGCGATCGAGCGCGCCACGCGCCAGCCGATCGAGGCGATGAACCTGCCGAGCATCGACGACGTCAACAAGAAACGCATCGACCGCTTCAAGGAGCGTATCAGTGAAGCGCTCGCCAACGGCGCCGCCAATCCCTATCGCCCGATCGTGGAAGAGTTTGCGCTTGCCGGCGGCGTGGATATGGCCGATGTCGCCGCTGCGCTGGCCAGCCTGGCGCAGGGCAAGACGCCACTGATCCTGGGCGCCAAACGCAGCCCGGACAAGCACGCGGACAATATGCAGGAAGGCGAGTCGAGGCCGCGTGCGGCTCCCGCATCGCGGGAATCATGGTCAGGAGGTGGCCGCGAGGCCAGCGACGGCGCGCGCCGCGGCCCGCCGTCGCGCTCCAAGGGCCGGCGCTTCGGGCCGCAGGAAACCTATCGCCTGGAAGTAGGCCGCAAGCACGACGTGCAGCCGGGCAACATCGTCGGCGCGATTGCCAACGAGGCGGACCTCGATGGTTCAGAGATCAACGGCCTTGATATCCAGGACGATCACAGCTTCGTGCGCCTGCCCGCCGGCATGCCACCTGCCGTGCTCACGCG
>Ga0315286_10004629_pt1 | contig 13197 bp, 9 predicted proteins | sample YL17G10_0_MG_FD_205038 | JGI IMG/M metagenome (GOLD analysis project Ga0315286, IMG submission 205038) | Sediment microbial communities from Yellowstone Lake, YNP, Wyoming, USA - YL17G10_0 | ecosystem: Environmental > Aquatic > Freshwater > Lake > Sediment | place: USA: Wyoming | collected... | reverse complement strand
ACGACAATCACCGCATCCTGCCTCACACGAGCGCGGATTCGACGATCTCGGTCAAGAACATCGCCGGGACCTGCACCCAGTGCCACGCCCGGATCGAAGAGGTCCACCTCAAGGTCATCAAAGGAGCCCTCTGGGAGGAGAAACCCGGGGCCATCCCCGCCTGTACGGACTGCCATAGGCCGCACACCATCCGCAAAGCGAATCTGGTCCAGGGAACGGCGGACCGCGAATGCCTCCGCTGCCACGAGAAAGCGGACGTCCATAAGGTCAGGGACGGGACGACCGTTCCCCTCACCGTGGTCAAGGACGACATCCAGGGGTCCGTCCACCGGGACATCGCCTGCGTGAAATGCCACTCGGACATCGATCCTCTCCGGCGCCGGCCCTGCGAGACGGCCGGACGCGTCGACTGTTCGAGCTGTCACGCCCAGGTGTCCGAAGAATACTTCGAGAGCGATCACGGCCAGGCCTTTCTCCAAAAGAAACCGAAATCTCCCTACTGCACCGACTGCCACGGCAAACATAAGGTCATGTCTCCGAAGGATGAGCGGGACAAGGCCTACCGGACGAACATCCCCAAGCTCTGCGGGGACTGCCACGGCCAGCTCGCGGCGGAGAACAAGGAAAGGAATCCCCAAGGTGACGTCCTTACGGATTATTCGAGCAGCGTCCACGGCATGGGCTTGATCAAGAAGGGCCTGCTGCCCGTTGCCATCTGCACCGATTGCCATAACACCCATCTGATCTTCCAGAAGGACGCGCCCCAGTCGTCCGTCAATTTCAAGAACATCCCGGCCACCTGCGCTACCTGCCACCAGGGCATATACAAGGATTATGCCGCAAGCATCCACAGCCTCACGGCGTCCAAAACGGACAGGAAGCTGCCGAACTGCGAAGACTGCCATTCGGCCCACAAGATCAAGGACATCAAACAGGACCAGTTCATGACGGAGGTCACCCAGCAGTGCGGGTCCTGTCACAAGGACCTGTCGGAGACCTACACGGAAACGCTCCACGGCAAGGCCTACACCCTGGGCTACCTGAAGGCCGCCCGATGTTCGGATTGCCATGGGGCGCACGACATCAAGGGCTTGAACGATCCCGCCTCCAAGGTGGGCTTCCGGAACGTCGTCCAGACCTGCCAAACGTGCCATCCCGAGGCCAATCGCCGCTTCACGGGCTACCTCACCCACGCCACGCACCACGACAAGCAGAAGTATCCCGTCCTTTACTTCACGTTCTGGGCAATGACCTTCCTCCTGATCGGAGTCTTCAGCTTTTTCGGCGTGCACACGATCCTGTGGATGCCGCGGTCCTTCAAATACCTCAAAGAGAAAAAGCTCGAGGAGAAGACGCACAAGCGGTACTACGTCCAACGTTTCACCGGCGGCCAGCGGCTGACCCACCTCTTCGTCATCATCAGCTTCATGGGCTTGGCCCTGACGGGCATGACCCTCAAATTCGCCAACATGCCTTGGGCTCAGATCCTGACCGACCTGCTGGGCGGCGTCCGGGCGGCCGGCCGCATCCACCGCTTCTGCGCCCTCCTCACGTTCGGGTATTTCTCCGCCCATATCTTCAGTTTGATCCGGATGAAAAATCGGACGAAGACCCCTTGGAAGCAGATGATCTTCGGTCGGCGCTCGCTCTGGTTCAACAAAAAGGACCTCCGGGATTTCGTGGGCTCGATCAAATGGTTCCTGGGTTTGGGTCCCCGGCCGGATTACGGACGCTGGACCTACTGGGAGAAGTTCGACTATATGGCCGTCTTCTGGGGGGTGGGCGTCATCGGTTTATCAGGCCTGATCCTGTGGTTCCCGGAGGTCTTCACCAAGCTCCTTCCGGGCTGGCTGATCAATGTGGCCATGATCATCCACAGTGACGAGGCCCTCCTGGCCGTCGGATTCATCTTCACCGTCCATTTCTTCAACACGCATCTCCGGCCGGAATCCTTCCCCCTGGACCCGGTCATCTTCACGGGCATCGTGCCGCTCGATGAATACCGTAAGGACCGCCCGGAGGAATACCGCTACCTGAAGGACGAGGACAAACTCAAGAAGGTCATGCAGCTCGTCGAGATCTCGCCGCGGAAGAAATGGGCGATCCGGGTCTTCGGCTTCAGCCTGCTTTTCCTGGGGATCCTTCTCGTCGTCCTTATCATCTACAGCATGCTCTTCGGATATAAATAGAATTTTCGGTGCGCTCCCCGCGGGAGGGGAAACCCGGGACCTCCCTCTTGTCGACGGTCCGGCCAGTTGTCGGCGCATTGCGAAAAAACTCTAACTCCGATATGATGAAGAGGGTTTGGGCCGGGGAAACGGCAGCCGGCCGATTGGAGCCGTAATGAAATCAATCTGGAAATTTTTCGAGTCGGTCAAGCTGGCTATTATCCTGCTGATTCTGCTGGCCCTCGTCTCGGTCCTGGGGACGCTCATCCCCCAGGGGCGGGACGCGGCGGAGTATGCCGCCCGCTACGGGAATCTGTCCGGCCTTCTGATCAAGCTCCGGCTGACGGGTCTTTACCACTCGCCCTGGTATCTTGCCCTCCTTTTCCTGATAGGGATGAATACGATCGTCTGTACTCTTGCCCGTTTCGGACCAAAGTGGAGGCGGGCCTTCCGGCCTTCCCCGGAGGTCGACGACAAGAGCCTTCAGGCCATGAGGATCAAGAACCGTGCCCGGATCCACGGCCCTCTCCCGGCGGCCGCCGAGAAGGCCCGGGAGGCCCTTGCCTCCCGCCGCTATCGAGTGAAGACATCGGGCGAGGGACGGAGGCTCGCCATCCTCGCCCAGAAGCGCAGGCTCGGTTGGTTCGGGTCTGATACCGTACACGTCGGCCTGCTGATCATCCTGGCCGGGGGCGTTATCAGCGGAGTGACCAGCCGCCGGGGGGCCCTGGAGCTCCGTGTAGGTCAAACGGTGGATGTCCCTCATGCGATGTTCCGGGTACGCCTTGACCGGTTCGAGACGGAATATTATCCGCAGGGAGCGGTCAAGGCCTGGAAAAGCACCGTCACCGTTATCGAGAACGACGCGCCCGTCCTGACGCGAGTCATCGAAGTCAACCACCCGCTGACCTATAAGCGTTTCTCCTTCTACCAGACGAGCTACGGTTGGGATTGGGAAAATCCCCGGCTCGAGATCGTCGTCAAGAAACCCTCCGATCCCGCTTATCTCAAATCCTTGTTCCCGAAGGTCGGCGAGCGTCTGGCCATAGAGGACCCGGATTTCACTCATCTGGCCGTCAGCAGGTTTGTCCCCGATTTTGTCATCGGCGAGGGCAACGAGGTCCAAACCCGTTCCCTCTCGCCCGACAACCCGGCCGCCCTGGTCGAAGTCTGGAAAGGGGAGGAGCGGGTATACTCGGGCTGGACCTTTGCCAGGTATCCCGATTTCGGGGAAGGCCATAAGGTGGGCCAAGCCTCTCTTTCCTTTGTCCTGAAGAGCTACGAGGCCCCCCAGTATTCCGTCCTCGAAGCGGCCAAGGACCCGGGCGCGACATTCATCTGGCTCGGCTGCATTTTCGTAACAACGGGCTTTTTCCTCGCTTTCTACTGGCCTCCCCGCGAGATCCGGGTCGTCCTCGAGGAGGTCCAAGGGAGGTCGGAAGCGGTCCTCGGCGGCTTCGCCTCGAAAAACCGCGAGGCGTTCGAGGCCGAATTTGAGCTTCTCGTCGAATCCCTCAGGAGGACAACATGACCGAAGCCACGCTCTTTACGATCACGTTTTTCCTTTATATCCTGTCGGCGCTCGTCTACCTCGTTTCTATTTTCTCCAGGAAAGACAAATGGGCCGGGGTGGGCTTTGTCCTGGCCGCGGCCGGCCTCGTGCTCCACACCGGGGCCCTCATCCTCAGGACGGTCGTCAGCCGGCACGCGCCCTTCACCAACATGTACGAATCGCTTTCTTTTCTAGCCTGGGCTACTGTCCTGGCCCTGATCGTCCTCGACAGGAAGTTCCGTATCCCGAGGATCGCTCCCTATGCAATGCTGATCGCCGTCGGCCTTGTCGCCCTGGCCTCATCCCCGCTTATGCCTAAAGAGGCAACGCCTCTCGTCCCCGCCCTTCAGAGCTATTGGCTCTGGCTCCACGTGTCCGTCACCCTCCTCGGCGAAGCGTTTTTCGCCGTGGCCTTCATCGCCAGCCTTCTCTACCTCAGGTCCGACACGGAGGAGAAAAAGTTGAAAATGGACTCCGTGAGCTACCGGGCGGTGGCCGTGGGCTTCCCCCTGTTCACCCTGGGAGGGCTCGTCTTCGGCATGGTCTGGGCATACAAGGCCTGGGGGACCTATTGGAGCTGGGACCCCAAGGAGGTCTGGAGCCTGATCACCTGGTTCGTCTTTGCCCTTTACCTCCACACGCGGATCGTCATGGGGTGGAAAGGGAAACGCTCGGCGCTCATTGCCATCATCGGGTTCCTGGCCGCGCTATTCACTTATTTCGGAGTCAATTATCTCCTCTCGGGCCTGCACTCTTATGCATGAGGACGCCCCTTTGAAGGCGGCCGCCGGCCCGGGCTCGGAAGGCTCACGGCCGGCTAAGCCGAAGCGCCGGAAGCGCCGACTTCTCCTGTTCGGCGTGCCGGCGGCCCTCATCCTGCTGTTCATCGTTTCGGTCGAGTTGACGTCGACCTCGGGCTTCTGCAGGTCCTGCCATTACATGAAGCCCTTTTTCGACAGCTGGAAGACCTCCTCCCATAAGGACGTCCAGTGCAAGGTCTGCCATTACCCGCCCGGCATGAGGTCGTTCTTCCGGACAAAGATCGAGGGCCTGGTCATGGTCGGCCGCTACTGGACGCATCTCTACGTGAAATCCAAGCCCTGGGCGGAGATCCAGGACGAGAGTTGCCTCCGTCCAGGCTGTCACGAGCGGAGGCTGCTCGAAGGCAAGGTCAAGTTCGGCAAGGTCGGCTTCGACCACAAGGCCCATTTCGAGGACCTCAGGCGGGGAAAGAAGCTTCGCTGCACGAGCTGCCATTCCCAGATCGTCCAGGGCGAGCACATCACCGTGACCTCGGCGTCCTGTTTTCTCTGCCACTTCAAGGATAAGACGCCCGAAGTCAGGACGGGGGAGTGCGGCGTCTGCCACCGCAAGGACGAACTTCTCGACCTCAAGGACCGTTTCGACCATACGCCCGTCTTCGGCAACGGCTATCGCTGTGACAAGTGCCATAGCCGGATCGTTTCCGGTGACGGCGAGGTACCGAAGGAGAACTGTTACAAGTGTCATTTCGAGCGTGACCGGCTGGAGAAGTACGGCGATACGGACCTCATGCACCGGACCCACATCACGGCCAATAATATCGAATGCCAGCAGTGCCACCGTGAGATCCAGCACAGAATCGTCAAGGACATCGAGACCATCGCCGACTGCCAGGCATGCCACCAAGGAACCCACAACGCCCAGAAGATCCTTTATACAGGTCAGGGTGGAAATGGGGTCCCGCACGCCATGCCCAATGTCATGCTGGAGAAAGGGCTGAGCTGTCAGGGCTGCCATATGTTCCATGAGGGCAGCGGCCGGCTGAGCAGGGGGGGCGACACGCTCACGGCGAGCGGCGCGGCCTGCGAGTCGTGCCACGGCCACGGCTTCGACCGGATCCTACGGAATTGGGAGAATTCGACCGAGAAGCGGCTGGCGGAGATCAAGGCCATTGCCGCGCGGGCGGCCGCCGCCGTCCAGTCGGCGGCCGGGCCGAAACAGAAAGGATCAACGGCGCTCCTTGATGAAGCCCGGTTCAACATCGACATCGTGGAAAAGGGCAAGAGCGTTCATAACATGGCCTATTCCCAGGAGCTCTTGACCGCGTCGCTTGAAAAGATCCGCGAAGCCCTGGCCGGCGTGGGCTCCTCCTACCGGCCGGAGGCGACGACGCTCCTGAACCGCGAAACGCCGAATGCCTGCCTGGCCTGCCACGCCGGGATCGAGGAGATCACCCCCGCCGTGTTCGGGCTCCAGTTTTCCCACCGCAAACACGCTGTCGGCCAGAAGTTGGCGTGCACGACGTGCCATTCGAACGTCCGCCGCCATGGGGAGCTGACGGCCACAAAGGCATCCTGCGCCACCTGCCACCATCAACAATCCAAGAAAGCCTGCGGAGAGTGCCATGCCCTCCAGAAAACGCTGTACGAAGGGGGATCGCTCGGGGACCTCAAGGTCCCGAAAGATATGATGGCCGAGGCCGGGGCGTCCTGCCCGGATTGCCACTTGGACAAAGCCAAGAACATCATCAGGCCCGACGGCGGCGCCTGCGTCGCCTGCCACGACGAAACCTACCGGGCGACGTTCACCGCGTGGCGGGACGGCGTCCGCGGTCGTGCCGAAGAGATCCGGTCCGCTCTCCACGCCCTCTATAAGAGGCCCACGACTGACCCTGAAAGAGTCGAGATCCGGAACATCGAGGAGGCGTTACGGACGATCGACCTAGACGGGAGTTCGGGGATTCATAATTCAATGTTCCTGGACGAATACTTGACAAAAATGGCGAATTCCCTAAAACTGTTAAGCGACAATCAGGAAGGAAAAAAGTGAAGCGGCGGAGTTTCATCGATATCTTCTTCGGGGGAAGCCTACTGGCAACGATCGCCGCCTTTCTTTACCCGGTCGTCCGTTACGTGCTCCCGTCCAAGAGCACCGGGGTCATCCAAAACAGCGTGACGGCGGCCAAGGTCGGCGAGCTTCCTCCCAACGCGGCCAAGATCTTCAAGTTCGGGTCGACGCCGGCCGTCCTGGTCAATACGGCGGAAGGGACCCTGGTTGCTCTCTCGGCCGTCTGCACGCACCTGACCTGCACGGTCCGTTACGACGGCGAAACAGGGACTCTTTTCTGCCCCTGTCACAATGGCCGTTTCGATCTCAGCGGGAATGTCCTGTCCGGGCCTCCGCCGCGGCCGCTCGAGACCTATGCCGTCGAGGTCACCGGCCCTGATGTCATCGTCTCCAGGAAAAGCTGACATGGCCCCAAAGATCGGACAGAGCGTCTGGAAATTCCTTGACGAACGCTTCATGCTGTCGCAGCTCATCACCTTCGGGAAGAAGAAGACCGTCCCCGAGCATCGCCGATCGTTTTGGTATTTCTTCGGCGGGATCTGTCTGTTCCTGACCGCCATCCAGATCGCGACGGGGATCATGCTTCTTCTTTATTACACGCCCCACATCGACGCCGCCCACGAAAGCATCCACTTCATCATGAGCGGGGTCAAGTTCGGCTGGCTCATCCGCTCCATCCATAGCTGGACGGCCAACATTCTCATCGGTCTGCTCTTCGTCCATATGTTCTCGACGTTCTTCCTCAAGGCCTACCGGAAGCCCCGCGAGCTGACGTGGGTGACCGGCTTCTTCCTGCTCGTCCTCTTCATGGCGTTCGGGTTCAGCGGCTACCTTCTTCCCTGGAACGAACTGTCCTATTTCGCGACCCGCGTCGGTACGGACATCGCCGGGAGTCTCCCGTTCATAGGAAAAGGCCTCAAGACATTCATCCTGGGAGGACCAGAGGTCTCCCAGGCGACGCTTTCCCGCTTTTTCTGGTTCCACATCGCTTTGCTTCCCATGGCCGCATTGGTCCTCATCGGCATCCATATTTTTCTCGTCCAGACCCTGGGGATGAGCAAGCCCATCGGCGAGCAAGGAAAGAAAGAAATCCCCTTTTTCCCGGATTTTCTGTACAAGGACGCGCTCGGCTGGACCATCATCCTTGTCGTCATCGGCGTCCTTTGCGTCTTTTTGCCCTGGGAGATCGGAACGAAGGCCGACCCGTTGGCCTCGACACCGCTCGGCATCAAACCGGAGTGGTATTTCACCTTCATGTTCACGACTCTCAAGCTCGTTCCGGCGCACATCCTGTCCATCGAGGGGGAGAAGCTGGCCATCCTGGGCTTCATGGCGGGGGGATTGCTCTGGATGCTCGTCCCCCTTCTGGACCGGCGGGCCGGACGTGAGAAACGAAGCCCCCTTTTCACCTGTGTCGGCCTGGCCGTGGCCGCCTACATCGTGATCATGACGGTCCTGACATACGCGTTGCCTAAGCTTTAACAGGAAGAAGACATGAACATCCGTGCGACACGCCTTTTCGTCTCGGCGGCGCTCTTCGCGCCGCTCCTGGCCTTCGGTCAGAAGAACAGTTGTGTCGATTGTCACAGCCAGCTCGAGGACGAGCTCAAGGCGCCGGTCGCCGCGCTGGCGGCCGACGTCCACGCCGAGTACGGTCTCGGCTGTAAGGACTGTCACGGAGGAGCTCCGGACAAGGACGACGTCGACCTGGCCAAAGACAAGTCCTTCAAGGGGGCGCCCAAGCGAAGCGATATCCCGCGGTTCTGCGGCGGGTGCCACTCCAACGCCGCGGCCATGCGGGCCTTCAATCCCGCCCTGCGAACCGACCAGCTCAGCCAATATGAGACGAGCCGTCACGGGCAGCTCCTGAAGGCGGGGGACACCAAGGCCGCCGTCTGCACCGACTGCCACGGCGTCCATGGCATCCAGTCCGCCAGGCTTCCCAAGTCCCTGACCTTTCCCTGGAACATCCCTCAAACCTGCGGCCGCTGCCACTCCGACAAGACCCTCATGGCGAACTACGGGATCCCGACGGACCAACTGGATGACTACAAGGCGAGCGTTCACGCCAAGGCCTTATTCGATAAAAAGGACCTGTCCGCCCCGGTCTGCAACGACTGCCACGGAAATCACGGCGCATTCCCGCCGTCCGTGACTTCGGTGGCCTCGGTCTGCCGCCAGTGCCATCCCTCGACCGGCGAGCTCTTCATCAAGAGCCCCCATAAAAAGGCCTTTGACGAGCTCGGCGTCGGCGAGTGCGAGGCCTGTCACGGGAATCACAAGATCCTGGCCCCGTCCACGGCCATGATCGGGGCCGACGAGCCCGCGGTCTGCGCCCAATGCCACGAGAAAGGGTCGCGGGGATCCGAGGCGGCGTCCGAACTCCGCCGGGACCTCGACGGGTTCGAGTCCGGCTTCCGGGCCGTCAAGGACCTCCTGGCGCAGGCCAGGCGGAAGGGCGTCGAGGTGGGCGACGCGGAATACAAGCTCCAGGACGTGACGACCACTCTTGTCACTGCCAAGAACTTGACCCATGATCTCGATACGGCCGGGATCGCCAAGACCGTCGCTGATGGGGAAACGGCGCTCGCGGAGGTCCGCGCCGCCGGCGAGAAGGCTCTGGATGAGGCCCGGTTCCGGCGGCGGGGCTTGGGGGTGACCACCGTTCTCCTCGTACTCTTGGCTGCCGCCCTCGCCCTAAAAATCAGGAGGATGGCGCGCGCCCGGCAAGAACGGGAAGGCTCCGGCGATTCCAAGACCTCATGATCCCTAAAGATATTCAGCCAAAACCCGTTGACAATTCGCAGGTCGTTTAATACAATATTTTTCTGAAAGACCTTATAATGAATCATAGGGAGTGACCATGAATAACAGAATCGCGTTCTCTGCTATGTCTCTGCTCATCCTGGCAATCCCGGCCGTCAGCCAGGAATTCACCTACGTCGGCGCCCAGAAATGTCAGATCTGTCATAAGTCGGAGGCCCAAGGGCGTCAGTATCCGATCTGGGAAGCCTCCAAGCATTCGAAGTCCCTGGAAGCCCTGACCTCCCCGAAGGCGGCCGAGGTCGCGAAGACCATGGGCGTGGACAATCCCGCGGACGACCCGCGCTGTCTCAAGTGCCATTCTCCGCTTTCCGCCCAAGGCGCCGACATCAAGTCCGGCGGGGTTTCCTGCGAGGTCTGCCACGGACCCGGCAGCGAGTACAAGAAGCTCAGCGTCATGAAGGACAAGGCTGCGGCGGAGAAGAGCGGATTGATCCTCTACGCCGGCCCCGAAGCTATCAAGGCCCAATGCCTGAAGTGCCATGAGAGCTCTCATGCCGCCGCCTTTGACTTTGCCGCCGCCTGGGAAAAGATCAAGCACTCCGTCCCGGCCAAGTAAGCTAACTTCCGCTCCAACCGGGATGGTTTGAATCTTGAACCCAGGATCTTTCAGGTGTGAAACAGGCGGGACGCGACGGATCTCGCTTTTTCTCGCGACGGCGGCTCTCGTGGCCGGACTGTCTTTTTCCGGCCCGGTTCGGACCGAGGGCCAAGCCGCTTCCCCGACGTGCAGGGAATGTCACGGTCAGGTTTCTCTGCAAGACTCGTCCCACGGGAAGCTCTCTTGCACGGATTGCCATCAGGGGATAGAAACACGCCAAGGAACTTCGCCCCACCAGGCCAAGAAAGATATTCCGCCCCCCTCCTGCGCGGGCACTTGTCATCAAGAGGCCCCGGAGGCGAGGCCCGGCGGCACTCCGGCCTGCTATCCGGACAGCGTCCACGGCCGGGCCTACCTCGAACGTCACGTCCCGGAAGTGGCCCGATGCTGGGACTGTCACGGGCGGCACAATGTCAAGCCCGTCGCCGATCCAGATTCCATGGTCAACCGCCGCAACATCCCTCTCACGTGCTCCCGGTGCCACGAGGACATGAATGTCGTCGTGAAGTACAATATCCACGCCGAATCCCCCTACCATGAATACCGTCAGAGCGTCCACGGCCGGGGGCTCTACGACAAAGGCCTGCTCGATTTTGCCGCTGTCTGCACCGACTGCCATGGAGTCCACAACATCCAGGGCGCGGGCGCTCCCCATCTCCCGGCCAAAGACCCGGTGACCTGCGGCAAATGCCACCGCCTCGTCCTCGAGGAATACTCCCGCAGCATCCACGGCCGAGAAGCCCTGAAGGGGAACACCGACGTCCCTCTATGTGTGGATTGCCACGGCGAACACAAGATGGCCGCGGCAGCTTCTTCCCAGTCGCCGACATCGAAGACACACGTCCCCGACACCTGCTCGGCCTGTCATGCCCGGCCCGAGATCATGAGAAAATATGGCGTTCCCGAGGATAGGATCCAAACCTTTATCGAAAGCTTCCATGGCATCGCCATCGGTCTCGGGGGAACGGCCGAGGCGAGCTGTGTCGACTGCCATGGGATTCATGACATTCGCCCGGCCGCCGATCCCGAGTCAAAGGTCTTCCCGTCGAACCTCGCGAAAACCTGCGGTCAGGCCTCCTGCCACCCAGCCATGACGGAAAAGATCTCCGGGACGAAGATCCACCGCGATTACAGCAAGGCCAAGTCCGGAGCCCCTTTCTACGTCAAAAAGATCCTGATATGGACGGTTTTCATCCTGACCGTCCTGACCCTCGTCTTTTTCGTTCCGGCCATCATCCGCCGCCGGCGAGGATTCAAGACCAGATGAGGCTTCGCGGCGCATTCCTGCGACTTGTTTTCGCGGCCGCGCTGGCCGTCCTCTGGGTGGCTCCATCGGTCTTCGGTGGTCCATCCGACGACGACTGCCTGACCTGCCACGGGGACTCCGGTTTGAAGACGGACCAAGGCCGTTCCCTTTTCGTGGACAGCGCGAATTTCAGCGCTTCGATCCACGGGGCGGCGGGGATCGCCTGCGTCGATTGCCACGCCGACCTCAAAAAGCTATCGGATTTCCCGCATCCCGCCAAGCTTAAGCCGGTCGATTGCGCGGCCTGCCATGACAAGGCCGAGAGAGACTTCCGTGACAGCGTTCACGGCACCCCCCCAGGCGGAAAGGCGCCCGTCATCGTCCACTGCAAGGATTGTCACGGGGCGCACGATATCCGTCCGGCTGCCGACGCCCTTTCCCACACCTCCGCGATGAACATCCCGGACACTTGCCTGTCCTGCCACCTCGACCGGGTCCGGACCACCCGGGGGCCGGAATTCGTCGGCGGATACAAGGCCAGCGCCCACTTCCGGGCCCTGTCCAAGGCGGGGTTGAGTCTTTCCGCCACCTGCATCAGCTGTCACGGCGGCCATTCCGTTCATCCGGTCGACGACCCGCGGTCCAAGGTCTCCCGCCGGAATATCATCCGGACCTGCGGGACGTGCCACACCGGGATCGAAAGGGATTATCTCGAAGGCGTCCATGGCAAAGATCATGTCAAGGGCGACCAGGACGTGCCCGTCTGCACGGACTGCCACAGCGAGCACGATATCCGGTCCCCGCAGGACCTCGGCTCGGGCGTCTACGCCACGAAGGTGGCCGCCGTCTGCACCCGCTGTCACGACGACGAGACCCTGGCCAGACAATACGGCCTTCTGACGTCCCGGCTCAAGACGTTTTCCGCGTCCTACCACGGCACGGCCTCGAAGTTCGGCGAGGTCAGGGTCGCCAACTGCTCGAGCTGCCACGGGCACCACGGCATCCGGCCGTCCTCCGACCCCCTTTCGTCCATCAACCCGGCCAACATGGCCTCCACATGCGGAATCTGCCACCCCGGCGCCGGCGCGAACTTCTCCAAGGGCCGGATCCACGTCGTGTCGGAGAAGACCGAGAACCGCTGGGCCTATACCGTCAAGATCGTCTATATCGTCATCATCGCCGGGTTGATCTCCGTCTTCCTGGCCTTCATCTTCGCCGACCTTTATCGCCGCATGAGGATCCGATGGAAGAGATGACCGGCAACGAACTCATCCGCGACGACGAGATCTTTCTCCGGATGAACCTGGCCGAGAGGGTCCAGCACATCCTCCTCGTCGTCTCGTTCTCGCTCCTCGTGGCGACCGGCCTTCCCCTGATGTTCTATGAGCTGCGCGTTTTCAAATCCATCTTCGGGTTCGCGAAGGCGTTTTACTATCGCGGGATCCTTCACCGCGTAGCGGCCGTCATTCTCATCGTCGACATCGTCCTGCACTTCGGCTACACCCTCCTGACCCGGAGGGGCCGGGACAATTTCAAAGAAATGATGCCCGTCCTGAAGGACGCCCTCGACGCCCTGGCGCTTTTCGGCTACAACGTGGGCCTGTCCGGCTGGCTCTACCGGAAGGGGGCCCTCAAGGCGTTCTTCGACCGCCACCCGTTCTGGAAGTTCGAGAAACCCCCGGAATACGGCCGCTACAACTTCATCGAGAAACTGGAGTACCTATCGGTCGCCTGGGGGTCGTTCGTCATGATCATCTCGGGATTCTTCATGTGGAACATGGGGTTATCGCTCAGGCTTTTTCCCCTTTGGATCCATGACATTTTCGTCATCGTCCATGGCTACGAGGCCATGCTGGCCTTCCTCGCCATCATCATTTGGCACATGTATAACGTCCACCTCAACCCAGAGGTCTTCCCGATGAGCAAGATCTGGCTGAACGGCAAGATCACGGGGCACGAGCTGAAGACCTTGCACGCC
>Ga0315286_10004628_pt1 | contig 13201 bp, 8 predicted proteins | sample YL17G10_0_MG_FD_205038 | JGI IMG/M metagenome (GOLD analysis project Ga0315286, IMG submission 205038) | Sediment microbial communities from Yellowstone Lake, YNP, Wyoming, USA - YL17G10_0 | ecosystem: Environmental > Aquatic > Freshwater > Lake > Sediment | place: USA: Wyoming | collected... | reverse complement strand
GGATGGACGTGCCGAACCTCAGGAACAGCACGAACATGCCCAGGCCGAAGAGGCCGTAGACGATGGAGGGGATTCCCGCGAGGTTGACGATGGCGAGGCGGATCGCTCGCGTGAGCCGGGTGTCCCTGGCGTACTCGGCGAGGTACACCGCCCCGCCCACGCCGATGGGCACCGCCACGAGAGCCGTGCCGAGGGTGAGCAGGAGTGTGCCGACGATGGCGGGGAGGATCCCTCCCTCCTTCATGCCGCCGTGCGGCATCGTGGTGAGGAAATCCCAGCTGATGGCCGCGATTCCCCGGGCAACGATGAGACCGACGACAAGGAGGATGGGCAGCACTACCACGAGGGTGATGACGCCGAGGATGACGAAGCCGAGGCGCTGCGCCAGTGCCCTGCTCATCAGCGCAGCCCTCCCTTGCGGCGCCTTTGGAAGATGGCCGACGCGGCGGCCAGGTTGATCAGGAAGGTGAGCACGAAGAGGATGATCCCGATCCCGAAAAGGGCGTGGTAGTGCGTGCTTCCCCGGGCCACTTCTCCCATCTCCGCGGCGACAGTGGCGGTCATCGTGCGCACGGGCCGGAAGAGCGCCAGCAGCGAGTCCGGCATCACGGCCGCGTTGCCCGTCACCATCATCACCGCCATCGTTTCCCCAATGGCGCGCCCCATCCCGAGCATGACCGCGGTGAGGATCCCCGAGCGGCCGGCCGGAATGATCACGCGCCAGATGGTCTGCCACCGGGTGGCGCCCATGGCGAGCCCGGCGTCGCGGTAGCTCTTCGGCACCGAGTCCAGCGCGTCGTCGGCGACGCTGATGATCGTCGGCAGGGCCATGTAGGCGAGGATGAAGCTGCCGGTGAACGCGGTGAGCCCCGTCGGCGCGTGCAGGACATCGCGCACCAGCGGGGCGACGAAGGTCATGCCGAAGAACCCGAGCACCACCGAGGGGATGCCTGCGAGGACCTCGATGACGGGTTTCAGCACCTCGCGCGCCCAGCGCGGCGCGACCTCGCGCACGAACACGGCCGTGGCCACGCCGAGAGGCAGGGCGATCACGATGGCGAGGAGCGTCACGAGGATCGAGCCGAGGATGAGGGGCAGCGTGCCGAAGATGCCGAAGGTGGGGTACCAGCGGGGGCCGAAAAGGTTCCCCGACGGCACCTGGAAGAAGATCGGCATGCCTTCGCGCAGGAGGAAGAGGAAGATGAGGAGAACGAAGCCGATCGTCGAGAAACCGAGCGCCTTGATGAGGGTCTCGACGGCGAACTCGGAAAGGCGCGGCCGCCTCATTGGCGCGCCTCCGCGAGGGGGACGAAGCCAAGGGTCGTCACGAGCGCCTGCCCCGCCGGGCCCCTGATCCAGTCGAGGTACCGCTTCACCTCGCCGGACGGTTCGCCCGCGGTGTACATGTACAGGGGGCGCGACACGGGGTAGCTCGCGTCGAATACCGTGGCTGCCGACGGGAGGACCCAGGGCCCCGCGGCCGTCCGCGCCACGGCGATCACCTTCTGCTCCGGGGTGACGTATCCCAGCCCGTCATAGCCGACGGCGTTCGGGTTCTGGGTCACCTCGTTGCTGATTCCTTCCGATGACGGCATGAGCAGGGTCGCGGGGGAGAAGAGCAGCTTGCTCTTCGCGCCGCCCCGCCGGATCACCTGCTCCAGGAAATAGACGTAGGTGCCCGAGTTCGACTCCCGCGAGAGCAGGACGACAGGCCTGTCCTCCCCTCCGATGTCGGACCACCGCCCCGTCTTCCCCGCGTACATGTCCGAGATCTGTTGCAGCGTCAGGCTGCTCACCGGATTGTTCCGGTTCACCACCACCGCTATCGCGTCGAGGGCGACGGTGAAGCGCACGGGCGTGATGCCGTTCTTTTTCGCCTCCGCGATTTCCTCCGCGGACATCTCGCGCGACGCGTTGGCGATCTGGATGGTGCCGTTGATGAGGGAGGCGATCCCCGTTCCCGAGCCGCCGCCGGTGACGGAGATGCGCACCTGGGGATTCGCGGTCATGTAGCGCTCCGCCCAGGCCAGGGCGAGGTTCACGAGAGTATCAGAGCCGGTGTTCTGGAACGATGTCTGGCGGCCGGGGGGAAGGGAAACCCCCGAAGGTGAATCTCGGCCTGCACAGCCGGCAAGGAGGCCTGCCATCAACGCCCCGAGGCACGCAAGCGCATGTGTCCGCGTCATCCGCATGTGCCGCAATGCCCCGAGTATTCCCGGTCGCTGGCGGCGTGTCCAGCAGGTGACAACCCGCGCAGTCCCTGTTACCATAACCTGGGGGAGGATTCGGCATGCGACATACCCTGCGGTTCTCTGCGCTTCTTCTGCTCCTCGCGGCGGCCGCGGCGGGCGCCGCGGACCAGAAACAGATGACCGTGACGGTCCAGCAAACGGACGTGCGGGCGACGGCCGGCTACCTCGCCAAGTCGCTGGGCACCCTGGTCTACGGTGACAAGGTCACGCTTCTCGACCAGCCTGCGAACGCCCCCAGGGGCTGGGTCAAGGTGCTGGGGCCGGACAAGAAGCTCCAGGGGTGGGTGAACCTCTCCGCGCTGACAGCAAAGGACGCGCAGCTCACGGCGGGGGGAAACGTGAAGAAGTCGGCTTCCAGCGGGGACGTGGCGCTGGCCGGCAAGGGGTTCTCCTCGGACGTCGAGGCGCAGTACAAGCAGGACCAGAAGCTGGACTACACCTGGGTGGACAAGATGCAGGCATTCCCCGTGACCCCGCAGCAGGTCGCCGCGTTCCTGGCCCAGGGGGGTCTCTCCGAACAGGGAGGCGCGCAATGAAGCGGGCGCTGCGGACCGTACGCATCGTTCTCGTGGCGGGGCTCGTGCTGACCACCGCCGCGTGCAGCTCGCTGCTCCGCGGGATAAGCGTGGGGAACATCGCCGACACCGCCATCGGCGCCGCCGCGGGAAACACCGAGGACCAGGCGAAGATGGACCAGCTCAGCAAGGCCGGGGCGGCCTTGAGCACCGCGGCGGAAGAGATCACGCCCGAGCAGGAGTACTATATCGGCCGCGCGGTCGCCGCCACCGTGCTCAGGGTGTACAAGCCGTGGGACGGCCCGGCCGCCAATGAGTACCTCAACCGCCTGGGCCGGGGACTTGCCCTGGCCTCGATCCTTCCCGAGACCTTCAGCGGGTACCATTTCCTCATCATGGACACCGACGACATCAACGCTTTCGGCGCGCCGAGCGGTTTCGTCCTCGTGAGCCGCGGGCTCCTGCGGCTCGCCGCGAGCGAGGACGAGGTGGCCGCCATCCTGGCGCACGAGATCGGTCACGTCTCGCTCAAGCACGGGCTGAAAGCGATCAGCGTGGGCCGCTGGACGGAAGCGACAAAGCAGCTCGCGCTGTTCGGCGCCGCGAACTCCGATTCGGCCGTCCTGCGCAACCTCACGAACTCCTTCGGTGACGTCATCGGCGACATCGCGAAGACCATGATAACCTCGGGCTACTCGCGTGACCTGGAAAGGGACGCGGACCTCGAAGCGGTGCGCATCCTCCACGACGTGGGCTACGATCCCGGCGCCCTGGTGCGCGTGCTCAAGGCAATGGAGCCGAAGCTGAAGCCCGGGGGGAAGGACTTCGCAAAGACCCACCCGGACCCCGCGACGAGGATCGCCTCTCTCACCACCGCGGCTCAAAAGCTCACGACGGTGCCTCCGGCGACGGCGGCGCAGCTCAAGGCGCGGCAGGCGCGCTGGCAGGCGGCCCTGGGAAAGACCTAGATCCATGGAAGGGTCGGGCGCGGGGCCGGGTCTTCGCAGGGTGCTCCAGGGGCTGGTCGTGGGGGCGGTCGCTGCCGCGCTTGCCTCTGCCCTGTGGCTGCCCGGGTTCCTGGACGTCTTCGAGGCGAAGACGTGGGACCTTCGCGCGCGCCTCCTCGCGCGCCCCGGAAAAGCCACCGGGCAGGTCGTCACCATCCTCCTCGATCAATACAGCCTCGACTGGGCGCGCAAGCAGGGAGTGAGCTGGCCGTGGCCGCGGTCGCTGTACGCGATGATCGCGGATTTCTGCACGTCCGGCGGGGCGAAAGCGCTCGTCTTCGACGTGCTCTACACGGAAGAAACGAACGAGGATGTCGGGCAGGACCAGGAGCTCGCGCGCGGGATTTCCGAGAACGGGAGCGTCGTCGCGGTCATGAACCTCGCGCGAAACGAGGGCCAGGGTTCCGCGCGGTCCTGGCCGGCGGAGGTGCCGCGGCCGCCCCTGCGCGTCGCGGGCCTCGACTCCTGGCAGCCGCGCGGCCTTTCCTTCCCCTTTGCCGAGTTCCCGATCTCCGCCGTCTCGAAGAGCGCGCGCATCCTGGCGAACACCAACCTTCCCCCCGACGCGTCCGACAACGTGTACCGCCGCTTGCCGCTCCTCAACACGTTCGACGGGAGCGTGGTTCCCTCGGAGGCCCTGGCGGCGTGGCTGTCGGCGGAGCCTTCCGGGACATTGTCGATCGCCCCGGGTCTGCTCCGCGTCGGAGCGGCGGCGGTGCCCATCGACGGTGAGGGCCGGACGATCCTCCGCTTCCGCGGCCCCACCCTGACCCACGCCCACTACACGGCGGCCTCGGTGCTCAACGCGGCGCAGCAGATCCTCGATGGCGCGAAGCCCTCCCTTGACCCCGCGGCCTTCAAGGACACGTTCGTCTTCTTCGGGTTCACGGCCCCGGGGCTGTTCGACCTGAAGCCCACGCCGATGTCGGGCACGTACCCTGGTGTCGAGGTGAACGCAACGATGCTCGACAACCTCCTCTCCGGGGATTTCATGCGGCCCGTACCTGCGCTCCCGACGCTCCTGCTCCTCCTCGTGCTGTGCTTCGGGGCTGCGCTGGCCGTGAGCTCGGTGTCGGGCGCGGGGCCGAGCGTGCTCGTCTACGTCGTGGTCCTTCCCCTGGCCCCGGCCCTCGGCGTCGCGGGCTACGCGCTCGGGTACTGGCTGCAGGTCGTCGCCCTCGAGCTGGGCGCCCTCTTCTCCCTGGTTGGCGCGAGCATCCTCAGCTACGCGACCGAGGGCCGCCAGAAGCGCTACATCAAGAACGCTTTCCGCCAGTACCTCAGCCCGGTGGTCATCGAGGGACTGATCGCCCATCCCGAGCGTCTTCGGCTGGGCGGGGAAAAGAAGGAGCTCACCATCTTCTTCTCCGACATCCAGGGCTTCACCACCATCTCGGAGGCGCTCAGCCCGGAAAACCTCACGGCCCTGCTCAACGAGTACCTCACGGCCATGGGTGACATCATCCAGGACGAGGGCGGGACGATCGACAAGTACATCGGCGACGCCATCGTGGCTTTCTGGAACGCGCCCCTGGCCCAGGAGGACCACGCGGTGCGGGGGACCCGGGCCGGCCTGCGATGCCAGGCCCGGCTGGCCGAGCTGCGGCCCGCCTTCCGCGAGCGCTACGGCAAAGAGGTCTTCGCCCGGATCGGCCTGCATACCGGCACGGCCACCGTCGGGAACATGGGATCGAGCACCCGGTTCAACTACACGATGCTCGGCGACGCGGCCAACCTCGCATCCCGGCTGGAAGGCATCAACAAGTACTTCCACACCTACCTCGTGGTCTCGGCGTCGGTGACGCAGAGCATCGGCGGCGCCTACCCCGCGCGCGAGCTGTCCCGCGTCGCCGTCGTCGGCCGCAGGGAGCCGGTCACGGTGTTCGAGCCGATGCTGCCGGAGCAGTATGCCTCCCGCCGGGAGGCCCTCGAAGTCTTTCACCGGGGTCTCCAGGAGTTCTACGCCGGCAGGTTCGCCGAGGCGGCGAGGACCTTCGGGGGAATCGCCGCGGTGGATCCGCCGGCGGCAGCCTACGCGGAAAAATGCGGCCAGCTTGCCGCCGAGCCGCCCCCCGGCCCGTGGAACGGCGTCTGGGTCATGACGGAGAAATAGCGAGCCTCGGCGCGCGGGGTATTGAGCCGCGCCTTCCGGGTCCTTTCCTGGGTACATTACGGGCATGGACGAGCAGAAGAAGGACTACCTTTTCGACCTGAACGGGTTTCGCGTCATCGCCGGCGCGATGGGCGCCGCGGACGTGAAGGCGATCAACCGCTGGATCAACGAGCATCCCGCCACCGCGGCAGATGCCGCCTCCTTCGAAAAGGGAGAGCAGGGGAAGTGGATCGGGAACGTCGAGGTCCAGTCCTACATGAAGGAAGACGGGGTCAATTACCAGAACGTCATCGAGGGGGGCCCGGTTTTCGAGTCCCTGATCGATGCCGCGTCATGGATCGACGACGTGCGACGCTATGTCGGTCCCGGCCTCGGCGGCCCCAACCTCTCCCTGAACGAAAACCTGGTCAACTGCCGGGGCAGGGGCGGGTACATCGGGATGCACTCCGGCGGGCACCTGCCGTTCTTCACGACCCTCTTCCGCCACCACACCGGCTCGTGGATGGTCGGGCAGATCAACATCATCGTGGCGCTGAACGACATCGGCCCCGGCGACGGGTGCACGGTCGTGGTTCCCGGCAGTCACCGCTCGCACATCCCGCACCCGCACTACGACGACGAAGGGGGGGACGCGCACAAGGTCGTCAACTACTCGGGACCCGCCACGGACGCCGAGTGCATGGTGGAGCTCCACCTCAAGGCGGGTGATGCGCTGATGTTCACCGACGGTCTCGTCCACGGTTCATCGGCACGGAAGAATCCCGGCGAGCGGCGGATCCTGCTCTACCGCTACTGTCCCTCGTGGGTCAGCACGCGCTGGAACTACCTGGCCTCCCCGGAGCTTCTTGCCCGTCTCACCGAGGCGCGGCGGCAGATCGTGCAGCCGGTGAAGCCGCGCATGACGCCGGGATGGGCGAGCGCGAACCGGGCGGGTCAGTCGGATGCAGGCGCCGGCCGCTGACGAGGCGTTTGACCCGGGGGCTGTATGCCGTCGTTGAAAAAGTGGCGGATCAGCTCCCCCGCGTCCCGCCACTACTTGTCCGTCAACTCCACGACGCCCGTCCATCCCTGCGGCGGCGGGTGCCGCGCGAACTCGCTGCACCGGGACACGAACAGCTTCGCGCAGTAGTCATCCGGCAGCAGGGCAAGGGCCTCGGAAAAGCCGCGCCCGGCCTCCTCGAAACTCCTCGCCAGGTACGCCTGCATGGCCGTCTCGTAGCGATGCCACGCCTTCTCTTCCTTATCGGTGAGCATCCGGCGCACCTCGAAGACGGCGGTGCCCAGCTTACGTCCCTTGACGGCGACGGTGTCGATCTGGCGGCAGCGCACCTCGCCTTTCACCTTGCGGTACACCGAATCCGAGATGATGAACGAGGCACGGTATTTCTTGGTGAGGCCCTCCAGGCGCGAGGCCAGGTTCACCATGTCTCCGATGACCGTGTAGTTCATCTTGCGCTCGGAGCCGATATTGCCGACCGTCACGGCGCCATAGTTGACGCCGATGCCGATCTGGAAGGGGCTCCTCCCCCGCGCGCGCTGCCAGGCGTTGAAATCCGAAAGCGCATCGAGCATGTCGAGGCCGGCCAGCACGGTCTGCAGCGCGTCGTCCTCCCGGCGGAGCGGGGCGCCGAAGAAGGCCATGATGGCGTCTCCCATGTACTTGTCGACGATGCCCCCCCTGTTCATGATGATGTCGACCATCCGGGCGAAGTAGTTATTCAGCGATTCCACCATCTCGTCCGGCCGCATGCTCTCGGCAATGCTCGTGAACCCCCGCACGTCGGAGAAGAGCAACGCGAGGATCCGGTTTTCCCCTACGAGCGCCTGCTCGGGGTTCTTGAAGAAACTCTCCAGGACGTTGCGCGGAACATAGCTCTGGAAGAGAGTGCGGATCTTCTTCTCCTTGATCTGCGCCACCGCCGCGTGCAGGGCGTACCCCTTGATCTGCCCGTATGCCTTTCCCAGCTCCTCGCTCATGAGATTGAATGTGTGACCCAGGCGCCCCGTCTCGTCCTTGTAGAGCACGTCCACCCTGCGGGACAGGTCGTTCGTGGCGATGATCTCCGTCATGGCGTCCGCGACGAGCTTCAGCGGCCGGGTCAGGTAGCGGGAGAAAGCGATGAGCAGGGCGAGAGCGGCTACCAGGGAGGCGCCGAGGATGTACGCGCTCTGGCGCATGATCGCGTCAGCGGCGGAATAGAAAACCCCTGCCGACTCCGTGACGAAGAAGGTCCAGTGAAAAGGCGCGAAGGCAGCGATATGCGCCACCCGGTCCACGCCGCCGACCCGCACCGTCTGCCAGCCCGCGCTCCCTCGCGCCACGAGCGCTTTCAAGTCTTCGCGTTCCGCTTCGCTGGGGATTATTTCACCGGATTGCAGAGCAACCGACCCATCGGCTGCCAGGGCGAAGATGCTCTCCGTCGCCGAGCGCACCAGGCTTTTCGCAAAGCTCTCCACTGCCGCCTTGGAAGCGGCCACGTACGACGGGGTGGCGTCCAGGCCGTTGGCCGCCAGCAGGTTCCACTGTCCCTGCGCGTAGGCAACGAGCTGCTCGGCCTTGAACTGCAGGAAGCTAGTCGCGACGGCCGTGATCCCGTTTCGCGCCGAAAGACTGGAGACGACGCCGCTCAGGACGAGCGGGGCTATAATGAGAGGCAGCACGACGAGGACGATTTTCACCCTGATGGTCACTGGCCGGGAGAATAACCCGGGCCGGGCCGGCGGTCAACGCAAGGCCCGGGGGGCTCAATTGGAAGAACATCGCCGCCGATGCTTTGAAAGGAGACATTTCGCCACCACATGCGCGCGACAGGCCTGCTGAAGAAAGCCCAGAGCCTCCGTGGTCGCTCCACGCCCCTGCGGGTCCTGGGACCGCACGAGCTGCGCGCCGAGCAGGACGACGAGATCACCCCCGAGGAACGGGAGAAGGTGCTGGCCCAGATCGACGAGGCGGTCTCGAGCAATCGCCTGAAGATCACCGAAAAGACATTCGAGTTCAGCGCGCGTCGCAAGGGCGGTGTCCTGCCCGCGGTGGTCAACGCGGCGGCGATTCTCGTGATCGCCGCGGGAATCTTCCTCGCCCTGTACCTTTCCCGCCGCGCGGAGCACGACATCGTCGCTCCCCCCGTCACGATCCTCTCCGCCGAAGGCAAGATGGTGGAGGCCCTGAAGGCCGAATCGCAGGCGCAGCTGGCGGGAAAGGACCGGGAGATCTCCGCCATCCGCGACAGGATCGCCGGGTTCGACAGCGAAAGGGCGAGGATCCGCTCGGATGCCGATGCGCTGGTGTCCCAGAAGGAGCGGGAGCTGCAGGACAGCTTCAAGGCGGCCCTCGATGCCGAGCGCAAGCGCCTTGAGGCGAGCGGGCTCTCCGCCACGGCGGTCTCCGACAGGATTGACGCGCTCCAGGCGAAGAACAATGCCGACATGGAAGCGCAGCTCGCCGCCTTCCGCGCGCGGGCCGATGCGGACAGCGCCGCGAAAGAGAAGGCCATTGCGGCTCTCCAGTCGGAAAACCAGAAGTCCCTGGCGCAGGCCCAGGCGGACCGCGCGCAGCTCCAGGCCGACGCGGCGCGCCAGCAGGCGGACCTGGAGGCAGGCTACAAGCAGAAGCAGCTCGCCCTGGAGAAGGACAGCGCGGCGGCCCAGGCGGAGCTCACGCGCCTGCGGGATCAGCAGGCCGGCCAGCAGCTCGTTCTCGACCAGATTCTCTCGTGGTACCAGAAGGCGCGCGACCAGATCCAGGCCGGCAAACCGGATTCCGCGCTCGGCGTGCTCACCGATTTCCGCGCCTACCTCAACAGCCAGAACCTGGCGTCCCTGCCTGCCGTGACGCAGCGCCGGCCCGTCGACCTCTTTCTCATCGATTCGCTGGAGGAGCTCGTTCACGCGCAGGCGGGGCAATTAGCCACCGCCGCGAACGTCCAGGGCCTCGTCGCCTCGGCCAACCTGATAGCCGCCGTTGCCGCCATAGTGCAGACGGGGGACGACGCTTTCCAGTCGCAGGCGTACGCGAAGGCCCGCGAGCTCTACCTCTCGGCGCTCGCGAAGATCCCCGCCGTACAGGCCGGATACGCAAAGCTGGTCGAGATCGAGTCCCTGTTCGCCGACCAGAAGAACAGGGACATCTCCGTGGCTCTCGCCGCAGCGAATTCCGCCTATCGATCGGGTGACTACACCGGCGCTGCCGGCCGTTACGCCCAGGCGCTGACCCTCATGCAGGGAGACCGCGCGGCCGCCGACACGCTCGTCAGCCAGCTAGCCGACATCGGCGCCCTGCGAAAAGCGGCTGAAGACGCCGCCGTGATCAAGGGTCTCCAGGGTGACGCGGCCGCGCGGGCGCGCACCGCTGCTTTCATCACCGCCCTGCAGTCGCGCCTGGCCGTCTCCGGTCCCACCGCCACCGAGGCGACGTCTGCGCGGAACGCGCTCGTGGCGCTCCTGGAAACGAAGCTGCTCGTGCAGAAGGCGCTTCTCGGAGCGGACGTGGTGAAGCAGTACCCGACCCTCTTTGATGACCTCAACCGCTACCTTGACGCCCTGGCAGCGCAGAGCGGGGCCGATGCCAGGCTGGAGACGCTTCGCGACCTGGATGCCCTGCTCGGCAGTGTCTCAGGCCAGGGGCAGGTGCCGGAGGACGTGCTGAAGCGCTACGCCTCAAGGGACCAGCAAGCGTTGCTTCTCTCCATCCTGAACAGGCTCCAGGCCCTGGTGAAGTAGGGGGGGCGCCCCGGGCGGGCGTCGTCCCCGTGCCCCCCCGTCCCGTGCCCTACGGCTTTCCCGTCACGATGATGACGTACGGCTTTCCCACGCTCCCCGACGTGTTGTTCGCAAGGTAGAAGTTCGCGCTGATATAGCAGGTGCGAGGGGTGACGCCCGTGACCGTGAGCGAGGAGGCGCCGGGCTCCGAGTTAATGCCCGTGCTGCGGCTGGGGATGTTCGACCCGGCAATGTCCCAGAGATAGAGGTCGATGTCGTCGAAACCCGTCAGCCAGAAGGCGCTGGTCTTGAGAACGGTCATGGACAACACAGTGGCGAACTCGTAGGTGTCAAAGAGATTGAAGGCGTCCATCGTGCCTTCAATGACGAGGGACTGGTTGGCGCCCAGTGTCGTCACGAGGGTCTTGCTCACCGCGGTGAGCGGTGGCGGGGGTGCCCCATTGTCGCTGTTGTCTTCCAGCCCTTCCTTGTAGCGGTAGTCCCCGACCGCGCTCGGGTGCGGCGCGGGCACGATATTATTGGCCGAGGTGGCGTCGTCGGTCGCGATCGCAGAGGCGATCAGGTAGTAGATGCCGCCGGTAGCAGGCCAGGAGCCGGCATACGCGAATGTCGAGGAACCCAGGCTCGCGAGGGGGCCGATGCTCCCCTGCTGGACCAGGACGTCCCCGGCGCCCAGGATGTTGTCCGTGGAGATGTAGACCGACCAGGTGACGGAGGCGTACCCCGGGTTGGCGTTCAGGTTCTGGATGGTAATCTGGCACGTTCCCGTGTTGCTCATGGGGGTACTGACCAGGCCGGTCCACGGCGTGGCCGCGCTGAGACTGACCGTGTAGTCAGGGGGCGGCGGGTTGGTGACGACGATGGCCGCGGATGACGCGTCGGGTACCGCCGGGGCATCTGCGGCGCTGATGCGCACCACGATGTAGTAGGTGCCCGCGGAGTCGGGCCACGTTCCAGCCCAGGGGGGCGAGACGCTTCCCAGGCCGGCCACACCGGCAGCCGAGCCGGAGGCAAGCAATACGTCCCCCGCATTGTACACGGCATTATTCTTTGAGGCGTAGACCTGCCAGTTCACGGGTGCAACCCCGCCGCTCGCGCTGGTGTTCTGCACGCTGAATGCTCCGGAGACGGGCAGGCCCGTCTGAGAGCCGACGGGTATGGGCACCACGGCAATGGAGTACACCGGCGCCGCGGCGGTGACGGCGATGGGGCCGGTTACCTGCAGATTGTTTGCCGGGTTGACATCGTCCGAAGTGTCGGCCTTGACGATCAGGTACCAGGTTCCCGTACCCGCGGGCCACGTCCCGCCAAAGCCGATGCCCGTCGAGGCCCCTCCGGCCAGGGGACCCCAGGAACCGGTCGCGATCACCTGGTCGGTGATCTCAAGGGTCGCGTTGGAGGATACGTAGGCGGTCCATGCGACGGAGGCGGCGCCGCCGACGGTGCCGTTGTTGTTGAGGACGAAGTTCGCGCCGACAGGACCTCCACCCGTTGTCCCGCCGGTGTTCGTGACGGAGGTGATCCTGTAGTCGATGTTCGGCGGGTTGACGAGAACTCCCGCCGAGCTTCCCGAGTTGTTGCCGGCGTTCACGTCATCCCCGGCAGCGACCACGGCGAAGAGGTACCAGGTCTTGGCAGTGTTCGCACCCGGCCACGTTCCGGTGAAGAAGATGGGGCCCGAGGGTGCTCCCGGGCCGAGCCCGGGCGCGGCCAGGGAGTTGGTGGCCAGCAACTGGTCCGATCCCACGTCGAGCGTGGCGTCGGGGGAGAGATAGACGGTCCACGGCACGAACTGGCTGCCCGCGTGCGATCCTACGTTGCGGATGACGAAGCTGCCGTCGAGGGCGCTGCCGGCTTTTGTCCCTCCTGTGGACTGGACCGACTCGACGGTGTAGTCGACGGCCGGCGGCAGGGTGAGCACCGCTGCGCTTGCTTTCTGGTCGTTGCCGCCGGGCGCCAGCTCGTCCGCGGCGGAGACGGCAACGATGAGCTGCCAGTTTCCCGGCAGCGAGGGCCAGGTTCCGGCAAAGGTGATCGGGCCTGTCGGGACGCCGGGTCCCAGGCCGGCGAAGGACCCGGCGTCGATCACGGGATCCGTCCCCAGCTCGAGAGTGCCGTTGGAGGAGAGATAGGCCGTCCAGAGGACGGCCTGGGCGCCCGGGTCGCTTCCATCGTTACGGACGGTGAAGGTGCCCGACAGCGGGTCGCCTGCCGTCTGCCCCGGGTTCCTGGTTACAGAAAGGACGTTGTAGTCGACGTTCGCCGGCGGGGGTCCCGTCGTGGTGAAGAGAACGGGAGCTCCGGTGTTGTTGCCCGGCACATTGTCGTCGCCGGCTGACACTTGCGTGATGAGATACCATGGGCCGGGAGTGGAAGGCCAGTAGCCCGAGAACGCTGTCGCGCCGGTCGCACCGCTGGCCAGGCCCCCTGAAATGCCGCCCCGCGCGACGAGGTGATCGGTGATGTCGATCACTCCGTCTGATGACGCATACAGAGTCCACTCGACGTCGGCGGAGCCGCCTGCGCCGCCCACGTTGGTGATGTCAAGGGTTCCGCTCACGGCGCTCCCCGCGATGCTCCCTGCGACGCCCGACA
>Ga0315286_10004626_pt1 | contig 13204 bp, 17 predicted proteins | sample YL17G10_0_MG_FD_205038 | JGI IMG/M metagenome (GOLD analysis project Ga0315286, IMG submission 205038) | Sediment microbial communities from Yellowstone Lake, YNP, Wyoming, USA - YL17G10_0 | ecosystem: Environmental > Aquatic > Freshwater > Lake > Sediment | place: USA: Wyoming | collected... | reverse complement strand
GTCTTTCAACCCCCGTAGTGTCCCGCCACGGCGGGACACTACGGGGCAAGTTTTCGCTAAATCCTTTATTTTCATGGCTTAAAATCCGTTAAGTTGGCGCCTTAACTCATTAATTAAGGTTTGTTTAAAGTCTTTAGTGATATCTTGTTGATCTTTGGGCAGCAATGCGGATAACTCGCTTTTAAAATCAACTTTCGTTGCTTCTGATTCAATAATATTTCTTTCATTGGCTAACCGCTTTTTTTGGCCTAGTTCCAAAAGTCCTTTGCGCATAATAAAATATAAATCATAAAAATCGCGAGCTTTTTTTCTTTTTAATAGAGCATCAAAAATCTTCTCCTCTATGAGTTCTGTCTGGGGTAAATGATAGAGATTATAAGTAGGCACAAAATCATTGGCAACGCTATCAACCTCTCCGCTCACTTTCCGGCCATTGCGAGAAGAAATATTTATTTCAACACCAACAACCTGATAATCATATAATTTAAAGGTTGCGTCTCCGTAATATCCTTCAACGGTTGTACCGGGCTTGGGTCCAATTTCTACCTTAATGCCAATTTTTTCTATTTCGCTAAGAACTTTGGTAAATAAATCTTCAATAAATTTTTTTTGCTGATGTTGCTCTATGTTGAAAATAGAAAAATCCAAATCCTCGGAAAAACGAGGACTCCCGTAAATAATTCTTAAAGCGGTGCCGCCTTTAAAAAGAATATTTTCAGCTCCTTCCAGTGCGTAAAATTGCGAGAGAAAAAGATGCTGAAAATATTCACGGATAATATTTAATTCGCTGGTTTGGTGTCGGACAGTTAACGTTTTAATTGTGTCTTGGGTAATCATCGAAGTGTGGTTTTTACAATGCTAATTAGTTTATTATTATTAAATAATTTGGCATAACGAAGAGCTTTGGCTGTATTAATTTTTTCCTTATTGAAACGAGTTATTGGCTTTTTATGGCTAAGAATGCGGAGATACAATAAATCAACAAAGGCTTTTTCCGAATCGGCAATCGTGAATGACAACCCTCTTTGACGATTCATAGAATATCCTGTGAAAGCTTCCGGTTTAATGCGGCGATAACTAAAAAGCTTGCCAAGCGCATTGAAACGGCGAGTTGATTTTGACGTTACAGAAGTAATCTCATAAACTGTTTCCGGGATAACCCTATGATAAGAAAGGGCAAATTCTAAGGAAATATATGATGGTTCGTAAAGTTTATTAGCTAAATAGAGATCGGAAATGTTGGCATCATAAAGAGAATAGAGGCCTCGTTTTAAGCGTATTAAAAAACCTCGTTTGGTGTAACGATGTAAAATAAAAGTAGCAGCCACCTTGCTTACTCCAAAAATACGCCTTACATCCAAAGAGGTAAATATAAGTAGCTTTTTGTCCTTTAATTTCTTCTCGAACATCCCCCAATTCACTAATTTAGCCATATTGCTAATTTATCAAAACTTAATTCAAAAGTCAAATACCTTGCCTGTGGATAACTTTTTACTTATTCGCCTAGCACGTCGTGTGAATTAATGCGTTGGTTTTGCCCACTTAATTATTTCTTCCAAGTAATGTGTCCATTAACGCCGTGTTTCTCGTATATTGATAGAATCTCTGAAAAAAATGAAATTAATTCTTTTGAATTCCTTGATTTAGCTAAATCGTAAAATTTAATAAACATTTTCTTAGCACTTTCGGTTTGGCCGAGATTTTTTTTCCAATAATTATGCTGTCCACACAAAGTCATGCCATTTTCTATAGACATTGCTTCTCCGCCTTTTTGCCTAGAGTCAATATGATCAACGTGTAGCTCAACGCCATCTTTCTTTCCTCGCCCGCAGACCACACACTTATATCCATCTCTTTTTTTAATTTCTTCTTTTTGTTTTTGAGTAAAATCATTTAGCGCCTTGTCTTTTTTATGATTTTCATTATATCTGTATACCCCCTTCTTTACATATATTAAAAATCCTTTATCCGCTAATGACCTAATGCCTCTGTCGGGATCAGCGAATTTTTTTCCGGTTCTTTTCTCAAATTCAGAATACAGCCAGGGGACGGATTCATTGTGAAGTATATCCTTGCCGGGGTGATTACGGTAATATTCTTTTATAAGCCCTATCTGAGTTGTTTTCTTGTGATTTTTCTTCATAAATTTATTTTAATAAATTTGATTGATTTATTTTTGCTTCTTGTTGTAATCGATTTATTGCAATATCGCAATAATCTTTATCAATATCAACGCCGATTCCATTTCTTTTATGTAAATGTGAAGCGATAAGCGTTGATCCGCTGCCTAAAAATGGGTCTAAAATCGTATCACCAATAAAACTGAATAATTTTATACAGCGCCTTGGCAATTCAACAGGAAATGGTGCAGGATGTCCACCTGCGCCCTTCTTGCTCTGACCATTAAATGTCCAAACGCCATTTGTCCAATCCATAAACTCTTGTTTTGTAATATCGTTTTTTCTACTTCCGCTTGTTTTTTTCCAACTGTCTTTGTATAGTACCAAAATTAATTCTACTGGAGCAATAACATACGGTGCGGAAGCTGACATAAATGATCCCCAAGCAGTTCGACGCGATATATTTCCTTCGTTCCAGATAATTGTCGAGTGATATTTCCAGCCGATGTCTTTTGCGATTTTTGTAATATCGGCCCCGACTGATTTTTGACCACCTTTATTTTTATCGAGTGGAATATTGAGTAAAAATCGCCCCTCACTCTTTGCTAAATCAAAACATTTTCTGATCCATTTCTGTGTAAATTCTAAGTAGTCTTCATAGCTTAGATTATCTGCATGAGAATTATAGTGAATATCGACATTATAGGGAGGAGAAGTAATAATCAAGTCGACAGAATTATCCGGGATGGAATCGATCTTTAGAATATCTTCTTTATATATCAAAATATCATCCCCCTTAAAATATGGCTTAGTGCTCTTAACTGTTTTTAATGTATTTATATTTTGATTAGTAACAATATTGTTCTTTTCAATCATCCTCCCAATTATTTCTATCTCATCGGTAAGAGGAATATTTGAATATTTTGGGTTTTCGGGTTTCAAAAAGTATTTACCCCGTTCAAACATTATCCTTTTTAAAGTCGTGCCGTCTGAATCTTTTGCTAAAACGATATCCCCGTTTTTAAAATCTTTACTTCTTTTAATTAATATAAAATCGCCATCATTTATACCCGCGTTTATCATTGAGTCTCCACTTACTTTCACTATCATTAAGTCATCGCTTAGCTTGGCAACTTCCCCTGATAATTCTTCCCAATTTTCTATTTCTTCAATCGCTTCAATAAAAGAACCAGCTGCAGTTGTACCCACAACTGGAACCAATTGATTTACTCCTAAAACTTTAAATCCTTTGTTTAGAATTTTTATTCCTCTAGCCGATCCTTCCTCTCGTCTTATTAATCCCCTTTTTTCTAATTTCTTAAGATGTTCCAATACTGTTTGATTGGAACTTATGCCCAATTCGTCTTTTAGATCACTAAAAGACGGTGGAAAACCAGAATTTTTAATCCAGTTATAAATAATATTCAAAACATCTTTTTGTCTTTTTGTTATTTGCTTGTCCATAGTTTAATAATACCCGACCAAATGGTCGGGTGTCAACGATTCAACTGTGGATAACTTTTTGCTTCTTTTTTATTCATGAAATTATTTAATCCCCCAATAACATTTTGGACATTCCCAGTATTCGGCATTGGGAATCAACTTTACGAAATAATGCCCGCCGCGGTAAGTTTTATCTTTATATAAAATAACTTTGACTGCCTTTCCGCAGCAAACACAAATTTTGGCCATTCTTTTGGCGATTTTCTGTCTTTCAACCCCGGTAGTAGTCCCGCCACGGCGGGACACTACGGGGTAAATTTTCGCTAAATCTTTTATTTTCATGGATTCGATATTTCGATTTTACTCACTATAAACAAGCTCACTATAAATTAATTTTTTTATATCTCGTGCTTTTTTACTTTTTGATATTAAATAGACGTTTATTGGCCTCTTGAAGAATTTTAAGAGTTGCATGCACTGAAAGATTATCGCTAGGCAAAAGCACCAAACGACCATCGATAAGATCAAGCAACGGACTTAAAAACTCGTCGGCCCAAGAGGGCGATAATGTCAATACTCCAGAAAAATCTATTTCCAGTTCTTCGTCCTTAGAAAGTTCGCGTAAAGTTTGTTGGAAAGCCTTAAAAGCCTCGCTACCCAATTCCCGAGACATTAATGTTTTACCAAATTTTTCTAACTGTAATTTCATATACTTTTATTTTTTAAAATTTATTAAAACTCTATCTTTGCTAAACACCCTCGCACAACACGTTGACCGCGCGTAACATGAAACTTCTTATCAGAACCTTTCATACGCACTTCGGCGTCGCCACTTGTAAAAAATAGGTCGATTGGTTGCTCTATTACCACTTCTCGAACAAGCTTAAGACCGTTACCGCGCTTTTCCGGTGCGCGCCCAGAAACAAATTCAGTAAACGCAACCCCTACTGCATTCACATGATTTGAAAGTTCTGGTCGAACTTGACGCAAAGTTTCTAGAATGCCCAACCCCCTATCGGCAAGCACGATAATCCCTTTGGCAAGATCATAGCCAAAAAATATACCAGGAGTATCTGGCCATTTACCTAAATTATGAGCAAACGAATTGTCGCCAATCTCTCCCGCAACCAACACAATCAAAGAATATAATTTCTCAAATCCTGGTTTTTGCATAAGTATATGCTCCATTTTTGTCAGCCTAGCGTTAAAAGTGGAGCTCGTCGGACAATAAAATGTACCCGGAAACTCAACGCCGTCTTGGATCCATTCCGAGGCAAACTTCATTAAATCGCTGGCAAAGATCTCTAAATCTTTTTCACGATAATAACGATGAGTGCCACCATCTTTTTTGATCGCGGTTAATTTACCGCTTTCGTCCCAACGACGAAGCGTATTCAAAGAAACACCGAGATATTCAGCGGCCTGACTAATTGTAAATAATTCTTCTTCCATATTTATATAGTATCATATTATCCAAATCTACACAAGTATCATCTAAATCTACCCAAAAATATAGTAATCTACTCATTAACTGTCATTAAATACACCTATTTTCACGATTTTGTCAATATAATCGTGAAAAACGGGTTAAAATTACTATTTATTCACGTTTTTGACCATAATCAGCTTATATTAACTTTTTCTATTTGAGGCTAAACCCCTTGTTCTCGTACTTCTTCTTAAACCTCCAAGCATTCTCTACATAGATTTTCCTCCAACAAAACTTACCGGCAAAAAAACCGAATAAGCCGCCGGCAATGATAAGAATTATAGTCAGTACCGCGTGGATAGTTAAAAGCTCCGGCCAGGAAAGGCCAAAACCGTATTTGGCAAAATTACGGCTCAATAAACCCAAATACGGAATTTCAATTAGCGCATGCAGCAAAAACTGCAGCAACAAGCCGAAAATCGTAAATAGGATAATATAGATTGTTTTTTTCATCCCACACATAACTTAATTTGTTAAACTATTACACAATCTTTCTTTCAGTCTACGCAAACCTTGTGCGTGTAATTTTAATGCTTTTTCACGATTAAAAGCATCGGTTTTTGAATTATATGCCTCGTAATAAATTAATTTCCAAGGTAAATATTTCTTTGTATGATATGAATTTCCCTGATTATGTTCTTTAAAGCGCTTTCTTAAATCTGACGTACATCCCACGTACAAACTTTTATTTTTTAATGATTGTAATAAATAAACATAATGCATAAATAATTAAGTTATGTGTGGGATTCATTTTCCTCTTTTTCCTCCCGTGCTTCTGTGTTCCATTCTTGCCGAAAATTCCCGGGAAGGAAAAATTTTCGCGGTAATTTTACCCGATTTTTTATCGCTCGTTTTTTGGTACGGCGCTTTTGTAGGATATTTTTTCACCCTGTTAAATAAGATTTGAGCCGCTTCCTGAGAAAAGATTTACCATGGTAGGTTTTCAGGTACTTTTCTCGATGAGTAGCATCTTGTTGATCAAGACAGGATTCGTAGTAAATCAGTTTTAATGGACGTCTGTCTTTCGTAGATGGTACTTTGCCTTTTTGGTGCTGCTCAAATCTTAATTTTAAATTATTAGTATACCCTGTATAAAATTTTTTATCTTTACCTGATTTTAATACGTAGACATAATAAAACATAAGACAAATTTAAAATTATTTAACAGGGTGAATCCTTATTAAATATTCGCCCTGCGAATTCCCTCTCTGCGGGATTTAACAGGGTGAATTAAGGATTAGTTTTTAATGAATTTGCGAAATTGCGGGCGGATTGAAAATCTTCTTCATTGGGGCGATCTTTGTTCAAGCCGCCGACCAGTTTTAACGGACCAAACGAATCCCAGCCCAGACAAGTGAAGTCTCCAATAAGTTTAAATCCCTTTGCTGCCAATTTTTCTTTTAATTTACGGTGATTTTTAAGAATATTGTTCATGCCTGCCCCGGAAGTGGAAAAAATAAACGCATTTTTATTCATATTCGGCAATTCGTCGGTAAATTTCAAAAGTGCCTTATGGTGCCGCCACATATAGATACCCGAACCAAAACCAATCAAATCGTAATCCGCAAAATTGTAATTTTTCGCCTGGTCCAACTCAACCAAATCAGCTTCCAATTCTTTTGCCATTACTTCTGCAATTTTTTTGGTATTTCCGTGATGTATTGATTTGTAGATGATTAAAGTTTTCATTTTTAAAATTATTTCACTAATTCTTCGTAATTTTGCTGTAAATAATCTTCGAAATTGAGATTCGGGCCGGCTTGGATTGCTTCGGCATATTTTTCGTAAAAAGTGTATACCCTCTCCGCAAGCTCGCTTTTTTGAAATGTCTCAAAATATTCTTTTTCTTTTCTTTTGTAATCGACAAATGAATGAATGCCTAAAGCTTCCATATTTGCTGCAGTGGTCGTATCAAAATTCTTCGATTTTTCCTGCCAATCTGTTTCATTCTTTATTACCTTAGCAATTCTATTAGCAAAGCTCTCAAAATCTGGGTTTTCTCCTCTAGAAAAATAATCGACGTAAGTCCTGATTAGGGATTCATTTAAAAGAGAATACCAATGTTCGCCATAGCTTGTTTTTCCTTTCAGCATTTCCGGAGACATTTTGACTATTTTTTGCATTTGTTCTTCGGTTATTTTTTCTCTTAATTTTTCCGTAATCGGATTGATAATCGGGTGCATAAATTCATGAGGATTGGTGTCTTGAATTTTCGCATTCTCGCTAATAACGAATTCTCCGCCGAAATTATTTCCCCTTCCGCTTTCTTGTCGCCATAATAAATCTGTAGGAACAAAAGATATTTTTTCCAATTTAGTGGTTTCGGGTGATGGCCGCAAAAAATCAATTACTCCTTGTATTAATTTACGTGTCTCGGGTAATTTTTTCTCCCTTATTTTAATATCTTTTTTAACTGCTCTTTCATAATCTTTAGCCAATTTGGTCGAAGCTAATTTCCCATCCAGTCTGTCGAATATACCGAATAAACCATTTTTTAATTCTTCGGCCCTGGCTTTGTCTATTTCTTTATATTTTTCCAAGTCCTCGGGTTCTCTTTCCGGATGACCGTACATTGCCGAAAGAACAAACAAGCTTTCTTCATCAATACCATCGTGTTCTAACGCCCCGATACTTTTCAGATAATCGACGCTTTCCGCATCAAGCGGATTCTGTTTAAAATATTCTTCCACCTCTTTAACTAATGCACATTTTTTATCCTGGCTCCCCCATTCCGAGCTATATCCTTTTAATAAAACCGAAAGCAGAAAAAGACCTTTTTCGCTTTCAATTTCAATTTCAGGCACTTTCATCACCTCTCGAGTTTCGGTTTTTTCTATTTTCGGCTCGGTTTCCATGCTCATAATTTTATTTTATAAATTTGAAAGTGGAAAGAATTTGGTTAAAAATTGATTCTTTCTCCACATATTTTAACCAAAACATAATTATTTTATCATCATTTTTAATAAAAACTACTGTGTTATTTTCCACTGCACCGCTTTCACCATATATGTGCATGCTGCCCTCCCCAGAGATTAATTTTATGGCGTCATGTCTACCTATTGTCATGTGCTCTTTTTTGTCAAAGTTGTCGGCCGTCTTATCGATAAAGGCATCAAATGTTATTTTGGAGTCTTCCTGACTCAAGCTTAAAATATCCATATAAAAAACTTCGTATTTATCTTTATCCATTGCCACAACGCCCTTACTTTCTTCGTTGGCAGGATCTGAAAACATACCCTCTTCAACCAAATTCATATCTCGCGGATATCTATATTCGTATCCATATTCTTTATTTTGATAGATTTTCCAGTCAGATGTATTAATCGGTTTTATAAATTTAAAATTGGAAAGAATTTGGTCAACTATCTGCGGTTTATCCAGATTATCCTGTTCGCATTTGGAAATTCCGGATTCGTCGGCATAATTCTGGCAATTCGGATATGGCACAACCAACCTTAAAACAACGCACTGATTATTTTTTACGATTGCATAATAATTTCCCTGATACATTGTTCCTGCCGCAGCGTCGTTTGTTGAATAAAGACAAAAATCGATTCCGTTAGAGCTTGCATTTGCCTTAACCGGCTTTATGCTCCAATAATTCGGATACTGTAAATTTTCCCGGGATTCTAAATTATTCTGAATCAAAATATTATCTATACTCGGACATTTAGCCGGAAATATTTGATAATCACAATTCCCGCCGATTACTGTCGGCTCGCCGGTTAAAAAATCAGCAGGATATTTTATTTCTACGCCGAATTCTTCGTTTTTGTATGTTTGCCAGTCGATAAATTCTTCTATTTTTGAAACCTTGAAAGTAGATAAAATTTGATCTAATATTGCCCAACCCTTTTCATCCGAGGCTCTAAGATCTATTCTACCAGCATCGGTCCAATGAATATCGTTACAATTTGTACACCAACCAATATCGATATAATTTTCAGGGTACAATAACGAAAATTCGTGGCTATTTTTTACTTTTGAATAAAAGTCTAATCTTTTGAATTTTTCTCCACCTAAAAATACAGTCAATTCTTTAGAATTATACGCTTCCGTTCCCCTGCCGATGCTTGTTATGGGAGTAATAACTAAGTTGGCCGAATTATTTTCGTCAGCTATGGCGACAACCAGATCTTTTTTTTCTTTATCCCAGTAATTCGCAGTTAAGCTCCAATTTTTGGGATAATTAAATTCGAGACCATATTCAACATTTTTATAAGTCTGCCATTCAGCTAAATTTTTATTTACACTTTTCGATTTATTCCATTGATTATATCCCGCCCAACCACCCAGGCCCAAAAAAATAATTCCGACTACAATAATAGTTAGAATCAACCATTTTGATTTTTTGATTTGTGTTGTTTTTAGTTCTGTCCCCATGCTTTCATCATAATCTTTTTTGGGAAATTTTTCCAGAGAAAATAAAAGGGGCGGGTCCCGACATTTGTCGAAACTCGCCCCGATGGTTTACACATGCGCCTGTTCTGCGAGCTTGGCTCGCCGCCTGGATTCCAAAATCCCTTTTCTTCTCTCGTGCCAGTCGGGCATCAACTCTTTTCTCCAGCGATCCACTGCTACCAGCATCACTGCCATTGTTTTGCTGCCATCGATAATCCTATTGGCATCATCCGGGTTATTGCAGGTCATCTTCGGCGAAAGGTTATTCTTGCAGATACTCGTAAACACCCTATCAAGAAGCTTGCTTTCTTCCTGGCTAAGAGCAACAATCGCCTTGCTCAATTCTTTAATATCCAGCGGGATTTGCGACGCAGCTTTCCGGAATCTTTCATATGCGAAAGAGTTTTTAAGGCGCGACATTGCATCTCTGACGGTCATGATTGCCTCCTTATTTATAGATGTTCAAATTACTTGTATTGTAGCACTTGTAGTTCAATTTGTCAATATGTTATGCCCGGAAGAACAAAAAGGGGGTGGTCGCCTTTGGCAACCGCCCCTGTAATCGTTCTCTTATTTTACCCTCAACATCCCCGAAGGAGGCCTCCGCAATTCTTATTGCATTCTTTACAGGGCTGTCCTGCGCCCTCAACATATCCCTCTCTTTCTTCGATAGGGGTCGAAAATTCGACATTCGTCACTGCGCCGCAGATAGGACAAACCTCGAATTCTTTTCCATCCCTGATGACTGTAAATCTTTCGGTCATGTCTTGCGGGAATCTCGTTCCCTTTTTAAGAAACTCTTCTTTTCGGGTAGCCATAATCCCTCCTTTCAAAAATCAATATATTCAAACCTTAGCAAATACTCTATAAAAAGTCAATAGTAGATGGGAAGCGGTCGCCAGAGGCGACCGCTTATTCTTTCAAAATTATCTTCAAACTTACCGAGTCTCCAGTAATTTGTTTTTTTCTGCTTCCAAGCCCCTTAAATGCTCTTGAAACATTTTTATTTTCCCTTCATCGATTTCAATTTCTAGGGCCTTATTAATCGCATTAATCTTTGACTGTATATCGATTATCTTTTTATTTATCTCTAAATTATCCAGTTTCTTTTCTGGAATCGGAGTCTTATCTCCCGGTTTCTTTTTATATGTCTCTTCAATTTCATCCTCTTGCCCCTTATTTTCTTCTTCATTAATCAACCCTTCTTCGGGATTTATATCGAAATTCGGATTTTTTTCCGGCTCCTCGTCGGGCATCGGTTCGGGATAAAATTCCGGCAACGGAACTTTATCAATGTCTTCCAAAATAGGTTCTGTTCCTCTGTCTAGTTTTTCTCCAAATGATTCACGGCTCATAAATTTTAAATTAAGAATTATTATTTTCCTCTTTTTTGTGTTCGAGATATGAATAAATAAAAGTGTAAAAAGAAAACACCAGCACGGGAATAAACGTCAGCCAAAACGCTACGCTGGGAACAAATGTGCCGAAAAGCGTAATTATTCCCGCTATTTTGAACAATTTTGCGCCAAGTTGATGTGTTTTCTTCCAGACATTATCGCTACTTATGGTCCATGGCGTGCGAATGCCGATAAACCAATTTCTTTCTGTGTGGTTCATTAAAACTCCGGCGTAAAAGAAAAGTATGCCCATTGCCGGCAACATCATCCGAACAATATCAAATTGCCTGCCCATGTTCCAGAATATCGTCAGAAGATGAAGATAAAGCAAGAAAAGCATAATCAGAACAATAAAAGTATCGAAATATTTCCTGAATTTTTCAATATTCTTTTTCAAGGGGTCGATTTTCGGAATAAGGATAAACATCAGCCACATTCCCAGAGAAATTATCGGCATCAAAAACAAGCCCCAGAATTTCGACATATAGCCGTCAACTTCTCCGTTGATATTCCAATGCGAGGCGATTTTATCGGAAAAACCGGAATAAAAATACGCGCTCACAATAAATAACGCAAGAACAATAAAAAAAATGATAATATTGGTCTTTTTCATATATTCTAACTATAAACTAAAATAAGCTGTTTGTAAATAAAAGAGGGAGAAAAAATTTGTTTTCTTCTCCCCTTTTAATGCTCTTCGTTCAATGAAAGGCCGAGCCGAGAAATTTTCGCTCTTAATTCGTCCAAAGATTTTTTGCCGAATCCGTTGATTTTCCTCAATTCCGAGGTATTTTTTCCGATCAATTGACCGAAAGTTATGATGTTCGCTTTCCGCAAACAATTTCTGGTTCTTGCCGATAATTCGATTGTGCCTTTTATGGACTGCGCCAAAAGAATAGTTCTTGCCATTCTATTCACCAAATCCTCCTTTCAAATTAAAAAGCAGCATCGCTAAATGGCTTTGCCACTTTAACATGATGTAATTTTTGTGTCAATATGACCAGCTTCGCGGACCTTTTTGCGGTTTAAGTTTTTCAAGATAAGAAGAAATTCCTCGGGAAACCCTGTCGTTTTTGATTACCAAATTGTCGCCTCCCAGAACCTCTTCGCGTAAATCTTGTTTTTCTTCAATGATTTTTTCCAGAATTTTAATCGCTCTGTTATATTTTTCGGCAATTGCCGGCTTTTTTACTGATTCGGCATATTCTTTAAATTTCACCAACTGCATCATTATTTGATCAAGGATCATAAACTGAATCGGGTGTTTTTCCAGTTCTTTTTCTTCTTCATTAACCCATAAATCCATCACCTCGTATAATATTTTGGTATCCGTACCGATTACGGTTTTAGGAATATCGTTTATTGCTCCTTTAAATTCGGTGTGTTCCGATTTGAAATATTCTATCTTCGCCAATTCGCCTTTTTCAATTCCATCTTTAATCCTGTCGAGTTTTTTGTATAAATCTTCATAACTCGAAAAAGTAACATCTACCGCCAATGCCAGGTAAGGCTCCTCGCCATCTTCTTCTTTTGGAAATTCTATGATTAAATCAACTCCGTTTTTAATATCATCATAGCGGGCCGATTTTATAATCATGCCGCTCTCGCCAAACCAATTTCCCAATTCTCCCTGATGATAAATAATCGCCTCGAATATCTTAGCCAATTTTATTTTTTTCTCGTCTTCCGGATCCAAGATTTTCTCGCTGAATTCTTTTTCTTTTTTTTGAACATATTCTTGGTCTCTTTTTATTTTTTCTTCCGGATATACTTCCCCAGTAAAGCCTTCTATTCCGATTGCGTCAATTAAAACCTTGTCCGCTTTTTTCTCCGCGCCTTCAAACATTATTTTGCGATCAGAAGCATTCTCACTGCGACCAGTGGTTTTTTCAAATCTTGGACTTACTTCTTTTTCGTAACTCATAAATTTAAGATCAGGCCTGGAGAGAATCGAACTCCCGTCAATGGTTTTGGAGACCATCGTTTTACCACTAAACTACAGGCCCAGGGTTCGCTTTAAAGAATCTCTAAATCCTAAACCCTAATTTCTAAATACTTACTTCTTGCTCTCTTTATGTGAAGTATTTTTTCTGCACCATTTACAGAATTTTTTGTATTCCAATTTTTTCTCAACGCTTTTTTTGTTACGTCGAGTGTGATAATTGATTCTTTTGCAGGCGCTGCAGGCCAATTTTACGATGTGTTCTTTTTTCATTTTTATTTTTTTACTTAAGCCCAGGGGCGGATTCGAACCGCCGACCTCATTCTTACCAAGAATGCGCTCTAACCAACTGAGCTACCTGGGCAAAGCGAGCCGCGTTTGACGCGGTGGGCAGAGCAGGATTCGAACCTGC
>Ga0315286_10004624_pt1 | contig 13209 bp, 10 predicted proteins | sample YL17G10_0_MG_FD_205038 | JGI IMG/M metagenome (GOLD analysis project Ga0315286, IMG submission 205038) | Sediment microbial communities from Yellowstone Lake, YNP, Wyoming, USA - YL17G10_0 | ecosystem: Environmental > Aquatic > Freshwater > Lake > Sediment | place: USA: Wyoming | collected... | reverse complement strand
TAGAATACCGTGATTCTACGGTAAAGACCGCCGAAGATATCGAGACATATGTGAGGCTGCCCTTTTTGGGTTATGTACCTTCAGCCAAGCGAGAAGCCAAGGTAGCAAAAGATATTGATTTATTATGTCATAAGATGCCCCGCTCTCGAATTGCTGAGGCGTATCGTTCTATCCGCACTTCCATAATCTTCTCATCACCAGAAGATAAGCCGCTTAAGACAATCCTGATTACCGGTGCTTCGCCTCAAGAAGGTAAGACTACTGTTGCCATAAACCTAGGCATTATCTTTGCCCAAGCTAATGAAAAAACATTGATTTTAGAGGCGGATATGCGCAAATCCCGCATCGGTAATTCATTCGATATAGATAATAAATACGGTTTAAGTAGTTTTCTTGCCGGAGCATCGAGTTTAGATATATCCATAAAACCTACTCTTGTCCCTAATCTCTTCCTTATGCCCAGCGGTCCTACCCCGCCAAATCCTACAGAACTTTTGACCTCGAGCAAGAGCCGGCAACTATTAGAGGAGTTAAAAGTACAATTTAACCGTATAATCATCGATTCGCCTCCCATACTTACAGTAGCTGATACGGCTATCTTAGCTAATATTGTGGATGGGACCATAGATGTTATCCGCGCGGGTTTTTTAAATATCGACGTTATCCTAAAAGGTAGGCAGAGATTGAACGAAACCAAAACCAGGATTATCGGCGTAATCTTAAATAATGTAAATGTAAAAAGAGAAGATACCTACTATTATTACCACTACTATTATTCTGAAGAAAAAGGAAAAAAGACTTAGATATTGCATGCGGGATATTATCCTTCCTTTATTTCTTATATTTCTTACCTTTTTTTACGGCAATGTAAGCCCTCTTTTCTTTTACGATAATATTACTAAAACATTGATAATATGGGCGGGATAAAGATTTTAATTATCGGCGCAGGGCCTATCGGTTGTTATACCGCAAAATTACTTAAGGCAAGCCTTCAAGATTTTGATATCGCTATTATTGAAGAACACCCTGAAATAGGCAGGCCCATTCATTGCGCTGGCCTGGTGAGTAAGGATGTGTTTACTAAACTTAAGGTGCCGATAGATGATGATGCGGTAATAAATCATATAGATGGTGCGGAGGTTTTTCTAAATCATAATAGTTTTAAAATAAACCGAAAAGATGTAGCGGTGGTAATAGACCGGGAAAGATTTGACCGTGCCATGGGGAAAGGTTTAAATATAGATTTTAATACCGCATTTGTGGGCATAGAAAAAGAAGGTAAAGGTTATTTAATTGAGACAGATAAGGGAGAGTATCATGCGGATATAGTTATTGGAGCGGATGGCGCAAATTCTTTATTACGCAAAATAGTAGGCCTTAAGGAAGATATAGCATATCTGCGCGGAGTGCAATTCAGGATGAGATGCGGTAAGTGTAATAAAAATTTTGTTCAAGTCTATCTTAAAAACCCTTTTTTTACCTGGGTTATTCCCGAAGGCGAAAATATTATTCGTGTAGGGATTATTTCTAGTAATCCTTATCATGACCTGATGGAGTTTTTAAAAGAGAGGTCTATAGAAGGAGAGATTTTAGAGAAATTTGCCGGCGTTGCGCCCTTAGGAAAATGCTCAATACAAAATGGAGGTTTGGTATTAGTAGGCGATGCTGCCTGTCAATTGAAGCCCTTAACCCATGGTGGTGTATATTACGGGATGCGCTGCGCAGAGATACTTGTCGATTGCATATTACAAAATAGGCTCGGCGAATATGAGAAGGAATGCCGCAGGAGGTTTGGCAGAGAGATTGATATCGGTTTAAAATTTAGGCAGATGTATGCCAGATTAAGTCAAGATGAAACCGAAAAATTCTTTGCAATTCTTAAAGATAATGCCGTTATAATGGGTGAGTTGGGAGAGTTTGAGAGTCATTCTAAGGTAATATCTCTGTTGATTAGGGATTCTCGGTTACAGATTTTGTTAGGTAAGGTTTTTATTGGCATCTTAAGGGATGCCTTTATATAATAGCAGAAAAAAATGATGTGTGGAATTACCGGAATTTACAGCCTTAAAAGAGAAGAAGGCATTGGTTTTGATAATAGTATAATCCAGATGCGCCAGGTATTATTACATAGGGGCCCCGACGATCGCGGGGTATATATTAGTCCTGATAAGCGTTTTTACCTTGCCCATACCCGGCTATCTATAATCGATTTGACTGCCTCTGGCCATCAACCCATGTCTGACCAGGAAGGTAGTATCTGGATATCCTATAATGGCGAGATATATAACTACCGCCAACTGCAAAATGAGCTAAAGGAAAAAGGCTACAGGTTTAGGTCTAACTCAGATACAGAGGTAATTATCAATGGTTATAAGGAATGGGGTATTGATGGTTTACTTAAGCGGTTGAGAGGAATGTTTGCCTTTGCAATTTATGACTTATCCGGCAGGCAGGCAAGGCTCATCCTTTGCCGCGACCGCTTTGGAATGAAACCACTTTATTATTATCTGGATGATGAACTACTCATATTTTCCTCTGAGGTGGGAGCTATTCTAAAAAGCGGAATTATCCCGGTCCAGCGGAATAAAGAGGCAGATATAGCTTTCTTTATTTTTGGTAATATCCCCGCACCTTTGACGACCATAAAAAATGTCTTTTCTTTAGCCGTGGGCAGTTACCTGTTAATTGAGGATGGTAATAAAAGGCTGGTGAGATACTACGACCTGGTCAATAGTTTTACTAAAGCTAAGATAAAAAACGCCGAGGATATATATAACCAACTCCGTTCTATTCTGGATGAAACGGTAAATCTTCATTTAACGAGCGATGCGCCATTAGGCGTGTTTTTAAGCGGAGGCATAGATTCATCCGCTCTGGTTGCCCTGGCAAGTAAAACTAGAAACGTACCGATTACCACGCTCTCCATTATCTTTGATGAAGAAGCATGCTCCGAACTCCCCTACCAGAAGATGATTACCGAGCAATACCAGACAGACCATCGGCAAATAAAGATAACCGAAAAGGATTTTTACGACGAGCTCGATAATATCTTTCTAGCTATGGATCAGCCCACGGTTGATGGAGTAAATACCTATTTTGTCTCCCGGGCAGCTAAGCAGGCAGGCTTAAAGGCGGTATTGTCCGGCACAGGAGCAGATGAGGTTTTTTGTGGCTATGATTCATTTAAAAAAATGTGGTTGCTTAAGGCACTAAAATCTATGCCGAAATTATTCAGAACCTCATTTGCTATAGCAGGGGCTTTTAATAATCAATGGCGCAAGTTAAATTACCTTAAAGATACCGGCTATCTAAACGCTTACTTAACTATCAGGGGGCTCTTTATTCCTCAGGATGTAGCAAGGATTTTAGATATATCGGAGAAAGAAGTAAAAAAGGTTATAGACAATTTTGAACTATCAACCATGAACCATGAACTATCAACTATGAACTCTCTTGATTGGCTCTCATATATGGAAATAAGTTTCTACCTGCAAAACCAACTACTTAAAGATACAGATTTTATGAGCATGTATCACTCTGTGGAAACCAGGGTGCCTTTCCTCGACCATATCCTGGTAGATTTTATTGCCTCTGTAAACTCTGGTCTAAAGATTGATAAGAATATACCCAAGCCACTTCTAGCAAAATCCCTTAAGGATATGTTGCCTCAGAAAATAGTTTATAGAAAAAAACAGGGCTTTACTTTCCCCTTTGATTTGTGGCTCAAAAAACAAGGGAAACAACTTTTAAATATCGCAGTATCCAAGGGCAGTATAAATAAGAAATATGCAGAGGACATCTGGCGTAAGTTTGAACAGGGCAGGCTGCACTGGTCAAGGGTATGGGCCTTGATAGTAATGGGAAGGAAATAAATGCGGATTTTATTTTTAGCCACCGACATATTTAATACTAAAGGCGGTATTCAGGTATTTAATAATCACCTGCTCAAAGCATTAGCTGAACTAGGGAATAACTTAAGCGCGGTTTCTATAAATGATAGTAAGGGCCTTGAGCACGCAAAATACTTATTCATGCCTTGCGGTAAGTATAAACATTTTAAAAAGATCACCTTTGTTATAAATACATTGAGGCAGCTCTTTAGCTTTAAACCTGACCTCCTCCTCTGCGGCCATATTAATATTTCTTTCTTTTGTATGTTATTAAGTACAATTTTTAAGGTACCTTACTTTACCGTAACCCATGGCATAGAGGCGTGGAGGCTTAAAGGGCTAAAAAAGTTAGGGCTTAGACATTCCAAGAGAATTCTCTCAGTAAGTAGATTCACCAAAAATGAAATTCTGAAGCAATTACCGCACTATGGAGAAGATAATATCTTTATCCTTCCTAACACATTTGATGCAGAGAAGTTTAAACCCCAGCCAAAACCAGAGTATCTTATGAATAAGCTGAACATAAAACCCGATGATAAGATTCTTCTTACCATTGCCAGGTTATCGAAGCAAGAAAAGTATAAAGGATATGATTTGGTGATCATGGCGATGAAGGAGATAGTAAAAGAGGTTTCTAATGTAAAGTATATCCTTGTAGGCTCAGGCAGCGATGAAGATAGAATAAAGACACTGATTAGGGATAACAATTTACAGGAGAGAGTGGTTCTTACCGGTTTTGTGCCCCATGAGAAGCTCGTAGATTACTATAACCTCTGCGATGCCTTTGTGATGCCGAGTCAAGGCGAAGGATTTGGAATAGTTTTTTTAGAGGCGCTTGCTTGTGGAAAGCCGGTTATAGCCGGTAATAAAGACGCTTCGCTTGAGGCGATTTTAAATGGCGAGCTTGGTATTCTCGTCGCTCCCAATAATATTAATGAAATTAAAGAAGCAATTATCAAGGTTTTAAAAAGAGAAGTGCATCAGAATTTATTAGATGGTTTATATCTTAGACAGCGCGTCTTGGACGTTTTTGGTTTTAGTAAATTTAAAGAGCAAGTTTCCGAAATAATTTCTCAAAATGTAATGCTTCAAGTAATCCGGCCAGCCCCGAATAAACAATCTGTATCTGATGAACAAATTCTAATGATTAAACCTATTAAGGGATGGGTAGCCGTAAATCTAAAGGAACTCTGGTATTACCGTGAGTTGCTTTATTTTCTCGTCTGGCGTGACATTAAGGTGCGTTATAAGCAGACAATTTTAGGTGCTATCTGGGCAATATTGCAGCCATTTTTGATGATGGTAGTATTCAGTCTATTCTTTGGCAAGTTTATGAAAGTGCCGCGAGTGCCGCGTCTAGGTATTCCTATTCCCTATCCTCTGTTTACTTATGCCGCTATACTTCCCTGGATGTTATTTGCCGAAGGGGTTAGCCGTTCCACTAACAGCGTAATCCAAAGCAGCAATCTTGTTACTAAGGTTTATTTCCCACGGCTAATTATGCCCCTCTCTGGTATTATCTCTCCTTTGATTGATTTTGGCTTTGCCTTCCTAGTTTTTATTGGACTGATGTTCTTTTATGGTTTTCCTCCTACCCTAAAAATCCTCCTGTTGCCAGTTTTTTTAATCTTAGCTCTGATTACTGCTTTAGCTGTAGGACTTTGGTTTTCTGCTGTTAATGTGCAATATCGCGATGTTCGCTATACCATACCTTTTTTAATCCAGTTTTGGTTTTTTGCTTCACCGGTGGTTTACTCCAGCGCATCTTTGCCGAAGTCCTGGCAGTGGATATATGGTTTAAATCCGATGGTAGGCGTTATCGAAGGTTTTCGTTGGGTCCTCGTCGGAACAGAACCGCCCGGTCCGCTCATGATAGTTTCCATAACGATAGTTTTGCTTATCTTGATTTCTGGCGCTTTTTATTTTCGTCGGATGGAGAAAGTTTTTGCAGATGTGGTGTAGAAGATGAATGAAGTGGTGATACGCGCAGAAAACTTAGGTAAACTTTATCATATCGGAGAGAAAGCGCCTTATAAGACCTTACGCGAGGCTATAAACAATACCTTCACATCTTCCCTTAAAAAACTTAAAAATGGTTTAAAATCAAAAGAACAGACCCCAAGTTACATCTGGGCGCTAAAGAATGTTTCTTTCCAGATAAGAAAAGGCGAAGCTGTGGGTATAGTTGGCCGTAATGGGGCAGGTAAATCCACTCTTCTTAAAATACTTTCCCGTATCACTCCGCCCACTGAAGGGTATGTCGAAGTCAAAGGCCGGATAGCTTCTTTGCTTGAGGTCGGCACGGGTTTTCATCCTGAACTGACTGGACGGGATAATATCTTCTTGAGTGGTATCATCTTAGGGATGAAGAAGGAAGAAATAAGGCGTAAGTTTGATGAGATAGTGGCTTTTGCCGAAATTGAGAAGTTTATTGATACTCCGGTGAAACACTATTCCAGCGGTATGTATCTGCGCCTTGCCTTTGCGGTAGCTGCTCACCTTGAGTCGGAGATTTTGCTGATAGATGAAGTCTTGGCAGTAGGCGATGCGGCTTTTCAAAAGAAATGCTTGGGTAAGATGGGCGATGTAGCTAAAGAAGGAAGGACAGTGCTCTTTGTTTCGCATAATATACCTAGTATCATCAATCTTTGTCAGCGCGCTCTTTTGTTGACAGCAGGCAGATTAGAGAAAGAAGGCCTTCCTCGAGATGTTGTTCAGTATTATTTAGATACAGTTCGCTCTGCATCCGGACAGGTAGTGTGGCTGGAACCCGACAAAGCACCAGGTAATGATATTGTGCGTTTACAGGCGGTCCGTATCCTTCAGGAAGGAATAGATGGTTCTGCCGCAGATGTAGATATCTCCAGAGAGGTTATTATTGAGATTAACTATTGGAATTTGCGAGAAGGAGCATTTCTTTATCCAGCCATCCGCCTGAGAGATGGCATAGGAACTTTTATACTTACTTCGAGTAATCATAAGTCAGTTTCTCTAAGTGAAGATTACTGGAGTGGGCGGGCGTATCCTAAAGGTCTCTTTAAATCTATCTGTCGCATACCCGGGAATTTTCTTAATGAGGGTTTATACAGTATTGGTGTTATTGTGGGTAAAGATTTTTTTGATATACAGATTCTCCTGGAATATTTACTTTCCTTTGATGTACATGATACCGGCCAGATGCGCAAAGAATTTTTGGGTTCTTGGGCAGGACCGGTAATACGGCCCCGGCTTGCCTGGGAGACGGTTTGTCTTGGTGAGATTATACCTTGAGGGGGAAAAGGGCGTTAGCTGATATATGAAAGCACAATTATTTGATCGAGGCAGACTAATTATTAAGACCTTATCAAAGAGAAAACACGATTTGGATATTTCAATTATAAGAAAAGTGGAAACTCAGCGGATATTAAAGGGTAATGTTCGGCTCGCAGAGCTTGCGCAGTGTGTGTTTCGCTCCAAGGAAAAACAAGGGGCAATTATTATGGTGCTTGGCGCGCACGTTCTAAGGTCGGGCGTGCAGAATTATCTTATTGATTTAATGCAAAGAGGCTATATATCGTGCATTGCCATGAACGGTGCGGGAATAATTCATGATTTCGAATTTGCTTTAATTGGCGCCACCACGGAAAATGTAGCGCGTTATATAAAAGAAGGGCAATTCGGCCTTTGGAGAGAAACCGCGCAATTAAATGATATTATCAATCAGGCCTACGAAAAAGATAAAAACGTAGGTATGGGAGAGGCTGTTGGACGCTATGTAGAGAATTCTCGCTTTCCCCATAAATCAATGAGTGTTTTAGCGGCGGGGTATCGTTTCGGTATTCCCATTACCGTACATGTAGGCATTGGTTATGATATTATTCACGAACACCCTAATTGCAGTGGCGCAGCCACAGGTGCTCTTTCTTACAATGATTTTTTAAAATTTGTTTCTGTAGTCCAGAATTTAGAAAATGGTGTGGTGATGAATTTCGGTAGCGCTGTAATGGGGCCAGAAGTTTTTTTAAAGGCCTTAAGCATGGCCAGAAACGTCGCTCATAGGCAAGGTAAGGATATTAGGCATTTTACCAGCGTTGTTTTTGACCTTATGCGGCTCCCAAATAATATTAAAAAAGAATCCTCACGCGATGAACCCATGTATTATTTTAGACCTTTCAAGACGATGTTAGTGCGTAGTATTGCCGGTGGCGGAAAAAGTTTTTATATCAGAGGCAAACACTCTCAAACCATCCCGAATTTGTGGGTGCAGATAAATAAAATGGAGGCCACACTTGGGAAAGGTCGTTAAATTTGATACATTGGCTAAAAATTTAAAGAATCTAAAACGCGCTGGTAAAAAAATTGTTTTATGCCACGGTTGTTTTGACCTGATGCACCCCGGCCATATTAAACACTTTCAGGCAGCCAAGAAAATGGGGGATGTTCTGGTGGTAACCGTAACGCCGGATAAATTTGTGGATAAGGGCTCAGCAAGGCCTGCCTTTAATCAGGATTTGCGGGTGAGTTCTATTGCCGCCTTGGAGTGCGTGGATTTTGCCTGCATCAATAAATGGCCGACGGCTGAAGAGGCTCTAAAGAGAATAAAGCCCCATATATATGTTAAAGGCCAGGAATTTGAGAGCCTAAAAGATAAAACAGGAAAGTTGCAAAAAGAACTAAAGGTAGTAAAAGAAATCGGGTGCCGAATGCGCTTTACCCATGAGATTGTTTTTTCTTCCACAAAATTATTAAAGAAATACTTTGCGTTTCAAAAAAGATAAGGAGAAAGATGGACGCGGAAAGTAAAATCAAACCATTTAAAGAATTATGCCAAATTGTTGCTAAACTAAAGGCAAAAGGTAAGAAGGTTGTCCAATGTCACGGCGTATTTGATATTATTCATCCTGGTATTATCAGACATATCGAGGCTGCGAAGAGGCTTGGCGATGTCTTGATAGTTACGGTAATAAGGGGTAAAGATGTGCGTAAAGGTCCAGGTTATCCTATATTTGGTGAGGAGTTAAGAGCAAAAAATGTGGCTTCATTAGGATATGTAGATTATATATCTGTGGTGGATGATTCCTCCCCATTAAAATGTGTGAAGTTTTTAAAACCCGATATATTTGCGCGTGGCCAAGACTATAAAGATAGAGACCAAGGGGTAATGCGCAAAATCCGACAGGAGGAAGAGGCCTTGAATGTTGCCGGTTGCAAAATTCATTATACACCAGGAGAGGTTTTTAGCTCTACAAACATCATAAACCAATTTCTTGATGTCTATCCAGAGGAAACAAGGAAGTATCTTAGAGAATTTCAGAAAAAATATACTGCCCAAGATATTATCACCCAGCTTGGGGGCCTTAAAAAATTAAAGGTCCTCATTATAGGTGATACCATCATTGACGAATACCATTATTGCGCGCCATTGGGAAAGTCTGTAAAGGAGCACTTAGTGGTGAACAAGTATCTTTCTGATGAGTCTTTTGCCGGTGGAGTTTTAGCTGTAGCCAATCATGTTGCCGGAATATGCGACAATGTGCATTTAGTAACTATATTGGGCAGCCAGAATCCCCAAAATGATTTTATATTAAGGAAACTTAAACGAAATATTTCCCTTAAGTTTTTTTATCGGCAAGACGCTGCTACTATTGTGAAACGCCGATTCATCAACCAATATTTGAACCAGAAGTTATTTGAGATATGTTACATTAATGATAATGAAATGCCCCAGAAATTAGGAAAACAAATTTTAGATTATCTCAATAAACAAATTCCCAAATTTGACCTGATTATGGTCGGTGACTATGGACACAGTTTCATTACCAAGGAATTGATTAAACTTATCGAAAAAAAGGCTGAGGTTTTAGCGGTAAATGTGCAGGCTAACGGTGCAAATTTAGGATTTAATATGATAACCAAATACCATAATATTGATTTTGCATGCATTGATGAGTCAGAAGCACGTTTGGCCTGTCAAGATAAGTTTGGGGAAATAAACGATATTGCCAAAATATTGGCCAAATGTGTGCATGCGCGTTTTTTAATTATCACGCGCGGTAAGAATGGGTCCATAGGCGTTGATGGTCAGGGCAGATTAAATTTAACTCCCGCCTTTTCATCCCGGGTTATAGACAGAATTGGAGCAGGGGATGCCTATTTTAGTTTTGCTGCGCCTTGTTTTGCCAAGGGCTTGCCTTTAGAGCTCATTTCATTTGTGGGAAATGCAGCAGGCGCTATTGCGGTGCAGATTGTTTGCAACCGTGAACCCATAGAGCCACAGAAGTTATTGGAGTTTATTTATACCTTATTGCGCTAAAGAAGGATAGATGGATACATTAAAGACTGTGTTAGTTACAGGCGGGGCTGGTTATGTGGGAGCGGTATTAGTGCCTAAGCTGCTTAGAGAAGGATTCCGGGTCAAGGTTTTGGACCTGTATATTTATGGTAAGGATGTTTTGGATGATGTCAAAGACAATCCCCGGTTAGAGCAGATTAAAGGTGACATACGTAATAAAGATATTTTGCAGAAGGTAATTCCCGGTTGCGATGCGGTGATTCATCTGGCCTGCATTTCCAATGACCCGAGTTTTGAGCTTGATCCGCAACTAAGTAAGTCTATAAACTACGATGCCTTTATTGATGTCGTTAATATTTCCAAAGAAAATGGCGTGCGCCGTTTTATCTACGCCTCAAGCTCCAGTGTCTATGGAGTTAAAGATACGGATAATGTCACAGAAGATATGTCTTTGGAACCGTTAACAGATTATTCCAAATATAAGGCGCTTTGCGAAGAGATATTGCTTAAAGGACGCGCGCCGGGATTTGTCGTTCTGGTTGTACGGCCGGCAACAGTGTGTGGTTACTCCCCAAGGCAGAGACTGGATTTGACAGTAAACATTCTTACTAACCATGCGGTGAATAACAAAAAAATCACCGTCTTCGGAGGCCAGCAGAGGCGTCCGAATATTCATATAGAAGATATGACCGAACTTTATATTAAAGCATTACAGTGGCCGGATGCGGCAGTTGACGGAAAGATTTTTAATACGGGATACGAAAACAAAAAAGTCATTGAGTTGGCAGAGATTGTCCGTAATATTGTGGACAAAAACCTAGAGATAGTTATTAAACCCACTGACGATAACCGTTCGTATCATATTTCTTCGGAGAAAATTAAACGCGAGTTAGGTTTCCTGCCTAAGCATACAATCGAAGAGGCAGTAAAGGATTTGAGAGAGGCCTTTAAGCAAAATAAGATTCCCAATTCAATGGATGATATCAGATATTACAATATCAAGACAATGCGAGCTATAAAACTTACTTAGGCAAGAGACTAATTATATGCAGGAGATAGACTTAGAAAAAAAAGTTAAGGAGTTAAGAAAAACGATATTCAGAACAATCTGTAAAGGCGGAGGCGGCCATATACCAGCTTCGCTGTCAATAGCAGAGATATTGGTCGTTCTCTATTATAGTATTTTAAGAATAGATCCCCAAAACCCCCGCGAATCCGGAAGGGATAGATTTATATTGAGTAAAGGCCATGCCGGCGTTGCGTTATATGCGATTCTTGCAGACAAAGGTTTTTTTGACAAAGGAGAACTTGATAAATTCGGCAGGTCAGGCGCTATTTTAGGCGGCCATCCTGATATGTATAGCGTGCCTGGAATAGAAGCCTCTACGGGATCGTTGGGCCATGGATTAGCTTTTGGGGCGGGAGTTGCTCTTGCGGCCAAAATGGATAAAAAAGATTATCGCGTATTCGTCCTGCTTGGCGACGGAGAATGTCAGGAAGGGACTGTGTGGGAAACCGCTCTTTTTGCACCTCAGCACAAGTTAGACAATTTGACCGCTATCATTGATTACAATAAATTACAGGCGATGGACAGATTAGATAAAATTATCTCCTTAGATCCCTTAGTGGATAAATGGAAGTCATTTGGCTGGGAGGTAAGAGAGGTTGACGGCCATGATATTAATAATCTACGCGATATCCTTAAAGCCGTTCCCTTTGCATTCGGGAAGCCAAGTTTAATAATAGCCAATACCATTAAGGGCAAAGGAATTTCATTTATGGAAAATGCCCCTATCTGGCATTATCGTTTGCCTAATAGCGATGAAATGAAGATTGCCTGCGATGAGCTGGGCCTGGAATATTTTTAGAAAAAGCCACGATGAGAAAAGCATATATATCGGCATTGCATGATTTAGCCAGGGAAAATAAACAGATTCTGGCTTTAGTTGCTGATAATGGCGCTATTGTTTATGACGAATACCGCCGAGAATTCCCCGATCGATTTTTGAATTGTGGCATCTCAGAGGCGAACATGGTCAGTATTGCGGCTGGATTGGCTTCCTGCGGCAAGATTCCTTTTGCCTACACTATAGCTTGTTTTATTACTATGCGGGCATTTGAGCAGATTCGGGATGACGTTTGCTTACAAAAGATGAACGTTAAACTGGTTGGGATTGGCGCCGGTTTTGTATATAGCAATTTGGGCCCTACCCATCAGGCCACGGAAGACATTGCCCTTATGCGGGCTCTGCCTAATATGACCATATTTTCTCCTGCTGATCCATTGGAGGTCAGGAAGGCCACAATTGCGGCGGCACAGATTAACGGTCCTGTATATCTGCGGCTGGCTACTGCCGGAACCCCGAGAATTTATGAAAAAGACTATGAATTTAAGGTGGGCCGTGGGGTAGTTTTACGGGAAGGTAGCGGCCTGGCTATTATCGCAACTGGCGCCATATTGCATGAAGTTTTGCAGGCGGCAGATGAGTTAAAGAGCCTGGGTATCTCTGTAAGGGTAATAAATATTCACACCTTAAAGCCCATGGATAAGGAAATTGTTCTGAAGGCAGCTTACGACACAAAAGCCATATTGACCGTTGAGGAACATACAGTTTTGGGTGGTTTGGGTAGCGCCGTTGCCGAGGTTGTGCTTGAGAATAATAAAGTGCCTATTAAATTCAAGCGGTTAGGTTTAGACGATACTTTCCCTGCAGGGTATGGAACTTACGAAGAGATGAAAGAGATAAATAGGCTTTCTAAGGTAGATATTGTAAGAGCTGCGCAGAGTTTGCTGGAGGTTTAACCATGGGCCGGTTATTAAATGTTGTAACGCCGTTGCATAAGATAACAAAAAGGGATTATTTAGGAAGAATGAATGATGATAAAGTAAGATGTATGGAAGTAGCGTGGCAATACGGAAATGAATATTGGGATGGTGAGAGAAAGTTTGGCTACGGAGGATATCAATACGATGGAAGATGGGGGCCTGTGGCGATGGAACTGGCCGGGATTTATAGTCTGCCTACGCATGCCAAAATATTGGATGTA
>Ga0315286_10004623_pt1 | contig 13210 bp, 11 predicted proteins | sample YL17G10_0_MG_FD_205038 | JGI IMG/M metagenome (GOLD analysis project Ga0315286, IMG submission 205038) | Sediment microbial communities from Yellowstone Lake, YNP, Wyoming, USA - YL17G10_0 | ecosystem: Environmental > Aquatic > Freshwater > Lake > Sediment | place: USA: Wyoming | collected... | reverse complement strand
CCGAAAGGCACGGCCTCTCGCTGGAAACACATACGGTTACGCTATAGACGGCCTTAAAAAACGTGTTGAATATCAACAAGCGAGACCATGTCCGCAACGCTTAGTTGAAACCTAGAAAATGTTCAGGTATTGGACATCAAGCTCTCTACGGGCGACATTCTTGCGGGGCGGTTACATTGCGTCGAGCATTGAATATGGGTGCTTGTTTAACCAACGGTGGAGGCACGGCTTGCCGATAACTGTGTACTTGTGGGTCCGGCTGGAAGGTCTCTTTAATGACCGCCGGAATAGCTGGCGAGCGTGCGGGGGGCCAGGTATACAACACAATCCCGAGAATGAATAAGTCTTTGGAATGCTCCGCCGTACGACCAAAATGTCTTAGCAGGGAAAAATTAAATCCGTCTAGAAAATAAATTATCAAAAGCCCTTGACATGTAATACAGAGCTACTCCAAGGTAATAGAGAACGAACGAGCTGGCCTATAAAGGCCACGCTGGTCAACAAGGTCAGCCACACAGCTGACGGTCATTTCTGCTCGAATCAACCGAGCGGTTCAAAGCTCAGTTCCTGAGCGGTCCCAATCCAGCAGGATTGTGTGTGTATGACGCAGACGGTTGCGTCGATGAACCTTTGTCCAGGAGGGTCCAAATTGATGAGTATCCCTCGACAACTGCCGCTGAAAAAAATCAGAGAGAACTGCCTCGAGTGTAGCGGGAACCAGTACTCAGGGGTCCGCCTTTGTCACCTGACGGACTGTCCTTTGTGGTACCTCAGATTTGGTCGGATGCCCAAGACGATTATCAAGAAAGGAGGGAGGGACGAGGAGGACCTGTTCAACCCGGAGAACTTCCAGGAAGACGGAAAATTCGGGCAGGACCAGGATACTACCCCGCTGGCCACCAAAAATACCGCTCGTTCTGAAGAAAAGTCATGATTGTAAGCACTAGTTATTCGCAAACGTACAGGCACGCAATACAAGCGTTATGTCCAGCATTGCTTTTGGAAAACTATAATTTGTGAAGGAGGTTTTTAGTGAACAAGCCAATTCTCAATCTGGATGAACCGGGGACTAGACCAGAATCGACACGGGAGCAACCGGAAGAGCAAGAGACCGGGGGCAATTCCACAAGCCCTTCTAGTCAGGGACCAGGGAACGGGACGGAGTCCGGCGACGTGCATAAGGGCGATGAGGGATATGTTCTTATCCCCAAGGCCCTCGTATATGCGGGGAAGAACCTCAAGAATGGTGAATTTCGCCTCCTGGTTTCAATCATGAGGTTCTCTGGGAAGCTACCCCAGAATAAGTTCAAGGGCTGTTGGCCGAGTAGAGAGAAACTTGCACTCATGATGGGAATCGGAGTGACCCAAGTCTCGAATCTAACCAGTATCTTAAAAGACAAGAAGCTGGTGCGGACCAGTCCAGGAGGACCGGGGGGAACGAATCTATTCTATCCCCAAGCCCCCCCCGCAGGTTGGATACGAGATACTGAGGCGAAGATTACTGAAGCGAAAAAGAAAACCAGAGAGGAAAAGGAGAGGAAGTGGAGAGAAGGGATATAGGTTTCATTATGCCTAGGGCTACAGGTTTCTTCATACCAAGATGTGAAGACGATTTGATACAGAAGTTCATTAATGAACTAACTCAATGAACTCTGCAAGGAAAAAGGAAAATTGTACAGGATACTATTCCAGACTCTTCGATTCCTTCCTTCGGAAGGAATTCTCAGAGTCTGGACTGGCGAAGCCGCCAGTCCAAACGGACGAACTTAACTGGGTAGCATGAACGAAATGAAACAATGGGCCTTAAATCACTATCTCCCTCCCAGTCCGCCCCATGAAGTTCTATTCCCGCAGGGCGGGAGACGGCCTCCAGTAGCTGGAGGCCTAGCTCAGAAGAGGAAGAGGACTCCAGAAGCTGGAGGGAAGGAATGCCTGGCCCTCTCCCAGTCTGGCCCAGGCCCCCTGGAATCGATACGGAGCAATTACTTGGGCGTCCCTCCCAGGCCGCCTCGTCGGCGTCCAGGACCTCGGGCGAGTGGCCAGAACCATCCAGTCCCTGGAGGGGTCCCCAGCTTCGTCTACGACGGGTCGGGACCTTGGAGTGGGATGACCTAGGCATCAGGGTGATATTGAATATACCAAGGCTAGGATAGATGACACAGCTCCTGACAGTCCCCGAAGTTGCCGGGTTGCTACGGCTTCATCCGGTGACTGTCTATAAAATGGCCCAGGACGGTCGAATCCCCGGTAGAAAAAAGATAGGTCGGGCCATCCGTTTTGAGCAGAAGACCTTTAACGAGTGGAAAGAACAGGGGGTGTCAAAGCCGATTCCGCCACTCGAGTCCAGCTTCAACGTGAACCTCCAGCTGAAGCCATATGGTACAATTCGCTCAGGAGGTCTTAGCGAGATGGCGAAAGCCAAAGCCACGTCTCGCCTTAATCAGATTAATGGTGCGGTTTTCCAACGGAAGTCGAAAAAGTGGGGTGTTCGCTTCTATGTCGATTATAGAGACTCCACCGGGAAACGGGTTCAGAAGGTCGTCCGCCACGCCAGGTCAGAAGAGGAAGCATGGGAACACTTGCGAAGGCTCACTCAGGAAGAAATTCTTGGTTCGGGGAGCCTTGGATTCAACAAGGGCCACGTTATGTTCGAGGACTTCGCAGATGCGTTCCACCTTTACTACGTTATGCCGAACTACAAGAAGGGAAGCCGAGAGAGGTCAAGGACTGATGGGTTATCTGAATTCTTCAAGGGAAATGGCCTCCGTGACATTACTCCCATGATGATTGAAAAGTTCAAAGCCCATAGGTTGAGCATGGGGAACAAGAGAAGCACGGTCAACCGCTACCTTGCGGTCATGAAGGGGATGTATACCCTGGCTATCAAAGAAGGCTTGGTCTCTGACAATCCTGTGAAGAAGGTCAGGTTGTATTCCGAGGCAGACAGCATCAAAGAACGAATCCTAATCAACGACGAGGAACAGAGGCTCATGGCCAACGCCCCAGCCCACCTCAAGCCTGTCCTCGTCGTGGCCTTGAACACGGGGATGCGGCTTGGGGAAATTATGAACCTTGAATGGAAGCACATCGATTTCGTCTCTAAAAGGATTCGGGTTGAGAAGACCAAGAGCTACAAGGTCAGGTTCATAAGTATTAACCCTCCCCTGCTATCGGAGCTGGCTCGCCTGAAAGACAGTTCGGACGGTTCCCCGTACATTTTCGTCAATCCCCAGACGGGCAACCAGTTCACCACGTTTCGCAGGAGTTTTGTTACGGCGTGTAAAAGGGCTGAAATCCAAGGACTCCGCTTCCACGACCTCCGACACACCTTCGCTTCCAGGCTCATACAAAGGGGTGCGGATATCGAAACAGTCCGCTCTCTGCTTGGCCATTACAGTATCGTTACTACTCAACGGTACACCCACTCCGATGACGAAGCCAAAAGACGGGCAGTTGGACTCCTGGCGAAAGAATCTGGCTCCGAAAGAGCTAATTCAGACGTATCTTGTGATAATTCGGTGACAAATCACCCCAATTGAGCCAACGAAACATGCCCTGGAATCACCTGCAAGTGTCTGTGAAAGTAGAGGTTATAGGGAATGCCCCTGGCCTGACTCGAACAGGCGACCTCCGGATTAGGAATCCGCTGCTCTATCCAACTGAGCTACAGGGGCCCTCGGCGGAATGGACCTTAATATAACCGAATCGTCCTCGGTTTTCAATTTATGCCGGCCGTGACCGTTCAAACGTGCCCGCTGTTTCGCTTATCGCTTCCGTTTCACCTTTTTCCTCTGGCACTTGGGGCAAAAATGGCTCGACCGTCCACCGATCCGCATCATCCTGACCGGCGTGCCGCAGGTAACGCACGACTCCCCTTTCCGGTCATAGACTTTGTGGAAGAACTGGAAGTTCCCGGCCTTCCCTTCCGCGTCTCGGTAATCCTGGAGGGTGGAGCCTTTTTCGGCGATGGCCAGCGTAAGGATCTTCTTCATGGATTCGTAGAGCCGCCCGACCGCCTGCTTCCCGAGTGACGAGGCCGGGGTCTCCGGATGGATACGGGCGTCGAAAAGAACCTCGTCGGCGTAGATGTTGCCGATGCCAGCGATCACCGTCTGGTCGAGGAGGAGGCTCTTGATCCGGCCCTTCCTGCGCGCGATAAGAGCGGCGAATTCCGCGAATCCGACTTCGAGCGGCTCAGGACCCAGGCATGCCAACTCGCCGCATGCAGCCATCGGGTCGCCTTCGAGGCAGAGCAGAAACCCGAATTTCCTGACGTCACGGAACCTCAGCTCATTTGCGCCGTCCTCGAAACGCATGACCAGCCGCGTATGCTTGTCGCGCGGCTCCGTGGCCCCCGCGAATAAGAATTGCCCGGTCATTTTCAGATGGAAGACGAGCGTCCGGCCGCTTTCGCACGCGATGAGGAGCATCTTGCCACGGCGCCTGACCCCGAGGACGCGTTGTCCCCGCAAGGCATCGAGGTCCTTCCTTCCGCCTCGCCGGAGCAAGGGCCGGTAGAGAAGTTCGACCTCCGCGATGACGCGGCCACGGACCACCGGTTCGAGGGTCCGGGAAATCGTTTCGACTTCGGGAAGTTCCGGCATGGGGATATTCTAACACTAAGCCGATTTCCCGGGACACGATACTAATTCAAGAGAATTAGTTCATGTCCCGAATTCGGTCCCCTATTGATTTACCGCCGCGATTCCATTAATATGCATTCTTATGAAAATCAAGGGCATCGCCTTCATGATCCTCGGGTGGGCCGTCCCGGGTCTGGGCCACGCGGTCCAGAAAAAGTACCTCCGGGCCATCCTCTTCTCCATCTCCATCTTCGCCATGACCGGCATCGGGCTGGCCATGGGCGGCCGCGTCTACCCGTTCCAGACCGAAAACCCCCTGACCATCCTGGCCTTCTTCGCCGACCTCGGCAACGGCCTGTTCTACGGCCTCTCGCGCCTCTTCGGCTGGGGCGGGGGCGATCTCGAGCGGGCCACATTTGAGTTCGGGACCGCCTTCATCGCCGGGGCGGGGCTCCTCAATTTCCTCATCGCCCTGGACGCCTACGACATCGGCGCGGGGAAAAAATCATGATCTTCGAAAGCCACCTCCTGTCGATGGTCGTCTACGCTTTTTTCGTATCACTCGTCCTGGCCCTCATCCGCCGCCCGGATAAGAAGGCCCGAATCCGCTACGGCCTGACGCTCTTCGCTATCATGACGGCCGGCGCCCTGGCCTTTGGCTGGTTCATGTTCCTGTTCATCAAACGATAATCGTCCGGTTCCCGGCCTCGGGAAGCGGGGGCGCCAAGACATGATCGAGCTCTTTCACATCTGGAAACAATACCAGAAGCCGTTCTGGGCCCTCAACGACGTCTCCCTCCAGATCAAGGACGGCGACTTCTACTTCATCACCGGGCCGAGCGGATCGGGCAAAACGACCCTCCTCAAGACCATCTTCCGGGAGACCCCGCCGACCGAGGGGCAGATCCTCATCAATGGCGTCAACATCCTCAAGATCCCCGATTCCCGCATCTACACCCTGCGGCGCCGCATGGGCATCGTCTTCCAGGACTTCCGGCTGATGTTCCACCGGACGGTCTTCGAGAACGTGGCCGTCCCGCTCCAGGTGATCGGCGTCGCCCGCAAGGAAATCCGCCGCCGCGTCTTCAACACGCTCCAGAAGGTCAACCTCCACCAGAAGATGTGGGAGCTCCCCTCGCGCCTGTCCTACGGCGAACAGCAGCGGGTGGCCATCGCCCGGGCCGTCGTCAATAACCCCGAGATCATCTTAGCGGACGAACCGACCGGCAATCTCGACCCCGAGCTCGCCTACGAGATCATCAGCCTGTTCAAGGACATCAACCGCCAGGGCGCGACCGTCATCATCGGCAGTCACGACCGGGAGCTCATCCGCCACTTCGGGGACAACATCCTCTTCCTCCAGAAAGGCAAGATCGTCGGGAAGGAAGGGCATCCGTGATCGAGAAGGTCAAGTTCTTCCTAAGCCTCACGGGGAACAACCTCTGGCAGTTCCGGACGCGGAATATCTTCAGCGTGACCATCATCTGCCTGTCCTTCCTCACCGTCGGCATCTTCATGTCGCTCTCCAACAACCTGCGGGCCACAGCCCGGGACCTCGCGAGCAATATGATTGTGGCCTTCTACATCGATAGGGGCCTATCCACAGCCGACGCCGACGCCCTGCGCCAGGAGGTCGGCAAGCCCTCCTTCGTCGAGAGCGTCAAGATGGTGACGCCGGAGGAGGCCCTGGAGAAGTTCCGCCGGAGCTTCCCAGAGCTCGCCGACATCGTGACCGGTCTCAAAGTCAATCCCTTCCCCGCTTCGATCGAGCTGAGGGTGAACAGCAAAGCTTCCGCTTCGGGACAGGTCGTCGCCTTCGTCGATTCGATGAAAACGCGTCCCGGCGTCACCGATGTCCAGTTCAACCAGGACTGGGTGGAAAAGATGCAGGGCTTCAGCCGGCTGGCCGGGGCCATCGGGGCTTTCATGGGCGGGATCCTCCTTCTGACGTCTTTCTTCATCATCTCCAACGTCGTCAAGCTCAACGTCTTCGCCCGAAAGAACGAGATCGAGATCCTGCGCCTCGTCGGCTCGACCAATCTCTTCATCCGCATCCCCTTCTGGCTCGAGGGGATCTTCCTGGGACTTCTCGGGAGCCTGCTTTCACTCGGGCTCTTGTTCGTGGTCATCAACATCTTTCCTATTTATTTGGGCTCGTCCCTCGGCGCCCTCCAGGAGCTCTTGAAATTCCGCTACCCCGACCTGGCCCAGGCGGGCGGCCTGCTTCTCGGGGGAGCGGCGACGGGCTTCGTCGGCAGCGCCACCTCGGTCTCGAAATTTCTTAAGGTTTAAAAAGAAGGGACCTGGTCTTCGCAAATGCCGAATTTGGCATTTGCGAAGACCAGGTCCCTTCTTTGGTCCCTTCTTGGGTTCGTCGCCAGCGGTTGACACTCGGGAGGGATTGACCTAAAATCAGGCCAAATGGCGTCGTTAGGGCAGGAACTCAGGAAAGAGCGCGAAGCGCGCCGCATCTCCATCGAGGAGATCGCTTCGGCCACGAAGATCGTCCGCAGTTACCTCGAAGCCCTTGAGGCCGACCATTTGGATATCATGCCCGGCGAATTTTTCATCAAGGGGATCATCCGCACATATACCCGGGCCATCGGCCTTGACGGAGAGGTCGTCCTGGCTAAATACAAGGCGGCCGGACTCATCGGGGAACCCGAGCACAAACGGCATCTCCTCTCGAGATCCGAACCGGCGAAACCCGAACAGGCCTCGTCGGGCAGCCCTGCTCCCAAGCCTGCGGCGGAGCACGCGGTGCAACCCGTTCCCCAAGCCCCGCCTGAACTTCCGGCGGCCCCGGTCGAGAAGCCGGCGCCCGAGCCAGCGCAGGCGCCTATCCCGAAGCCCCTGCTGGAACAAGCCAGCAAGCCAGCCCCGAAGCCCGGCCCCGCTCCCCAACCGGCTGAGCGCCTCATCGTCAGATCCGCTCCGGAAGCGCCGCGGCCTTCTCGCCTTAAGCTCGCCCTGAAAACAGTGTTGCGCACCCGGGCCGTCGTCTGGGCCGGGTTGGGAACAATCATCGTCCTGGCCATTTTCTTCCTTCTCGTCCTTCCGATGTTACGGCGGCCCCACCGAGCCCCCGTCGAGGCCGTGGTTCAAGCGCCTACCGTCTCTGCGCCCGTCCCCGCCCCACCGCCGAAGGCCGAGCCCGAACCGCCGCCCGTCGTAGAGGTCGTTTGGAAGGGCGTCACGATCGAGATCAAGTTCGAGGCCGCGACCTGGATCATGGTCTATGCCGACGGCATCCTCGAGGTTACCGGCACTTTCCCCCCGGGTTCCACGGCCAAGGCCCAGGCGGACGAACGGATTCTCATCCACACAGGCAACGCCGGGGGGTTCAGCTTCCTCCTGAACGGAAAGGCGGCCAAGCGCCTCGGGGGTTCCGGGCAGGTCATCACGGACATCAAGATCACGCCCGACAACTTCAAGGATTTCCTCGAGGCCGAAACGCCCGGCCGGCCGGCCGGCTGAGTTTTCGCCTCATGCCCCCGAGCCCGTGAGCCCATGCCCACCGACCAAGCGGAAGCGATCGTCTTGCGGACGACGAACATCGGCGACCAGGATAAGATCGCCGTCTTCTTCTCCATGGACAAGGGCATCCTCCGGGGCGTGGCCAAGGGGGCCCGGAAATTCGGCAACCGCTTCGGGAGCAGCCTGGAGCCCATGTCCGTCGTCCGGGTGTTCTACTACGAAAAAGAGCGGCGCGACCTGGTCACGGTTTCCGGCTGCGACCTCGTCGAGTCGTTCTTCGATATCCAGGCGCAGCCGGAAACGGCGTTCCTACTGACCTACTTCGCCGAGCTCATCGAGGAATTCGCCCCGGCCAGGGCCCGGGAGGAGGTCCTTTACCGGCTCCTTCTTTCCGTCCTCCGCTGTCTCAAGGAGGGCGGCGACCGGGCCCTTGTGGCCGCCTATTTCGAAGCCTGGTTTCTGCAAGGGAACGGCCTCCTCCCCGACCTTTCCGCCTGCCGGAAATGCCGGAAACCCCTCGTCCCCGGCTGGCTCGCCCCCAAAAGAGACGGGGCCTACTGCGCGGATTGCGCTCCCTTCAAAAAAGAAGAGGTCCCGGCCGAAACGCAGGCCTTTCTCCGCTGGGCCAAGAAGAACCCGCCGCCGGGAGCGTGCGTCCAGCCGTTCGCACCGGATGAGCTCGCCAAGATCCGCAAGACGCTCCAGGCCATGATCGTCTATCACATGGAGCGAGAACCGCGGACTCTCCATTTCCTGAAGATGGAATAACTTGGATGAACGCGTTGAATTCCCGCAACCCTTCCTGTATCATAATCGTTTGATAGAGCATAACTTAACATCCAAGAGAGTTGTCTTATCCAAATGAGGAGGCTCCATTGAAAAAAGCCGCGCTGATTCTGGCTGTTCTCGTACTCGCGGTATCCTCGCCGGCTCAGCAAAGAACGGGGACGATCTACGGCAAGATCGTCGACACCCAGGGTAAGCCTCTTCCCGGCGTCACCGTGACCCTCTCGAGCCCGCTGACCGGCAGCCTGAGGACCTCCACCAACGAAGCGGGGGTATTCCGGTATCCGGCCATCTATCCGGGCAGGGACTACAGCGTCAAGGCCGAGCGGATCGACTTCAAGACCGTGAACAGGGCCAACGTCATCGTTACGATCGGCGCGACCGCCTCGATCAACCTGACCCTCGAAGCCGGCAAGATCGAGGAGCAGGTGACGATCGCGACCGTCACCCCCATCGTCGACGTCAGGAAGATGACCGAGTCCACCAGCCTCAACCGGGAAGAACTGCAGACGCTGCCCACAGCCCGTGACCCCTGGGTCATCCTTCAGCTCGTCCCGGCCGTCATGCTCGACCGCGAGAACGTCGGCGGCAACGAATCCGGTCAGCAGTCCTCGTTCGTGACCAAGGGCGACAGCGGGAACGGCGCCAATAACATCTGGGCGCTCGACGGCATCGATATCACCGACCCCGCGCTCCTGGGCGACTCGGCCCTCTTCTTCGACTTCGACACGTTCGAGGAACTGAGCGTCACCACCGGCGGCGCGGCCGACGTGACTACGCAGACGGGCGGCATCGCCGTGAACATGGTCACCCGCCGGGGCGGCAACAAGGTGAGCGCGGCGGCCCGGTTCTACCTGACTGACCACTCCCTCCAGAGCAGTAACGTGACCCCCGCCCTCCGGGCCAAGGGCATCATCGACACCAACAGGATCGAGCAGATCAAGGACTTCGGCGCGAGCGCCGGCGGCCCCCTCTTCAAGGACAGGCTCTGGTGGTGGGGTTCTTACGGCGTCCAAGACATCTTCACCTACACGATCTACAACACCCGGGACCAGTCGCTCCTCAGCAATTACAGCTTCAAGCTCAATGCCCAGCCGTTCTCCGGCAACCGGTTCGAGGCTCTGGTCACCTCGGGCGCGAAAGAAAGATACGGCTGGAACGCCTCGCCGGCCAAGCCGGAAGGCGACCACCTGACCGGAAAGTACCGCTGGGGCAGCCCGATCCTCAAACTGCAGGACGAACAGGTCATAGGCAACAACTTTTGCTTGTCCATGAAATACTCCTTCAACGATGCCGGGTACGCCACCCGGCCTATGGTCGATGAGAACGTGTCGAATCCCGTGACGGTGGACGTCGGGAACGCGACCTACGTCCCATTCAGCTCGGCTTACGGCAGGTCCTGGGACTGGTCCTCCGTGAGCCGGCCCAGGAAGAACTTTCAGTTCATGACCACGTATTTCCGTGATTCTTTCCTCGGTGTGTCTCACGAGTTCAAGGCCGGCTTCGAGTTTTCCGACAAGGAGTCGGCCGCTCGGTCGGGCTACGCGCAGAATTTTGAGGTCCGCCGCAACTTCGTCGATCCGCTCATCGACCTGGGCGAGGGCCTGGTCATCCCTCCCGCAGCTTGGCAGCACATCCGGTTCGGCCGCGAAACCCGCGACCTCGCCCTGGCCAAGCAGACATCCTTCTACCTTCAGGATACCCTCTCCAAAGGGCGGTTCACCCTGATGTTAGGCTTGCGCTACGACCAGCAGACCCCATCGACGGGCGCCTACGCCTTGGAAACGGTGAAGGGCGCGAACGCCGCCTGGACGGCCGTGTTCGACACCGCCTCGATGGAAGCCCTCAATACGAGCCTCCCGCCGATCGCGGTCAGGGCCATCAACCCGAAGTACCGCTGGAACACGTGGTCGCCACGGATCGGACTGAACTGGGACATCTCGGGCGACGGAAAGAACGTCGCCAAGCTCACCTACTCCGAGTACGGCGACCTCATGCCCGTTGGCGCGTTCACGCCCCAACCCCTCGGCCTCGGCGGCGACATGGGTTTCTGGTGGAATGACACGAGCGGCGACAGCAAGGTTCAGCTCGCCGAGATCTTCTGGCAGTATTCCTCCACGAATGCCGACCATCCCTACGAGCTCTACAGCCTCTACAAGAGCAACGGCACGCTCAGCGACGCGGCCAATGCCGCGCTCGCCGGCGGCTTCGAAAGCGACGCCTACCTCGCGGGCAACTACCGTGACTTCGACTGGGCCAACCCCACGGCCGTCAACTACGACAACCTGACGACCTTCTTCCGCAGCGACATCGACCCCGAGGCGAAGAGCGTCAAGACCTCGCCGCGGACGCGCGAGATCATGCTCTTTCTCGAGCGGGAACTCAGCCCCGACCTGGCCTTCTCTGTCAACACCACCTACCGGCGCTACGATAACTTCGACTGGGCCAAGGCCTTCTATCCGGCCGACATTTACCCCGGGACACCCGACCTGGTCATCGATAACACGCAGACGTGGTATACGCCCGCCGGGACGATCCCCGCGACCGTTAAAATCGGAGGGGTCACCTACAATATGGGGGACGCCGCAGGCAAGACCTGGTACCTCCCCATCGCCAGCTACCCGGGCACAACGCCCTATCGGATGATCGACAAGAGCACCGCTTTCAGGACTTACTTCGGCCTCGACCTCATCGTCACCAAGAGGCTGTCGAATCGCTGGTTCCTGAACGCCTCGGTCACGCTCCAAGACCAGCGCTCCCACTGGAATGGCTCCTTCATCGACCCGACGAACAAGTGGGCCTTTGACGGCCAGCCCTTCGGCAACTGGGGCGGCGGCGAGGGGGGCAAGACACACGTCCAGATGTACTCCCGCTGGCTGGCCAAGGTCAGCGCCCTTTACCAGCTGCCCCTGGGCTTCAACGTCTCGGGGACGCTCCTCGCCCGCGAAGGCTGGAAGATCCCGACCTACGTCACGCTCGCCTACTCCGGCAACGACCCTTGGCCGGGCCTCTACAAGTCGAACACGGTCTACATCCAGCTCCCGACGAAAGCCAACCTGCCCACGTTCTACAACCTGAACCTCCGGGTCGAGAAAAAGATCGCCGTCGGCACCGGGAAGATGTACTTCATGGCCGACGTCTTCAACGTTTTCAATGCGGCCACCGTCAACCGGGCCTACGACGCGTATTACGGGGTGTATTACGTCAACACCGGGGAATCCGCATATAACCCCTATAGCGGCCGCTATAACGAGATCCTCAATCCCCGGGTCTGGCGGCTCGGCCTACGTTTCGAATTCTGAGCTTTTTTCGTTCGGGCTACTTCTTGATGGTCGAGATGAACTCTTCGACCTCGGGGATACCGCCCTGGAAGATGAGGTAGCCGTTGGAGGGCTCGCGCTCCGTCGTCTCGCCCGCGACCGGCGTCAGCATGATCTTGCGGACCTCCTCGAGGTCGGTCGTCCGCCCCAGGGCCCAGGCCAGCTTGACGTAGGCCACCTCGGGCAGCATGTTCGCCGCCGGGATGACGCCGAGCTCCATCATGTCGCGGCCCGTGTCGTAGACGTACATCTGGACGTAGCCCCAGAGGGTCTGGACGGTCATGTAGACGGCGATGCCCTTGTCCCGGCACCGCGCCAGCGCGGGGTAGAGCGGTTTGTTGACGTGGCCCAGGCCCGTCCCGGCGATGACGATCCCCCGGTAACCGTTGTCGATGAGCGAGTCGATGATGTCCGGCTTCATGTTGGGGTAATAGTAGACGATCGAGACGCGCTCCTCGAACGAAGTGTCGATCTTGACGCTCCGGTCGGCGCGCCTGCGCTTGTAGTCCTGGCGCAGGGGGGTGATCTTGTCGCGGCTGACCATGGCGATGGGGATGTCGCCGATCGTCCGGAAGGTCGAGCGATAGCTCGAGTGCATCTTCCGGACACGAGTCCCCCGGTGGAGCAGGCCGTAAGTGTCGGAGGTCGGCCCGAACATGCAGACCGTGACCTCGGCGATATCGCTCTCGGCCGCGGTCTTGACGCTGTGCATGAGGTTGAGGGCGGCGTCGGAGGAGGGCCGGTCGGAGGAGCGCTGGGAGCCGACCATGACGATGGGCACGGGCGAGTCCTGGACCATGAAGGACAGGATGGCCGCCGTGTGGTGCATGGTGTCGGTGCCATGACCGATGACGACGCCCTGGACGCCCTTCTCGATCTCGCGGCCGATGGCCCTGGCCGTGGCGATGTACTGCTCGGGGCCCATGTTCTCGCTGAAGACGCCGAAGAGCTTCTCGGTCTCGAGGTTGCAGATGTCGGCGAGCTCGGGCACGGAGCCGTAGAGCTCTCCCGGCGAGAAGGCCGGGATGACGGCCCCCGTCCGGT
>Ga0315286_10004622_pt1 | contig 13211 bp, 3 predicted proteins | sample YL17G10_0_MG_FD_205038 | JGI IMG/M metagenome (GOLD analysis project Ga0315286, IMG submission 205038) | Sediment microbial communities from Yellowstone Lake, YNP, Wyoming, USA - YL17G10_0 | ecosystem: Environmental > Aquatic > Freshwater > Lake > Sediment | place: USA: Wyoming | collected... | reverse complement strand
CCAACCTGAGGGACTGCCGGGCAGTGTGGGATTGCCATCGAAGGGCGACGTTGCTGGCTGCAATGTCATATGAGGGCTTTCGGCCACATTGCCCACCTTGTCCGTGGCCAGGACGTAGATCGTCATCCCTTTCCACAAAAGGTCCGGAGCAAGCTCAGCGATATATACGCCATCATAGCCAGCCATCATTACGCTTCCATATCCGCCGGCTCGCAGCTCGTAGAATAGCAGGACGACTCCGATGCCGTAGTCGTCCGAGACTTTTGCTGTGACAGTGCATGTGGCATTGAGCGTCATTCGCGGTGACGATGTGATGAGCGCATTCGGAGCAACAGCATCAACATAGAACGAGATGTTGGCAGTGGTCTTCTTTCCGCTGAGATCGCTAGCGACCACTGTAAGTTGGTGTATTCCCCCGGACAGGGAACTGGTGTTGACCGCGAACGGCGAGCTCATCTCTGCCAAGGCGTCGCTGTCAATTGCACATTGAACCATCGACAAGAACACATCGGTGGCTGTGAAGTTCAGCTGGTATCCTGGCCTGATCGCGTCTCCGCTGCTCCAGTCCTCAAAGGACACAACGGGCGGAGAGGAGTCCATCGCGAACATGAACGATGCATTTGCTTCGTTGCCCGCCTTGTCGACCACGGTCACACTGACGCTGAAGTATCCATCTGACGGAGGTGAGGCAAGCGGGATGACTGTCTCCCATTGAACTGTTGAGCCACTTCTATCCCAGATGGTCCAGTTGATGATCTGTATATTCGCATCAAACACCTGGAATCGGATGTTGTCCGAAGGAGACACAAACGAATTGTTCGACGGTGAGTTGAGTTGGATCACCGGGGTAGTGTCGTCAATGGTAACTGTGAAGGTGGCTTGATCGAAGCCACCGAGATCGCTTGTCGAATTGATAATGATGCTGTGGACTCCCTCGAACCAGCCATCGGTAGGAATTGTCATCAGTCCTCCAAGTTCCTGCCAAACTCCAGCGGTGCACCATCTACTTGTGATTGTTCCACTGCCAGATACAGAGAACGTAATGGGTATGCTAGAGCGCAATACCCCTCCATTAGCAGGATTCTCGAGTTGTACCGCAATGCTGCTGTTGACGACCTCGAATGATACACTTCTTGAGGTCAGATGATCGACAGAATCCAATGCCGTTATGATGACCGTGTGATTGCCCGGAGCCCAAATTGACATGTCAATAGTGTAGGGCGACGCGAACATCAGTGCGGGACCACAATCTGCAGAGTAGTACACGTCCTTCAAATGCATATCGGAGACTTCTGCAGTCAACACTGCACCAATCGGTACTCTGCCGCCATCCTTGGGATAGAAGATTCTGACATACGGCGCCTGTGCATCCACATCAAAGCTGAAGGACGCGCTGGTCGTCAGATATTGGTCGTCAACGGCGACTATCCGAAGAACATGGATTCCATCATTCCATGAAGTCGTTTCCACGTTCCATGGGGAGTGCAATTGCCCAATCGATGTCCCATCAACAGTTGCATCGACGGTGAACGGGCCGTCGTCTTGAACGTTCAGATCAACGATGGTACCGGAAGCTATGAGAGTCCCGTTGCCAGGAGACAGGAGCGAGATGATTGGAGGATCATTCGTCATCTTCTGGGACTGAAGTCTTATCACGTTCTTGACTGGCTCATAGGTTCCGAGATCGAATGAGACTTCGACGTCAATTGCCTGGTTAGGTTGAGTGAACAAGCGCATAGGATTGACGAGCCATTCGAATCGGATCGTCCCATTGTGGTCATGCGAGCTACCAGAGACGTACTCATCGAGTATCATTCCGACCTTCTTGCCGTTCACCATCATGTCGAGAGGCACACATGCACGGCTGCTAATCGGGGTTCCGTCGGATTTCGTCAGGTGCCCCGTCAACATAATGGACACGTTATCGTTCACAAATGGAACAACGACCGGGCTTGCGACCAGGTCAAAACGTACCGGGATCTGTTTCTCGGACGCATTCACGGCCATGTACTGAACGTAATTGCCCGAAGAGTCGGAGAATCGCATGAGCAAGTCAATAGCGGTGTCCGATGTCGATGTGCTGATCGAAGCTGCGAAAGAGCCGGCTCCATTGATGGTCACAGGGAGACCCTGCCAGGAGGTAGTGCCTCTAGGGCGCCAACTGAGATTCGCGGTTATGCCAGACCCATCGTCGATTGCAGCGACTTCCAACAGTATCTTCTGCCCAGGGATGAACCTCTGGGGCATGCTCAAGCCTGTGATCCTGGGCGGATTGACATCGGCTGAGGGAATCGAGAAGCCAAGTTCTATCTGGTTGTCGGAGCACACCTGCTGATCCCCAGGGACGGAAATCTTCGCTACATAAGATCCGCTGTTGTGCAATGAAACGATTCGCTCTGGAAGCAACTCAACGAGGCGCTCCTCTAGATAGTATGTCCCAATGAGGTATCCGCTCTGGTAAAGGCGCATCTTCGGTATGGAGGCGAATCTTACCCTGGCTCCAGATTGATCACTAAGCAAGGGATGGAAGATCACGAGGGAGCTGTTAGTGTTCGCCATCCGGACGGAAGCATAATATGGGCCCGCACCAACCAAGCTCGTCTGGTTGACTCCGAGGATCGGCCTCAGCTTGCTTGGATCCGGTAGGTATACGCCGGGCATGGAGCCAACCGCCTGCGTGTAGTTGTAGTCCGCAACATAGAAGTCCCGAATTATGGACCCGTCGGAAACTCCTCCGGGATAGTACTTCTCAGCCCAGACACCTCTGACGTAGGTGGTTCTCGTCATGCCAGTAAACATTTGATTGACTGAGTTGAATGTGAGCCTGCGAACAAATGGACCTGATTCATCTCCTAGCGTGAGGTAGGACCCGTCACCCCAGGAGTCCTCAACAGGCCCTGCGATGTCAAACTTGGAGTAGTAAACGTTGGTCCGTCCATCATTCATCGAAAGGGTCAATGGGACCGACTCGTCCACGCCATCGAACTCCCATGAAACAAGATATCTGAGGTCGGCAGTCGTCTCAAAGAAGAAGCCCCGAGAGACATTGTCGGCCGCCTCGTACCAATGCTTAGAGTTCGCGCTCATGAAGTCCCACATAGCTGATGAATAGCCGAACCCTCCGATCGATATTCCTACATCTGCGGTCGTGTCGGAGACGTAGACATTCCTCAATTTGGGCATTGTTGGGAGGTCACTGCCGACCTTCGTGAAATCGACCGCAGTGACCTCGAACGATATGTTGAACGATCCGGAGTATCGACCGTAGAGCACGAAGTCCCTCACATAGATAGGCAAGCCCTCGTCAGTCGTGAGGTCTATCGTCAAGCGCCTGGCTTCTGACATCTTGAGATAGACTTCTTTCGTCTCGAAACGGTTCACGACCACCTCGCCAGAGAGAATGTAGGGATCAGAGTAGGAGTAGAATATCTGACGGCCAAGAGCATGGACAGAGTATGTCCCGGACTTAACCATGAAGCTCGCCGGAGGTGTCGGCTCCGATAGCCAAGCAGCGCCCATCCTGATTTCCGCGTCAGGAAGACTGTATGCCCAGACTCCACCTCTATGGTCAAAAACCTCGGTACCGTCAAGAGCCGACACGTGGACTCTGAGTTTGGAGAGAGCTGCAAACCCAAAGGGTATCCGCAAGCCAGCGTCTGAGCCGTCGAGCGAGATTGCGCCATCATAGAACCCTTCTGGTAGGTTCGGATTGCTTACTGTGACTGTCAGGTTGAAGTACGAGTATTTCTGGCCATCAATCGTCAGAGACGAAGGTGACACGCTCGATACGTTGGACCAGTATCGCCCTACAGTCGTACCGTTGTACGCAAGCGAATTCCAGTCTGTAGTCGATGTCTGGAGACCAAGCGTAGCCCCACTGCCGATGAGGGAGACTGAGTGGAGGCCCGAATTGGCCATTCCATAGGAGACGAGCGGCTCCGAAACGAACATGGTTGTGCTGGCTGCGGAGGGCACCCAAAGTTGGCCTGCACCAGCAAGCCAGATTGATTCCGTCATTCGACTGCTTCCCGTCACGAGTGCGGATTTGATCTTCTGTGGAGACCAATCGGGATGCAACTGAAGGAGCAGAGCTGCAGCACCGCTCACATGCGGAGTGGCCATAGACGTTCCACTCAGCGAAGTGTATCCCGTTGGTGAGCTGCGGGTTGCGCCGGAAAATGGGACGGTTGAGACAATGTCGACTCCGGGAGCGGATATCTCGGGCTTGAGCTCTAGCTCCGGGATCAACCCTCGTGAGCTGAAGTAGGCCAATGAGCCCGTGCTGTCGGTCGCACCGACAGTTATCGCATCTGGAGAAAGGCCAGGTGAGGCGACTGAGCCGAAAGTTGGTCCATCATTCCCGGCTGCCACGACGACAATTACGCCAGCGCCAACTGCCGCTTCGACTGCAAGACAGACTGGGTCGCCAAGCTCGCCGGGGCCTCCGAGGCTCATGCTGATGATGTCTGCGTGATCGCTCTTGTCGCCATTTCCGTCGGGGTCCATCGCGGCCTCGATGGCGGAAATAACATCACTTATCATTCCAGACCCATCTCTTCCGAGGACCTTGTAAGCGAGAATGCTGGCAGAAGGAGCGACTCCACTTATGCCGCCATTCGCTGCCACGATGCCTGCGACATGTGTCCCATGACCATTATCGTCTAATGGATCTGGATCATTGTTGTAGAAATCGTAGCCGCCGAGGACCTTGTACCCCGGACCGAAGCCGCTGCCGAGGTCGGGATGTGTGTAGTCGACTCCGGTATCGATTATCGCCACGACGATGCCGGATCCTGTCACAGGGTTGCCATTCGAGTCGCGATAGGTCCAAACCTGGTCAGCACCGACCTGCACGATGTTCGCACGGGCAGTTGCCTTCACCTCAAAATCAGGATAAGCCTCGACAAGCGGGTTCGATGCAAGTATTTCTTCGAGTTCACTGACTGTGAGATGAGCCGATACCCCTTTCATACCGAGTGAATACTGATGCTTGATGGCTTTGCCAATCTCCTTCTCTATGTCAGTCTTGGACCCTACCTGCCTGTTTGCCTTTAGCAGGCTGACAATTGAGGCAGAGGCATCTTCTGAATCGACGCCATCAGAAACTGAAATTATGACATCCACATAGCCCTGCGAATCAGAGTAGGTCGACCATTCAATGTCCCTGCTGTGCCAGTTGGGGATTGCATGCGAAATTGAAGACTTGTACTCATTCTTGGCGGATTCGGCAGCTCCTTCGCCTTGCGGCCGTGAGGACATGCCATCCATGGAGCTGACGGACAGAGAAACGAGGAGCAGCACGCAAGCTATGAGCATGACGAGAATAGTCCTTGCGCCGGAAGACTGATAGATCCTCATAGCCGGTACGACCCGTTGGATGCGACGTTTCCTCATGGGTAGAGTCCAATCGGAGCGCAGCATCCCATGAATGAATCTGGGTGGGCGCTATTTATACGGTATTGCCTCGTTATCAAACAAGATACAACATCTGGCTAGCCTAATCTGCATCCCAACCCGATTATCAGAAGTGAGAACATACGATATAGCTCTTTTCGTCCCGAAACTTGACCGGTCTGTGAGCCGACTCCCAACCATGGTCAGTGCTAGAGCTGCATCGCCTCAGAGAAAGGAGAAAGTAGTCGCGATACTTCGGGTTAGTATCTCGTTGCAGGCGCGCGTTTCCAGACGCGCATCGCAACTACTGCAACGACACCTAGAATACCTGCGCTGATCAGGAAGCCCGCGAAACCTCCCAATTGCGGGATTGCGGTCCCGAAATGCACGTCCACGTCGGGCGTCTGGAACAGCTCGCCCGTGTCAGCCACGCTTGTGCTAACCGGAGATTGGCCAACACCTGACTTGGTGGCGAAGACCTCAATCGTGTCACCATCTTGCCAATCCGGGCCAGTCAGTCCGCCAAAAGTCGCGAGGTAGTACCCGCCAGTAGCCGACGAGACAGTAGCTGTGGAGCGGGTGTGCCATTCCCCGCTTTGATAGTACTTCATACTAACGGTCACGTCGACACCCACCAATGGGCTCCCATCAGTGTCGTAGACATGTCCCCTGACATAGGTCAAAGAAGCCGCCTGGGCGGAAGATGTCACGAAGAGAAGGCTGAGTACGACGAACGCCCCTGCGATAAACATCCTCCTTGACAACTTCCCGAGGCCGAAGCCCGAAATACTGAGAGGCACAATTGACACCACCATTTCACTCGCTATCAACGGTACTGCGTAGACGATTCTAGCGCAGAGATTGGTCATTCATTCGGTCGCATATATTCTTTTCCCTTGATTCCTGACCAAACGACAATGAAAGAGTCGTTCGTATTGCCAGGTCACCAGGGATTGAATCCCTTCTTTCGACCCAGTCTCGAGATCGCGAGGATCGAGGCACACACCGCGACAACGATCCCCGTCAAGCCGCCGAATTCCGGGATTGCTTCTAAGAACGAGACATCTATCGTCTGAAAGGGCGCGGGGCTATCTACTGTGCCCATTTCGGTACGCTGGAGCGATTCGTAACTCGCTGTGACATTGATCGTATCACCTATCGCGACATTGTCCTCGACGGGAAACGTGACGGTGTAGTAACCACTCGAACCCGTGATGTTCCAATGGGTTCCCCTTGTTCCGCTAGCGTAGGTAATAGTCACAGTAACGTTGGCGCCAACTACTGGCTGGCCGAGCGAATCATAGACTTGACCTTGGATGATCTTCATCATGCCCGCGGCAGCAGACTCACTGACGCCACCTGAATCGTAATGCCCGAGCAGTGTTGCGAGAAGAATGGCGAAGAGCAGCACCGGGACTACATGTCGAAGAAACCGGATTTTCAGTGCCTTCTTCGGTCTGACGTACATGAAGGAATCCATCAGTCCCTGCCTCATGATGTCGTCGACCAAGTGGCGTCTCAACTCCGTGTGTAAATCAAATAGTAAGAGGTTTCAGAGGGCAGCCAAAAATCCGCTGCCCATTCATAGGTTTTCTCCCGTCACGCACAGGATAGCTGCCCTGCACCGTCGACCCATATGTAGTAGCCCATGCCAGGCGTTACCTCGAAGTCGAAGTCTGCAGGAGCGCCGAGCACATACGAGAAGTACTCTCCCGTCAACGGATTAAGGCCAGTTATGGCATATGCCACACATCCAGCGGTGTTCGCCAGAAGCTCGCTCGCCATAATGCCACGCATCTGCGAGAAGCCTACGAGGTTCCATCCGGACACTAGTTCCACCGTGTCGCTTGCTGGAACGAGCGTACCCTTCAGAGTGAAGTACACGCTTGTCGAGCTCCAGATGTAGTAGCCTTCGCCCGGTTCAATGGCGAAGTCGAAGTCGGCCGGAGCGCTGTACACATACGATGCATAGTCGCCGGTCAGCTTGTCCATCTTCGTCACCGCCAGCGCGGCCCCTTCCGTAATTGAGAGCAGCTTCATCGCTGTCAGCCCAGGCACGACCATCGGCACAGACCAGAGGTTCCAGCCAGCCTGCAATGTGAAGGACATCTGCGGATCGATATCTGGCACGATATTGCCGAACTCGATCTCCTTCACAATCACACAGCCCCATGGATGCGGAGGCACGTATATCAGCACCTTCGCCGGAGTTGTGGGCACCCAATCCTGCATTGGTTCCTCCCAGACGTTGTAGTAGCCCCACTCGACATGGGTGAACGTATACCTACCGTGCTCATTTGTGACATGGGACACGATTGGTCCAGTTGGGATACCGAGGGCGTCACATGGCTGCAAGTACATCATCCAGCCGGTGTAGTATGGATGGTCACCATCAGCAACAGGCTGATAGACGCCATCCGGCCACTCCTGAATGGGTGGTGTCTGCTGGTTGCTGTCATGGTCGACATACTCGTAGTTGTCCACGAACTTGAAGACCTTGATCTTGGCCCACCTCAGGTCGCCGACGTTGATGGTCTTGTCTGCCCCTTCGTCAATGTCCAGGAGATCGACATCCATGTCGTCCAGGTTGGTTATGTACCAGTCCGCCGCTTGTCCTGGCCAGCCAGGCGCTGGATTCTCGATTATGGTGTAGAATCCAGGCAACACGTTGGTCAGCTCGAAGTACCCATCCTTGTCATCATCGTCATTGAACGCGGTGACAACTGAGTACTGGACCTTCGCAACAGGCCTCGGGTTGGTGTTCCACTCCTCCGCCGTCCAACCGAACAGCTTTATGGTGAACCCATTCAGACCAGGTTCGTTAACCAAGTCGCCTTGGACACCATCACCGTTCTTGTCGTAGAACTTGTAGCCCTTGACGGTCGAGAACGGAACATTGCCGAAGTTCTTGCCACCACCGTTCGGAGGTATCTTTGCGCCCGAGCTTACTTCGATATTCGCGTGGCGCGGAGCATTGGCTGGGTTGTCGCCCGGATATCCAGGTTCTGTGTTCCACCAGGCCGGGTCGTTGTACTCAGTCACCGTGTATACTCCGGGTTTCACCGTGAACTCGTAGTACCCGTCCTCGTCGGTCAACTCATCATCAGCAACTATCGGCACATGGATCAAGGTGCTGGTAGCAGAGTCCCATTCGACATAGTACCCGGTCAGCGTGACCTTCCAATTCTCGATGCCTGGCTCATAGCCTGGCTTGGCTGGGTCGACGCAGTCCCGCTCGCCGTTCATGTTGTAGTCGTTGTACTTCCAACCGACGATGGACCCGTATTGGGCGTTGCCGATGTCTTGCACAACTGGCGGACCCCCGCCCGTGCCCGTCAGGTCGCCTGACGTGACAGCGTACGGCGGGGTGCAGAACCATTTTGCCGGGTCTATGATAGTCTCCCTAACTCTGTAGGTCATGTCCGGCATGAGCATGTCGAACGAATAGAACCCGTTGTATCCGAGGTGCGTGTATGTCTCGACCGTCCTAGCCGGCGAGAAGGAGTGCTCTCCAAACTCATCGACATAGAGAAGCTCGACAATCCAGGAGTTCAGGCCTTCCTCTGTGGCAGTCTCCCACATATTGTTAAGGTTCCTGTTGTGGAAAACGTTGCCCTGGAGGGACCAAGCGACTGTGACAGTCTCGTCGTCTTTGTCATCCACCCAGTTGTTCTCCGGGAAGCCCGGGTTGTGCCAGCCTAGCACATAGACATTGTCGGTCACCTCGCCAGTAATTGGATCAATATCTCCAGGCTGGACCGTGTAGTCATAGTACTGTATGTCCTTGGCTTGGGAAGCAAGTATGCCCCACCAGTCGACGCCGCCGGCCTGTGGCCTCTCGGCATTGAATTCGCCGAACAAGGCTAGCCACGGAGAAATGGTTCCGTCTGGCGCCGGAGCCGGGTCCGACGGGTCAACCGGGTATACATCACCGTCGTCATCCCAGTCCGTGTCGCGGTCACTCGGTGAAAGCATATCGTCGCCGTAGACGAACCAGAGTTGCGTGTCTCCGGTGTTCTCAACGGTGATCTTGTACCTGACCTTCATGTTTGCTCCGACTAAGGTGTTCACCGCGGTCTTGGTTATCTCTATGTCTGGGGTGACGAGCTTGACCTGCTCTGTAGCGGACCTCTCAATCGAATGCCCCTGATAGTCTTCACCAGTGAACGTTGCCGTGTTGACGACATACACACCACGGTCTATGATCTCAAGGAGCGTGTCAATCGTTACTGTGTAGTCCACCTCGATTGACACACTTGCACCTGCCGCGAGGATGCCTTCCCAAATCGGGTCGGTGTCATCCAACATCGGGTCATTGACCTCAGCGGGAACCAAAAGAGTTCCGAGTGCGACATCTCCGAGGTTGTGGATCGTGACAGTGTACGTGATAGTCTCGCCAAGCTTGACTATCTCCCTGTCAGCGACCTTTGTTATCTCGAGATTCGGATGGTATATCCGGACATCCCAGTTGGCAGTATCGGAGATCTTGTGGTTGAGCTGGTCGTGAGCATACACAGTGGCGGAGTTTCTGAACTTTCCGTCGGGGCCGTTAGCGGGCTCGTTCCCCTTGACAGTGTACATCCCCGTCCACCACGCGCTCTCGCCAGGTCCGATGTTCGTCGGGTGCATCGGGAGAGTTCCGGACAACGAATCGACGACATAGAAGTCCATGTCAACGGCTGATACATCTGGCAAACTCGGATTGCGAACGTATACAACGTACCAGTAGCTGTCACCAACTTCGCTAGCTTCGACCACGCCATCCCCATCACGGTCGTAGGCGCCAGCAGCACAGTTGACGCGGTTGTCCGGGTCAAATCGGTCGTCCTCGATGGTGTTCTGAGTTGGTTCATCCCACTGGGCCCACTTCTCTATCGAGATACCAGGAGTCACAATCGTGAACTCACAGGAGGCAGATTCCTGCTTCGGGTCCAAGCATGGCTCACCAGGCACATAGTCCTGAAAGTCAACATAGAAGACCGTCGCCATGTTCTCGTAGAAACCAGGCTCTGCGTCGAAAGGTATCTCCACTGTGAATCTAAAGTGGACAATCAGTGGCTCGTATTGCGTCCCGTACAAGCCTGTCCCGTGAAGCAGAGCGTAATCCTCCAACTCCGCATCCGTGAAGTCCCAGGTCATGATGCTCATGTCAGGAATCGATGTGGTATCTATGTCTGGATCCGGCAGATGGACAATAGTTGAATCCTCTGAGGTCCAGAGGATCATCGATCCGGAGACGAAGCCTACCTGATCGGTCACTACATCGACCAGCGAAAGCATGCGGGCGTCGCCTTGGCCCGTGTTCTCGACATCCACATAGAAGTCAATCCGCTCAAGCGGGTAGACACCGCTTGCGCCAATGGATGGCCGGCAGGATTTCTCGACTACAAGTCCCGGTGGTCCAAGGGTCTCAAGGACCTTGATTGGCAAAGACCGCGTTCCAAAGCCGGGTATCGGGTTGTCGTCAAGGTCTGTGCCGCCAAGTATCCCGACATGCAAGGATGATCCGGGGAAGTACGATGCACCCTTCAGCCAAACAGCCTCGTGACCCGTCAAGTAGAGCAATCCGCCCGCCCTGAGGACCACGTCGTTCTGATTGAAAGTCAGAGTGATAGTCCACGAATCCCATATTCCTCCGGGCAACGACACGACGCCATCGTGAGTCTGAGCTGTTATGGTCGCGCCATTTGCGACCCATGGAGCCGGATCTGGATCCAGCAGTGCGCTGTACGGTGGTACGGGTGGTTCCAGGCTGTATTTCACAATATTGTCGAATCCTCTCATAGTCGGATTGGCAAACGTCCCCAAACCCCACTCATACCCTACGGTGATCTTCATAGCGGTGAGGGTTGTATCTTGACGCGAAAGCAAGAGCTTCGTGGGCACGACATCGCCCTCATAGTACCCTTTCACGTCCCCTTCCGTCCACCTGGGACTCCCAGGTGGGTTCGGAAGAAGCGTCCATCCCTCAAGTTTGACATTCACCTTGTCGGAAGTGGTCGGACCAGCGAATGTCGACACGCTCACAACAAAAGCGCTTCCGACCATTATGGTCGCAAGCATCACAGCCATGACGATCTTTTTCGAATATAGTGTCCTGCTCACAACGCGATTGAAAACCGCGCTTTCGTTAGCTTTCACTCTCTTTACCCCCCTCATTATGCAACTGCTGCTCATTTCCTCCGACCCTCATTTCAAACGCACGTTTGTATCGGGTCAGTAAGACGAATTGCCCGCCTCAATCACGCGCCGTGGTAATAAAACCTTGCCTCAGCGCGGTCTACGCCAGTTGGTCGCTCTATCAGTCTCAAGAATCGCGCAGCAAGACGAACAGAGAAAAACTTTCGAAGGGAGTACAATCGACAATTGTGTCCGTATCTTGCTGAGTATTCCAGAATGAATTGTCGATACCTCAGGGTATACCATCACGCATACAAAGATGTATAAGTATACGTTGTGTTTCTCCCAATCCGCAAAGAGCATTACTGTTTGCATTGCGGAGAAACTAGTGGTGTTTGGCACGAGGAACCCCTTCACATATGGCACAATTGCAGTTGGCGACAACTTCATCGACCGTGACGAGGAAATCACCAAACTGTTGAACTTGATCAGGCTAGGCGGAAGCTGCGTCATACAGGCGCCAAATGGAATGGGCAAATCCTCGCTACTAGCAGAACTCGCGAATAGATACTCGAAGGAGTTTGTTTTCGTGCCCATCAATCTCACTGGAATCACGGATGAAGAAGTCCTACTGGAGTTGGTTGTCAAAGAAACGATGAGGGCCGGATACGGCAGATTGCAGAACTATCCGCCAGCTGCATGGGGACTGCTGAAGAATCCGAAACTGCGGAGAGCGGTTGTCAGCGACATCAAGTCCAGTTCTTCAGAGGATTCCGGACCTGATCTCGTCACATCCTCAACGCAGGAAACGATGAATCTTGGCGATCAATCGAGAATGACCGACATAAAAGCCAAAATCAGAATGTGCCCGCGATGTGGTTTCGCACTCAAATGGCTCGAGAAACACTCGCGATACTACTGCTACAACTGCAAGAAATATGCACCCATACACAGAACAGTCAAATCGCGCATCAACAAGTCAAGAATATCGCCCATGGACGAGATGAGATGCCCGAAGTGCCGGAACAGTCTGAGGTTTGTACACAGATACTCAGCGTACTACTGCGAGAAATGCAGAAGATATCCAATGATAGATGCTAGGAGAAGAAAATCGGAGAGACCAACCAGTGCGGATGTAACCGAGGCACTCGATCTTCCTGAGAGCATCGCAAACGAGAGGGCGATGAGAGTCGTAGTCATGTTCGATGAATTCCATGAGATATCCACGATCGAGAATCCGACAATTTTGCAGACGATGAGGCAGAGATTCGACATGCACTGGAATGTAAGCTACTTGTTTGCCGGAAGTAGCAGGCAAATCCTTTCTCAGGTATTCCAGGAGAAGTCAGCACCATTCTCCGATTTCGCACACTGGATTGAACTAGGTCCGATCCAACAGAGCCAGCTAGAGAAACACCTGATGATGAAGTTCACAGATGCAAAAGGTAGGCTCACGAAGGAAGAAGCAGAATTCATAGTTGGGATAAGCGGGGGATATCCCCATTACGTTCAGAAGATTGCCCACGAGCTCTTCCACATTTCATCAGCGCCAACATTTACACAAGCTGAGGAGGCGGTAGTCTCCGTGCTGAGACATCGATCACCCATGTACTCAGTTCTCTGGGAATCAATCAAGAGTCCCTTGCACAGGAAGTATCTATTGGCAGCTGCGAATGAGCCAAGGGTCACTCACGGAC
>Ga0315286_10004616_pt1 | contig 13220 bp, 18 predicted proteins | sample YL17G10_0_MG_FD_205038 | JGI IMG/M metagenome (GOLD analysis project Ga0315286, IMG submission 205038) | Sediment microbial communities from Yellowstone Lake, YNP, Wyoming, USA - YL17G10_0 | ecosystem: Environmental > Aquatic > Freshwater > Lake > Sediment | place: USA: Wyoming | collected... | reverse complement strand
GGCTCGACTCAGGACGGTTCAAGCAAAAAATCCTCGACTGAAGAAGCCATAGGCAGCATCCTCGGCACGATCTTTAAATAATTCAAACCCGGAAACCGTTTTACCGTCCCGAACGGTAAATAGCCCGATAATTTACATTACAATCCCGGAATGTACAAGCGTGACAATCCCGGAATGTAACCGGTTAGGGAACTTTTTTACATTGTTTGTTGTCTAAGATATTAGAAGAGATGGAAGACATCCAGCGGGAAACAATAGAACAGGCTCAAGCAGGCGATATTGCCGCTTTTGAGAGAATATACAGGGCTGCATCGGGCTTTGTGTACAGTGTCGCATTGAGGATAACCAATAACAGGCAGGAGGCGCAGGAAGTGGCTCAGGACGTTTTCTTGAAAATATATCATAATTTAAAAGGTTTCCAGTTCCGTTCTTCTTTCAAGACCTGGGTCTACAGGGTCACGGCAAATACAGCTCTGAATGCCTATAAAAAAATGTCGAGAGATTTAAACCGCAGGCAGGATTTCGACAGCATCATAGATACGCAGGCTGTTTCAGTCGACACTAAAAAAGAACTGGCAGACCGTCAGGAGCGCGATGAACAGAAGTCCAGGTTGGAGTCTTTATTAAATAAACTTAATCCTGACCAGCGTGCTGCTATAGTCCTCAGAGAGATCCAGGGCTTAAGCTATGAAGAGATATCTCAGGCCTTAAGCATAAATATCAACACTGTTCGCTCAAGATTAAAGCGGGCAAGGCAGGCGCTTTTAGCTGCCTCAGGCGGAGGCTAATAAAATGGACTGCAAAAAAATACAGGAAATCATAATGACGGATTATATCGACGGAGAAGCTTCTAAAACCCTGCGTGAAGAAATCGAAGCTCACTTAAAGATCTGCGAAGGCTGCAGGAAGTTTGAGCAGGCTTTAAGGGAAAGAGTCTCAGAGCCTCTCAGGAAATTAGAGCAAGTCAAGCCTCCGGAAGGAGTCTGGCAAAAGATCAAGGGATCTATAGAAGAGGAGCAGGCAGAACAGTACGCGCCTTCGTTCTTAGAGCGTTTGCTGGATTTCCTGCGAAACAGTTTTCCTGTCAGAAAGCCTGTATTTGCTTTTTCAACTGCAATTTCCGTAATACTGATCGCATTATTTTTCTCGGTCGGGCCGTTTCATAAGCAGCAGCTCGTAAAAGATTATATAGAGGAAAAGGCTGAATTCATGGTTTCATTGAACAGGTCTGTAAACGGAGACCTTGAGCGGGATCTCAGTTTCAACACTGCCATAGAGCGATATCTTTTTTAGGGAACTTTTTCGGGACTTGAGTTGTCTAAGTTAATAGAAGGAGGCAGAGGGATGAACACAAAATCAAAGATCTTAAGTTACGCAGCAGCAGCGATCCTGGTTTTATCTTTTGCTTCAACAGCTTCTGCTCAGTGGTTTGGCAGGGATGGCAAGAAAGGCCAAAAATCAAATGAAGGCGGGTTTGATAACATTGCCAAAGAATTAAATCTGACTGAAAGCCAAAAGCAGCAGATGGCACAGCAGAGGAGTAAGGAAAAAGAACAGGGCCAGGTTTTGAGGGAAAAGATGAAGGCTGCACGGGATGAGCTGACCAAAGAGTTGGATAAGGAAAAGCCTGACATGGCTAAGATCCGCTCTCTTATTTCCGAAATGAAAGAACTTATTGGCAGCCGCATCGAGCAGAGGGTCGACGGTATCATTTCTATGAAGCAGGTTTTAACGCCTGAACAGTTCAAGAAACTCAACGAAAAGACAAAAAGATTTGAAAGGCCTACAAGAGGAGGAGAACATGAAAAAAATAGTCGTAATGGCTTTGGTAATCACAGGTTTGGTCGCGGGTGCGAGCGCCCGAAGTTTTGCGAGCGACTGGGATAAGGCAGGAAAAGCCCTGGCTGTTATCGAAGGTTTAAGGATCATAACTGGCGGAAAGGCTGATGTCATCGGGACAATAACAGGGATCAACAGGCCTCGCGAACAGGCAGGAGACCGTGACAATGGCAGAGGAAATGCGTACGGCAGAAGAGACAGGGATGATCGTCCTGGATATTATACGCACGATAACCGCCGCAGTATGAGGGAATGCGAACGCGTATGGGTGCCGCATTATGTATGGAGAGAAAAATTCGTTCCGGAACATACTGAACACAGGCCTGGATACGGAAATGTAATAGTCGAGGCGCATTATGAAAGATACCAGGTGGAAAACAGCGGACACTGGGAATGGATAAACAAGAATCAATATTCCCGTAGGTAACCTCTTCCAACCTCTTCCAATCCCGGAATGGTCAAGCTTGCCAATCCCGGAATGTAAACTAAAAAACCTTCCTTGGGCCGGACTTCAAGTCCGGCCTTTTTCTTTTTACCGGCCTTAAACCAAACCAGACTCGATCCTGCCAAAATCTGTTACAATTCTAACATTGGAGTGGTATAATTAATTCAAAGGAGCAAGTTCGATCGATGCCGAGAGAAAGGGTCACAAGAAGGCAGAAAGATGTATCCAGGCTGCTACGGGAGAAAAGGCAGCTATATAAGGATAAATTAAAGACATTTAAGAGTCCCACAAATATACGAATTGCTGTAATACTTCTTTTTCTGCCGCTTTTGATCGCTGCTGCATCTCTGCCGCCCGAAAAAACTCAGTCCGCAAAAGTATTGCAGTTTAATGATTCAAACTGGGTCTTGTATCAGAACGGGCAGCAAGGATATAGTTTGCAGGTGCCGCCGCAGCTTAAAGTCAGTTTAACAAAACAAAACGACCTTCAATGGTCAGCGGAAAACAGGATGCCGTTTGATTACGTAAATTTCAGGCCGAAAGAAGAAGGTGATGACTTTGAGCCGTTTGAGCTGGGAGTAGGCGTGCACTGGAACAGGGATGGATTTGGCACCAGGGAATTCGCCGACAAAAAGGATGACGGCCTTAAAATGAGCGGAGCACAGATTGAGACTATACGCCAGACAGAAACCGCTGTGGCAGGTATCAAAGGTGTGCGCGACGACTTTCGCCTGCGCCAACCATTCGGCTGGAGGAGTTATTCAAGGATAATAATCCCTTTTGAGGATAAATTTTTCGTGTTTCTCGGAACGCTGGGCAGGGATAAACCGATTTCCGGATACGAACGCGTTTATAAAAAAATAGTGGACAGCTTTGCCTGCAATCCCGGAATGTCCAAGCGTGACAATCCCGGAATGTAATTCAATCCCGGAATGTAAAAAAAATGGCTAAGAAAATACTGATACTTTCTGCAAGCCCTAAGAGGGACGGCAACACCGCAGCGCTGGTTGACTGGTTTTGCGAGGGGCTGCGCTCAAAGGGCGCTGAGATCGAGATAGTCCGAACTGCTTTCCTTAAGTATAAGACAAACGGCTGCAGGTCCTGTAGGGCATGCCAGAAGCTCAAAGACTACGAGTGCGTCGTGGATGACGATGCAAAGCCTGTGCTTTTGAAAATGGCAAAGGCTGATGTGATAGTTATGGCAACCCCGCTTTATTTTTTCTCTGCAAGCGCACAGCTAAAACTGATCTTCGACAGGATGTTTTCGCTCTACAAATGGGATAATGACGCCGGGACTACGCAGACTCCTTTAAAGGGAAAGACACTTGTCCTTTTAGCAAGCGCCTTTGAGGATGTCGGGCTTGACGCGCTGGAGAAACCTTTTGCATTGACTGCCAAATATACCGGGATGAGATTTGAATCGCTGCTTGTTCCAAATGCAGGCGTGTCAGGACAGATAAAGAAAAAAGCCGGAGTCCGCGATAAGGCAATCAGATTAGGCAGGAAAGCAGGTTAGATCTTTTTTGGGGGAGAAATGGCTAAGCAAAAGATTTTAGTCGTGGATGACAATAGTTTTATGCGCAAATTACTGGAGACAAGGTTAAAGGCAAACAATTACCAGCCTATACTTGCAGATGGAGCAGAAGAGGCGCTCGAGAAGATCCAGCACGAGAAGCCGGATCTTATACTTCTGGATGTAAGTATGCCGGGCATGAACGGTTTCCAGTTCGCAAAAAAGATCAGAGACGATGTTTCGACAAAATCAATACCAATAATATTTGTGACTGCGCGCGGCCAGGTAGAAGAGATAGTAGAGGCGATAAGAGACCTGGGTGCTGCAGCCTATATTATTAAACCTTTTACCCCGGAAGCCCTGCTTGACGGGATAAAAAAAGCTCTGGATAGCTAGAAACTGTTTCCGAATCAATCGGGAAACTGTTTCCGCTTTAAGTCGGAAACTGTTTCTAGCTCAATCGGGAAAGTGGGTAGGTTTTCAACGCGCATTTACGTTCCGGGTTTGTTTACTCAACAATGTTGTACAGGCGACTTGAAAGTGGTATAATTGGACAAAATAAAGGAAAGGGGGCAGTATGGAGACTAAAGATCTGGGCAAGAGCTCTACAGGTATACAGCCGAATGTGGCTGCGCTTTTAAGCTATCTGGCGGGTTTTATCACGGGGATCATTTTCTTTGTCATCGAAAAGGAAAACAAGTTTGTCCGCTTCCATGCGATGCAATCGATCGTAACATTCGGGGTTTTATTTGTCGCGGGTATCTTTATGGCGTTCATACCGGTCATCGGCCCTATAGTCGGAATGCTGATCTGGATTCTGGAGCTCGTGCTCTGGGTCATTTTAATGGTAAAAGCCTATAACGGAGAAAAATTCAAGCTTCCCATTGCAGGAGATTTTGCCGAAAAGAACAGCTAGGCAAATCAGTATTTGACCTTGTTCCCAAAATCAGCCCCTCGGTTTACTTGATAAAGCCGGTTAGAAACTGTTTCCGAACCAATCGGGAAACTGTTTCCGCTTCAAGTCGGAAACTGTTTCTGATTCAATCGGGAAAGTGGGGCACAATCCCGGAATGTAAAAAGCCTTCCTTAAAAACCTGTTGTTTTATATATCCCAAAGTGCTATAATCTAAAAATACAATGGAGAGTAAGAAGATGGGGTTTTGTCTTTCTTATAAGCGGAATTATAACAAATTAACCCGGGGGGAGAGTGTTAACCCGGGTTTTAATTTTATATAAAGAAAGGTGATGGCTTTGGAAAGAAGAATATTGATCGTGGATGATTCTGAATTCGCAAGAAATTCTTTGAGCGAAGCGCTTAAGAAAAATGAATATCAGGTCGATACAGTATCAGACGGACGGCAGTGCCTGGAAAAGATCGGTCAGGAAAAGTACGACCTGGCGATAGTCGATTATATTATGCCGGGAATGAACGGCATAGAGGTCCTTCAGGAAATAGCCGATAAAAATTTAAAAGTGCCCGTCATCATACTTACGGGAAAAGGCTCGGAGGAAATAGCGGTCCAGGCAATGAAGCTGGGCGCGCTGAATTATGTGGTCAAGGCCGAGAATTACATCGAGATCATACTTAATGTTGTTAAGGAGGATTTGGATTTATACAGAATCATAGAAACTAAACAAAGATTGGATATGAGAAGGAAACCTGATTCTGGGCAGGATATGCTGGAGGTAAAGGCCAGGAACAAAGACAAGATACTTGTGGTCGATGACAGCCAGTTCGTGCGTGAGGTCTTAAGCGATGCACTCCAGTTTAATAACTACGAGGTAGATACAGCGGCTAACGGGATTGAATGCCTTGAAAAGTTAGCCAAAGAAGATTTTGACCTTGCTATTATAGATTATATTATGCCCGGGAAGGACGGACTTGAAGTCCTAAAAGAAATCGTGGATAAAAAATACCCTGTTCCGGTCATAATCCTTACTGGTAAGGGCTCTGAAGAGACGGCTGCAAAGGCTATGAAGCTTGGTGCCATAGATTATGTCATCAAGGCGATCGGGCACATGCAGGCTTTGCCGGAGATTATCCGCGACAGTCTGTATATGTACCGCTCAGCACTGACCGTAGAGATAGAAAAAGAGATAGTCAGCGTAAAAGAAAAAATTTTAATAGTGGATGATTCATGTACTGTCCGGGAAAAAATGTGCGAGGTCTTACGTTCCAAAAACTATGATGTCGATATCGCCTGTTCAGGCACGGAGGGTCTTACAAGGCTCGCCGAAAAGAAATATGATCTGTTGCTGATCGATTACATGATGCCTGATATGAACGGGCTGGAAGTCCTGCAGGAGATAGCCAGAAGAAAATACGATGTGCCTCCTATTATTATCTCCGGCAAAGGTACCGAGGAAGTCGCGGTCCGCGCGTTAAAACTGGGGGCATTGGATTATATCGTCAAAACCATAGGGTACCTTGAAATTCTTCCCGACGTGATCCAGCGGAATCTGCGCATGTATCGCATAAACAGGGAAAAGGAACTGCTTGAAAAAAAATTGGTCGAAAAAAACAGGGCTTTAGAATCCCGCATCAATGAGCTCCGCGCGCTTAACGAAATAAGCAAAAATATGGGGGAAAGCCTGGACATCGACAAGACATTGACGATCATTGTCTCGCAGATAGCTGCGTTGATCAGTTGTTCGCGTATTACAATAATGCTGTTGAATCCCGAACGGGATTATTTGACCATAAGAGCGGCAAAAGGATTTCCCGAAGAAGAAGCTGCTAAGGTCAAAGTCCCGATCGGAGAAGGTATCTCAGGCTACGTGGCTGCGCAGGGGGAGCCGATATTTATCTCCAACATCGAAGAGGATCCGCGTTTTAAAAAAAGGAATTCCGAGCAATATTTCGCCAAGTCGCTTATCAGCGTCCCGTTAAAGATCAGAGAAGAGGTCATCGGCGTCATCAACGTCAACAATAAAGTTGATAACGAACTTTTTACAGTAGATGACTGCGACATATTGATGACCATTTCGTATAATGCTGCAATTGCGATCGAGAATTCCAGAAGATATGAAGAGGCTAAATCCTCGGCTATGAAAGACACGCTGACAGGGCTTTTTAATCAAGCGCATTTTTGGAGGACGCTCGATGTGGAGATAGACCGTTCAAAACGCTATAAGAACCCATTGTCCTTTGTGCTTGTCGATGTAGATGATTTCAAGAATATCAACGATACCTACGGCCACCAAAAGGGCGATATTGTTTTATACGGGATCGCTCAGAGCCTTTTGAAGAATATCCGAAAAGCCGACATCCTGTTCAGGTATGGAGGAGAGGAATTTGCCATCATCCTGACCCATACAGATATGGAAGGGGCGAAATTGATAGCTGAACGACTCAGGGCCGCCATACAGGGGCTTGTGTTTACATCCGAGCAGCTGAAGAGTTTGAAGGTCACAATAAGCTTAGGGATAAGTCAGTTTAGAAAAGATCTATCACAGGAAGAGCTTCTTGAAAAAGCAGATAAGGCATTATATGCTGCAAAGAACCAGGGGAAAAACCGCTGTTGTTTTTCAGAATGACCTGTCTTTTTGAGGTTATATGGCAGCAAAAATATTGATCATTGACGACGAAAAAAGGATCATAAAGGTGGTGACATCCAGATTAGAGGCAAACGGCTATGAGGTCATCTCCGCCACCGACGGGATCGAAGGGATAGAAAAGGCTAAATCAGAAAAACCCGACCTTGTCCTTTTGGACATAATGATGCCCGGTATGACCGGCTATGATATTATTGACAGATTAAAAGAAGAAGATGTCACGAGGTTCATACCCGTGATAATGGTCACAGGACAGGAAAAGATAGAGCATGTTTCAAAGAGCATGTCCGGCCATGGCGCGGTTGATTTTATATTTAAGCCCTTTACAGCGGATGAGTTATTAAATAAGATAAGCGACGCGCTCAACATCTACGGCAAATAGAAACTGTTTCCGAACCAATCGGGAAACAGTTTCAGCTTTGAGCCGGAAACTGTTTCTGATTTGATCGGGAAAGTGGGGGTTTTGATACCTCAGGTCAACTTTGGCCTGGGGTTTTTATTTTTCTTGACATAAACCGCTGAACAGGTATACTTGTTATGAACATATGTTCATAACTGGAGAATGAAGATGCGTCCAAAGAAAACACGTTGGGTAAAATGCGCTCCGGGCGAAAGGTGCTTTAAGCCGTTGTGCAGGCCTTTAAACAAATGTAAAGGCGTGTATCTGTCGCTTGACGAATTTGAGGCAGTGCGGCTAGCGTGCCTTGAAGGGCTGAAGCAGATAGATGCGGCAAAGTTGATGAAGATATCAAGACCGACATTTTCGAGGATATTGACTTCTGCCCAGGCAAAAATCGCAGACGGACTCGTAAATATCAAAGCAATCCGCATAGAAGGCGGTTGCTGCCAGATCTCCGGAAGGAGCAGGAAATGAAAGAGTGGAAGAAATTCTTCTATATCGCTGCGGTGTTTCTGGGATTTTTTTATCTGCCGGTTGAGAATCTGCGCTTTAGTAACGCTGTTTTTGAAGCACTCGCCCTTGTCAAATGGTATGCCAGGGAACATGTTCTATTGTGCCTTGTGCCTGCGTTTTTTATTGCCGGTGCAATTTCGGTATTCGTGAGCCAAGCGTCTGTCATGAAATATTTCGGTGCAAAAGCTAATAAATTCCTTTCTTATACAGTAGCCTCTGTTTCAGGCACCATATTAGCAGTATGTTCTTGCACGGTATTGCCCCTTTTTGGGGGTATTTATAAAAGAGGGGCAGGGCTCGGGCCTGCGACCGCCTTTCTCTATTCCGGACCCGCCATCAACGTCCTTGCGATTATTCTTACCGCGCGTATTCTCGGTTGGCAACTGGGGTTGGCTCGCGCAATCGGCGCGATAGTGTTCAGCGTTGTAATCGGTTTATTGATGCACTTGATTTTCCTAAAGGAAGAGTGCGCCCGCCATGGAAACGCAGATTTCAACGTAGGCGAGACAAAAGAAGCACGGCCTTTGTGGCAGACGGTTCTCTATTTTGTTTCAATGATCGCCTTTCTTGTTTTTGCCAATTGGGGTAAGCCTCTGGAAGGGGATCGCGGGGTATGGTCAGTGATCTATCAGTTTAAATGGTGGATCGCGGGGTTTTCTCTCGTCAGCTTAGCACTTATGCTCTTCACATGGTTTAAGAGGGAAGAATTAAAAGAATGGACTTCTGCGACCTGGGGTTTTGTATTGCAGATACTGCCGCTTCTGTTGATGGGCGTGCTGGCTTCTGGATTCCTTCTGGGCAGGGTCGGACATGAAGGCATAATCCCGTCCAGGTTTGTCTCGGGTCTTGTCGGCGGCAATTCATTCTTTGCTAATTTTTTTTCATCCATTGTCGCTGCATTCATGTATTTTGCAACTCTCACAGAAGTGCCGATCTTGCAGGGATTGATGAATTCCGGCATGGGCAAAGGGCCTGCGCTTGCGCTTCTTTTGGCAGGGCCTGCGTTGAGCCTGCCGAGCATGCTGGTCTTACGCTGTATCATGGGCACTAAAAAGACCGTTGTCTATGTCAGCCTTGTAGTCGTCATGGCTACGATCAGCGGTATGATCTTTGGTTTTATCGTCAAATAACTCTAAGAGTAATCATATGATAAAGAAAGCCGATCAGATAAAGAAACTCGTCAGGCAGGGGTATGCAAAAGTCGCGATGCAAGGGTCGTGTTGTTGTTCTGGTTCCTGTTGTCCTGGCACAGACACAGCGCAGGATATCAGCAAGGCAGTCGGATATAGCGATAAGGAAATTAACGCAGTGCCTCAAGGCGCGAATCTCGGACTTGGATGCGGCAATCCTATCGCACTTGCATCTTTAAAAGAAGGCGAGGTCGTGCTTGACCTTGGCAGCGGCGCAGGGTTTGACGCGTTTCTTGCTTCAGCCAGAGTCGGCAGCACCGGCCGCGTAATCGGCGTTGATATGACGCCGGAGATGCTTGAAAAAGCACGCGCCAATGCCGCAAAAGGCAACTATACGAATGTTGAATTCAGGCTTGGAGAGATAGAAAAGATTCCTGTCGAAGATAATTCCGTTGATGTGATCATCTCAAACTGCGTGATAAATCTTTCTCCTGACAAGAAAGCCGTGTTTCAGGAAGCTTTGAGGGTATTAAAACCCGGCGGAAGGCTGATGATCTCAGACCTGGTATTATTAAAAGAGCTGCCTGGGGTTATAAAAAAATCCGTTGAAGCTTATGTGGGTTGTCTTGCCGGCGCAATTATGAAGGACGATTATTTAGACTGCATAAAACAAGCGGGATTTGGCGACATCAAGGTCGTGAGCCAGTCAGGTTATCCTATCGAAGCAATGGCAAATGATGTGACTAGCCAGGTTGTCAAAAACAATCCGGATATAAAACAGAAGGATCTCAAGGGGATTGAAAATTCTGTTTTAAGCATAAAGGTGAGCGCGATCAAACCCCGGTTGAAAAAAGGAGTAAGATCATGAAGATAGAGATCTTAGGGCCGGGCTGCCCGAAATGTGCGTCTCTGGAGGTGCGTGTCAGGCAGGCTTTGGCTGAATCAAATAAAAGCGTTGAAGTCGTAAAAATCACTGACATCAATACAATGATAGACAAAGGAGTGATCCAGACGCCGGCATTGATCATAGACGGCAAAATAGTGTCACAGGGAAAACTCCTGAGCGCCGAACAGATAAAACAGTTGATCGGATAAAAACGGGGTCAGAATTGTTTTTTAAAAACGTGGTCAAAACGATAAACAAAAGGCAAATATGCTCAGAAAAATAATACCAGCATTGATTTTTCTTGCGGTAAGCTCGTTTTGTTTTGCCGCGGACAACCAGCCAGTAAGCAAGGTACAGGCATACTATTTTCACGGCAACATGCGCTGCTCCACCTGTCTTAAACTGGAGCAGTATTCCAGGGAAGCCATAGAAAACAATTTCAAAGATGCCATGGCTTCAGGTGAACTGGAATTTAAAGCAGTAAATGTGGAGGTAACAGGTAACGAACATTTTGTCGATGATTACCAGCTTTATACCAGGTCTCTGGTCTTATCGCTGGTCAAGGACTCCAAGGAAGTGAAGTCAAAAAATCTGGCTAAGATCTGGGAATACGTGGGAAATAAACAGAAGTTTTACGACTACGTTAAAGAAGAAATTCAGGATCTCTTAAAGGAATTATAATGGATGCAGTCTTTATCGGCTTGGTTTCTGCCCTTTGGCTGGGAATTTTGACTTCTATCAGCCCCTGCCCGTTAGCAACTAATGTGGCTGCGATTTCTTTCCTCTCCAAGAAGATAACCCATCCGAAAATAGTATTCTTTTCCGGTTTCGCATATACACTCGGCAGAATGCTTTCGTACGCTCTTCTTGGTTTTGTCATCATAAGCTCTTTTCTGAGCGTTCCGGCATTAGCGAATTTCCTGCAGAAATATATGAACAAAGCCTTTGGCCCGATATTGATCATTACAGGCCTGGTTTTGTTAGATATCTTAAAGTTAAATATTGCGAATTTTACTCTTTCCCAAAAACATCAGGAAAGGCTTTCCAATTCAGGAATAGGAGGAGCATTTTTATTAGGGTTTATTTTTGCATTGGTATTTTGCCCGGTATCCGCGGCGCTTTTTTTCGGCAGCCTGATCCCGCTTGCGCTTCAATCTAAACTCGGCGCAACATTACCTTTTGTTTACGGCTTCGGCACGGGATTGCCGGTGCTGGTTTTTGCTGTTGCCATTGCCGCCGGCGTTACAACCTTAAGCCGCTGGTTCCATAAACTGACAAAGATTGAATTATGGATGAGGAAAATTACCGGCGCAATATTTATCCTCGCGGGAATTTATTATATAGGTATATACGTGTTAAAGTTATTTTAATGAGGGAGACCCTGATGTCGTCAAAGAAGCTGTTTGGTCTTGCTATCAGGAAAAACCGACCAGATTCAGAGAATACGAACTCTGGGATTACGGTGCCTATAAAATGCAAGATTTAATAAAAAAACTTAGAGAGCGTGGCAAAAATAAGAAGTAATCTTACCCAAAGAATACGGCCCAGAAAAAATCTTTTAAGAACCCAAGATTAATTCTAATGAAAGAGGTTATGCATATGCCTGAATCTCATGACAATCTAAAACTTCCATTTTTTGAGAGGTATCTTTCGTTTTGGGTCATATTGTGTATCATCGCCGGTGTAAGCATTGGAAAAATATTTCCCGCAGGAGTAAATTTCTTAAGCAGGTTAGAAGTATCACAGGTGAACATACCGGTTGCGGTCCTTATCTGGCTGATGATTTATCCGATGATGGTGCAGATTGACTTTTCTAGTATTGTAAGGGCAGGTAAAAAACCCAAGGGATTAGTAGTAACATTGGTTGTAAATTGGCTGATCAAACCGTTTACCATGGCAATATTTGCCGGGATATTCTTTAAATACATATTCGCCGCTTTTATCAACCCGGCTATAGCTAAAGAATATATCGCCGGCGCTATACTTTTGGGGGCTGCGCCTTGTACGGCCATGGTCTTTGTCTGGAGCTATTTAACCAAAGGCGATCCCGCCTATACCCTGGTTCAGGTAGCGGTGAATGACCTGGTTATATTAGTTGCCTTTGTTCCTATTGTCAAATTTCTGCTGGGCGTAAACCAGATAACAGTTCCATATGATACTTTGATATATTCTACTATTCTTTTTGTCGTTATTCCGCTCGCAGGCGGGTATATTTCCAGGGTGTATTTATTGAAAACGAAAGGGGCGGATTGGTTTGAAAACGTATTTTTAAAGGTGCTTAAGCCAATAACAATTTTAGGGCTACTATTGACTTTAATCATTCTTTTTGCTTTTCAGGGCAATATTATACTCGGGAATCCCCTGCATATATTATTAATAGCCGTCCCTTTGACAATCCAGACTTATTTAATTTTTTTTATCGGTTATTTATGGTCCAGGAAATGGCGTTTAGCTCACGGAATCGCTTCTCCGGCGGGAATGATCGGCGCAAGTAACTTTTTCGAGCTATCCGTGGCTGTGGCAATTTCTTTATTCGGATTAAAGAGCGGAGCAGCGCTTGTTACTGTAGTAGGCGTGCTTACCGAAGTGCCGATAATGTTGAGTTTGGTTAATTTTTCCAACAAGACCCGCCACTGGTTTGAACCGGAGAAGAAAGTAATCCCTTAACTGGTAGAAATAAAAAAGGGAGAACCGATGTGGAGAAAAGTGTTGATTGCTACCGATTTATCTAAGGCATCGAGCGAGGTTGTGGGTTGTATCGGGTATTGCTGCATCATATTCTTTTGGCTATGGGATTCCTTTTTAGCAAAAAACGGGGTCAGAATTGTTTTTTACTATCACTATTGACTCATTAATAAATGTTACCGAAGAAGGCCGGGGTAAGAGTTTCGGCGGCCGAAGTGAATATTGAATATTTCCTGGAGTTTTTTCTCCATAGC
>Ga0315286_10004614_pt1 | contig 13224 bp, 24 predicted proteins | sample YL17G10_0_MG_FD_205038 | JGI IMG/M metagenome (GOLD analysis project Ga0315286, IMG submission 205038) | Sediment microbial communities from Yellowstone Lake, YNP, Wyoming, USA - YL17G10_0 | ecosystem: Environmental > Aquatic > Freshwater > Lake > Sediment | place: USA: Wyoming | collected... | reverse complement strand
TACATCCGCCGGATCTTCTGCTTCTCTCGCAACTGCAACCCATAACCGGACAGCTTCCCACGCCCCTGACCGTGTTGTCCCGGTGGATAGCTGCGACGCTCATAGGCGCATTTGTCTGAGTAGCAACGATCCCCTTTCAGGTAAAGCTTCATGTTCTCACGCCGGCAGATGCGGCAGACCGAACCAGTGTAGCGAGCCAAATCTGTTCTCCTCTTTACGCATTTCTGGAGTTGACTTCAATCATCGCGATTGCCGTCCAGTGCCCTAAAGGAACTGGTTGTCCCCGAGTTACACTCGGCGTCGCTTGGGCGGGCGGCAGCCATTATGCGGTATCGCGGTAACATCCTTGATCAGGATGATGTTGAATCCGGCAGCCTGAAGCGCCCGCAGTGCAGCTTCACGTCCCGACCCCGGGCCCTTCACGTAGACTTCAATGTTCTGGAGACCATGCTCCATGGCTTTCTTGGCGGCCGATTCTGCTGCAACCTGAGCAGCAAAGGGCGTGCTCTTACGAGATCCTTTAAAACCCTGACTGCCAGAGCTGGCCCAGGCAATAGCATTGCCCGCTGTATCCGTAAGGGTGATGATGGTATTGTTGAACGTCGATCGGATATGCGCAACGCCGTTCAGGATGTTCTTACGCTCTTTTTTCTTCCGAGATGCTACACGCGCCATAGCTCGAATCACTCCATCCTAATCACTTCTTGCGTTTGCCCATAACAGACCGCCGTGGCCCCTTACGGGTACGTGCATTGGTATGTGTCCTCTGGCCTCGCACCGGCAACCCACGTCGGTGTCGCAAGCCCCGATAGCAGCCAAGGTCCATGAGCCGCTTGATATTCATCGATACTTCGGTACGCAGATCCCCTTCCACCTTGCATTTGGAATCAATGATCTGCCGAATCATCGCAATCTGATCGTCGCCCAGGGCATCGCTCTTGGTGTCCGGGTCAATCATCGCTTCATTGAGAATCATCTGCGACGTAGACCGCCCAATACCGTAAATATAAGTGAGCGCGATCTCAATACGCTTGTTCTTAGGAAGGTCGATACCTGCAATGCGTGCCAATGCCCAATCCTCCGATTAACCTTGTCTCTGCTTGTGTCTAGGGTTTTCACAGATCACCCGCACTGTCCCATGCCGGCGAATGATTTTGCATTTGCGACAGATGCGTTTGACCGATGCTCGGACTTTCATATTCTCAACTCCGTTGATTCACGTCGTTTGGACGCTCGCCCAAGACGCTGCAACCATGCATTCATGATTTGGATCGGTAGATGATGCGCCCCCGCGTCAGGTCATAGGGCGATAGCTCCACAGTCACCTTATCGCCAGGCAGAATGCGAATGAAATGCATACGCATCTTACCAGAAATATGGGCTAGAACCCGATGCCCGTTGGCTAACTCCACACGAAACATGGCGTTTGGAAGAGGCTCGATTACAGTACCTTCCACCTCAATGGCATCCTCTTTGGCCATGCTGCTTATCCTTTCCCGACTGGGCCACGCTGCTTACCACGTACCAACTTGGCAGAAAAACGTTTCAACATAATTGCATTCGCGATCTTTGTCAAAGTCAATCTTCCAAGCGTGTCAGAATGTCCGGGCCATTCTCGGTGATCGCGACGGTATGCTCAAAATGCGCCGAGAGCTTTCGATCAACAGTGACCGCCGTCCACCGGTCGGAAAGAATCTCCACCTCAGCGCGTCCTTGATTGATCATGGGTTCGATGGCCAAGACCATTCCAGGCTTCAGCCTAATGCCTCGACCCGGTGGCCCGTAGTTGGGGATCTGTGGGCTTTCGTGCAGGCTCTGACCGATTCCGTGGCCGACAAATTCTCGCACCACTGAGAATCCATTCTGTTCCACGAATGTCTGGATGGCATGGGAGATATCCGAAAGACGATTAGTGACTCCCGTCTGCTCTATGCCCCGGTATAGCGCAGCCTCTGCAACCGCGCACAATTTGCTGGCCACTTCCCCGACTTCGCCCACTGGGACCGTGATGGCGGCATCGCCATAGTAACCGTCCACCACGACCCCATAATCGATGCTAATGATGTCACCTTCCCGCAGACGCCGGTCCCGCGAAGGCATACCATGAACTACCTCCTCATTGACCGAGGTGCACAACGCATGAGGGAAACCATGATAGCCTTTGAATGCTGGTTTGGCGTTTTGCTTGACGGCGAGTTCCTCGCTTAACACATTGAGATGCCAAGTAGTGACATCCGGCTTAATCTCCCCCTTGAGAACCTCCAAGATCGCAGCAACGATTTGGCAGGCCTTACGAATCTTCTCGATCTCCCGCGGGGACTTTATGATAACCAATGGATCCCGCCTCTTACCCTAAGACAGCCGCAATACGACCAAAGATATCTTCCATCGCACCGACGCCGGGTATGCTTCGTAGCTTTGTCTGCTTCTGGAAATAATCAATGAGAGGCTTCGTCTGTTTGTCATAGACTTCAAGTCGCGACTTCACAGTAGCCTCATTGTCGTCATCACGCTGGTAAAGCTCACCACTACACTTGTCACACACCCCATCCTTCTTGGGTGGATCGAACATGATGTGGAAGCCGGCACCGCAGCTGCGACAGGTACGCCGCCCGGTCAAGCGGCCAAGGAGTTCCTGACTGGGAACCTCTATACTGATCACGCTATCAACCTTTTGGCACAATTCGGTAAGCATCTTGTCCAGTGCTTCGGCCTGGCTCACGTTGCGGGGGAAGCCGTCAAGCATATAGCCTTTTGCACAGTCACTCTTCTGGATCCTCTCCTTGACCAATCCGATCACAACGCTGTCGGGAACCAATTCGCCTTTGTCCATAAACGTCTTGGCTTCCAGGCCCAAGGGGGTGCCTTCCTTGAGGGCAGCTCGCAACATGTCACCGGTGGAGATCTGCGGAATACCATAGCGGTCGATCATTCTCTTTGCCTGAGTCCCTTTGCCTGCACCCGGAGGGCCCAACAAAATGATGTTCATAACGTCTTCCTCCCTATCCCATCTGTGTCAGCTTGGCCACTGCAACGATTGTAATGGTAACAACAAGGCCGCCATGGCATCAGTTCCTTGGCAGGCCCACAGCAACGATCAGCGACGCCCACGAAGCCGCGTCTTCTTGAGAAAACCTTCGTAGTTACGCGTCAGCATATGGGCTTCGATCTGTGCTACGGTATCCATTGCCACGCCCACAACGATTAGCAAAGCTGTCCCGCCAAAGTAAAAAGGTACATTGAACTTATTGATAAGAAACGTGGGCAGCACACACACGACAGAAACATAGAGTGCCCCGCCCAGCGTAATGCGACTAAGAACTCTATCGATGTATTCGGCGGTCGACCTTCCTGGGCGGATGCCAGGAATAAAGCCGCCGTGTTTCTTCATATTGTCGGCAACATCCAGCGGATTGAACACAATGGCGGTGTAGAAGTAGCAGAAAAAAATGATAAAACCCACGTACATCACCTCGTGAACCCAGTGTCCTGGCCCCAAGGCGGTGGCAACCGACTTCATCCATTGAACATTGATGAAGCTGGCAACAGTCGCCGGAAACATGATGATGGACGATGCGAAAATGGGCGGTATTACCCCTGAGGTATTGATCTTCAATGGCAAATGCGTATTCTGACCACCGTAAACCCGCCTTCCGACAACGCGTTTGGCATATTGCACGGTAATTCGACGCTGTCCGCGTTCGACATAGATGATGAACGCCACCACCGCGACCATCACCACCACCAGAAAAAGCACCGCGAATATACTCAACTCACCGGTACGGGCCAGCTGAAAAGTATTGCCCAGGGCGCTGGGAATACCCGCGACAATACCGGCGAAAATGATCAATGAGATGCCATTTCCAATCCCCCGCTCCGTGATCTGCTCACCCAACCACATAATGAAAGCCGTTCCAGAGGTGAGCGTAATCACCGTGATGAGACGAAATCCCCAACCTGGATGTAGCACCACCACTTCACCACCGGGTCCAGTCATCGCTTCAAGGCCGACCGAAATGAAAAACCCCTGCACGATGCTCAGGATCACGGTGCCATAACGGGTATACTGGGTGATCTTTTTTCGACCCGCTTCACCTTCTTTGCTGAGTCGCTCCAGATGAGGAACCACTACAGTGAGCAACTGGAGGATAATGGAGGCACTAATGTAAGGCATGATACCCAGCGCAAACACCGACAACTGGCGCAATGCCCCGCCGGAGAACATGTCAAAAAGCCCAAGCAGCGTTCCCTGGGCGGCTTTAAAAAAAGCTGCAAGCGCCTCGTTGTTGATTCCGGGCGTGGGTATATGTGCGCCAATCCGATACACCGCCAGCAACAGCAGACTGGTCAGGATGCGGCGCTTAAGTTCTGGTATCTTTCCAATGTTCTGAAAACCCGATAACACTTCCTGCGTCTCCTCCGGAGCCTCAGATCAATTCGACGCGACCGCCTGCCGCCTCAATCTTGTTCCTGGCCGCCGCACTCGCTTCATGCACGCGCACGTTAAGTGCTTTGGTGATCTCGCCCTGAGCCAACAGCTTGATGCCATCGCGAACTTTCTTCACCAAACCGGCCTGTTTGAGCTGTTCCGGCCCAATTTCGCTTCCTGCAGCAAATCGTTCAAGGTCACGCAAATTGACAACGCAGTAACTCTTCTTGAATATGTTGGTAAAACCTCGCTTGGGTATACGCCGTTGCAGAGGCATCTGGCCGCCTTCGAACCAGACTGGAGTTCCCCCGCCGGAGCGTGCTTTTTGTCCCTTGGCGCCTTTCCCAGCAGTCTTACCCAGGCCTGACCCGGAACCACGGCCCACACGCTTTCTGGTTTTCTTTGCCCCAGCTGCTGGAGCAAGATCTTCAAGTTTCATCAAACCATCCATCCCGAGAGCTATATCTCATCATCCTTGTTGTTCACTGATCTGAACCAGATGCTGAACCTTACGGATTGCACCCAAGATCTGAGGTGTGCTGTATAGGGTCACCACCTTGTTCACATAACTTAGTCCCAGACCCTGTAAAATCCTGCGGTGCTTTTCGGGTCGTCCAATGGGGCTTCGGACAAGTTTCACCTGAATGGGTACACCCATTTGCATTTCCTCCCGCGTTCCAAAAGCATCAGGCTTGGATCTCGTGCGGATCAAGCCCTCTTAACCTGCCTACCTGATCGGGACTTCGCAGGCTCTTCAGACCCTTCAGCGTGGCCTTGACCACATTGTGAGCATTTCTGGAACCCAAGCATTTGGTAAGGATGTTGCCAATACCAGAGGCCTCCATGATGGCTCGAACTGCGCCGCCGGCAATGATTCCAGTACCCTGCGAAGCAGGCCGTAGCACCACGGTAGACGCCCCAAACGAAGCCAACGCTTCGTGTGGTATGGTCCCGTTGACGATGGGGATCTCGAACATATTCCGCTTGGCACTGTCCAAGCCTTTGCGAATTGCTTCGGGGACTTCGTTGGCCTTGCCCAATCCAAATCCAACTTTGCCGTTGCCATCCCCGGCCACAACAATGGCGCTGAACGAAAACCGACGGCCACCCTTAACCACTTTCGCCACGCGACTGATGTGGACGACCTTATCTATCAACTGCAGTTCACTGGATTCCACTGACACCAAGCCCTGCCTCCTTGGATCTTCTCTGGATGTAAGGTGATCAAAACTCCAGGCCGGCCTCGCGGGCCGAATCTGCCAAGGCGCGGATACGACCGTGATAGATGTAGCCATTGCGATCAAAAACGACCTTGGTAATTCCCTGGCTCTTTGCCTGGCCGGCAATCATCCGCCCCACACGCTGGGCTGCGCCAACCTTGCCCTGGACTCGTTCCATCTGCTTGTATTCGGGCGCCAATGTCGATGCCGATACAAGAGTTACCCCGCGCACATCATCAATGATCTGAGCATAAATGTGTTTGTCACTGCGAAACACGCACAGCCGAGGGCGGCTCGGAAATCCCTGAACGCGCTTGCGGACTCGAAGCTTGCGTTTCAGGCGTGCCACCGTGCGTGGATGCGTTTTCGAAGCCATGCCTCATTCCCCCTTTTTCTTATTTCTTCCCGCCAGCCTTGCCAACCTTGCGGAATACGCGTTCATCGACGTAGCGAACACCCTTGCCCTTGTATGGTTCGCAGGCGCGCAAAGCACGGATCCGGGCAGCCGTCTCTCCCAGCAATTCGTTCTCGATGCCTTCCAGCCGAATCACGTTCTGACGCTCCAGGGTGGCCGTGATCCCCTGGGGCATGGCAAACTCAACCGGGTGCGAGTATCCAAGACTCAAATTAAGGACATTGTTCTGCACATTCACCCGATAGCCAACCCCGGTAATCTCCAGGCTCTTGAAAAACCCCTGACTTACTCCCACCACCATGTTGCTGACCAGAGCGCGTACCAGTCCGTGAATAGCCCGTGACGTGTTAGCATCATCAAAGCGTCTGACGAGAATACTCTCGGTGTCGATTTCCACATCCACTTTGGGATGAATCGTGCGCGACAAGGTCCCCTTTGGCCCCCTGACGGTCAAAACCTGCCCTTGCAATGCGGCCGTAACCCCTTGCGGCAGGGTAATGGGCCGCTTACCCACGCGTGACTTTTTGCTGCTCCTCTCCCTGTGCCTCTCGAAAATGGTCAGCCTGCGGATGTTCGCCCGCTCGGACCTGGCCGGTTACCAGATGGAACACAGCAGCTCACCACCAATTCTTTGTTTGCGAGCCGCGCGGTCGGTCATCAGCCCCCGGGAAGTGGAGACAATGGCAATTCCGAGACCATTCATGACGCGCGGCATGTCACCGTAACCAACGTAGACCCGTCGACTGGGCTTGCTGATGCGTTTGATGCTGGCAATGCCGGATTCACGCTGCTCACCATACTTGAGCTGAATCCGGAGCATCCCCTGTTTGTCGTCACTGATGAACTTAAAGTTCTTGATGTAGCCCTCTTCCTTAAGGATCCTGGCGATACTCGCCTTCATCCGCGAAGCGGGGATATCCACTCGCTCGAATCGTGCCTTTTGAGCATTCTTGATTCGAACCAAAAAATCAGCAATCGGATCTGAAACGGCCATAAGGTTGCACTCCTCACACCAACACCATTTTTGAATATCGCTACCAGCTGGATTTGATCACGCCGGGGAGCTCGCCATTGAGAGCCATGGACCGGAAGCAGATGCGGCAAATTCCGAATTTCCGCAAAAACGCCCGGGGCCTACCGCAAAGCGGGCAACGATTGTAGCCCCTGACGCTGAACTTGGGTTTCCGACTGGCTTTAACAATCATTGATTTCTTCGCCAAGGTTTCCTCCTCGATTGCGGACCCAAACCTAATGATGATCAAGTTCTGAAAGGCATGCCCATCAGGGTGAGGAGCTCTCGAGCCTCGTCATCCCCCTGGGCGGTAGTCACGATAGTGATGTTCATTCCCTTGATTTTGTCGATTTTATCGTATTCGATTTCAGGGAAAATGATCTGTTCCTTAACCCCAAGTGTAAAGTTGCCCCGCCCATCAAAACCACGCGGAGAAACTCCTCGAAAGTCACGGACCCGGGGCAGAGCCACATTGACCAGCTTGTCGAGAAATTCATACATTCGCCGGCCGCGGAGTGTCACCATACAACCGATGGGCATCCCCTTGCGCAGCTTGAAAGTCGCAATGCTCTGTTTGGCTCGCGTGATCACCGGCTTTTGCCCACTGATGGTGGCCAACTCCTCCGTTGCGGAATCCAGGATTTTGATGTTCTGAATGGCCTCTCCCAAACCCATGTTGAGTACGATCTTGCTCACCTTGGGGATCTGCATAGGACTGCGGTAATTGAACCGGTCCTTGAGCTTCGGGATGACCTCACTTTGATATTTCTCGAACAAGCGCGCCATGAAATAGCCTCCAGTGCCCTCCCTGCCGCATCACGCATCGTGGTGGACGTCCCTTACTCGATGACTTCGTTGCACTTCTTACAAAAACGCACCTTTTGATTGTCGTCGAGCATTCTATGGCCCACTCGGGTCGGGTCGGTACATTTTGAACAGACCAACATCAAATTGGAAATATGGATCGGAGATTCCTTTTCCAGAATCCCACCCTGGCGATTCTGAGCCCCTGGGCGCATGTGTCTCTTGACCAGATTGAGCTTTTCCACAATCGCCCGGTCTTTCTTCGGAATGACCCTCATCACCTTGCCGGTTTTTCCTTTTTCCTTCCCGGCAATAACCATCACCATGTCATTCTTCTTAACGTGATATTTCTTTTTGCTCAGCATGAAACCCAACTCCATCACTCACCATCAAAGGACTTCAGGTGCAAGCGAGATGATCTTGGTAAATTGCTTGGCACGCAACTCACGCGCAACGGGACCAAAGATTCGCGTACCGATCGGTTCTTTGGCGGCATTGATGAGCACCGCAGAATTCTCATCAAACTTAATGTAAGAACCGTCTGGACGCCGCACTTCCTTTTTGGTGCGAACAACCACCGCGCGCAGCACGTCACCTTTCTTGACCTTGGCATTGGGAATCGCTTCCTTCACCGATACCACAACAATATCACCCACCGTGGCATAGCGCTTGCGCGTGCCCCCCAACACCTTGATACAGTACAATAACTTGGCACCTGAATTGTCTGCGGCATTCAAACGCGATTCCGCCTGGATCATGGTTCACTCCCTCTATGCACTACCCCACCCCGCGATGACCTCTTGTTGATTCGAGGCAGGTAGCCCGATCAAAGCATGCTCAGCCGGTCAGCGGCCAGAATACTAGAGAACCTGGACCTTTTCCAAAATCTTAACAACCACCCAGCGTTTGGTCTTGCTCAACGGCCGGCTTTCCTGAATGAGCACCCGATCACCCACCTGGCACTGGTTTTCGGGATCATGCGCACTGAACTTGTTCCGTCTACGAATGAACTTTCGGTACTTTGGGTGAGCCACGATCCGCTCCACCGAAACGACCACCGTCTTGTCCATCTTGTTGCTGGCCACCACACCAACACGAGTCTTCTTTTTTGCCGTCTGTTCCATGCCTGTTACCCTCTCCCCCTGGCTCCCACTTCCTGCTCGTGAAGCACGGTAAGCACCTGGGCAATACCCCGCCGGGTCTTGCAGATCTGTGCGCTGTTTTCCAGTTGGCCGGTGGCGTGCTGGAACCTTAGATTGAACAAAGCCTCGCGGAGCTCCCTTCCTTTCTGGAGCAACTCGTCCTTTGTCATTTCACGAACACTAGCGATCTTCATACGATATCCTGCCTTGTCACAAAGCGCGTGGACACCGAGAGCTTATGTGAAGCCAAACGAAATGCTTCGCGTGCCACTCCCTCGGAAACGCCCTTGATTTCGTAAAGAATCCGACCCGGTTTGACCACGGCCACCCAACCCTCCGGCGAACCCTTGCCTTTACCCATGCGGGTTTCAGCGGGCTTCTTGGTAACCGGCTTGTCCGGAAAAATCCGAATCCAAATCTTGCCTCCACGTTTCACATACCGGGTAATGGCGATACGCGCCGCTTCAATCTGCTTGGAACTGACATAGCCGCACTGCAGAGTTTTCAAGGCAAAATCGCCAAAACTCACGTGGCTACCGCGATGTGCGGCTCCTGCCATGCGTCCCTTCATCTGTTTTCGATGTTTGACACGCTTAGGTGCTAGCATTGTTCAATCTCCTCTGGTTTGGCCAGCCGACGGCGCCACAACCCCTGCTTCTGATGCTCCCGACCAAGTTAGGAAGCTGGATCTTCAGGTTGTAGAGCACCAGCAGCACCAGCGTCCTCAGGGCAGAATCTCGCCCTTGAAGATCCAAACCTTGACTCCGATGATCCCATAGGTTGTTTTGGCCAGAGCCACACCGTAATCGATGTCGGCTCGCAGGGTATGAAGGGGCACCCGGCCTTCGCGGTACCATTCCCGTCGAGCCATTTCCGCGCCAGCAAGCCGTCCAGCGCTGGCAACACGCACGCCTTTGGCGCCGAACTTGAGCGCCGAGGTTACCGCTCGCTTCATAGCGCGTCGGAAAGCAATTCTTCGTACCAATTGGAGTGCAATATTCTCCGCCACCAAGGTTGCATCCAGTTCCGGGCGGCGGACCTCCTGGATATCGATCAGGATCTCGCGGTTGAACTTCCGCTCGAGATCCTTGCGCAACGCCTCAATCTCAGTCCCCTTCTTGCCGATGACGATCCCTGGTCGGGCGGTGTGAATCTTGATCTTGGCCTTGTTGGCTGCCCGCTCGATCTCGATCTTGGCGATACCCGCATGATAGAGCCGCTCTTTAATATAGACGCGTATCCTGCGATCTTCCTGCACAAGTTGGGGATACTCGCGATTCGCAAACCATCTAGAATCCCAGGTTTTGACTATGCCTAAACGAAATCCGATTGGATGAACCTTTTGTCCCAAACTCCACCTCCACAAATCCACCTTAAGTGGTACAAATGCCTAAGTCCGGCCATTTACGACGATATCTTAGAAGCTTGGTGGCATGCGCCATGGCAAGCGCGCTGAAGATTCCAGCCGTCTGAAGCCCAGCGACCGCCCTCGTCTTAGCCGTCGGACAGAACTACCGTCACATGGGCTGTCCGTTTGAGGATGCGGTTCGCTCTTCCCATGGCTCGAGGTCGCCACCGTTTCAACGTAGGGCCAGCATCCACAGTGATGGTCTTGATGACGAGGTTGTCCATATCCATAGTACGCGAGTTCTCGGCATTGGCCACCGCAGACCGCAACGTCTTGTTGACCAGCCGCGCCCCCTTCTTGGGTGTAAAGCGCAAAATGGTCAAAGCGTCACTAACGGCCTTACCTCTTACCAAGTCGGCCACCAGCCTTACTTTGCTGGGTGAAATGCGCAGGTATTTGGTAACAGCTCTCGCCTCCATGCCTATTTCCCCTTCACGCGCGACTTCTTGTCACCACCATGTCCGTAAAAGGTCCTGGTGGGCGCGAATTCGCCCAGTTTATGGCCCACCGTATTCTCCGTGACGAAAACCGGAATGAACTTCTTGCCATTGTGGACAGCCAGCGTCAGGCCAACAAACTCAGGCACAATCGTGGATCTTCTCGACCAGGTCTTGATGACTCTCCGGTCACCAGTCTCCTTGGCCTTTTGTACCTTTTCCAGCAGGTGACCATCAACAAACGGGCCCTTCTTCAACGATCGAGGCACGACTTCTTCCTCCTTTGCCGCTCACTGCAATTATCGACGGCGACGAATGATTTGCTTGTCGCTGCTTTTGGGCTTGCGAGTCCGGTAACCTTTCGTGGGAACCCCCCACGGCGTGCAGGGATGGCGCCCGCCAGAACTGCGGCCTTCGCCCCCACCCATGGGATGGTCCACAGGATTCATGGCCACACCACGGACGTGAGGTCTAACCCCCAACCATCGCGTACGACCGGCTTTCCCCAAAGAAATATTCTCATGCTCGATATTGCCCACTTGGCCAACGGTGGCACGGCAGTCAATGGGAACCATGCGCATTTCGCCGGAAGGAAGCCGGAGCGTAGCATTCTTGCCTTCTCTGGCCATTAATTGCGCTCCCGAGCCAGCTGAACGCGCCAATTGCCCACCCTTACCCACCTTCAGTTCGACGTTGTGGACTATCGTACCAAGGGGGATGCTGGCCAACCGCAAGCAGTTACCCGGTTTGATGTCGGCAGTGTCACTGGTGACCACGGTGTCGGCAACCGCAAGACCGACAGGGGCAAGGATGTAGCGTTTCTCCCCGTCGACATAGTGCAACAAGGCGATGCGCGCGGAACGATTCGGATCATATTCAATGCTGGCCACTTTGGCCGGTATTTCCACTTTGTTGCGCTTGAAGTCGATGATGCGATAGAGACGTTTATGACCACCACCTCTATGCCATGCTGTGATGCGGCCTAAATTGTTGCGACCGCCGGTCCTCTTCAGAGGTTCCACCAAGGTCCGTTCCGGCGCTTTGCTGGTGATTTCCTCAAAAGTCGAGTAAGTCTGGAACCGGCGACCCGGTGAACGTGGCTTGACCTTTCTAATACCCATAATAACCTCATCCCAGAGTCCGGGCTGCCACGAAGCTCCAAACCTATGTTTGGATGGCGTCTTCGCAACCGCCGTGACCCCTCTGCACTCAAAATCCCGATTATGCCCCTTCGAAGAATTTCACCTGCTGACCAGGTTTGATGGTCACAACGGCCTTTTTCCAGTCGGGACGTTTGCTGGTGATTCGCCCAACGCGCTTGACCTTCCCGCTCATGGTCAGGGTGGTCACGTCGACCACATCCACCTTGAAAATCTGCTCCACGGCTTGCTTAATTTCGATCTTGTTGGCCCGCCGGTCCACCTCAAAGAACAGCTTGTTGTAGCTCTCTTTTTGGGTCGTGCTCTTTTCGGTGAGCAGGGGACGTTTCAGAATCTGATAGGCTTTTTCCCTCATGACTGCAGAGACTCCTCTATTGCCCCGATCGTTTCCTGGGTTAAGAGGACACAGGGGTAGTTGAGCAGATCATAAACGTTCAGGCCTTCAGAACGTAGGACTTTAACGTTGACGAGATTTCGCGCCGATTTTTCGACGATCTCATCACGCTGGCCGAGCACCACAAGGGTTTTGTCCAGCTCAAAACGACGGAGGATGGACGCGAAATCCTTGGTTTTGATACGTTCCAAACGCAACTCGTCCAGCACCGTCAATTGTTGATCCAAAAGCTTCTGGCTCAACGCCATCTTCAAAGCAAGCCTGCGCACCTTTTTGGGAACGTGTTGGAGGTACTGCCGCGGTTGAGGTCCATGCACCGTGCCACCGCCACGCCACAACGGCGATCGGGTGGTACCCGCACGGGCACGCCCTGTGCCTTTCTGACGCCACGGCTTCTTCCCCCCGCCGGATACCTCACTGCGGCCCTTGGATTTGGCGGTACCGGCACGCCGCTTGGCCAGTTGGTATAGTACGACCTCGTGGAGGACATGGGGTTTCACGGCAACTGCAAAGATATCCTCCTTGAGTTCCTTCTGCCCCACAACTTCGCGATTGATGTTATAGATATCTACAGTTGGCATGGTGATCCTCAAATCTTCCTCCGGCCACTCCGCTCCTGCCCATGGTCACTTCACGCGGTTGGTTTTCCTGATCAGAACAAGGCCATTGCTCGGTCCCGGAACCGCACCCTTGATCAACAGGAGGTTGCTGTCGTAGTTGACATCCACAACCTTGAGATTCATGGTGGTTACACGCTTGTTTCCCAGTTGGCCAGGCAGATGTTTGCCCTTGACCACGCGACC
>Ga0315286_10004611_pt1 | contig 13227 bp, 12 predicted proteins | sample YL17G10_0_MG_FD_205038 | JGI IMG/M metagenome (GOLD analysis project Ga0315286, IMG submission 205038) | Sediment microbial communities from Yellowstone Lake, YNP, Wyoming, USA - YL17G10_0 | ecosystem: Environmental > Aquatic > Freshwater > Lake > Sediment | place: USA: Wyoming | collected... | reverse complement strand
ATGTGTGCCTGCGTGAACGTCAAGATGCGGAGCGTCTGCTCCAGCGACTCGACGCGCAGTGCGTTGGATCCGGAGACAGGCGGGTTCTGGTAGCCGGCACTGAGCGCCTTGCTCAGCTCGTCCACCTCGACTTGCGCGATCTGGCCGAAGCCGTGGTAGCCCTCGTAGTCTTTCATCGAGATCATGGTGCGGCTCCTTCCCTACTTGCAGAGGTCGTTGACGAGGGCTTTGCGCACCTGAACGGGCAGCGCCTCGACGTTGTAGCGATCAGCTTCCCAAGCCAAGATGAGCTTGGAATCAATCTGATTGGTCATGGACTTCTTGAACAGCCACTCGCCGATTTGCTCAGCAGATAGCTCGCTCAGTTCCTGGAGGAAATCTCCGCCAGAACCCGCTGCCATGTTGGCATCGGACTGAGCACCGCTCCAGGGCGGCTGGTTGACTTCACCCTTCGACAGCATCGCCTTGCCGCGTGGCGCAGCTGGAGAGTTGGCGAGCGACTTGACGACATCGACCAGGTCATCCTGGACGGTGTTGCCGATCGCGGAGACCGCCTGAGCCAGCCGTGCATTGAAGCTCTGCTGGCTTGCGATGCTCTTGGCGACACGGTTGTCGATGCGCGCCGCGAGGCGCTCCTCGATCCGCCGCAGCGACTTCGCCATCTGACCCATGGAGAGGCTCAGCTGGTCGACCATTGCCTCGATGAAGTCGGAGACCTCGATGGCCTTCGCCATCGTCTCGTCACCTTCCGCGACTTCGCGGAACGACTTCGACGTGTCGTCATCGTCGTCGTCAGCATCCGACGACTCGTCGTCGTCAGCGTCCGACGACTCATCGTCGCTCGAAGAGGAAGATGCCTTGGCACCCTTCTTCTTGAAGGGAGGGGCGGTGTCCGACTCCGAGAACGCCTTCGAGGTGTTCTCCTTGTCGTCATCGTCGTCATCGCCACCATCGGAGTCGGTGTCGTGAGACTTCTTGGCCTCACCACGCCCCGATGGTGCCTTGTTGGAAAGCGGAGTGCCCTCGGTGGAGAGACCACCCTCGGGATCGGCGTCTTCCAGAGAGTCGCCCTTCTCGATTGCGTCTTCCAACTCGGTGAGCGCCTTGAGAAGTTTGTTCTCTGGGATCTTGGTCTTGGCTTTACCCATGGTGGTTCTCCTCCCTGGACTACGAGTAGTAGCCCTGGATGCCGCCGACCGCCGTGTACAAGAACGCGAACGGCCTGGTGATGACACCGTTCTTGTTCGTGATCGTCACCGTGGCGGTTCCAGCGGGAGCAACCACCAGGACGATCGAGTCGCCGGGGAAGATCTTGGTCTGGAAGTCGAGTGCTCCTGGACCCGCCACATCACTGAACGCGGCGAAGAGGTAGCCGCCGACGCTGAGCCGCTTCGAGTCGAACAAGTTCGACGGCGAGAGGCCAGACGAGATGCCAGAAGGCGACTGCTCCTGGACCGTCTCGGGGATGACGAACGCGGCGTCACCGACCATCACCTTGAACTGGTTGACGTTGGCGAGGTTCGGAATGCTGTTGTTTTGACCCATGGGTTCCTCCTAGCTCCGTTACAAGCCGACCGAGCTGTCGACGATGGCAGTGAAAGATACGTTTCGAGCAACGACGGACAACACGCCCGCGTCGTACACGGAGAACGTGACGGTGCCAAGCTGCGGACCGTAGTCCCAGTATACGGTCGAGTTGGTCGCCACACCCAAGATGCTCGGCGACACGACGAACTTGTTGTGACCGAGCCCCAGATCGATCGAGGCAGCGCCTGTGACCGGGACGATACCTGAGTGGAGATTCGGATCCTGCCCGCTTGCATACGGGCGTGGAGAGAATTGATTCTTGATTGCTGGCATCTCGTCCTCCTCTCAACGACTCATCGCATAGCGGACGATGCGATTGCACGCCGCCTTGCTGAGGTTCTGGTGAATCCTCTGCACACGATCAACTGCCTCATCGAATGAGAGGGTGATGTTGCGCTGATGGATAATGCTGTCCACGTGGTGCCCGCTACGACTTACCCCCACACTCTGCACCAACGCAGAATTTTCTGCTAGGGCCTTGCGCTGAGCATTCTCCACGGTCTTGAGCGGGGCGAAAGCCTTGGTCAGGATGCTCCACATACAGTCGGTGTTCACCGGAGCGTTGGTGATGGCGACGTTGCGGACCTTGGCGCGCACGATCTTGTTGGCACCGTCGCGTTCCAGCACTTTTCCCTCGATGCTGAAGCCGAGGTTTCGTGGAGCGCGTGACTTCTTCAGGGCCTTCGCCAGCTCCCACACCTTGTCTGCTGGCGGGTAGCCGACGAGCAGGTTGCCCTCTGTCCACCACCGACCCTTCTCCAAGCGTGCAGTGCGTGGGTAGCCGAGGACAGCCGAGGTGTCCTGCTTGTGGTTGTCGTTGAAGTAACCGAACGCGACGAACTCGCTGAAGTCGAGACCTCGCGCAACGACGACCTCGTCCTGACGATCGAGGTTCTCCGTCGAGCACCAACCTCCGATCGGGCGTGTCGTCTCGATGTTCTCGCCGGCCTTCTCGATCACTTCGACGCAGGCTGGAGCCCACACGGTGAACTCGTCGTTCTCCAGGAGACGCTCTACGTCCTCACGCATTGGCAGCTCGAATATACACACAGAACGCTGTCACGCCGCTACTCGTAGCAGGTGGAGGGGTCTTTCCACAACAGGCTCGAAGTAGGACTTGTAGTCCGGGAAGTCATGGGGGCTGTCGTGCCCTTTGCTGCACACCTTGAACGGGAGCCGATATGGGTAGTCCACGAAGAAGCGGACGCGCAGGAAGGCATGCTTCAGGTCTTCGGGTTGGAGGTACTCACCGACGGAGGCCCGCAGGTCTTGGAGAGTGAGACCATCCAACTTCTTCCACACGTCACCGAGATCCACGCTCCGTCGGAACAGATACTTGTGGAACACGTTGTGATAGCGCTCGAACGTCCTCCCGAAGGACACCGCGTTGTCCCACGCGACGATGCGGTAGAGCGGGCGATCGTTCTCCGACCTCACCAGGAAGCCGACGTTGTTGGCGTGACGATCACGCACCCCAGCGAGGATGTCGCAAGCCAACAGCTCCTTCCAGTAGTGCTTCGGCACCACCGTGCATGTCTCGGCGAGCATTGCGCCCCAATTCGGATCATCGACGTTCATGAGCTTCGGCTGTAGCTCGTTGAGGTGATGCGCTGGCATGAACAGCTGAGCTGATGCCGTGTAGCCGGGCATGGCCTTCATCGTGAGCACCGTCTCAGGCACGAGATGCTCATAGCCGAACATCTGCGCGACTCGGTAGTAGGCGACCTCGTGCAGCGGATGAACTGATGCAGAGATGCCGCGCTGCCTGTGGTGCCCGCTCGGCAGCTTCGACTTCATGACCTTCACGATCGCCTTCACACCACCTTCGTAGGTGGCGAGCAAGGCTCCGCTCTTGCCGCCAGGAGCCTTCTCCAGCATCTGCGGCTTCTCGTTCACTACGAGGTCAGAAAATTCGCTCACGTCATTCCTCAGAGCACTCGTGATCCGCGAGGGCCTTGTCCAACGACTCTACCGCGATCGACTTCTTCATTCCAACGTACGTCATCTGTCCTCGTGCGTTGAACCCCATCCCTGGTGGGAGAACGCTCAACGGACATCGACAGAATGGGTGGACAGCACCGATGGTGGCCTTCCACTCCGTGCGCGACTTCCCGGTCTTGGATGGTCGGTTCGCCTTGCGACCGACGTTGGTCCCGTTGGCCAGCAAGTCGCTGAGCCGGAAGACACGAGGAGTGGCCTTGTCAGGGCGGAGGTAGAGCAAGACGCAGAACGCGCAAGCGTCCGGGTGTGGGCGCTTGAACACGCGAGGATCACGATCATCGCTGCGGTGCGCCAGCACGATCGCCTTCGCTTCCTCCACAGCGTTGTGCATCTCGGTGTGAGCCGTGCGGAGCCAGTCGCGCTTGAGATCCTTCGTGGCATTTCGGATGTGATGGGCGACTTCCTGCGCGGTGGTGCGTTCCTCGACCCCACGCGTGACCTCTCGTTGGATCTTCGTCAACCGACGCCTACGGAGCTTGTCGTCGTTGTCGACCAGGATCTTGCCGGTGTCCGTATCGAGCTTGTTGCCGAGACCACGCACATGCTGCCCGATGCGATCACGCAGGATCATGATCGCTTCGTGCTCAGCATCTGTGACGACCTGAGGGTCTTCTCGAACCTGACGCCAGAAAGCCTCTGGTACGAGCTTCTGATACTTGGTTGGGTCATCAATGTCGAACACGCGAGCTGCCTCCGCAGGAGACAACCCGTGGACTTGCGCGATTGCCTCACGCTCACCCTCATGGCTCATCTGAGCGAGGGCACTCATCGCTGCCTCACCAGCGAGAGAGCCAAGCGCATGCGCCGCGAACGCGACGTCTTGTGGCAGGAGCTTCTCCTCACGGATCTTCCCAGCAGCGCGCAAGCGGGCGAAGTCATCTGGGTCGATCGCGGTTGGGCCGAACATCTCTGCCAGGAATGCAAGATGCCCGTCTCGGATCGCCTGCTGGATGCGGCGACGTTGGAGCGGTGTGAGGAAGCGCGGGGCCATTCCTACTGCTCCCTGACGACGGCGATGTCTGGACACTTGACTGGCTGGAACTCGCGCAGCTTGAGGTCAGCGGTGCCGAACTTCTTCTGCTTCTCCTCGTCGGACATCTCGTCCCACTGGGTGCTCTCCGCGAGCCAGTCCGGCACGTCGACCTTGAACTGCTTGCAGTAGAAGCGCAGCGCAGGCATGTACCTCGTCAGGTACAGGAGCCTCGCCTGCTTCGTGTTCGGAAGGACGCGATTCTTGAATGGGTCGGAGAACGCGACGAGCTTCTCGTTCAAGTCATCAGCGTCGGTGACCATGACCACTGATGATGGGGTCGCAGCGTGCACGACGGGTTCTCCGTCGTCGTCTTCGACGACATCGAGAATGAAGTAGTCGCTCATTTCCTCTTGGTCCTCTTGGGCTTCTTCTTCACAGCATCAACCTCTTCGCGAGTGTTGAGGGCTGATACGAGACGATCGACCGTCTTGGCAAGGTTCTTCTGGATCAGTGCGACGGTCTCACCCCACTTACCCGACTTCGAGGACAACGCGTCGAGCGCGGTCTGCCCAAGGCTACTCGGAGCAACATCCGCTTGTTCCTCATGTGAGTACGACAGCGTGTGGTGATCCCACCTGCGATACAGCTCCGCAGCCATGTAGACCAACAGCAGCTGTGAAGCTGACAACGACCTGAGCTGGTCCTTGGCTTCAAGCAATGGGTTCTTGGCTGGATCATCCGCGAGAAGGTGCTCGTCGAGCACCATGTTGTCCCTGAGGTGGGGCATGCCTTGCACCTCTGCCATGCGGGAAGTCTTCGCGGCACTGATAAACAGGCACATCGACTTCAACCCGGCGAGGATGTTGGTGACCTGCTTGCTCGGATCGGGATCGCTGAGGATGTCGTTCGCGAGGGCTCGTGTGTCTACCTCATGTCGGCGCGCGTTGGCGAAGAACCTCGCACGCTGCCGATCTGGCGCGTGCGCGAAGTGCTCCGTGAACGACTCGTCGTCCTTGAGCGCTTCGTACTTCGTGAACACGCTGTCGAGCGCAGGCTTGATCTCCTTGTTGAGCATGCGGTCCCACGCCTTCTGCTCCTCCGGCGTCTCGGGATCCTTGCCCATGAATAACGCAGCCTGTGCACCAAAGAAGGCGAACACCGCATCCTCGTATGTCATCTGCTGGCTACCGAAGCGGTACTGAGTCAGATCCTGCTTCAGGTCTTCCCTGGTGAGCCCGGTGCATGCCAAGAACGCTGCGAACAGCGCACCGCTCTCGGTGTCCGTCCCATACCAAGTCCCGAGGAACTTCAGCTGCGGCTTGCTGAACCCACGCTTGTGGCCGTGGTTGAGCAGGTAGTCGGTCAGATCGCGATCTGACCCGCCAGCGAACGGCCTCGGCTTGTAGTGCCAGGCGTTCTCCACCGGAGCTGTCCCGACACCGCCACCATCTGGTGGCTTGTACTGTTCCTGCGGAGGTTCTCCGTAGCGAACATGGCCCTGCTTGTCGCGGTACCACTTCCCACCACGCGCACCAGGAATGTTGACCTGACCGCGTGCCTTGGCGAGGCTGTCGCGCCCACCAAGCGACAACACGAGCGGCTGGTCGCGCGCTCGGCGGGGATCCGCGTGCTGGAGCACGTCGTCGATCTCCTTGCAGATCATCTCCAGACGCTCGTCATACCCAGACACGAGGCGGTCAACGATGTCTTGAGCGACGGGGTGCGCCGGAGGATGAATGCGAAAACGGAGCTGAGCCTTGACGATTACGTCATTGCCCAACTCCGTCCCTTCTCCGAACAGGTCGTCGAGGTCCACGCCTCGCAGCCTACTACACCAGGAGACGGGTGAGGTCGTTGTTCAGGTCCATCGGCTGCGTCGGCTGCTGGCCGATCGCGCCCTCCGCGATGGACTTCGCGATGGCAGCATCCGAACCGGGAGCGCCTGCGTAGTCGATGTACTGAACGAAGTCAGTGCCGCGAACGGTCGACTTGCTCATCTTCTTCTTCGGCGGGGCACCGGAGAGCGCATCACCGCTCGACGCATCGTCCGAGCAGCTGTCGCTGTCATGTGCCTTCGACACCAGCTTCTTCTTGCTCTTGTCGCCCACCATGCGGACCTCGTCGGTCTGCTTGGCACCAGGAACGCCACGGCTCGGAGTGAGGACGCCGCGCCCTTCACCGCCGCGCATCGTGCCACCCGTCGGGTTCTGGCTCACGACCATCTCGCCACCGCTGGCCTTGGCGACGAGGTCCGACTTGGTGATCGGCGAATCGCAGTGAGGACAATCGCAGAGCACCTCATCGTTCGGGATGCCCAGTTCGGACTTGAAGAGGTTGTTGAAGTTCGTCTTGGACATGGAGGTTCCTTTTGACTTTTGTACCACGTTATTTGGCTTCATGAGAGTAGGAGGAGGCATGCTGCCCATCAGGGCGGCACCACCGTCATCGAGAACGCGCGGTGACTTCTTGCTGACAGCGGTCGGACGCGAGCTGGCCTTGGTGACAGCTTTTCTATCCATGAACTTTTTGTAACGAGCATGTGCACGAGCTTGCGTTGATGGATGACGATACTCGATCGCAGGCTCAGGCTTCTTCGGTGGCCTCTGGAGCGGGTTCTTCGACGCGACGTAGCCTCCCGGTGGGACAGCTTTCCTCGCCTGCTGGAGGTCGGCGATGCTCAACCCCTTGCGAGCGGCCACCTGGGCTGGTTTCGGAGGACCGAGGCTCGTCACCGTGGCGGGGCCGATGTCGAGGTTGATGGGCTTGCCACGCTGCGGCGGCTTCGGAGGACCAAGGCTTGTGACCGTAGCGGGGCCGATGTCGAGATTGATCGGCTTGCCCTGCTTCGGTGCATCCCTGACCTCGACGGGGCCGATGTCGAGATTGATGGGCTTGCCGTGCTGCGGTGCAGGCGACCTCTGCGCGGCTTGTGGCGCACGTGCTGCGAGCGGTGTGGGCTTGAAACCACCAGGACCCTTCTCGACACCCTTCTCGACCGGGAAGCCACGATTCGGAGCCTTCAGCGCACCACCACCGGAGACCTTGCCGTAGCCGGTCGCGAGGGCCTTCTTCGCCCCAGAGCCTCGACCATAGGCATCAAGGAGCGACATTTTCTCCCCGACTCCAGAAGCCTCGTGGTGGTAGTGAGCCAACCCATGGTGAGCCATTGCTTGGCCCATATCATCATGGTCCATGTAGGCTTCCGCAGCCTTGACGTGTAGCGACGCAGCTCGCGCATGATGGAGCGGTTTGCCTGTGTCGTTAGCGTGCTTGGTCGCCTCCATCGCGTGAGATCCAATCCGCAGCTTCAGCGGCTCAGCCTTCTTCATTGGCTTGCCGAGAACATTTGGCGTCTTGTCGCGACGAGGGAACTTCTTCGGAGGACCAGAGCCCTGCGGAGCAGGAGGAGCCTCGCCGGCCTTCATGAATGCATAGGCATCGTCGAGCGACACGATCTGGAAGCCCTTCGCGGCCTTCTTAGCAACGAAGTCACGACTCCCCAGATGGGTGATGCCCTGCTTCTTTCGCTCCACCAACTTGCTGATGGACAACTTGCGAAGCGATGTCGGAACCGGCGGGGAGGATCTGGATGGGCTGGCACCTGGAAGGCGCACTTCGCCAGCCTTCCCAAGCGCTGACGACTTTGCAGCCACGACGGGTGGCTTCTTCATCTTGGAATAGTCCATCGCAGGCACCGGCTTCTCTGGCTTCGGCATGGCTCCAGCGGTATCGCCGGTCCGCCGCGCGTAGTCGCCACGGACAGCAGCGAGGCGCGTAGCAAGCGATGGCGCAGCCGTCTGCTGTGCCTCAGCTGCTTGCTTCCCGACGACACGGGGCTTCATCGGCTTCGTGGATTCACCCGCCAATGCGGCATGCACGCCAGCCGCCCCATACTCTGCCATGTCCTTCTTCATCGACCCGCTCTTGCGCGTCTGCATCGGCGAGCGCGTAGCAGAGCGACCTTGCGGCTCCGGAGTTGATGGACGACGAACAGCAGCGCGCTGGGTGATCGACTGCTGCTGTGGTGGAGGAGGTGCGAGGGGGAGTGCCGTGTTTACCTGCCGCCCTTCAATGGGCGTAGCGGTGAGGTTCGGGTTCTTCGAGGCGCGGGGATTCGTGGGCGGTGATAGACGTGGTGACGGGTTCTGGACGACGTCACCACTTCTCTCACCATAGGCTTGGATCCGCGACGTGGGCTTGGGTTCTTCCCTCGAAGTAAACGTCTTACCGGGGTAGCTCGTAACACCTGTCCGAGCGTCTGTCCGAGGCATCCAGGTGTCCATCTCGGCACCAGTCGATGGCCGCGACGTCATCTTCACGGTAGGCCCGTCGCCCTTGTTCACGGTCGCCCATGCGATGCGCTCGGCCTCCTCAGGAGACCTACCACGCGCTCGCTCGCTCGCAGCGATGTGCTTCGCCTGCCGCTTTTGCTTTGCTGAGTGCTTGCCTGGCATAGGTGTCTCCGGTGCAGATCTATCACGGACTGCCGAACGTCTTCTCTTCGTTCTGGACGCTGGTCTGGACGACCGTTCCGTAGATCTGATCCCAGTAGTCGTGACCGAGGCGATGCTTCGCGGCGAAGCGCTTCAGGTGGGAACGCATGTACCGAGAGAAGCCCTTGCGTCCGAGCTTGCTCGCGATCTTGGTGAGCGTGAGCTTGGAGATGCCCAGTTGGTTCGCAAGCTCGGCTGGATCGACGTTCTGCCTGGTCTCCTGCGGCAGCGCCACGACCAATGGAGTCGGCTTCGGGAGCTTCGCCTTGCCCTCTTGCAGGTATGTGTAACGGGTCTTCCCGCCAGCACCCATCTGCTTCTTGCTCGCACCACTGGTTGGCTTCGGCTTCTTGACTGGTTCTTCCTTCGACTTCTTCGGAAGGGCCTTCTCAACCGTACCGTCGTGGTACCCAGTAGCCTTTAGATCAGCCTGGAAGTTTTTGCGGCGCTGATTTGCGAACTTCCGATGCCATTCGCCGTGCTCCTGGTGTTCCTGAGCCTTGGTGTGCTTACCGATAGCAGTGAATGCTCGCGCCGCGATCCGGTGCGCGTCGTATGCGTGTTCGTGACTGTGCTCGTATGGCGGCGAATGAGCATATCTGAAGGAGTGTGCTCGGTCGCTTGCTTGATGCGCGAGGAATGATGCCTGAGCTGCCGCCGCGTGCCCCTTCTTCGGAAGGGCCTTCTTGACCTCACAGGCGTGACATCCACACCCGCCAGGAGCAGAGGTCTTGCTGCAATCCTTCTCGATCGTCTTGAGCTTCTCGTAGTAGCGCGGGTCCTCAGTGAGGTGGTCCATCGCGATCTCGCGCGCGATGGTGCGTGAGGAGGTGTGCTCCATCTCGACCTTGATGCCCGCCGCGAGCTTCTTCGGATCGAAATCCGACGGGGCCTTCTTGTCCGCGAGCCCTCCAGGGATGACGTCACCCTTGCGACGTCCAGCCTTCTCGACTTTCTTCGCACCAGATCCGAGCTGACGCACGACGCGCGCCGCAGGGAGCTGAGGCTTCGTGGGATGGCCTTCTTCGGTGATGTCCGTGCGTGGTTTGCCGAGGAGACCGCGTGCGCGCTGGTAGAGCGATGGCTTCTTGATGCGCTCGCCCTCCGCGTTGTGCGTGTCGTAGCCGTGCTCAGTGACACGCGTCCAGTGTGACGGGCTTGGAGGCTTCCCACCGCGCTTACCGATCGCAGCAAGAAACCGCTCCTTCTTCTCCTTCGGCATGCTGACCGTAGTTGATGTAGAACTGCCGTGGAGCAGAGGCCACTGCTCGATCTTGACCTTCGCCTTCTTCAAACCCTTCGAGATCACGAGCAGCGGCTCGGACAGCTCGCGATCAACCTGCTCCATCTCCTCGTCGGCGCGATGACGGCGCTGCTTGATGGCCATCAACTGCTCCTCCCCGGCGAGACGGTCGAACGTCTTCCACACGCGGTCGTCGTTGACTGGAGCCTCGCGACAGGAGAAGCCTCGCGAGTCGAGCGCGAAGTAGAAGGGCTTCCCGAGCGAGTCGATCACGCCGACGTATGCGTGCTGCGAACGACGAAACGCCGAGCGCGACACTGGCACCGATGAGTATTTCGAGAGGTCTTTGCGAACCTCCTGATACATGCTCGGAGGCATCCGCGCCTGATCGAGCTGGAACTCTGGTTCCTCCACCTTGCCGCGCACCCACAGCGAGAACTCCCTCGGCTTGGTGAAGGACTGCGTCGGGTATGGAGCCTCGCTGATCGATGGACCGACCGGCGTGATGAACAGGTTCCCGCGCTTGATGAACTGGTATGGCGTCGTGCTCATCGATCAGTCCAGATCGATGGTGTCGAACAACACCGCCTTCTTCAAGTCATCGCTCTTGAGCGAGTGGCTGACGACGGAGTCCCAGTCATCGATGTGGAGCTGCGACAAGACCTGAGGGTTCGGACCGCTCGACTCGTCGTCCGACTTGTCGCTCGACTTGTCATCAGACTCGTCGTCTGCATTCGGCTCGGCGAACTGACGCAGCTGGTCTGCACCATGCTCCTCCTCAGCACCCGGAGGTTCCTGGAAGGTGGGTGGAGGGGCTGCTTGACCAGGAGCGCCACCCTGCTGCTGAGCCATCTGCGCCTGCTGCTCGGCCATCTGCGCCATCTGCAACTTCTGCATCTTGTACCCGATGTACGTCGGGTTCAGCACGACGTCGCCATACTCGACCGGAGGCAAGTCGTCCATCGCACGCGCCTCGTTGAGCGTGAGCGTGTTCGTGACCTGCTGTGCGCGCAGCGCCTGCGCCTGCTCCTCAGTCTTTGCGTCGAGGCCGAGGAACGCGATCTCGAAGCGAGGATCGATCTGCCAGATGATGTGGCGGTTGATCGTGTCCTCAACGAAACGAAGCAGCGGCTGGAGTCCGCGATCCTTGGACGCCTTCTGCTGCGCCTCGTTCGTGCTCATGAACACGGGCTGCTGGCCGACGCCACCACGGAGGTCGAAGTTGATCTCTGCTGGGTCGATGCGGAAGATGGCGCTGGTGATCTTCACCAGGTACTCCATCCACATCTGGTAGCCCATCTCGGTGTTGCTGAGCTGGAGTGGTGTCCACGACACCTCTTCGCTGTTCAGCATCGGCGTCTTCCAAGCGTTCTGGACGCCCGCGACCTGCGAGTGCCACGACCGCTTGAACGCCTCGAACTGGACCTGCGGAATGTTGCCCTTGATGTTGAGCAGACCCTTGATGGTCGAGCCCTGCGAGAACATCTTCCGGTTCCACTCTTCAGCCCAGAGGTGCGACGTGATGGTCGACATCAGCGTCTCGATCTCGGGGAACCCATACCCGTACGCCTTGACGAAGGAGCGCGGGTTGCGGACCGCGAAGCACATCTCGTCCAGGGTGAACTCGGCCGTGATCGACGAGTTGATGACCTGGACGTAGCGCACGTCCTTCTTGACCTCAGCGAGGCGCGGAGGGGTGCCCTTCATGTTCTTCGGGGTCGCCGTGCGGATCGTGTCGCTCGGCACCGCCTGGAACGAGAACAAGCTGCCGCCACGCGTACGGACCTTCTCGGCACACGCCTGGTCGTAGGTCAGCGAGTCGCGAACGAACTTGCGGACGAACTGCTCGAAGCTGTCACGCCCGAGGTTGTACTCGCGGCCCGTGTTGAGCATGAACATCGTCAGCTCTTGCATCCGGTCCTTCTCGGAATCGGAGAGGCGTCGCTTCTTGTCGCCGTGGCGCGGGCGGATCTTGAAGCCGATGCTGTACTTGTTCTCCTGCGGGCGTGTGAACGCCGCGACCTGATCGATGCGCGTCAGGAGGATCGCGGAGACGAACGTGTCCCGCTCGGCGACCTGCCGGAGGGTGTCATACGTGAGGTACGTCGGCGCGTTGCGGTAGCCCATGCCAACCGAGTCGAGCATCGCGAACGGATCCGCGAGCCACGCCTTCGGCTGGTTGTCGTCGGTCTTCGCCTTGACGAGCTTGTCCTCGTTGAGCCATGCCTTCTCGCGCAGATCCTCGAACGCATCCGTGATCGCCTTCTGGACATCGGCGGGAAGCGTTGACTGCGGAGGGGCTTCGGTGGTCGTCATGGATCAATGCTCACTAGCAGGGAGGACAGCCATCAGGACGAGCAGCGGGAGCCTTCACCTTCTTGGGTGCGTTCGGATCCTTCTTCTTGCGAGGCTTCGGGACCGGACGGTTCTTGAGGTGGTGCTGGACGACTGCACCGAGTGCTTCCTGATGGGAGGCAAACTTCCCGGTGAAGGTTTCCCCCTTCGTACCCCTTGGTGATCCCTTTGGACGCTTCGTCGTATACGTCACCGTGTGGTGACCGTTCGCATCCGGGGTTCTACTGACGTGATACTTCCCGTGAGAGGTCTTCGCCACATCGTGGGTGGGAGGGGTCTCACTGGGCTCGTGATGCGCCCACCGGAGACTCTTCTCCAGTTCATCAGCGGTGGACTTCGCGATGCTCTTGAGGTTCTCGAAGGCTTTGATGATCGACAAGTTCTTCATGGATCAGTACCCCAGAGTGTCGCGTGCCTGCTTCATTGACGACACATGCTCTGGATCATTGCCACCAGTGACGCCTGGCCCGTCTGGACGGGGATGCAGCGTCACGTGGTTCTCGTGGAGGGTGGCATGCGTATGCTCACCGTCATGGTTGTTCACGAAGGCGTGGATCTGCGCCATCTTCACGGCG
>Ga0315286_10004609_pt1 | contig 13229 bp, 16 predicted proteins | sample YL17G10_0_MG_FD_205038 | JGI IMG/M metagenome (GOLD analysis project Ga0315286, IMG submission 205038) | Sediment microbial communities from Yellowstone Lake, YNP, Wyoming, USA - YL17G10_0 | ecosystem: Environmental > Aquatic > Freshwater > Lake > Sediment | place: USA: Wyoming | collected... | reverse complement strand
AGAGACCAACGCGTGACCACACATGTCGCGCTCACAGCGCGCGCGCTTGGCGCTGACGAGGTCTGGGTCTCCACCCCTGACCCCGAGCTCGAGAAGACGATCCAGAGCGTGGTCGGCCGGTTCGGAGGCAAGTTCAAGATCAAGACCGGGGTCGACTGGAGGAAGGCGATCAAGGCATGGGAAGGCCAGGTCGTGCATCTCACCATGTACGGAGAGAGCCTCTCGAAGGCCCTTCCGACGATAAAGACGAAGAGGCTCATGATCGTCGTGGGAGCGGAGAAGGTCCCACGAGAAGTCTACGACCTCGCCGACAGGAACATCTCCGTGGGAAACCAGCCGCACTCCGAAGTCGCCGCTCTTGCCATATTCCTCGACAGGCGCGGCGGCGGCAAGAAACTCGAGAAGGGACAGGAGGGAAGGCTCGTGATCGTGCCAAACCCTAGGGGGAAGACAGTAATTGACCGGAGCAAAGAAAAGACCCGCCGCTCTCCCAAGCAGGGATGAGTGCATAGAGCTCCTCCGCGAATGTGGATGCAACGATAGAGTCATCGCTCACTGCAAGTCCGTCTCCGCATTGGCGGTGAAGATCGCCAAACGATGCCACGGGGACGTGAAGCTCGTCGAGATCGGCGGTCTCCTGCACGATCTCGGGAGATGCAAGGCGCACACCATCGCCCACGCCGTGGAAGGGGCCAAGATCGCCCGGGAGCGGAAGCTGCCCCGAGCGTTGGTCGACATCATCGAACGGCATATCGGCGCTGGGATATCGAAGGACGAGGCCAAGAGGCTGGGACTGCCAGAGAAGGATTACATCCCCCTGACGCTCGAGGAGAAGATAGTGTCGCACAGCGACAACCTGATGTCGGGCATCGAACGGACCAGCATCAATGAGGCCGTCACGTACCTGACGCGAGAAGGGCAGACGCAGGCAGCGCTGAGGATGCTCGCCCTTCACAAAGAGTTGTCCGCGAGATGCGGGATGGACTTGGACGAGATCGGTTGATCACCGCCTGTACCTTTGATACTCTCCGCGCTTGTAGGCGTCTCGCAGTTTGTGGTATGCCTCGGCGTTCTTCATCGCCTGCTCTTTGAGAGACGGTTCTCCATGCCATATGATCTTTGCCGGGACGCCTACCACCAGGCTCCCTTCCGGGATATTCATGTTCTCGGTGACTACTGCGCCTGCGCCGACGATCGAACCGCTTCCGATCTGGGCCCCATCCAGGATGCAGGAGTTCATGCCGACGATGACAAAATCTCCGACCTTGGCCGCGTGGATGATCGCCGCGTGGCCCACCGAGACATTCTTGCCGATGATCGTGGGCTTCCCAGGGTTGCCGTGTATCTGACAATGTTCCTGGATGCTGGACCCTTCCCCTATCCGTACGGATGAGAGGTCCGCCCTGATCACCGCAAAGGGCCAGATGCTGCAGCCCTTGTCGACCACGACATCGCCGATGATGATCGCCTCTGGAGCGACGTAGCATGATGGATCAATCTTAGGGCTGTGCATGGCCGGAGGAGACGCCTAGGAAGATAAATCGTTTACTCCGGTGCCTTCTCGGGCTTGGCCTTCGCGCCCTTCTTGACGGCGACCCTCTTCGGGAAGTACTTCAAGATGACGATGTCCCCGATGGAGCTTATCCATCTGTACGGTACGTTCACGGACTTCGACCCTTCCACGAGCAACGGATTCGTGCTCGTGATGAACAATCCCTGGACCTTGTTCTCGTCGACATCAACGACCAAGTTCGCGACATTCCCGAGGAAAACGCCTGCGCTGGTGTAAACCTGCAAACCAATCAGCTCAGAAGCTTCTTGTAGCATCGTGCATCCCTGCGACCGTATCGGTCTCCACAGTTTAATATGTTTGTCGTCATCTGGTTCTGTAACATTATCGGGCAGTGCATGTAGTCCATGAAGTAAAATACCGCTCCCACAGTGATTCAGAGGATGCACGTCCGATCCGCTGTCTTCTGCCTCGATGGCCAACTTGCTCCGGAGGCCAGGTTCTTGCTAGAGGACTTCAGGCTCGCCACGAACGGGGCGATCAGGACAGGACTTCAAGTGGGCGTGACCTCGAGAAACGCCTTGAACAAGCTGGCGTACAAGGACTTCCGGAAAGAACATCCGGGTCTCTATTCACAACATCTTGTATCCGCTTTTGAGGTGGCCGCGGGCATCCTCAAGAACCATCGCAGAAGATTGAAGAGATCGAGGACTGGGCAAACCCTGCGTCCGCCCTACGTGAAGCGGCTGATGATGAAGGCGGAGAACCAGGCATACAAGCTCGACCGGAAAGAGGGCATCGTCGACCTCCCGGTGAGGGCGGGCCTGCATGTCAAGCTCAAGCTCGTCGTCAGCCAATATCATCGGCGCTATCTCGATGATGAGGCTTGGTCACTAGGCTCGCTGACGCTTCTGCCCGACAGAGTGGTCATTGCTTTCAGAAAGATTCCGCCGAAACCATATGACCCCAAGACTGTACTTAGCCTCGACACGAACGAAAGGAGCCTTGACGGGGTGCTCATCAGGGAAGGTTCGAGCTCCGCCGTAAGAGCAGAATTCCCCGATGTCGCCATCATCCAGCAACGGCATCACGACCGGCGCAAGAGGCTTCAGAAGGAGAAGGCGAACGACCGAAGGACCGCGAGAGCCTTGTGCAGGCGGGAAGGCCAGCGCGAGCATCACAGGGTAGAGTACACACTGCACCAAGTGGCCAACACTATCCTGTCGTTCGCCAAGAGCCAGGAATCCGCGATCGTGCTCGAGGATCTGACGGGGATGAGGCGTAAGAAGAACAAGGACTTGAATCGACGCCTTTCTTTGTGGCCACGGAGGGAGCTCCACCGAATCATCGAGTACAAAGCGGAGGAAAAGGGGATCCCGATCATCAAAGTTGATCCAAGCTACAGCAGCAGGAGGTGCCCGATATGTAGGAGCATTCAACATTCCCGAATGGGCACCGAGTTTAAGTGCGAATGCGGCTGGCATCTAGACAGACACATCAACGCCAGCATCAATCTGCTGCAAACAGCCAGCTCGAAAGGGCTGGCGGGGGGTCTACGGTTCGACCCCGGCGCATTCCGGCATGACGCGATGATGATCCTATACGAGCCAGCGATGGCCGCACGGTCTGAGCCGAACGGAATGAGTGGGGAGGGGGTAGCGGTACCATGATGGGCCACCACCCGACTTTTTGCAGAACCTTGTTGTCCAGCAGTTCAAACACAAGACTAAGTCTTGAGGCGGATGCGGGTAAGTTTCGTCACAACGTTTTAGTATCCGCTGGAGTATCGATAGTGCAGGAATGTTGCACATCCGTGCAATACCATAGGTGGCTAGATGTCATCCGAGAGCGAAGAGATCCAGCTGATAAAACGAAAGAAGAAGGCTGAAATGATGCAGAAGATGAATTCAACAAGCACGAAGGGCGACGCGTGGCCCGGAGAACCATTGGTCATAGGCGACAAGGATTTCGAGGATTTCGTTGGCAAGTACCCCAAAGTCGTGGTGGATTGCTGGGCGCCATGGTGCGGCCCGTGCAGGATGCTTTCGCCGACGATAGATGCGCTCGCCAAGGATATGAAAGGCCATATCGTCTTCGGCAAGCTGAACACGGATGACAATTTCCAGACCTCAGAGAAGCACAGGATATCGAGCATACCCACGCTTCTGTTCTTCAAGGACGGCAAGTTCGTGGACAAGATGGTCGGCGCCGCTCCAAGGACAATGGTGGAGCAGCAGATCAAGAAAACATTGGGCTGAAGATCAAGATCCCGCGCACAACACTCGCTTTCTCCACTCCTTTGCATTCATCCTCCAGCAGCTGCAACGAGGCCGTAAGCTGGAAAGTTTAAACCACGACATGTTGATAGAGTCGAGGTTACGATGGATTTCGCCAACACCGTTGTCTGGAGCGAGAAGTACCCTGGCAAACTCCTTTGCCAGAACGGACCAAACCTAGACTACTCCCCGCCCGAGGAGCTCGAAGGGATGCGCGGCCCGCTCACGCCAGAGGATGCGTTCGTCGGTGCGGCCAACATGTGCTTTCAGATAGTGTTCGAGTACGTGGCGCGTGAGTTCGGCATGAAATTGGCGGAGTACAAGTGCAGGGCCGTCGGGGACCTGGAGACCGTCGAGGGTTATAGGAAGTTCGTCAAGATCACGTTGTATCCCGAGATGAAATTCGCCTCGGGGGCAAAGATGTCAAATTTCGACAAAGCGTTGTCAGTGACGAAGCGCAAATGCTTGGTCACCAACTCGATGGACCTCGAAGTGGAGGTCATTCCCAAGGTGCTCTGATGTGCAGGATGGTCGGAGTGGTCTTTCGAGACCATTTCCCAATGAATGTACTGACGGACCTGAGAATGATATCCAAAGACGGCGAGATACCGAACCGCAAGCAGCGGGGGCATCGAGATGGATGGGGGATCGCCTCTTTCGTCGACGGGTCTCCGGTATATCTGGGAAGAAGTCCGACCTGGGCGGCCAACGATTCATCATTTGATATCGCGGTGAACAACGCTTCCAAGCTCCATCCACCAAGCATCGTGATCGGGCACATCCGCGCTGCGTCGCGAGGAAAGGCGAAGCTCGTCAACACGCACCCCTTCATAGTCGGAGGGCTCGTGCTCGGCCACAACGGTACAATCAAAGGACTCAATCCCGCTACCAAACGGAAGAGCCTGGGGGAGACCGACAGCGAACTCCTTGCGCTCCTCTTGGCAGACCGTTACGAACAGGTGCATGACCTACGGACGGCACTGAAGAAAGTCATACGGGAAGAGGTGGTTGATCGAGAGTTCACCGGAGCGGTCCTGCTCGTGTCGGATGGGAAAACACTCTGCGGATATCGCGACTACTCCGAGAATGGGAGCTACTATGATCTCCGTGTTGCGGCGGGAAAGGAGAGCGTCGTCTTGTTCCAGGAGAGCGCAAACGGCATCGACGGGTCGATTTCTCAGGTCAAGCGTGGAGAACTGGTGTCCATCGGGTTGGACCTAGAGGTCGAAAGAGAGACGATCCGCTAGTCCCTCGATTTCCGCGCAGCCAGCTTGATCGCCTCGGTGACACTGTCCTTGGGGACGATAGTCGCGATCGGTATGTTCAGGATCTTCTCGATGGTCGGGCTCACGATGGGGGCGCAGACGACCGCTATCGCGCCATCTCTTTCGGCCCGAATCGCTGCGACGATCGCGTCCTCGACCGTAGACGCGGGGTACTCTCTGATCCTCACGGTCTCATCTCCGATCTTGATTGTTCTCTCGACAACCTCGTCCAAGACCTGCCGCGTGACGATGAGGGCGATGAAGTTGCCCGCCTTCAGGCCTTCGACCTCTCTGATCGATTTCACCAACTTCCTTAGGACGTGTAGGCTTGGCGTCCTGTCCTCGTTGGCGATCTTGTAGAGCGTGCTCGGAGAGATGCATGCTTTCCTCGACAGGTCCTGTATCGTCATCCCAAGGCTGTCAAGAACCTCACTCAGGGCCGTCCTGAACGCGGCATCCGACTCCAACGAGGAACGAATGATTCTATTCGCTCGGTCCATCTTATTGTCCTCATGGTACTAATGTATATTGCGCTATTTATACAATTGTATCATTATATCCATACTAGTGTCGAAAAGGTTATATCGAACGGATTCATCATAGTAGCTGAGGGGTTCCATGGACAAGAAAGGAATCATAATATCAGTCGCTGTCGTCGCCGCATTGATCGTTGCCGGCATCGCCGTGGCTTATCTGTACAAGCCGAGCAAGGAGTCGACCTCTGTCGAGTACGTCGTAGTAGCTCCGAGCAAGATGGACGCATGGCTCGCAGCTAACCAGACTGAGGCGTACATTGCTTGGGAACCATACGTGTCGTCGGCAGTCGTAGGGGGTAATGGGAGGGTTCTGGAATGGACGAATGAGATAATGCCGCACCACCCGTGCTGTGTTGTCGTCGCATCGAATAGCTTCATCTCATCCTCTAATGGTCTGGAGATGACCCAGAGGTTTGTCAAGGCCCACGCGGACGCCACTATGTGGATAAATGACGCTCTCGCCCACCCGACCGGCGCGAACTACGGTAAGCTTCTGAACATCTCAGCTGACTTCACGCAGAGATCGATTGCGGTTGTCAAAGAGGCGTTCGGCCACCTCGAGTACGGCTACCTGATGAATGACAGTTTCAAGGCGGCACTTTCCACCTTCACGGACACGTACCGGAATGACGGTTTCATCACGAATGATACTTTCCACAAAGCCGGCTATTCGTCGTCTGCCGACTTCGTCAATGACTACGTGAACATGAGCTACATTGACGAATTGAGTTCCGTGGAACCAAACGCTACAATCATCAACCCGACCAATGCGATCAGGGTGGGATATCTCACAGGCGATCTCCACCAGGTAGCTCAGGCTGTTGCGAGGAATGAGACCGTCCTGAATGGGAAGAGCATATTCGAGGAGCATGGCCTCAACGTCGTTCCGGCTCTGAGCCAGGGATATGCGAACGGTGGCACGGAGATGAACGCTTTCATCGAAGGCTCGGTCGACATCGGGTACCTGGGAGCTCCACCCGCCATCCTTAACAAGATCAACAAGAATGCAAACACCGTGATAATCGCACAGGCGAACAGCGAAGGCAGCGGCATTGTCGTGGGTGTGCATTCATCCATCAAGACTCTGGAGGATTTGAAAGGCCACATAATCGCAACTCCGGGGGAGACAAGCATCCAACACCTCCTGCTCAAGACCGCATTGAAGAAAGTAGGGTTGACGCTCGTCAAGGCATGAGGACGATTCTCCAAACCTCTTTCTCCCATTAATGCATGAGGGACATCCATGGCGGACATGAGCTTCGTGAACGACTTCCGGACCTCGCTGTCGGAGAATTGGAAGCGTGTCCTGATCGGGGTCGTTTCAGTCGTAAGCTTCATTCTGATCTGGTATCTCGTAGCTTTGCGTCTGCACACGTCCGGATCGGTTAAGGCTCAATTCCTTCCCTACCCTCAAGACGTGGCCAGGGCATTGGTCGATTCATTCACTCGCATTGACCCTGTGTTCGGGGTTCTCATGCCGACCCTGATAGAGAACAGCCTTGAGCGAATTATCATCGGGTTTATGCTTGCCTTTGCGGTCGCCCTTCCGCTCGGCTTGCTGATGGGCGCGGTCCGTACAATCGAGGACATTGGGAGACCTATCGTGGAGATGATACGCCCCATTCCGCCGATTGCATGGACCCCGGTCTTTATGTTCGCCTTCCTGAGCTTTTGGGGCCCAATCGCAGTGGTCTTCATAGGAGCGTTCTTTCCCATACTTCTCAACATCATCTTCGGGGTGAGGAGCGTGGATCCAGTCCTTTTCGATGCCGCGCGGTCTCTGGGCGCGAGGAGAAGGGACCTGTTCACCAAGGTCATCATACCGTCCGTCGTGCCATACATGATGACTGGTGTGAAGGTGGGACTGGGGATCGCGTGGATGTGCATCGTTGCCGCAGAGCTTCTCCCCATCAAAGGAAGCGGACTGGGGAATTATATCTGGACTTGGGCAGACATCGGGCAATTTGACAAGGTGTATGCGGCCATGATTGTCATTGGCATCCTGAGCATATTGACAACGGGAATCGCTGAGCTTCTTGAGAGGAGGATATACAAGTGGATGGGGATGAAGTAGAGCTCAGGATGGAACACTTGGGCAAGGTTTTCATCAAGGGCAAACGAGAGGTCAAAGCCCTCGACGATTTCAACCTCGATGTAAGAGGGGGCGAGTTCGTCTGCCTGCTAGGACCGTCCGGTTGCGGGAAGACCACCATCCTTCGGATCCTCGCGGGTCTGGAATCAAGTACGAGTGGGAAGGTTCTTCTCAAGGGGAAGCCAGTGGCATCTTCAGGTCCTGAGAGGGGCATGGTTTTCCAGGAATTCGCCCTTTTTCCCTGGAGGACCGCAAGGAAGAACATCGAGTTTGGCCTCGAGGTGAAGGGGGTCCCCGAAGCGAAGAGGCGGGAGATATCTTCCAAGTACATCGATTTGGTGGGCTTGAAGGGGTTTGAGGATGCACACCCGAAAGAGCTGTCTGGCGGCATGAAGCAAAGAGTCGGCATTGCACGCGCTCTCGCGAATGAGCCTGCGGTCCTGTTGATGGACGAGCCTTTCGGTTCGCTGGACGCTCAGACAAGAAACCTCATGCAGAAGGAACTGCTCAGGATATGGTCAGCCAGGAAGAAGACCGTACTTTTCGTCACCCACTCCGTCGAGGAAGCGGTCTACCTGGCGGACAGGATCGTGGTCATGACCGCCAGACCGGGAAAGGTACGCGAGATAATCGATGTGCCGTTGAGTCGTCCGAGGGACCGCACGAGCCGCGAGTTCATCACCATCAGGAGCAAGGTCCTCGGGGAGTTGGAGGAGGAGTTCGAGAAGGCCCGAGCGGGCGAGCTCTCCCCAGAGTGATTCAACCGAAGCCTTAACTATTCTAGACCTGATTCATACCAGCATGAGCTTCGAGCTAAATGTGGTGTCGAACATCCCTCTGACCCCGCTCACGAACATCGACGAGGTCGCCATACTTTTCCTTAACCAGGTCGGGTATTTTCCTAAGGGTTACGATCCCAAGACCGACGTCACGGATGTGAGGGACAGCGTACCATACAGGCTCATGATGGACTACTTCCTGGACAGGATGGACAAGGCCTGGGTCGTGGAGGACCTGGCCGTCGCGCTCGGGACGACGAAGGCCACCATCTACAGGCACATCAACAAACTGAAGGGGTTCGACCTACTCGAGGAGATGAACGTCGAGGACTCCGAGGGCAAGCCGAGAAAGGGGTACAGGATCCGGTATGGCAACCTGGGCAAGGCCTGGAACTTCACTGAAGCGCATGTCAACGTCGCAATGGAGAATTACAGGAAGACTGTTGACCATCTGCAGGAACTAGCTACCAAGAAGGGGGACAAGCATGCCAAGAAAAGATGAGGCCATCGTTCTGACACCAGGCTCGCTCTACAAGATCAAGAGCCTCGAATCGAGAGACAAGCCCATGGAGACCACCGGGATTTTCAAGGGGTACGCTGCCGTCGCCCACGACACCGCACTTGTGATCGAACTTGACAAGACCCATGGAGAGGACAAGGGCAGGATGAGGCTGATCATATCTCACATGATCCTTTCGATAGACGTGGTGAAGGCCGAGAAGGAAGAGACGAAGAAGGAGTCCGACAGCACTGCGGTGTACTTCGGATGAGGGTGACGGTCGACGCCCTCCAGGCGAGGATCATCGGCATTCTGAAAGACTGGTACCCGATCACTGTCGAGGAGCTAAGGGACGAATTGTCGCTTCCTTCCGGGGTGCTGGAGAGGTCACTGAAAGCGCTGATGGTCAAAGGGGTCATCGAGCTCGAGCCCCTGAGCGACAAGACCTTCATCCGGCTGCTGACGCAGGACCTCGTTCTCGAGAAGGAGGGGAAGGGGCACAAGAAGGCCGTCCCGAAGCCGGGGCAGAAAGGGCGGCCAGTCGACGACATCATGTATCGATGACCTCCCCTTCCGATAAGTAGATATCAGTTCTGGATTCTCAGAGAGCCCGTGGATTATTTCGATGAGCTGGTGCAGGCGCTTGTCATGGGCGAGGTCGCCTCTAGGGACGACCTGCTGAGGCTGAAGACGAAGCTGTGCAAGAAGCACCGCTTATCCAGGGTCCCGCCCAACTATGAAATCCTGGCGCGGGTTCCGGATGAATATCGGGATGTCGTAGAGCCGTTCCTCAAGAACAAGCCTGTCAGGACCATGAGCGGCGTGGCACCGGTCGCGGTGATGACGAGTCCGTTCGACTGCCCCCATGGAAGGTGCACATACTGTCCCGGAGGGACATCCAACAACACCCCCCAATCCTACACAGGAAGGGAGCCAGCCGCTCTGCGCGCCGCGATGTACGACTACGATCCGTTCAGGCAGACCGCGAGCAGGCTCAAGCAGTTCCACGCGATCGGCCATCGGACCGACAAGGTGGACCTAATCATCATGGGCGGCACGTTCACCTCTCGCCCGGAGGACTATCAGGAGTGGTTCGTGAAGCGATGCTTCGATGCCATGAACGGCGAGGATTCACCGGACCTCGAATCCGCACAGCGGGCCAACGAACTTGCCGATGCGAGGTGTGTAGGCATGACCCTTGAGACGAGGCCCGATTGGTTCGGCGGCCATCAGGTAGATCATTCCCTATCTATGGGCGCCACCAAGGTGGAGCTCGGCGTCCAGATCCTCGACAACAAGGTGCTCGACGGTGTCAAGCGAGGACACCACGTCAAGGAGGTGGCCGAAGCGACAAGGAGGGCGAAGGACGCAGGATTCAAAGTCGCCTATCACATCATGCCGGGGCTGCCGGGGAGCAATCTCAAGAAGGACATCGCCTCCTTCAGGACCATGATAGAGGACGAGCGGTTCAAGCCGGACATGCTGAAGATATACCCGACGCTCGTCGTCAAAGGTACCGGTCTGTACGAGGACTGGGTCGCGGGCAAGTACTCGCCGATGTCTCTCGAAGAGGCGGTCAGGCTGCTCGCGGAGGTCAAGAGGATCACTCCTCCCTGGATCAGGATAATGAGGATCCAACGTGACATACCGGTCCAGTTGATCGAGGCCGGCGTCAAGAAGAGCCACCTGCGTGAGCTCGTGATGAAGGAGCTGCGTTCAGCTAGCACTCCCTGCAGGTGCATCAGGTGCAGGGAGATCGGGCATCTGCCATCAGGCAAAGTGGCCCCTCTTGAAGGCGAGGCGGAGCTGACCGAGACGACCTACTGCGCCTCGAAGGGCTCCGAGATCTTCCTTGCATACGAGATTCCATCCACCGACTCTCTCGTCGGATACGCGAGGCTACGGTTCCCATCGGACCCCAAGGCCGAGGCTGCCTTGCTCCGCGAACTGCACATCTATGGCCAGATGGCTCCCATCGACGGGAAGGCCGGCGCTCATTGGCAGCACAAGGGGTTCGGCGAGAGGCTGCTGAAGGAATCTGAGGCCAGGGCGCGTGAAGTGGGATACTCAGAGCTCTGGGTGACGAGCGGCGTGGGGGCTAGGAACTACTATCGGCGGCTTGGTTATGAGCGTCAGGGCCCGTACATGGCCAAGAAACTTCGCGGGTAGGGAGCATCCATCGTTACCATTATATCAGCTCATTATTATCAGATGGTACTGGGAGGTCCTCTGTGGCCTGTCTGAAATGCGGAGGCAAGTCCGAAGGGGATGCACTTCTCTGCGATGCGTGCGCGGATGCATCCTTCAGTGAATCCAAGTTCTTCCTGAACCCTGTCTTGATAGGTCCCAGCCTGTACTCCAGATTGAGGAGCCATGGATCGGCGGCGTACATGCTCGGGCCGAACACCAGCTCCGACATCGTCACCATAGCCTCGACGGACCTCCAGAAATCGATCAAGGACATGAACGTCCAGGATCTGCAGCACGATGAGCTGAAGGGATTCTACCTGAGGTGCAACTCCATGCTCGCGCATCTGGGAGTGCCCCTGAAGCTGGATTCAGCCCAGATCCTTCTCACAGAAGATGCCTCGGACACGATCACGGCGATCGTCACGAAGGTGAACATGGCCGAGAAGATGTACCCGCTGGAGGGCATGAGCGACCTATACATCCGGGTCGGGATCGTGTACTGGTGCGCCGCCCACAGCATCCTGATGAGGACCGCGTCCGAGAAGTGGATCAAGGGTAAGAAGTCCTATCTGACGTCGAGGGCGAAAGAATACATGTCAAAGGTCAGCACAGCGGACGACCTCTACTCGATCGCGGTCCGAGACATGGGCATGGTCTGCCTCGACTCCGAGGAATGGGCCGACGCGGAGGAGAACCTCGCGAACGCTCTCAGGCATTTCCCGAACGATTTCAAGATCGGGGAGGGCCTCGCTCGCTCGCATCTTATGCTCGGCAACGAGATGGAAGCTCTGTCGAGCGTCGACGAAGTGCTGATCCAGGGGGACAGATCCGAGCTCTGGGTCCTCAAGGGCCAGATACTCAGGAAGATCGACCGACTGGAGGAGGCCTTGGAATGCTTCAACCGGGCGTTGCAGATCGATCCGAACTACATGCCCGCTCACGATGAGCTGATAGGCACGCTCAGAGATGCCGGCCGGCTTGAAGAGGCCGCGTTCGCGGAGAACCAGCGCGCGCTCTCGAAGAGACCCGACCTGGAGCAGAAGATCAACGAGATGATATTCGAATTCAAGAAGGCCACGTCGGCTGAGGAGCCCGGGGGGAAGGAAGGACCCACGGAGACCGGCGAAATCAAGGCCGCGTCCTCCACGGATGTGCCATCGGCCAAGCCGGCTCCAAAGCCAGCGCCCACGCCTAAGCCCGCCAGGGGCCTTATCGACATCGCGAAAGAGGCTTTGAAGGCCAGGGACTTCACAAGCGCTTTGGTCCAGGCCCAGCACATCCTGCGTTCGGAACCAGACAATCACGATGCCAACCTAGTGCTGATTGAGGCGCTCGTCTCCAAGGGCAACCTGAGGGAGGCCGCCCCGAAGGTCCACACGTTCTACGAGAAGAACAACACGGACCCGAAGGCATGGTACTGGAGGGGCGAGGTAGCAAGGAGAGAGGGGAAATGGGGGGCGGCGGTCCAATACTTCAGCAAGGCGGTCTCGCTCGACCAGACGATGGTGGAGGCGTGGGTGTCGATGGGGCAGGCCCTGCTCGAGCACGACAGGTTCAACGGGGCCGATGAGGGCTTCTCCAGGGCCCTGGAGATAGAGACCAATAATGCGAGGGCTTGGCTCGGAAAAGGGAAGGCTCTGAGGGCGCTGGGACGATGGGGTGCCGCGGTCCAGTGCTTCGACAGCTACACTGTTCTGGCACCGAAGGACTCCGATGCTTGGCTCCTCAAGGCCGACCTGCTGTTCGAGAATGAGAAGTACAACCGGGCGTTCGAGTCATATGACAAGTATCTCGCGTTGGTCGGTGATGATTCGTACGCCCTCGGCAGGAAGGGCATTTCGCTGAATGCGATCGGTCGAGTCGAGGAAGCCAGGAAGGCCCTGGAAGAGAGCGTGAGGTTGGACTCCGGCAACAAGGAAGCCAGGAAATGGCTCAAGATGATCTCGGGAGGGTCGTGATGGTCGAGATAGACAAGATCATCAGCGAGCGCTCGGACGAGCGGATCCTCAAGGCACTGAAGGACATCTCGGACCAGGAGTTCACCAAGCTCGTAGAGTCCATACTCGGCTACCTCGAGCTGAA
>Ga0315286_10004608_pt1 | contig 13230 bp, 10 predicted proteins | sample YL17G10_0_MG_FD_205038 | JGI IMG/M metagenome (GOLD analysis project Ga0315286, IMG submission 205038) | Sediment microbial communities from Yellowstone Lake, YNP, Wyoming, USA - YL17G10_0 | ecosystem: Environmental > Aquatic > Freshwater > Lake > Sediment | place: USA: Wyoming | collected... | reverse complement strand
CCTTTGGCGATGCTGGATCGGTTCAAGGGCAATCCCAACGCCCACGCCTGGCTCTGGAAGGACCACACGGGCTATGCCGAGGCCGGCGAGATCACCGCCTTGGCCCGCCGGGAGCGGCCCCAGTACTTGGCCAAGTGCGGCGGGACCTACTCCTCCGAATGGTTCTTCAGCAAGATCCTGCACTGCCTGCGGGCGGACCCCGAGGTCTTCGACGCCGCGTACACCTGGGTCGAGCATGCGGATTGGCTGCCGGCGGTCCTGACGGGGACTGGTAACCCGGACAAGCTGCGCCGCTGCCGCTGTGCGGCGGGACACAAGGCGATGTTCAATAGCACTTGGGGCGGCTACCCCGACAGCGAGTTTCTTGGGAAACTCGATCCCAAGCTCGGGGGTCTTCGCAGGACCCTGAGCGACCAGACCTATGCGGTCGATCAGCCGGCGGGCCGGTTGACCGCCGAGTGGGCGGGCAAACTCGGTCTGCCCGCGGGGATTCCCGTGGCGATGGGGGCCTTCGATGCCCATCTGGGCGCCGTAGGCTCCGGCATCCAAAGCGGCGTCCTGGTCAAGATCATCGGAACCAGCACCTGTGACATGGTGGTAGCCCCGAGCGGCACCGAGCTGGCGGACGTCCCGGGCATCTGTGGGATCGTCGATGGTTCGATCCTGCCCGGCTACTTCGGCCTGGAGGCGGGGCAATCGGCGGTGGGGGACATCTTCAACTGGTTCGTCAACTACATCCAGCCGGGCGGCAAAGAGGCCGGCTCGCACCAGTCGCTCACGGAAAAGGCCGCCAGACTCAAGCCCGGCCAGTCGGGCCTGCTGGCCCTCGATTGGAACAACGGAAATCGTACGATCCTGGTGGACCAGAGACTGACCGGCCTGCTCTTGGGCCAGACGCTCCACACCCGACCCGAAGAGATCTACCGGGCCCTGGTCGAAGCAACGGCCTTCGGGGCTCTAACCATCATCAACCGCTTCGAGGAGTACGGCGTCAAGATCGACCAGGTCGTCAATTGCGGCGGCATTGCGGAGAAGAACACCATGCTCATGCAGATCTACGCCGATGTGACGGGCCGGGAGATGAAGATCAGCCGCTCGGCGCAGACCTGTGCCTTGGGCTCCGCCGTCGCGGCGGCGGTGGTCGGGAGGGCGCACCCCAACTTTGCCCAAGCCCAGGCCGCCATGTGCGGCATCAAGGAGACGACCTTCAAGCCCATCAGCGCCAATCACAAGGTCTATCAGAAGCTCTACAAGCTCTATCGCAGGCTGCACGACGGCTTCGGCCTCCAAGGCAAGGTCCTGGCGATGGGCGGCGTCATGAAGGACCTGCTGGCAATCAAGGAAAAGGCGAACGCTTAGCCATGTACCACGAGCTCAAACAACAGGTGTACCAAGCCAATCTCGATCTGCAAAAACATGGCTTGGTCGTCTTTACCTGGGGCAATGTCAGCGGAATCGACCGTGCCAATGGCGTGATCGCCATCAAGCCCTCCGGCGTTGACTATAAAGACCTGACGCCCGAAAGTATCGTCCTGGTCGATCTCGGTGGTCGCGTCATAGACGGGAATCTGCGTCCCTCCTCGGATACCCCGACGCACTTGGAGCTCTATCGCAGCCTCACGGCTCTCGGCGGGATCTGCCATACGCACTCGCGGTACGCGACGATGTGGGCCCAGGCCCAGAAGCCGATTCCCTGCTTCGGCACGACGCACGCGGACTACTTCTACGGCCCGGTCCCCGTGACGGAGGCCATGACGCGCGACGAGATCGAGGGCCCTTACGAGCAGAACACGGGCAAGGTGATCGTGCGCAGGTTCGCGCAGATCGACCCGATGCAGATGCCGGCGGTCCTGGTCGCCAATCATGGTCCGTTCACCTGGGGCAAGGGGCCCGCCCAGGCGGTTGAGAATGCGGTCGTCCTGGAGCAGGTGGCCCAGATGGCCTACGGCACCCTGGCGATCAACGCCGGCCAAAACGCCATCTCCCAGGCTCTATTGGATCGACACTATTTGCGTAAACACGGCGCCGGCGCCTACTATGGACAAAGATGATACACAATCAGTTTCAGGAGGGGGGGGTAAGTCTGAAGTGTGAAGTTTCGAGTCTTCCCCGCTTCACACTTGACACTTCAAACTTCACACTTCCGAAACATCTTCAAAGGAGACAAGGCAATGGGTAAAGTGACATTTGGTGTAATCGTCGGCAATCGGGGTTTCTTCCCGGATGTCCTCGCGAAAGAAGGCCGCAAGGATATCCTCGAGGTGCTCAGGCAAAATGGCTACGGGGTCGTGGCGCTCTCCATGACCGAGACGAAGTACGGGGCCGTCGAGACCTTTGAGGACGCCGGCAAATGTGCCGAGCTGTTCGCCTCCAAGGCCGGCCAGATCGGCGGCCTCATCGTCACCTTGCCCAACTTCGGCGACGAGCGGGGGATCGCCGAGGCGATCAAACGCAGCGGCTTGAATGTTCCCATTCTCGTCCAGGCGGAGGACGATGTCGCCGGCCAGATGAAGATCGACCGGCGCAGGGATTCCTTCTGCGGCAAGATCAGCGTCTGCAACAATCTTCGCCAGGCGGGGATTCCCTTTACCTTGACCAGCTCGCATACGGTGCAGGTCACCTCGGCGGCGTTCCAGGAGGACCTCGACCGCTTCGCGGCGGTCTGCCGGATCGTGCGGGGCCTCAAGAACGTGCGGTTCGGGGCCATCGGCTCGCGGCCGGCGGCGTTCAACACCGTTCGCTACAGCGAGAAGGTCTTGGAGTTTGCCGGCATCAGCGTTGAGCCGGTGGACCTGTACGAGATCTTGGGCAAGGTGGGCCGGCTCAGTGACAGCGACAGGGCCGTCAAAGCCAAGCTCAATGCGATCCACAAGTACACGGACACCCAATCCATCCCGGCCGAGGGGTTGCTCAAGATGGCCAAATTCGGCGCGGTCGTGGATCAATGGATCAAGGCCAACCAGCTTTCCGGCACGGCGATTCAATGCTGGACGGCCTTGGAGGAGTTCTTCGGGATCGTGCCGTGCACGCTGATGAGCATGATGAGCCAGTCGCTGCTGCCCAGTGCCTGCGAGGTCGATGTGACGGGCCTGTTGGCCATGTACATCCTGCAACTGGCCAGCGGCACGCCCAGCGCCCTGCTGGACTGGAACAACAACTTCGCCGAGGACCCGGACAAGTGCGTGCTGTTCCATTGCAGCAACCTGCCCAAGAGCTTCTTTACGAGCGACAAGATGGATTACCAGGAGATCATCGCGGGCTCCGTAGGCAAAGAGAACACCTACGGCACGATTGTCGGCCGGATCAAGCCCAGCCCGGCGACGTTCTGCCGGACGATGACGGACGACGTCGAGGGCGTGCTGCGCGCCTACGTGGGCGAAGGCGAATTCACGGACGACGCGCTGGAGACCTTCGGCGGCTACGGCGTGATGAAGATCGACGATCTTCAGACCTTGCTCCGTTACATTTGCCGGATGGGCTTCGAGCATCACGTGGCGGTGAGCCTGTCGAACACGGCCGCCCCCATCGCCGAGGCCCTGACCACCTACCTGGGCTGGGACGTGTACCATCATGGAATTTGCGATTTGTGATTTACGATCATGTCATGGCGAGCGCGGCGAAGCCATCTCCCATGCCGGGGATTGAGATTGCTTCGCCGCTGCGCTCCTCGCAATGACATGGCCCGCAAGCGTAAATAGTAAATAGTAAATCGTAAATCCGAAAGTACGATGACCGATAGGACGACGGAGAAGAAATCTGAGCGAGCCGGCACGCAAACGCCTTCCGTGTTGCTGTTCGTGGAGACCTCGCGCGAGTTTGGGCGCGGCCTGCTCCATGGAATCGCGAGGTACTCGCGGCTGCACGGTCCCTGGCGGGTGTACCGTTGGCCCGGCGCTTTGGATTCGTCCCTGCCCGAGTGGAAATACCTGAAGATCGATGGTGCCATCGTGCGCGATGTCAAAGTCGTGGAGGCCCTGGCGCATTCGGGCATTCCCGTGATCTTTGCGCAGCATAACCGGGAGAGCTACGCGCCCTTTCCCTCCATCATTACGGACGGCGCTTTGATCGGGTGTATGGCGGCCGAGCATTTTCTCGATCGCGGTTTTCGGAACTTCGCCTATTGCGGGCTCGACGAATTTGCCTGGTCCAGGGGGCGTGGACAGTCTTTCCAGCAGCGGTTGGAGCAGGCCGGCTTCACGGCCGACCTGTATCGGCAACCGGCCCCGAAGAAAGGCCGGGCGATCCGGAACGAACAGAACCATATCGCGGACTGGCTCGAGTCACTGCCCAAGCCGGTGGCGGTGATGTGCTGCAATGACGACCGGGCCCTGCTGGTGATCGAAGCGTGCAAGCTGGTCAATTGCAGCGTGCCCGACGACGTGGCGGTCCTCGGCGTCGATGACGACGTCCTCGTCTGTGACCTGGCCGATCCGCCCATCTCCAGTATCGCCTTAAACACGGAGGGGGCGGGATACGAGGCGGCAAGGCTGCTGGATTCCCTCATGAAGGGCAGCGAGATGGCCGGCCAGGTGATTCCGGTCCAGCCCACGCACATCGTGACGCGGATGTCCACGGACATGCTGGCGGTGACCGACCCGGACGTAGCGGCCGCCCTGCGGTTCATCCGCCGCAATTCGAATCGCTTGATCCAGGTGGATGACGTTGTGGAGGCGACGGCCGCCTCGCGGCGGGTGCTGGAGAAACGATTCAAGGTGATCCTGCATCGGTCCGTGCACCAGGAAATCCGGCGGGTCCGCGTCAACAACATTATCCGGCTGCTCGTCGGCACGGACATGAGTATTACGGACATCGCCGCCCATTGCGGCTTCGATGGCGTGGAGCACATCGCGCGGCATTTCCGCAAGGAGACGGGTGTGAGCCTGCGGGAGTACCGCAAACGCCACGCCCCGCGATGATGTCGATGGAAATGATACGCAGGAGGTGGAACATGAGATTAGCGAGTTGTGTGCTTGGATGTCTTGCGGCCGTCGCAAGCTTTGTATTGTCGAGTCCTGCGGCACAGGCCGATGAATTGGCGGATGGCCGGTCGAAGGTCAAGGTCGAGTCGGTCATTCCGTTGCAGGCGAGGGCCTTTCGGCTGGAGGATGTGCGCTTGCTCGACGGTCCCTTCAAGCACGCGATGGAGTTGGATCGGAGATACCTGCTGTCGCTCGACGTGGACCGGCTGCTGCACAACTTCCGGGTCAATGCGGGCCTGCCTTCCTCGGCCCAGCCGCTCGGGGGCTGGGAGGAGCCGAAAGGCGAGCTTCGCGGCCATTTCGTCGGGCACTATCTCACCGCGTGCGCGTTGATGTATGCCAGCACGGGCGACGAGCGGGTCAAGGACAAGGGCAATGCGGCCGTGTCAGGGTTGGCCGAGTGCCAGGCGAAGATCGGCAGCGGTTACCTGAGCGCCTATCCGGAGGAGTTCTTCGACCGGGTGGAATCGCTCCGGCGTGTGTGGGCCCCGTACTATACCCTGCACAAGATCTACGCCGGACTGCTCGACATGTACATCTATTGCGACAATCAGCAGGCTTTCGACGTATGCAAGAAATTCGCCGATTGGGTGATCGCCCGCAATGCCAAGCTGAGTGATGAGCAGATGCAGAAGATGCTCGGCACCGAGCACGGCGGCATGAACGAGGTGCTCGCCAACCTCTACGGCCTGACCGGCGAAAAGAAGTATCTGACAATCGCCCAGCGGTTCAACCACATGGCGGTCCTGGGCCCGGCCTCAAATCGTGAGGACAGGCTCACCGGGCTGCACGCCAACACGCAAATCCCCAAATTCGTCGGCACGGCCCGGCAGTACGAATTGACCGGGCAGGACTGGCTTAAGACCGCGTCGGTCTTCTTCTGGGAGACCGTGGTCAAGGAGCGTTCCTACGTCATCGGCGGGCACAGCGACGGCGAAGGCTTCTCGCCCAAGGAAAAGCTCTCCGAAGCCTTCGGTCCCAATACGACCGAGACGTGCAACACGTACAACATGCTCAAGCTGACGCGGCATTTGTTCTGCTGGGACCCAAAGGCCGAGTACGCCGATTACTACGAGCGGGCCCTCTACAATCACATTCTCTGCTCGCAGAATCCGGAAACGGGCATGATGTGCTACTACGTGCCCCTGCGGTCCGGCTCCCGCAAGGAGTACAACACGCCGTTCGATTCGTTCTGGTGCTGCACCGGCACCGGTGTCGAGAACCACGCCAAATACGGTGACAGCATTTACTTCCACAACGACAACACGCTCTGGGTGAATCTGTTTATCGCCTCTGAGCTGAACTGGAGGGCCAAGGGCCTGAAGGTCCGCCAAGAGACCAAATATCCCGATGAGGCCACGAGCCGACTGGTACTGACGCCCGAGCAGCCGGTCGAGCTGGCTGTGAAGATTCGCCGGCCCTGGTGGGCATTCTCCGGCTTCGAGATCAGGGTCAACGGCGACAAGGTGACGGATTCCTCCACGCCGGGTAATTTCGTGACCCTCTCGCGCACATGGAAAAGCGGCGATGCGGTCGAAATCGCGATGCCGTATCACCTGCACGGCGAAGGATTTCGCGACAACCCGAAGCGTCAAGCGTTCCTGCACGGCCCGCTCGTGCTGTGTGCCGAGGTGCATTCGGAAAAACCGCTGCCGGCCGTTGTGACAGACGGAGGGAAGATTTTTAACAGCTCACAAGCCGTGCCGGGCAAGCCCTCCACATTCCAGGTTTCGCCCGAGATCTTCCGTTTTGTGGGACAAGATGAGAAGCAGCCGGTGACACTCGAGCCCTTCTACAAGGTGCACGGCGAGCGCCGCTACGTGGTCTATTGGGACCAGCTCACGCCGACCCAGTGGCAGACGAGGCAGGACGAATACAAGGCCGAGCTGGCGAGGGCGAAGGAACTCGAAGCTCGCACCGTGGACCGCGTGAACATGGCCGACCGGGGAGGGGAACGCCGGCACGGTCTGCAGGGCGAGAAGATGGAGGCCGGCGACTTCAACAACCGCCGGTGGCGGCACGCCACGGACGGGGGCTGGTTCTCGTACACGCTCAAGGTCCAGCCGGAGCAGCCGCAGGAGCTGGTCGTGACGTACTGGGGCAGCGACGCCGGCGGACGCGAATTCGACATCCTGGTGGACGGCCAAAAACTGGCCACGCAGAAGCTCGAGAACAACAAGCCGACCCAGTTTTATGACCAGGTGTATCCGCTGCCGAAGGAACTCATCGCAGGCAAAATCAGTGTGACCGTGAAGTTCCAGGCGCATCTGGGCCGGACCGCCGGCGGCGTCTTCGGTTGTGCGATTCTGAAGGCGAAAAGTTGAGACAATATGGTGCTGCATTTCGCAAGTCTGGCGTCTATGCGGGAGGAGACTGCTTCGTCGCTTCGCTCCTCGCAATGACATAGAAGGGGCGCGTATGTCATTGCGAGCGAAGCGCGGCAATCTCAAACCGCACGACTTCTGAAATGTGGTAGAGTGGTGCGTACGATCCAAGTGGCGTTGAGTATCCGGAGAGTGAGAACCATGAACAGTATCCAATCCTTTTCGAGCAGAATCCTGGCTCTTGTGATGGTCAGTACGTGCGTGCTTCACGCCGCCCCGGCGACGCTGACTGTGGATGTCGATAAGCCGCGCGTGAAAATCAGCCCGACGCTCTGGGGCATCTTTTTCGAGGACATCAACCTCTCCGCCGATGGCGGCATCTACCCCGAGCTGGTGCGGAACCGCTCCTTCGAGGACGCGAACAAGCCCGATCACTGGCAGCTTGTCAACCAAGGCGACGGCCATAGCGAGATGACCATCGACACTCGCAGGCCGCTCAATCCGTACAATCGCAGCAGCCTCCGCATCCGGCTCAATGGGGTCGCATCCATTGTCAATGAAGGCTACTGGGGCATGTCCATCGTGCAGGGCGAGACCTACAAGCTCCGATTGTCCGCGCGCTGCGGCGACGGCTTTCAAGGACCGCTGACCATCATGGTCGAACGCCCGGACGGCAGCGATCTGGCCAAGGGCACCGTCGACGGTCTGACCGATCAGTGGAAATCGTTCTCGCTCGATCTGACGGCCACCGGCACCGAGCCCAAGGCCAAGCTCGCGATCACGATTGGTGGTAAAGGCACGCTCTGGCTGGACATGGTCTCTCTGGTGCCCGCCAAGACCTGGAAGGATCACGGACTGCGGCCGGACCTGTGCCAGATGCTCGCAGGCCTCAAGCCCGCGTTCGTCCGCTTCCCCGGTGGCTGTTGGGTCGAGGGCGATGAGCTCAAATACTCGTATCATTGGAAGGAGACGGTCGGCGACATCGCCTGCCGCAAACCGCTTTGGAACATCTGGCGGTACTATGCCACGCATGGCCTGGGTTATCACGAATACCTCCAGATGTGCGAGGACCTCGGGGCGGAGCCGCTGTTCGTAATCAACTGCGGGATGTCGCACCGCGAGGTTGTCCCGATGGACCAGATGGGCCAATGGGTCCAGGATGCCCTCGACGCCATCGAGTACGCCAACGGTCCGGCCGACACGATCTGGGGCGGCCTGCGGGCGAAGAACGGGCACCCCGAGCCGTTCAGTCTCAGGTACATCGAGATCGGCAACGAGAACGGCGGGCCGCCGTACCAGGAGCGGTACGTCCTGTTCTACGACGCCATCCGGGCCCGCTATCCGAAAATGACGATTGTCTCCGACCAGCCGACCCGCCGGCGGCCGTCCGACATTGTCGACGAGCACTACTACAGCAACCCCGAGTTCTTCATGCAGCAGGCGGACCGCTACGACAAGTACGACCGCAGAAGCCCGAAGATCTACGTAGGCGAATACGCCGTTACGCAGGGTTGCGGCCAGGGCAACCTGCGCGGGGCCGTCGGCGAGGCTGCCTTCATGACCGGCATGGAGCGCAACTCGGACATCGTCGTAATGGCCTCGTACGCGCCGCTGTTCGCCAACGTCAACTACAAGAGGTGGAACCCGGACCTGATCTGCTTCGACAGCTCCCGCGTGTACGGCCTGCCGTCGTACTATGTGCAGAAGATGTTCGCCGAGAATCGCGGCGACGCCGTGCTGCCCGTGGCGGTGAACGCGCCGCTGATGGAACAGACCTCTACCGATGAAGGTCGAGCCGGCGCCATCGGCGTCGGCACGTGGCTCACGCAGGCCGAGTTCAAGGACATCAAAGTGACCAAAGGCGGCCAGACACTGTTCTCGTGTGACTTCGCGGACGGCACGAAGGGCTGGAGACTGCTCGGTGGCGACTGGCGCGCGCAGGACGGCGTGTTACGCCAGAACAGTTCGGCGGATAACGTCCGGGCCATCGCCGGCGACAAATCCTGGACCGACTACACCTACAGCCTCAAGGCCCGCAAGCTCAGCGGGGCCGAAGGGTTCCTGATCCTCTTCCGCGTGCAGGACGAGAACCGCAAGAGCTGGTGGAACCTCGGCGGCTGGGGCAACGCGCGACACGCCATCGAGATGGGCGGCATCATTGGCAACGACGTATCCGGCTCCATCGAGACCGGCCGCTGGTACGACATCCGAATCGAGTTGGCGGGCAAGACCATCAAATGCTTCTTGGATGGCAAGCTCATCCACGACGCCACGCCTCCCGTGCTCAAGTCGCTGTACGCCTCCGCGAGCCGCGTGAAGGAAACGGGCGAGGTCATTCTGAAGGTCGTCAACACCGCCCAATCGGAGCTGGCCACGGACATCAAGCTCAATGGAGTCGTGATTATCCAAGGCCCGTCCAAGGCCACCGTGCTGACCTCCGAAAACGCAACCGATGAAAATTCGCTGACGGAGCCAACCAAGGTCGCCCCGGTGACGAAGACCATCAACGGGACCGGCCCCAGTTTCCAACACGCCTTCCCCGGCAACTCCGTGACGATCCTGCGGCTGAAGGCCGAGTGAGGCTGGACTCCCGCGCCAACTCCTTCGGCTCTTTTTGCTCCTTTCACGAGAATGGGCAAGATCGGAAGATTTGAATCTGGTGCGGGGTCCATGTTAGAATAGGGTGTATTGCTTCAGGAGTACTCACATGGAGATGTTAGAGCGGATTACATTCGATCCCCAGATCATGGGAGGGCGGGCCTGTATTCGCGGGATGCGCATCCCCGTTTCGGTCATCGTTGGCCAGATTGCCCACGGGGCAACGCTGGACGAGATCCTGGCGGACTATCCGGACCTCGAACCCGAGGACGTACAGCAAGCGCTTGAATATGCCGCATGGCTGGCCCAAGAAGAGGTGCACACCGGAAGAATTGATGGAGGCGTAACATGAAGGACACCATTGTCAAAGAAGTGCGTGAAATAAGGGCACAGATCGAGCAAGAATTCGATCATGATGTGAACAAATACCTCGATCACGTATACAAGGCTCAGAAAGTGCATGGCGATAGGCTTGTCCGGCGACAACCGAAGCCACTGAAGCGACGCAAAGCCGTCTGACTCACCATTCGTTCCAGACCCCGATATCAACCGCCGGACCTGTTCTACGCAAACCGATACATGAAGCTCATTGAGCCGGAAATGTTCTCATAGTGACAATTATCGTCAAAACGCCACGGCAAACAGATTGTCGATAGGAGAATGCGATGAGAGCTTGTATCTGTTGCATCATTGTCATGGTGGTCATGACCTGTTCCGGCTCACGCGCGTCTGCGGATGACGTTTTCCTGCTGAGCTACTTCAAAGGGAACGGGGAGACGGGCGTCTATCTTGCGTGTAGTGAGGATGGTCTGGTGTTCAAAGACCTCAACGAGGGCCGGCCGATCTTCCCGCCGCCGGAGTGGGCGGGGCAGAATCTTACGCGGGACCCTTCCATCGTCTATCGCGACGGCTTGTTTCACATGGTCTGGACTTCGAGCTGGACTGGGGAGTGCTTCGGGGCCTCGACTTCGCCAGATTTGAAGCAGTGGTCCAAGCCTGTGCAGGTGCAGCCGTTCACGAACTGGCCGAAGAACGACCGGCCCGCCAATACCTGGGCGCCGGAGGTTCATTGGGACCCGGTGCAGAAGAACTATGCCATCATCTGGTCTTCGGCGACCGCCGGAGTTGAGAGCGATGGCGGGCACAACTCGGGCGGCTTGGAGAAAGACCCGGCTCGCAAGGTCAAGCCCGATTTGCGTCACCACCGCACGTTCATCTCGCGGACACCAGATTTCCAGAGCTTCACGGATGCGCAGGTGTTCTTCTCGCCCGGTGTCAGCGAGATCGACGCGATGATGGCGTTTGATGATGGGGGCACCCCGGACCCGTCCGATGACCGCTGGGTAATGGTCTGCAAGGATGAGCAGGTTCCGGAGTTGGGCGGCAAGAACATCCGGCTGACCACCGCCCCGGCCGATCTGACGAAACCCTTTCCGCCGAAGTTCCGCTCACCGGATGCGTGGCGAGGGCGTCCCGCCCTTGTGAACACCGGGATGGAAGACAAGGCCAAGATGGCCTCGCCACATGAGCCGTGGAGCGAGCCGGTGGTCGGTCCGGGGTCGAGCGTGCAGGCGAATCAGTGGGTGGAGGGGCCGACGCTGCTGAAGGTCGGCGGCGAGTGGCGGCTCTACTTCGACCGGTTCCGCCTGCGGACGGACCGATTCGGCTTGGCCACATCGAAAGACCTCGTCCACTGGACCGACCGGACCGGCGAGTTGAAGGTGCCGCCGCAGGCCATGCACGGCACGATCTTCCGCGCCCCGCGATCCGCTGTGTCGTTTGAAGTGCATCCGTAAGGGCTGCGCTGAGATTTCATAGGGCGAGCGTCCCCGCTCGCGTAAGGAGATGTCGTGCGGGCCCGACGCGCAGCGGCGCTCCGCGCCGAGGCGACCTACGAAGACAAGGCCGATCCTACTTCCGTGTCGCCACCTCTCGCGTGATGAAATCCGTGATGTACTCGACGACTGGATTGCCCACACGGGGGGGAGCGAAACAGGGAGTCCAGGCGTGTACCTGTTGGACGCAGGCGGCCAGTTCCTGGACTTCGGAAGCCAGAAGAATTCGGTTGTGCCCCGCCAAGAGGCGTGCGATCTCCCATTGATGGTCGTCGGGGGCTTCCTTGAGTCGAACCAGTCGTGGCACGACGATCATCTTTTTCCGCAGGCGCAGGCCGTCCTCCAATGTGCCGCAACCGGCGTGGCAGATCACGAAATCCGCGTTCTGCATTTGTGCTTGCAACTGGGCCGGCGTGATAAACCGCTGCCATCGGCAATTCCGGGGCTCGTACTCGGTCTCTCCAATCTGGGCCACGACATCGGACAATGTGCCTGTGCCGGCCAATCGATCCACCTCGACGATGAGCCGATCGAACCCGAAATGACTGCTACCGATTGTCACAAATACCATGGCTATCCGCATCCAAAAAGCTGTTGAGGGTGCCCGCATAGACGGCGCCGGGCAGTTTGCTCGCGAGGCCGGCGTGCTGCACGAGGAACCGGTCGGAGAGCCGATAGCAGACTTTGCCCGCCAGGCTCAGCGACTCCACACGGGCGTAGCTCTCGATATAGATCGTGCGAATCCCGAGCAGCCTGGCCGCCAGGAACCCCGGGATGGCAATGCCCGCGCCGGTGCTGATCACGAGATCGGGTCTCTCCCGCCGGAGAATGCGAAGAATCCGCCAAAACGTGCCGAGGACCTTGCCGGGAGACCTCTTCCACAGTCCCTGGCCGACCTCGTCGATCTGGTAGGTCCGCCGGAACGGGCATGCGTGGGCCAATGCCTTGTTGACCTCGGTCGAGATGAGGATATGGTCGTACCTCCGGGCCAGCTCCGCCAGTCCGCACAGTTCCTGAAAATGGCCGCCCCCGGAGGCCATGAAGCAGATTTTCACTGGGCCCGTTGGGGTGGCTGTCTGGCCTGTCTCATGGTCCGAAACGAGATGAGGGCGATTTCGCGTAGAGACCTCGCTCATAATGTTCATACCTTTTGGCGCCAAACCTCCCCCTCCACGGATATGCCTATCGTACCGCCAGTACCAGGCTGCGTCAACACGATGCAATTCGTCCATCGGGCGGGCGGGACCTGTTGTCTTCCCACAGCCGCGCGCCGAAGAGTCTATCGGCGCGCTTGGCAAGGCAACTCCAATTATGACCCCATAACCGCGATCTCAGCCCTGATACGATTGTCCCCGCCTACATTATCGGGACCCTTGACGTCCGGCTTGCCCCTGGTGTATGCTAACATACCGGCGCTATTTCCGCCCAGGGTTTTGGGGAGGGCGATCCGGTGGTTTTCCCGAGAGGACGTTGCTCCTATGAAAGCAGAAGACG
>Ga0315286_10004607_pt1 | contig 13231 bp, 11 predicted proteins | sample YL17G10_0_MG_FD_205038 | JGI IMG/M metagenome (GOLD analysis project Ga0315286, IMG submission 205038) | Sediment microbial communities from Yellowstone Lake, YNP, Wyoming, USA - YL17G10_0 | ecosystem: Environmental > Aquatic > Freshwater > Lake > Sediment | place: USA: Wyoming | collected... | reverse complement strand
CGCAGTCGTTGCGGCCATACTTTTATCGAAATAAGTCGCTGTAGGCACTAGCGCCAACCCGCCGGAGCCGCTACGGCCAAGCACGAACGCATCGGTAGCTTTGCGGGCTGCCGACGCTTTATCCCCGCCGAAGAACAATTTAATGAGCTTCACGAACGCTGCAAGTTCCGAGAAGTTAGGCGCGCCTGCGACAAGCACCAGCCCCGCAACAAGCTCGCTCTCATCAAACGGAGGCCTGCTTGTATCTTCCGTGTTACTCAGACGACGCGCAAGTTCACTTGTCCAACCGAGGATGCCCCCTGTGGATACAGAAATAGACGTTGCGTAAATGCCCCCGATATTAGCAGTTGCTATTTCTTGCAATAGGTCGGTGATTTCTTTTATCTCAGCAAGGAGCTGTTCAGCTTGCGCGATAAGCGCTTCAATTTGGCTGATTGTCTGCTCGATCATGTTGATGACGCCGTTATTGGAAGCGGTACGATTCAACATGCTTTCAATGAACAACTCTATTTTACTGATGAGTGTACGCAGGATAGGAAACATTTGGTACAGCGAGGGGGTAGCAAACCAGTCGGGTGGTGTACCTTTACGTGAGCTGCCTGGGAATCGTGTATAGTACACGCGTACGCAATTAGATAAGTCACTCATAGGTTGAAAAGAACCATTTATTTTGTAACGTAACGCGAGTGCGTAGTAATAAGGCGTATCTACTTTTAGATCAGCGGAAGTATCTACGAAGCGCGAACGGAACCCATCGTTTCTAAGGCGTGCGATGACCTTAGTTGTTGCTGTAGATGGGTAGTCATGAATATCGTTAGCGGGCTGCTTTATGAAATTACTGTTCCAGGTAAATCGTTCACGGAGAATAGAATCCGTAGATCGAATCACGAATATCTCCGTGATCACGGCTTTTTCTAGACTGAGCAGCGGTTTGATTAGTACAGGAGGTACCGGGTCCCAGTCTAATTGAACACCAATTTTACCTTCAGTAGGCTCCGGCATAATACGCGCTTTTAAACCTGCAGGTACCGGACGGCTACGTGACGTAAGATCAGAGCGAATACCTAGATCAATGATGCGTCCGATAATTGCTACGATCCTGTAAATGTCAGTCAAGCTCGTTGAACCGAACACGACGGACACTCCAGCTACAGCAAAGTCTTGTGGGAAATCAGGCTTGGCGTAATCACCAGGATCATTCAGTGACGTAAGCAAGGTCCGATAATAGCCGCGATTGCCGCCTTGTGACTCATCGGCAGTGTTTATGAAAGTGATTACATCTGGAGTATTAGCGTTTATTACGCTCTGAGGGAACGCATTGTTGTTTAGCAACGTCCCATAGTTTGGCGTGCGAATAGACGCGTCGATAGAGTCCGGCGGTATAGGGTCCCCTAAGCCGTAATGCTGTTTTTGTATAGGTACTACCAGCGCGTGGGCCGTAGTCTCACCTAATAGTGCATCGATTAAATCTTCTATCTCTTTGAGAAGAGTTCGAAGTGCTACTTCTAGAGGGTCTGCTGATGCTAGTGCAGCGAGAGTCTTGGCGAACTCTAGACCGGCCTTGGTAACTTTCAATAATTTAGTTAGCTTTTCGTTAAACTCAACAATTGCATCGACGGCTTGCCGTGCTTCTTTCGGATAGAACGCGTGTAACTCTAGACTGCGCCACATGTGTCGCGTAGGCGCCGTTGCGGTAAGTGTCAGGGGTACGTCGGCATTTCTATCGTCAGTCATTGTTTGGTCTTTTCCAGCATATCCATTTGCTGTTGAAGTAGCCGGTTAGCAGCCGCGAGTTTTTGCTCAAGCTCGGCTTTTTGCGCGAGCTTCATTAGCCGCTGAGCTTCAAGTATTTTCACGAGTATAGGCGGGGTTTCCCAGCGCGGATTAGCCATAAATCACCGTACATAAGGGTATCATAAATTGGGCATATTTTCTGGTATAACAATATAGAGGGACAATCTATCCCCCTCAGAACGGGTTAAACAAATGGGAAATTTCCTTGCGTCGAAGTTGTTCGTGGGTCTGGCTTCTTTCCTCGGTGGCATCGCAACCACGGTGGTGGCCAAGAAGACGTACGATGTGGTGACTAAGCCCAAGCCGATCGTGTTCGACGCGGTTGCGTTGAGCAAGCTCTCGGCAGATGCGCAGAGGCAGATCAAGGACAGTGCGCGCGACGCCGGCCTTCAGGCGTAGTCAGCCGTACAGGAGGCGCGGGGATAAAACCCTGCGCCTCCTGTACTTTAGCAATTGGAGTATTTATGAACAAAGCAGTTGTCACAGCATTACTCGGATTGGTAACGGGTTTCTTTTTAGGCACGCTGGGTAAAGGCAAGAGGCGCTCAGTTTTAGATGATATTCCTGCAAGTATTCTACCGCCTACAACTGTAGTACCTACCAGCAACATAAAAGTAGTACTAGATTTTGACTTGGTTGCTGGCGTCTACGAGCGTTACGGTAAAGAGGGTGTCTACGCATATTTGGTGGATAACAACCTTGCTAAAGACTACCAACACGGCTCTTTTATCATCGATCAGATTTTCGTACCTGAATACGAAAAGTTCAAACGTAGACAGGGTACGTCAGACGAACCGCTTACAGAGCAACCCCTGACGTGACACTGCGCATGTTTACTATCTCAGCGCTTAGTTGCGGCGTAAAGGGCACGAGCGGAGGCAGCGCATTGCCGACAACCGGGAAAGGTCCTGCAGTGCCTGTGATAGGGTGTGTATGTAGATCGAGCAAACCGTACAAATGAAGCAAATGTGCTTGGAGTTGCTCGAACTTTACAATGTGCCCTGTAATGGAGTCGCCGCCTAGGACGACTGAGTCAGGCAGATTATTCGTACTCAGAATGGTTTTCAATGTACGGGCTTTAAGTTGCCCCAATAAAGACGTGACTTCGAAGTTACCTGCGGCTGTGGACAGGAACTCCATGTTACCCGCCAACGTGGTCATTTTATAACCGCTGGTCGGGTTGAGTGATGTAGGTCCTCCAATGTTTACGACCCAATCACCGCTGTCGATATCAAATACAACAGCGTCCCCTAAAGCGCTGCCCTGCACGGCGACAAATAAATTACGTCCCGCAGATACACTGTAATCGCGAACGGCATTTGCGCTTAGATCATTGCCTGAACTTACGGCATAGTCTCCGGTTACAGAAGTTTTGGCGTTACCTCCTACATTCAAGGTATCTGAGCCAGAGATAGCTGTCGTCTGGCTACCTTGAATTTTTTTAGCTTTGTTGCCAGTGCTCTCTTCTGAACTGACACCATTCGCTGCAGATCCAGAGTTGATAGATACGCCATTTATGCCGTATATCTCGCACTGACCGTCCGCGTCTACGTTGAACCGGAATAACGTTTGCCCTTTAGGCGTACATAACTCTAAATTGAGCATGTCACCTTCAGAGCCTAGATCGAATTTAATGGACCAGTTCTCTTCGTCAGAACCAGCTTCCGTCTTCTGATCACTTCCACCGCGGAAACTCATGTTGATGCGGCCGTCGTTATTTTTGATAGTGAATTCACCCATATCTGTGACATGCCGATAGTTACGCGAAATAATCTCAACCAAATCATTGAGTAAATGCGTGCGTATTTGCGCAAAAGCACCTGAACGCATGACGTTCATACCGCCGGCAAGCACACCTATCATGTTTCCATCGGCGCAGGTCTGTACCCAATCACCAGGCATACAGCTCGTAGGCTCTGCTGGCAGACGATAATTCCCACCTGTACCTAGGAGGTCTTTGTTTTGGCCCTCTCCACCAAAACCACTTACGTCTGCCACGGAAAAAGGCGTAGTCGCGTCGGCTTGGTTATTAAACCGAGTAACTATGCCGAGAATAATAGGGTCGCCAAATTCATAGGACACCAAAACTTCAGTACCTGGTTCTAACGCGGATATTTGACCTGGCGTAGAACGTAAACGAGGTACGCCCGTCATAGCGCCGCGACGCGTGTGCACCGTTGACGTATACGTGTCCGCGTTATACGAAATTATAGTCCCGTATTCACCGGAACGTGCATGTCCGCCAACCCCACCATGCCTGCCACCGTCTGTGGTTGCATTGGGGTCGCGCGAACTTGCGTTTGTTTGTTGGGGCAATAAAGCAGACATGCCCTACTTTAACTTACCGCGGAAAGTAGTGGTATGGGTCTTCCGCCGTGTCAGGTACTTTTTTATTTAGGTACGCCTGTGACAGGCCAAGCCCTGATAGCGCACCTAAACTAGCCCCAATTGCTGGCGCGTTTTTAGCAAGCGTACCGGGATTAGCACGCGCGGCGTCATCTAACAGGGCAGGGGACAGTTTATGTCCCAGAGCTCCACCCGCACCGCCTGCCAGCGCGCCCATTAAAAAGCCCTGACCTTTGCGGTCTTCGGGAGCAAGCACACGTCCTGCAACGCCGCCTAACACAGCACCTCCCAGTAAACCGGGATACAGCCCGAGTTTTACCAGGAGGGTTTTACAGCCGTGGTTGTAGGCTGCGCTGCGCATTACACTGCGGCGGACACTTCAGAAGACGCGATATTTTCGGCGGCTACGTCATCCGAAGTCGAATCTATAAAGCCTACGACCGCATCAAGCGTTGCTTTGGGAATATAGTTCGGTTCACCTAAATCGTCGGCACCCCACGGCATGAGGCGGTCGAACATAAAGGAGACTTGTTCAGCGATCATATTCGCACCCGCTTGGATGCTGATATTGTAGGATTGAATCATCGTAAGCTCGGCATAGAAACCGCCTACGAACTGATGCGACTTAGTTCTGAAAATAGAGCCGAGTCCGAATGGGATGAGGTAAAGCTCGGAGTCTAAATTGATATAGAATTTTGAGGAAGAGGAGCGAGCAGCCGGGTCATCCATGTCATTGACAGGCAAGTCTTTACTTTTTGCGTTGTGGTAAAGTACCCGCAGTAGATTTCGACCGTTTACGAAAAGACGGGCGATGCTACCGTTACCCTGCGCCTTGCCGCTCACAAAAAACGACCGGCCAGAGCCGATGGCCATGACCGGTGTTGTAGATTTGACCTGACTGATATTCAGGTTTTGCATCATACCGATAGCCAACAATGACCCGAAGGTCTTACCGTTGGTTTCGTCTACGCTAGCCTGGTCCATACGCGCAGGACCCGCTAGCACCAGAGTGTCATCCGGATGCGCCGACGTATACGCCGCATTGTCCATGACGCGCTCGACGTAATGGTCTTGAAAGCGCCAACTAACTAAATTGCGTGTAATACCAAGGGGCATCGTGGACTCCTCGCTATCAATGATAGCTTGGTAGATTCGTAAAATCGATAGGGCGCAGCTGTATTTTAGCTGAACTTGATTTGTAGTACTGCGGTTGAGAGTACACAGCCGGAGCGTTTGGCTGGTATTGAGGTGTCGGGGGCGGGGGAGGCGGTGGCGAACCGCTGGCTGCGCTCACTACAGCATCGGGAGCGACCTGCGCGGCAGCAAATCCTAATCCGCCGACTAACTTGGTACGCGCAATACTTTGATCGACTTTACCCAGCGGATTCATGGGGTCCGGCGCTCGCATTGACTTACCTAATGCATCGCGCCAGCCCATGTCTTTCGAGCGTGTAACCATCTGCTTTAGGGGCATACCCGATGTTCTGGACAGGTCTCTAAAACGCATGCGTTTGGCATTGCCGAGTAGGCCTTCACCTATACCGGTAGCTGCACCGAAACCGGCACCTGATAATGCGCCAGACCCGAACCCGCTTGCGAAAGCACTGCCGCGCTCGCCTGGCTCCGCCATGGCTGCGTTGATTCCGCCTGTAAGGACACCGCCTGCGAGCCCGCCGGATACAGTGTCGCGGATTGCTTTGTGCGCGACGCCACGCACCATCTGACGCGTTTTTGTAGGGTCCGTCCCTAGAAATCGAGTAGCTCCATTTATAACGGCACTCTCGACACGGCGTGCCAAAGGGTTGGTAAACTGCATGAGCTTAGACGGGCCGAGCTTACTCAGACCCTGGCCTAAAGCTCTAGCAGCCACGCCCAGAAATGCCGTCTTTTCAGACGGCCTTCCGGGTACAGGCATCGCGCGAATGTCGATCTCTCGGAGCACTACGCCACCAAGTGTAGACCAATTACGTTCAAGGGCTTGGGCAAATCCACCTCGACGTAGATTTCAACGCGGTCGGCAGAGGCAGTAGACACTGCAAGAGATGTGATAGTTGCACCGTTGAGCGGTGCTCCAAGTCGCGGAACACGGCGGAGCTTGAGACTGTCCGTACCGGTGTTCACAGCCTGGCGGATAAATCCGAGTGTGTCGTTGTTGATGTTCCAGATGCCGAGGAACGGCTCAAGCACGCTGAGATAGTACAACGATACGAAATCGAAGTTCTTGACGATTGAATACTCGCCACTTTCGAGCGTCGCAGGGTCGGTCGTCAACTGGTGAATGCTGTACGGCAGCGAAGTCGGCGAACTCTGCGCAAATACGTACCAGCCACCGTCACTGAGATCAGTGAGTTGCGCTTCCGTGAAATAATCACTGGAATGCGTAAGCTGACTGACTCCAGCACCGCCGAGGCGGCTAAAGCCTTGATGACTCGGCAGGCCTGCAGTCATGCCTCCGACTACTGCGCTTAAATACCAGCCGGGTTGCGCATCCGCTGTTGCGGCTGAACCGTCCGCGTTTGCGGGCTTGGAGCCGTCTACCAGACCGTCAACGACGACCGTGTCGGGCCAGGTCAGAATTGCACGACGAGAATTCAGGGATTGCGCATTCGTTACGAGTTGCGCGATCTGCTGATCTTTGCTGAGTTCGCGAATTACACGGTAGCGGATGGAGCCTTGGGTAACGGTCGTGCCGGTTCCGAGACGATTATCCGCATGCGGAAGTTCGCGCTCCAATACGCTCGTATTGTTCTGATAGGCGCCAGATACAATGTTTGTGATCTGTAGGCGCTGCTCGCTGACAACACTGTCAACGATGAATTGTTTGAACGTGCTTGTGAAAACACCGTTCGGATTGCTGGGGATCTCGATGGTATCACCGGCAATTACGCCTGCAGTAATAAAGGCAGCGTTAGCGTCGTAGAGACGCAAATACGCAGCGTTCAGGACCGCAGTAGTTACGACGTCGATACCATTTGTACCCGTTGACAGTGCAGCAGCTGCGAACGCAACCTGCGCTGTTGCGCCCGAGGATGTCGTAGCCACGAGATTTACGGAACCCGTAAAGGTAGTGGTGACACCCGTGCCGGAATTAATTGCGTCTACAAGTTCCTGCGAACTGACGTTTGTCGAAGCAAAGTCACCATTCACAATGGTGGACACGCCAGCAACTTCGACAATGCTGAAAATACCATTTGCCGTCGTGCCGTTCTGGACAAGAGCAATAGTACGCGCACCAGGAGTAAGACCCGCTACGCGCGACTTAAACGTGGTTGCTGCGGCAGTCAAAAAGGCGCGATTGTCGACGAGCGCAATAAGGGTCGCACCCGTTGAAGGTCGCGTAACGGTGTAATTGACACCATCGGCAACGGCAATAGCGGGTGCCGGCAATGCTTCATCGAGCTCAACCTGCGTGGCGCTATTGATGTGCGCAACAGTGTACGTGCCGTCAAGCGACGCTACAGTCTCGCTGGCGGACAATACGATCTTGTCGCCGGGCTTCAAATTGCTAGTAAGCGCATTGAACGGAGACACGAGATTTAGCGTCTTGATGCCAGACGGCACAGCACCCGTAAGTGCTTCCGTGGTGGAATCGACATTTTCATCAACAATGGTCGATTCGGTAGTAAGGGTACCCGTACCGATGACTACGCGGAATTTCTGCGGTACGCCGGTATCAAGCGCAATGTTCGGGTCTGCGAGAGACTCGTTGTCCGCCTTGAAAGACGCAGCGACGCTCAGACTCGTTGTGAGCAATACGACCGCATATACACTGTCGTCTGCGGAAATCGCATCCTTAGCTTTGTTGTAACCGATGAGATCGTCCGAGACGACGCCATAGAAATAGATAGGCGCCGTGCCGGCATTCTGTCGGGCCACGGACAACGCACCCGCGAGCGGGTTACGGCTGTCGATACGGCCGATTTTGGTTTCGATTTCGGTGGTACTGTTTACCGAGTCGATAGCCTGTAGGTCCGTGCGGAATGCACGATATTCGACGTACACGCGAGCGTAGGCCACGACACGCGGCGTACCGCTAACGACCAAGGTGACTCCGCCGAGAATTGTGATCTCGTTCGAGGCTTGGAAGGTCGGTGTTACAACGAAGCTGCTGTCAATCAATTGATTGGTCAGGCGACGCTCAACGCGATACTTGAGAGATCCCAAGGCGGCTGCGAAGTTCGACGAGACACGCAAGACGGTCTCGCTGTCCACGCTAAGAACGGTGAGCACCAAATTCGGCGTACCTGGCGGCGCCAAACTGGGGTCTTGTACGATGAGCTTGTCGCCGGCCTGTACACCTGCGGTCACGAACGTCGCGCCTGAGGACGTGAACGTATTTTCGTTCGGGGCCGTAACAACAGTCACGCCATTCGTACCCGAAGCCAGAATTACCTGAGCGACGTCGAAATAGACCTTCACTGACGCAGGGTCTACCCAAGCTCCCGCGGTCAATCCCGGTGCCGCAGCCAAAGTAATCGCTGCTGTGAAAGCGACCGGAGGCGTGTACGTGTTATCCGCGTACAGCGTGCCGTACGAAGACACCTCGATGGCAGCCTTGTCATCGGGGTAGTCTTGAATCTGGTACGCCGGTCCGATCACGATACAGTTAAGATCGGGCGTGGTAGGAGTCGCCGTTGTTGTCGCAAACTCCTGAAAAAGTAGAACAATCGGTCGTACCATGTTTAGCTCCGGCTTGCTTAATAAAGCAGCGTATTTGTAAGGGATTATAGGGGCTCTAGTTTACAGCAACAAGCAGCACGCGCGGTTATTACTCAAGCACTAGTTTTGCGTCCTCCCACCCCTGCTGACGTAGACGTTGCGCAATTGATGGGCTGAACTCCAGGGAGTTCACGTCTAAATCCTCTAGCGGGTGGATAATATTTAATTTGACTTCGCGCTTGGTAGAAAGCCCTGAGCGCACGAGCCCGTTTATTTCTTGCGTACGCTCTACATCCAACCACGTAAGTCTGTTCATCATCAGGTCTACGTTGTAGACGAGATCAGTGATTACAGAGGGCACTTTAGGGTGTAGCGGATAGGACAGCGCTGTTGGGTAACATATGAGCACATCAATTGATGTAGCCCCCGCAGCAATTGCAGCTTTGATCGGGGTTATAGACTGAACGCCTCCGTCCACACCCAGCCCCTCTATAAGGGTTACCGGTTCAAAAAAAGGAGCCAGCGCTGAGGAGGCTTTGATGACTGAACGTAGATCAGGGTCACGTTCTGTATAAACCTTGTAATTGCTAAAACTGCGCGTGCCTACATGAATGGCGTCATATAGCGTTACGCCGATCCGTAATTTTTTACCGGTATCTAATATTTTCAGAGGATCGATGTGCGTATCAATCAGTTCGCGCATGGGTTTATTGTTGTACAGGCTCCGTTTATTGAAGAGGGTTTGGAACACACCCCACGGGCGCCATTTTACGTATATATCGTCGGTATTCAAGCGGCTGAACAATGACCATAACCTGCTAATGGCCCAGTCTTCTTGTCCTTGCGCGTACTGCGCTAAATAGGCGCCGATAAGCGCACCAATACTCGTCCCGCAGATGATGTCATGTTTTACGTGCGCGTGATTGTACAGGTACTGCAAAGCGCCGATATGGTAGTATCCGCGCGAGCCGCCGCTGCTTAATACAAGAGCATGCATTTAAATATCCGCGTAGTAATCGATAGTGAGTACATCACCCGCTTTGGGTGCGTAATAAACCATCGTGAGTGTATTGAATCCACCGAGAGGCACAGATTCAGAAACAGTGTAGTCGTTACCTACGCCCACGTTCTGCCGTACACCGTTTACGTAAAATATTTCTTTCCTAGGTACTGTGTGCGTAAAAGGACTCGCCGTTGTATAGACGAGGTTAATTCCATTTATCGCCCCATATACGGGTTGTCCCGTTAATAACTCAAACGATGGACCGGGAGGTCCTGCAGGGCCCGGTGCTCCCGCAGGTCCCGCAGGTCCCGCAGGTCCAACAATACTTACACGGCTAGGAGGTAATGGTGTACCCGGTGTTATATCGCAGGGGTCGAAGACCTCACCGCGACGTAATGAATTTACGGTTATATCAACGAAATGTCCGTTGGCGTCTATGCCCTTGCTGGTGATGCGTTGCGCTATTTGCTGAAGTAGAGGTGCGATCGGTACTTGAGACCAACGTATCCAAAATTGGACATTGAATTCGACAGACGTAGACCACTTAGTTTGATCACGGTCGTAGGGTTGCGTAGCACTCAGTGACGGGTGCGAAATATCATAAAACCCGAAGGCACGTTGAATTACGTCTTGAGACGCGAGAATCATGTACTGAATAACGTCGCCAAGTACCGCGCTTTCTCCCTCATCGTTGGATACGCATTCAATCGATAGGACAGCCGTATTTAACGCACCGAAAGCTTCTTTATGGTCAGGTAACCGTACACCAACACGGTCACCGACCATTACTTTGCCGGGTACGGTTTGTAACCGGTTGACGTAAATCGCGGGAACTTGGTTACGGGCCTCAAGCTCTTCGTTGTAACCCGTCTCAATAAGTACGTCACTGGTCGTTAAATCAGTACGCCAGATGAGACCCAAGCCTGCATCAACGCTAAACCGCTCGCGAATGATCTCTAGAAATACGCCTTGTATAGCCAGCGGAGACCCTGCTGCTATTTTCAGCGGGTCTTGCACAAATTGTTTTGGCCGCACTAGACTGGTTTCATGGCCTGCCATATCAACCTCGCTAGGTAGCCCGGCGCATAGAGTTTAGCACAGACTGCCTAAAGAGATCGGTGCCCTTAACCTGTAGCCGCTGTCCAATTTGTTGTAGTAGCGGAGCGATGGGTACTTGAGACCAATGTATCCAAAACTCTACAAAGAAACTTACCGGGGTCGACCACTTTGTCTGGTCACGGTCGTAAGGCGTGGTTTGCCCGAGTACCGGATGATTAAAACTATACATCCCAAATTCGCGTTGAATAATATCTTGAGATGCAAGCAGCGTAAATTGTACAATATCGCCGATAATAGCGCTCTCACCCTCGTCATTGCTCACACACTCTATAGAGAAATCTACGCGCATCAACGCTTTGAATTCTTCGAGATGGTCCGGTAAATGTACACCAGCACGGTCACCGACACTCATCTGCGTGGGCGTTGTTTGTAGACGCGAGACATAGATGGCAGGAACCTGGTTGCGCGTTTCAAGTTCTTCGTTGTACCCGGTTTCAATGAGTATACTCGTTAGCGTGGGATCAGAACCCCAGCGCCACTCCAATCCGGCGTCTGCATTGAAACGTTCGCGGAGTATCTCTAGGAAAATACCCTGCACAGCGAGCGAAGACCCCGCTGCGACCTTTAAATGATCTTGCGGAGTTTTAGGTCTGACAGCACTTGTCTCATGCCCTGCCATTTTAGTACATCACCGGTACGGTCTCTCTGTTGACCGTAAGTCGATGCTCGACAGAGTCTTTACCGAGCTCACTAATAACGAGTGCTTGGTGCACTATTTCTCGACGTAATTCCGTCTGTGATTGCTGCTGTACCAAGTAGCGCTGGTTAGCGTGCTTGGTGACGAGCAGGTCACCAGGGTCAATGTTCGGATATGCAAGGCAAATGACACGTACTTTTGTTGTATCGGTCCAGCCTTGCGGCGACATCTGCGTGTCTGAGTTTGGTGCGAGGAAACGTATCTTCATTTGCACGGGTGCCGCGAAACCGCCATCGAAGCCCACGCCGTAGCAGCTCTCGCATTTACTGGCTGTGACCTTCTTAGTTAACAAATCGAAACACTTTTTACAGCGAATACCCCAGTGCAGGCGTTTAAGCAGGTACGTAGGCACACCATTGAATTTAAGTGAAACGCCGAGGTCGCGCTGCATTTTACGATGTAGACGCGCTAATCTAGGCGGTAGATCCGTCCCTACGTCTGATACGACAGTAGCCGTTTCACCGGTACTGGCGGTGGCAGATACGCGGTAATAAATGGTACGAACCAACGACAGGAAATTAACATTTTCGCGAGTCTCCCCGGCGCCAGCTGCGGGAGTATCTCTATACTGGTCAAAAAAATAGTACGATACGATGTGATCACGAACTAGTTCGAAGGGTCCTTCAGGACTTACGGAACGCTCTATTTTGAATTCAAGGTTAGCGGATGGAGGGCTGCTGATGTCCCACTGTATAAAGACGCCCGTATCTAGCGGTGAGCGATAAATCGGGCTCATATCCGTGATTTTGATTTGCATTACACGCCTGGACTCGAAGCTACCGAGTTTGCGCTAGGGTCAAGCGTAGATGTATCCATCGGCAAATCATTAAACCGAAATGCTTTATTGATTTTGTCTGCAGGCGCCATCGGATCACCTTCTATTTTGCGTAGGCCTACAAGGCTACCACCCGGAAAGCCTAGATAATCCCCAGGTGTTTGGTCATTGAAAGACCCTGGCGATTTGTCGATCAGCGTGGATCCGATATCGAAGCCAACCTTTTTAGGTCCGCCATTCACGGTCTTTAGGACTTTCTCCTTAAAGTCCTCGAAAGGCATAGCGCTCATTTTTCTAAAGAAGCGAGCATCCGTGTAATGGTCGAGGAATGCTTGCTTAGCTGTCTCGGCGTCTTTAAAGCCGAGCATGCATTTCTCTTCGTCGATCTGTTTAAAATCAGGTGGCTTGTTCGTAGTGATTACATAAACCATCGAAGCATCTTCGTCAGGACCGATAAAACAATCAACGTGATCACCATCGAGGCCTTCTGTTTTACGAATATACCCGTAGGGGTACTTCATCAGTGTCTTGCCTTTGGTGTCGTTGTGTTTATCGTACCATTCGCGGTAGTTTCCTTTATCGGTCTCGATTGAGATATCGAGGCCTTGGAAAGTAGTGCGACCGTCTAGTTTTTTAGCTGAGGTTTTAAGGTAGCTGGACAGCGTCGTCACCGCAGGGCTTACTAAGTAGGTAGCTTGTGGCTTCGTCAGCGTCTTGATGTATTGCGCTAACTCTTCGTCAGAAGCACCCGCTTGTTGGAGTACTTTGTAGCCCTTGTAATTGGCAACGCCTTCGCTAAGTAGCGTAGGCGCGGCGAGTCCCAGAGCGAGTACAAGAG
>Ga0315286_10004606_pt1 | contig 13232 bp, 6 predicted proteins | sample YL17G10_0_MG_FD_205038 | JGI IMG/M metagenome (GOLD analysis project Ga0315286, IMG submission 205038) | Sediment microbial communities from Yellowstone Lake, YNP, Wyoming, USA - YL17G10_0 | ecosystem: Environmental > Aquatic > Freshwater > Lake > Sediment | place: USA: Wyoming | collected... | reverse complement strand
GTTCATGATCCCGATGCTGATCTTGAACATGGCCTCCGGGCTGGTTTCGATGTACTACAAGCTGCGCGGCCCGAACGTCGCCACCTGCTCGGCCTGCGCCACCGCCAACCACGCCATCGGGGAGGCTTGGCGCACGATCAAGATGGGTGACGCGAAGGCCATGCTCGCCGGCGGCACGGAGGCCACCATCGTCACGCTGGGCATCGGCGGCTTCTGCGCCATGAAGGCCATGAGCACCCGCAACCATGACCCGCAGCACGCCTCGCGGCCGTTCGACGCGGAGCGGGACGGCTTCGTGATGGGCGAAGGCGCGGGGGTGGTCGTGCTCGAGGAACTGGAGCACGCGAAGGCCCGCGGGGCGCGGATTTACTGCGAGGTCGTCGGCTATGGCAACACCGCCGACGCCACCCACATGACCGCCCCCGATCCGGAGGGTAACGGCGCCGCCCGCTGCATGAGCATGGCCTTGCGGTCTGCCGGCATGAAGCCCGAGGAGATCTCCTACATCAACGCCCACGGCACCTCCACGCCGCTCGGTGACATCTCCGAAACCCTGGCTATCAAGGCGGTCTTCGGCGACCACGCGCGAAAACTGGCGATCAGCTCCACGAAAGGGGCCACCGGCCACATGCTCGGCGCGGCGGGCGCGGTGGAGATGGCCGTGTGCGTGAAGGCCCTCCAGACCAACACCGTCCCGCCCACGATCAACTATCAGCATCCCGACCCGCAGTGCGATCTGGACTACGTGCCCAACACGGCGCGCGAGTTGCCCGTCAACGCGGTCCTGAACAACTCCTTCGGCTTCGGCGGCCACAACGCCTCGATCTTGGCGAAAAAGTTCGTTGGCTGAACCGCTTTCCCCGGGCCGGGCGGCTGCGTTCGTGAGAACGCGGCCAGCCTTTTCGGTCTCGAACGGTGAACGTCGATGGTCAGGCCGCTTTCGGGAAGAGGCTGCGCAAGAACGCCAGGTTCTTCCGGTAGCTCTCCAACATCGGCGCGTCTTTGGGGACCGCCCCTTCGATCTGGATCCAGCCGCGGTAACCGATGTCGTCCATCGCCGCCCGGACCTTCGGGAAACTGACGCCGCCCTGGCCGAGCAGCGAACCGTTCTCCTTGGCGTGGAACTCGCAGATCGCCTTCTGCTTACCGAGCCACCGGATCTCCTGGTAGATGTCGTACCCCCGGTCGGTCGAGTTGCAGACATCGTAGTAGACCTGCACCGCCGATGAGCCGACGCGGTTGAGGATATCCATGTGCGCCGCGGCGCTGAGCCAGCTCTCGACGCCCAGAATCACGCCGGCCTGCTCCGCCTTCGGAGCCACTTCCTTCAGCCGACGCACGACTTCGTCCGTTCCTTTCTTGTCCTCCCGAAGGTCGCCGTTGCCGAAGAAGGCCAGGAGCATGACGCGGCAGCCCATCGCCTGGCAGACGTCCACGCAGTCGCCCACCCACTCGATCGTCCGCGGGTCGCTCTTGTAGGGGAGGTCGTTCAATTCACCGAGGGCGAGTGACGCCACTTGAGCACCGGTGGCCTTCACCGCGTCCTGGTATTGCTGCTGCACGGCCGCCTGGCGGAGGTGCATGTTGTTCTTCGCCGTGCCCAGGCTGACCTGCACGCCGTCGAGCCCGATTTCCTTCGCCACCGTCATCGCGGCGGGGTCGCACATCTTGCCGATGGACCAATCGCACGCCCCAATCTTGAACGGGCGCTGGGCCGGCGCGGCGAACAGGGGCGCGAGCGGAGACGACAAGGCCAGGGCGGCGAGGGTCTGGGTGGAACGGGCGAGCATCTGGCGGCGGGTGAGAGGTTTCAGGGTCTCCGGAAGAGGCATCCGGTTGGCTGGAGGTTTCGCTGGCATGGAGTTTCGCGATGGCACGTCTCTGAATCGGCGGTGAGAATAGGCTTTGACTTGGGAAACGGCGAGTTCAAATTTGCCGCCGTGAATCCCGCGGCCCTCATCACCGGCGCCTCGCGCGGCCTCGGCCGGGGCATCGCCCTGGAACTGGCCCGGCTGGGCTATGATCTGATCCTCGATTACCTCACCAACGGTGCGGCCGCCGAGCAGACCGCCGCCGACTGCCTCGCCGCCGCCCGGGCAGCCGGGCGGGACATCCGCGTGCAACCGCACCAGGCGGACATCGCCACGGCGGCGGGACGCGCGAGCCTGTTGGCCATGACGCGCGCCGCTTGTGGTGGTTTGGATCTGCTGGTTAACAACGCCGGCGTCGCCCCGGCCGTGCGCGCCGACATTCTGGACGCCACCGAGGAGAGCTTCGACCGGTTGATCCACACCAACGTCCGCGGCCCCTACTTTCTCACCCAGCAAGTCGCCCGCTGGATGATCGACCAGCTCGAAGCCCAACCGGCGGACGCCCCTCCACTGCGACCGAAGATCGTGTTCATCTCCTCGATCAGCGCCTACACGGCCTCGATTTCACGGGGCGACTACTGTATTTCCAAGGCCGCGCTGTCGATGCTCAGCCCGTTGTTCGCCGCGCGGCTGGCGGTCCATGGCATCAACGTCTATGAAATCCGCCCCGGCATCATGGAAACGGATATGACCGCGCCCGTGAAGGAGCGGTACGACCGCCTGATCGCCGACGGTCTGACGCCCATCCGGCGGTGGGGCACACCCGCGGACGTCGGCAAGGCGGTGGCCGCCCTCGCGCAGGACCTGCTGCCGTTCAGCACCGGCGAGGTGATCAACGTGGACGGCGGCTTTCACCTGCGGCGGCTTTGACGGCCCGGTGTCCGAGATGACCTGAAATCCCCCTGGACCCATGCCGATCACCCTCGACCCGCACCTCAGTCCCCAGAAGCTCGTGCCGAAGATCGAGCGGCTGTTCCAGCTTTCGGCGGCCAAGATTCTCAGCCTCGAAAGGACCTGGAAGCCCGAGCAAGGCGCGCCGGTCTTCACCGTCCGCGGCCGTTACACCACCCGCGGGTGGACCGAATGGACCCAGGGTTTTCAGTACGGCTCGGCGCTGCTCCAGTTCGACGCCACGGGGGACAACCACTTCCTGGAGATCGGCCGGCGACACACGGTCGAGCGCATGGCGCCGCACGTCTCGCACGTCGGCGTCCATGACCACGGTTTCAACAACCTCTCGACTTACGGCAACCTCCGGCGACTGATGCGCGAAGGGAAGATTCCCGCGAACGAGCGCGAGCAAGACTTCTACGAACTGGCGCTGAAAGTCTCCGGCGCCGTGCAAGCCTCTCGCTGGACGCGGCTCGCCGATGGCACGGGCTTCATCCACAGCTTCAACGGCCCACATTCGCTGTTCATCGACGCGATCCGCTCGCTTCGTTCGCTGGCGGTGGCGCATCAACTCGGCCACGTGCTCATGGGCGAGCAGGACGTGAAGATCTCACTGCTGGGACGCCTGCTCGAGCACGCGCTCAACACGGCGCGGTTCAACCTTTACTACGCTCAGGACCGGGATGCCTACGATGTGCGCGGGCGGGTGGCGCACGAAGCCGTCTTCAATGTCGCGAGCGGCACGTTCCGCTGCCCGAACTCCCAGCAGGGCTACTCGCCGTTCAGCACCTGGACGCGCGGGTTGGCGTGGGCGATCCTCGGGTTCGCGGAGCTGTTGGAGTTCCTCCGTGGCTGGGCGCGCAGGCACGCAGCGGAGTTCTCGACTGCCGGTGGGCGGGAGGGGGTCCGCCGCGTGCTGACGAACGCCGCCACCGCGACGGCCGACTTTTACCTCGCGAACTGTTGCGCTGACGGCATCCCGATGTGGGACACGGGCGCGCCGAACCGGCATCGCCTCCGCGACTACCCGACGAAGCCTGCCGATCCCTTCAATCGGTGGGAACCGGTGGACAGCTCGGCGGCCGCCATCGCCGCCCAAGGCCTGTGGCGCCTGGGCAACTTCCTGGCCCGCCCGGACTCCGCGCTCCGGCCTCCGGTATCCGGCGTCGGACCTCCAGCCTCCCGCTACCGCCTGGCCGCTCTCACCCTTGCCAACACGCTGTTCTCCGAGCCGTATCTCTCGACCAATCCGAAGCACCAAGGCTTGATTCTCCACTCCGTCTATCACCGTCCGAACGGTTGGGACCACATCGCTCGTGGTCAGCGCGTGCCGAACGGCGAGAGCTCGATGTGGGGCGATTACCACGCGCGCGAGTTGGCGCTGCTGCTCTGGCGTGAGGCCCGCGGCGAGAGTTACCTGACCTTCTTCGACTACTGAGCGCACCACCGGGTCGGGAACGGAGGACGGGTTGATCCGTCCGGTTTCGAAGGTGAGACTCCGTTTCTCCGATCATAAGAAGTCTTGAAGAACACAATGCGAGGAAGTGAAAAGTGGCAAACCCCATCAAACAAGACTTCCTCTCGTGCAGAGGCTTCACTACCGTCCGGCTCAACCGCAACAACCTCAACCCATACACAGCCTAATTCACATATGTATCCAACCCCGTTCAAGTCCCTGGTATGTGTCGGCGCCACGCTGCTGCTGGCAATTGGCCCGAACGCGGCCGCCCAGACCACCGAACCGGAGAAGAGGGCGGAAGCCGAAGCGCCTCCGCCGGCGCTCACGCTCACGGCCGCCAAGGGCGAATGGCAGTTTCGGCTCACCGGCGACCTCTTCAGTTACGACGCGGATTATTCGCAGACGGTGAGTGGTTATACCTACAGGTCGGATCGCAGTGGCGAGCTTTACGGTGGCACCTTGGGGATCAAATGGCCGGGTATGTCCGAAGGAAACTGGATCGAGTTGAAATATGGCGTGGGTTCCTTGGACGGCAAGCAGTACTATGACTTCGAGCCTTTTGAAACCCTGTACGAGTCGGACATGACACAATTTGGCATCGCGATCAAAAGTGAGACTGGCAGCAAGAAGAACAAGCAGGGGATCCCTAATCGCCGGTGGCTGTGGTCGATCGGCTACGCCTACACTCAGTGGGATTCAACCGAAACCGCTCCTCCATGGTACGTATGGGATTACACCGGGACTCGCTATATGGACGACACCGTGACCTTCCATTTGCTGGAGATCACGGGGGGTTACACCTGGGCACCGCTGGCGGTCCGCACGGGTGACGATTCGTTTTTCCGCCTGGGACCCCGGTTCGAAGGCATCCTTGGGATTGGCGCCTCGGTGATTGAGACGGACTACAATTACGACTCCACCCAAATCGCCTTCAACTTTGGCGGGCGGGCAATGCTGTTTGCCGATTGGACGATCAAGAACTTCACCATCGGGGTGGAGGGGGGCTACCAGTACATTCAGTACTTCAGCACGATCGCCAATGACTATTACGAGAACGACGATTACTCCGAAGCCTTCTCCGGTTTGATCGGGCGCGTGGAGGGTTCGGTTCGCTTCTGAGTCAGCGAATCTCCGCTGCGGCCGCAGGCCAGTCGGGTTCCTCCCGGGCCTGCGGCTTTCTTCTTTCTGGGCCGCGTGAATTACCTGCGCATGCCGTACTGCTGCCCCGCTCAACATCGGTGTTTTTAGGATTGACGGTGCCGGTGGGCAGATCAAGGGTGAACCCGTTCTCAACCAAGTCAGCCCGGGGGCGACCGGACGGTGCTGGCGAACAGAGGTTGCGCGCACGAAGGCGTCCCCAGACTGTGGTGATCGAAACCGGCCAACGTGAGGCCAGGCAGCCCATCCGGCAATGCCACGCGGAGCCCTGACAGGACTGATCCCGCGTCCGGAGCATTGACGTGCGGGCAGGCTTGGCGAGCGGGCACGGTTTGGCCGGCGCCTCCCCCCCCCACATTCCCTTCATCCACACTTATGAAAACCCGATGTCTCTTGGGATTCCTCGTCCTGATTACGACCACCGCATCTGCGCTGCTTGGGGCCGAATCGTTCTTCTCCTCGGAATTGCTGCCTCCGCCCGAAGGTGTCTATCTCACGACCGCGCCCGGGTCGGTGACCTTTCCCAGCGGCCTGGTTCTTCGCGACCTGCGGCTCCGGGGCTTCACACCGAGCTTCCTGCCGCCCCCGTTTGGCGCGCCGCGTATCGATTCGTTCGACGCCCGGATAGACCTCGAACTATCGACCGACGGGGGCCTGACGTTCACCCCGGCCAGCGGTGCCTGCAACGTCTCCGAAAGCGTCACCCGCGCACCGGATGTCGGTGGCCGCCGAATCTACCCAACAGAAATGCTCAGCCTGAGCATCTCGGGAGGTAGTCTGCCGCCCGGCGTCCTGATCCGGGAAAGCCCGACCAGCGCCTCATCCGGTCAAACCACGATCCGGTCCGTGCCCGGCGGTTTCATGGTGGACAGCTTCTTCGACATCTTCTTTGAAGTCAGCACCGACGGCGGCCTGAGTTGGGCTCCCGCCACGGAACCGGCGCATCTGGAAGCACGGCCCGACCCCACTCTCGCCCCTTCAGTAGCCGCGCCTTCCAAGCGGTTGCTCCCTCCCAACGATCTGTATGCGTCCACGGTGGCACCTTTCGTGACCTGGCCCAGCGGCTTTTCCATCAGAGCGGTCCGACACAAGCTCTTCACTCAATCGATCGATCCACCGCCACCCGGTCAGGGCGTGATGAACGACTGCGATTCGCAAACGGACTTCCAGTGGTCCAGTGACAGCGGCCTGACCTGGCACGTCGCGCGTTCCCCTGGCAGCGTGGACCTGATGATCACGCGCTTGGGCTCGGGCAGCGACGAGATCTATGACACCGAGGTGATCGGGTGGAGCATCAGCAGTGGAGACCTGCCGGCCGGCGTGCTCATCCGGGAAAGCCCCACCGAGCGGTCCAGCGGTCTCGTCCGCATTAGCGGGGGTGGCGGGGCCAGCGGTGGCTGCGGCGTGCAGAGCTTCTTCGACATCTGGCTTGAAGTCAGCACCGACGGCGGCCTGACCTGGACGCCGGCTTCCAGTGGTCCAGGCCACCTCGAGCTGGGATCGGTGGTTGACGAAGTATCGTTCCCCACGGCCGACCTGCCGCCGCCCAACGGCGAGTACTTCAGCTCGCCGTCGTCCTTTGCCACGTTCGCGCCAGGCGTGGTCGTCAAGGATGTCGTCCTCCGCCAGTTCACCCAGTCGATCCCGCCACCACCGCCGGCGGGGACCGCCAGCCACTCCTGCGGCTCGCTGGTGGACTTCATGCTCTCCACGGACGGCGGATCGACGTTCACTCCCACCACCGCGCCCGCGACGTTAACCTTCCGGATCACCAGCTTGGTGGACTCCGGCATGGCGCGCTATTTCGACACCGAAATGCTGGCGCTGGATATCGCCAGCGGAGGGTTGCCAGCGGGCGTGATGATCCGCGAGAGCCCGACCCGGAGTTCGCCCGGCCGCACGAGCACCCGGTCCCTGGTAACGATGGAGTATAGGATCGACAGCTTCTTCGACGTTTTCAGCGAGCTCAGCACCGACGGTGGCCAGACCTGGTCCCCGACGACAAGTGGTCCCGCCACCTTGGTGCTGCGAGCCGCCGTCATCCCGCCGCTCACGATCATGTGTCCGTCGGATGTCTGGCTGCTGGCTACCAGCCCTGCGGGTGCGGTCATCAACTATCCACCGCCCACCGTCGGCGGAGGTTGCCCGCTGGTCACAGTGACGTGCAACCCGCCGTCGGGCAGCACCTTCCCGGTCGGCACGACCACGGTGAACTGCACCGCCAATGACACCTGCGGCCAGAGCACCCGTTGCAGCTTCCAGGTGACCGTGCGGCCCTATCGGCAGCCGCCGGAGATCTTCTTCGGCAGTGACTTGCTGCCGCCGTCCCAAGGCGTCTTCATCTCCCCTGGCCAGGTGCACGCCGTCTATGCCAACGGTGTCATCATCCGCGACGTGCGACATCGGAACTTCACGCAGAGCTTTCCGCCGCCGGCGCCCGGCGCCCCAGAAACGCACAGTTGCGGTGCGGTGGCGGACTACCAGATTTCACTGGATGGCGGGCAGACCTTCACGCCGGCCAGTGCGCCCGCCACCGCCACCGTTCTCATCGCGCATACCGCTACCGCCGGCGGCACCCGGTTCTTCGATACCGAAATGCTGGCGCTCGAGATGGGCGGGGGCGGCGGGGGCGGCGGGGGCGCCGCCATGATCCGCGAAAGCCCAACACGCCAGTCGCTCGGCCGCACGAGCATCCGAACCGTGACCGGCGGGTTCCTGATCGAGAGTTTCTTCGATGTGTGGACCGAGGTGAGCCTCGACGGTGGCTTGACATGGACGCCCGCCCTGGACGGCGGCCCGCTGGAGTTGCGCTCTGACCCCATACTGGTTCCGCCAGTCCAGGCGCCCACTTCCCTGCTGCCGCCGTTGAACGAAGTCTATGCGTCGCGAGCCCAGTGGAGCGGAATCTACGCCGCGGGCATCATCCTCAAAGACCTCCGGCAGAAGTTCTTCACCCAGGCCACGCTGCCACCACTGCCGGGCGGGTCGCTGGTCCACTACTTCGACTCCGAAGTCGATTTCCAGATCTCGACTGACGGCGGCAACACCTTCCAGCACGGCCGAGCCCCGGCGGGTGTGGACGTGCGTTTTGCCGCGGTGGGCTCGCCGGAGAGCGGCCTCCACGATATGGAAGTGCTCTCGCTCACGATGGCAGGCGGGGACCTGCCGTCGGGCGTGATGCTCCGCGCGAGTCCCACCCTACCCTCGACCGGTGTGACCGAGATCCGGACGCTGGCTGACGGCACCTGTCGGGTTACCAGCTTCTTTGACGTCTTTACCGAACTCAGCACGGACGGGGGACAGACGTGGATGGCGGCGAGCAGCGAACCGGCTCGCATGGAGCTACGAGCGCTCTCGGAAGAAGAACCGTTCCCGACATCCAGCCTGCCACCCCTCAGTGGCGGGTACTTCAGCTTGCCGTCGTCCTTTGCCGCGTTCGCGCAAGGCGTCCATCTTCGCGACGTGGTCCACCGCCAGTTCGATCAGTCGTTCCCGCCGCCGCCCCTGACGGGTACGGCCACCCACGCCTGCGGCTCGCTGATGGACTTCATGCTCTCCACCGACGGGGGAGCGACGTTCACTCCCACCACCGCGCCCGCGACGTTAACCTTCCGGATCACCAGCCGGGTGGACTCCGGTGCGACGCGCTATTTCGACACCGAAATGCTGGCGCTGGATATCGCCGGTGGCGGATTGCCGACGGGCATGATGATCCGCGAAAGCCCGACCCGCAGTTCGCTCGGCCGCACGAGCACCCGGTCCCTGGTGACCGAGCAGTACCTGATCGACAGCTTCTTCGACATTTTCACCGAGCTCAGCACTGACGCTGGGCAGACCTGGTCCCCAGCCGTAAGCGGCCACGTCACGCTGATCCTCCGCGCTGGACCGTGCGTCACCATCGACTGCCCGCCGGATATTGTGGTGGACGCGACCACCCCCGGAGGCGCCGTCGTTACCTACACAGTCACAGCGGCGGATCACTGCGGTGGCCAGCCCGTCGTGACGCCCAATCCGCCGTCCGGAAGCGTGTTCCCGATCGGCACCACCACGGTCCTATGCCAGGCGAGCAGCGCCAATGGCACCGCCACGTGCTCTTTCACGGTCACCGTGTATGACAACCAGCCCGTCGGCTCGTTCACTGCCCTGCCGAACCCCGCGGCGTGCGGCCAGGCCGTCAGCCTGGACGCGAGCAGTTCCTATCATGGCCGGCCCGATCGGAGCATCGTGAAATACGAGTGGGATTTCGGCGACGCGACCGTTGGAGCTGGCCAGCAGGTCACACATGCGTTCAGCACCTTCAGCAGCTACACCGTCACGCTGACCGTCACGGACAACAATGTGCCCGCCAAGAGGGACACGGCGTCGATCACGGTTCAGGTGGACCAGGGTAATCAAGCCCCGGTCGCGGTCGCTGGCGGGCCGTACGCGGCGGATCTCGGCAGCGCCCTGACCTTGGACGGTTCCGGCTCGAGCGATCCCAATGAAGGCTGCGGCGACCGCATCGTGAAGTATACCTGGGACATCGCCGGCGGCAGGCACGTCCTATCCGGCATGAGACCCGGCCTGTCTCCCGCGGAAGTGGACGCACTCGGCTTGGGCAAGTTCCCGGTGGTGCTCACCGTCACCGATGAGTTTGGTGCGACGGGTTCAGCGAGCACGACGTTGGACATCTACGACAACCGGCCCTTCGCCGTGTTCACGGCCATCCCGAACCCGGCGGGCTGCGGCCAAGTCGTGGGCTTCGACGCCAGCGCGTCCCGGCAGGGTCGCCCAGACCGGCGGATCGTGTCGTACGCGTGGGATTTCGGCGACGCGACGACCGGCATCGGTCAGTCGCTAACTCACGCGTTCAACACCTTCAACAGCTATAACGTCACTCTGACCGTCACCGACAACAACGTGCCTCCCAAGACGGCCATCGCGTCCACCACCCTCCAGGTCGATCAGGGCAACCGCCCGCCGGTGGCCGACCCTGGCGGTCCCTACATGATCATCCCAGGCGATTCCCTCCGCCTGGACGGCTCGGCTTCGAGCGATCCCGACGCTGGGTGCGGCGATAGGATCACGCGTTACGAGTGGGACCTCAACCTCGACGGCACTTATGATCAAACCGGCAGCACGCCCGTGCTGCCTCCAGCCGTGCTCACCAGCTACGGCCTCGGCAATCCGGGTAGCTACCGTCTCCGCCTGCAGGTAACCGACGCCTTCGGCCTTACGCACACGGGCACGGCGCCGCTCACCGTCTGGCTGCCGCGGCTCCAGTGCCGGACCGCACCAGGACGGCTGACGGTCTTCTGGCCGCGCGGCGTAGAAGGATTCCAGCTCCAGTCAACCGAAAGCTTGATCAATCCGCGCTGGCAACCCGTCCCCGCCATCCCCTCGGGGGAGGAATACGCCGCCGACCTGGATTCCGCGACTGGCGCGAAGTACTTGCGTCTGGTCAAGTGACCGATTGCTGAGCTATGCCTGAAAACCCCGTGTTCGTTCGCATTCCGTCGCTCAAAACCGTCGCCGACTTCCGGGCGCGCCTTGCGGCCCTTGGCCTTGAGCTTCCCTGCGACGACACCATCGCACTCGGCCAGGACTCTCCGCTCACTCAACCCGTCACCGGCACTGTAATCAACGGCAAGATCCTTGGAAATCGCTGGGCCATCCAGCCAATGGAAGGCTGGGACGGCACCACGAGCGGCGAGCCCACGGCGGACACGCGGCGTCGCTGGCGGCGGTTCGGCGAGAGCGGCGCCAAGCTGATTGCCGGCGGAGAAGCGATGGCCGTGGTGCCCGAAGGACGCGCGAACCCAAACCAGCTCCTCATCAACGAACAGACGAAGAGAGGACTGGCGAGCTTGCGGGAAACGCTGTTGGCAGCGCATCGGGAACGCTACGGCCGAACGGAGGATCTGGTCGTCGGTCTTCAACTCACCCATTCTGGCCGCTTCTGCCGACCGAACGAGAAGGGCCGCCTGGAGCCGCGGGTGGTCTTCCGACACCCGCTCTTGGACACCCGATTCAACGTGACCAGCGACCGGCAGATCATCACCGACGCCGAAGTGGCCCGTCTCGTGGAGGCCTACGTCGCGGCGGCGAAGACGGCCTGGGACGTCGGAGCGGACTTCGTCGATCTCAAGCACTGCCACGGCTACTTGCTGCACGAGTTCCTGGGGGCGCACACCCGACCGGGCCGCTACGGTGGCAGCTTCGAAAACCGCACCCGGATTCTGCGCGAGATCGTGGACGGCGTTCGCGCGAGCGGGAACCGGATTGATCTCGCCGTGCGGCTGAGTGCGTTTGACTTCGTCCCCTTCCGGCCGGATCCTGCGCGTCCGGCGCCGGGCCGCCCGGGTCCTGGCATTCCGGAGGACTATTCCCGGTGTCTGCCTTATCGCTTCGGCTTTGGCGTAAACCAAAGCCACCCCATCGAGCCCGATCTGACCGAAGCGTTCTTGTTCATGGAACTCTGCGCAAAGCTCGGGGTGAAGATCCTGAACCTGACCGCGGGTTCACCCTACTACAACCCGCACATTCAGCGGCCGGCCGCTTACCCGCCCTCGGACGGCTACCAGCCACCGGAGGATCCGCTCGTCGGCGTGGCGCGGCAGATCCAGGTCGTCCGCCAACTCAAGGCGCAGGCTCCCGCGGGCTTGCTCTTGGTCGGATCAGCTTACAGCTACCTGCAGGAGTACCTGCCGCAAGTCGCGCAATGCGTCGTCCGGCAAGGCTGGGTGGACGTGATCGGCGTGGGCCGGATGGTCCTGAGTTATCCGACGATGCTGGCGGACGCCGTGCAAAACGGGACGCTCAACGCCCGGCTCATCTGCCGCACCTTCAGCGATTGCACGACGGCGCCGCGCCAAGGGCTGACCAGTGGCTGCTATCCGCTGGATGAGCATTACCGCGCGAAAGGGGAGTTCCAGGAACTGAAAGACGCCGAGCGCAAGGCACCGCCAAGGTAACAGTCTTCTTGAGTCAATTCCCAACCCTTTTCACCCCTCCTGGAGTAACAATCTTCCCGGGTCCCTCTGTGGCCACCTCCCGGGGCGAGTGGCTGGCCTTAACGGCCTTCTGCGCGGGCTCCTTCAACTTGCGCTACCGCGAACCGTTCATCGGCTGGATCCCCGAACAACGACGGCGTCGGCTGCCCTTGGTCGTCAATAACGCGCCCTTTCTGGTCTTGCCCGATTGTCATTACCCCAACTCATTTGACCTTCCCACCCTTCCCGCTGACGGTCCAGAAAGCTGATCGCTCAAGAAGAATCAGCCGTACCGGGTTTGCGGACGCGCCGCTTTTTCCTTTTGCCGGGCGCCCGCGTCGGCCATACTGCGGCCCGTGCCGACACTGCTTTGGGCCTCCTTGGGCATCCTGGTGTTTGCCGGCGCGAGTTTCTTCTTTGCGCTGGCCGAGTCAGCGCTGTTCGCCCTCAGTAAATGGCAGGCACGCCAGTTGGCGGATCAAACGCCCCGACCCGGGGCCGCGGTCCTGGCGCTGCTGGACCGGCCGCAGGACTTGCTCGCGACGCTCGCGCTCGGCAATACCTTCGCCAATGCCGGGATCATCGCCATCGCACTCTGGACCCTCGTGCACCAACCCTGGCCGACGGGCGCTGTGGTGGGCGTCGCCGTCGCGCTGTTCCTCTTCATCCTGGTCGGTTGCGAAGTGATCCCGAAGATGCTTGCCGTACGGGCTCCGGAAGAATGGTCCTTGCGGGTGGCCAAGTTGATGGCGCTGCTCCTGGACCTCACCCGCCCCGTGCACCGGTTGGCCCAGGCCTTGAACCGTCTGATCTTGCGCGTCGCCGTGCCCAAGTCGGCGCAACCTCCGCCCGGCATTTCCGATGAAGAGTACCGCGAGTTGA
>Ga0315286_10004605_pt1 | contig 13232 bp, 7 predicted proteins | sample YL17G10_0_MG_FD_205038 | JGI IMG/M metagenome (GOLD analysis project Ga0315286, IMG submission 205038) | Sediment microbial communities from Yellowstone Lake, YNP, Wyoming, USA - YL17G10_0 | ecosystem: Environmental > Aquatic > Freshwater > Lake > Sediment | place: USA: Wyoming | collected... | reverse complement strand
CGCGCCGCGTCCCCGATCACCTTCAGCGGACCATGCTTTGGGTGAGGGTGGCGCTCCGCCACCTCGATCAACTCGTCCATCGCCGCCGACAGCCCGTTCATGTGGGTCGGCATAATCGCTCGCGTGCGAGGGGTGATGCGTCTCTCGACATCAGTGGGGTCAGCGCACAGCGTCGTCGGGTCCACCTCGCACAGCACCAGCCGTCCCCCCTGGCCCAGCACCGACAGCGGCGCCGCCTGGAAGTTGATGGCGGGCACGATCACCTCGTCACCCGGCTCCAGCTCCAGGCACGCCATCGCCATGTCGAGGCCGCAGCTCGCGGTGCTGAGTGAAACCGCGTGCTTGGTGCCGCAGTAGGCTGCGAACTGCCGCTCGAACTCCTCAAACTCCTCGGTGATGAACCCAAATCCCACCGATGGGTCCATCGAGCCGCGGATCGTGTTGACGACGGCCTCGATCTCCTCCTCCCCGTAGATGCTCCCCAGCATCGGCTCCGCCTGCCACGGCCCGGACATACCTGCCTTCAGCGCGGCCTTGCGCTGACCGTCGGTCATCATCTCGGCTCCTCCGGCTCTATCATTCATTCATCCGTTGAACGACAGCTGCACGTGCTGATCGGGGGCGCGCAGGAGGCGCTGGATCTCAGCAGCGTCGACGCGGCGCGGCTGCGTCTGAAGCTTCGCGGCGAGGGCGGCGGCAACTCCCGCGGCCTGGCCGGCGCTGGCAACGATCGGCTGCACGCGGAACGAACTCTGCGCGATATGCGTCCCGCTCATGCACTTCCCGGCAACCAGCAGGCCATCCACGTCCCGCGGCACCAGCGCACGATAGGGAATGCCATAGCGCGCGGTCTCGAGGCCGAAGGCCTTCACCGTCCCGTCGTCACCGTGGCTGCCGAGGTCTCGCTTCTCTTGCGTCCTGGGCGTCCAGATATCCAGCCCGTAGTCGGCGATAGCGATGGTGTCGGCCGGGAATACGCTGTCGCGGAGGTCTTGCTCCCTCATGACGTACTCGCCCACGATCCGGTTTGCCTCGCGCACTCCGATCCGCGGAGCGAGGTAGACCTGATACCCGTGCTCCTGGAGCACAGCATGGTGGTCTGCCATCTGTTCATAGGCCAACTGGTGGGACTCCGCCAGCGCGATTGGGTCGCGGGTGTCGCGGCAGGGAACCGCGCACCCCCATTGCAGATAGAGTCCCGGATCGGGGGCGCGCCTCGCCTCCTCGCTGGGCCACGGCCCAGTGTGGCCGCGGGGCGTGATGCCGGTGAGCACGCCCACGCCCGGGCGGAAGCCCTTCGGGAGCGGCTTGGCGTCAGGCATCCGCTGCACGAAGTACATCCAGGTCACCGCCTGCACCCAATCGTCGGCCTTCTCCGGCGCGTTCGGCTCGCCGAAGTCCGACTGGGCGTCGCGCCCGTACATCGCCGCACAGCCAGCGGCGACGGAGACCTCACCTGAGCCGGTGCAGTCTATGGTCACCTTGCCTGCAACCTCGAAGTGCTGCCCGGGGGCGACCTCGACCTCGATGCCAGTCACCGTCGGCTTGCCGCCGACATCCGACACGCGTACGTCTCGCGCCTTCGCTCCCGTCATCACGGTGAGGTTCGGCTCCGCCGCGAGCAGCTCGCCCCAGGCGCGCTGGAAAGACACGGGCAGGAAGAACTGTGCCCCCGGGACCGGGCTGTGCTTCGCTTTCAGGATCCCGTGAAGCTCCTCAAGCACCCCCGTGATAGGTGCGCCGTAGAAGAGGCAGACGTAGTAGTCGGACGGCGCACCGCCGACGACCGGGTCCTCCTCTATCAACATCACCTTCGCCCCCGCCCTCGCCGCGCCGATGGCGGCCGGCAGTCCGGCGGAGCCAGCGCCGACGACGAGCACGTCCGTGGTGAGATCGGCATGGGTCACGCGGCGTCTCCTGTGTCAGACCGAATGCGCTGACTTCCTTCGTGGAGGTGAACGGCCCTCCTTCTGGGAAGGCGGCCCGCCGGTCGCGACGAAGAGGCTTGCACCAACGACCGGAGGGATCGCGCATGCAGTTCGGTCACTTCTCTGACGACGGCACGGAGTACGTCATCACCCGCTTTCCAACCCCGCGGCCGTGGGAGAACTTCCTCAGCAACCACGAGTACGGCGTCAAGGTCGAGGAGAGCGGAGCCGGCTACAGCGTCCTGCCTGCGTCGCCCGGCTGCCGCGTGACCTTCGCCTCCGCCGGCGAGCCATTCAGCAAGGTCTTCTATCTACGCGACCGCGACTCCGGCCACCACTGGACTCTCACCTCGCAGCCGGTCGCGCATCCATACGATACCTTCCAGTGTCGCCACGGCCTCGGCCACACGATCTTCGAGATGTCGTGCGAAGGCATCGAGACTGAACTGCGCGTGTTCGTGCCGCTCAACGATCCGGTCGAGATCTGGACCGCGACCATGCGCAACACAGGGAGTCGGCCCCGGAGTCTCACCCTTTTGCCCTACCTCGAATGGCACCTCGCGCCCTACCTGAAGCCGTGGGACAACTACCGCAACTACATCGCCGCCCACTGGTCGAGCGAGGAGCAGCTCGTCATCGGGGAGGTCTACGACCCGGCCCATCCCGGTGAGGCCTTCGTCGGCTTCGCCGACGTTAGCCCCGCGCCGGGCTCGTGGGACACCGAGCGCGCGGTCTTCCTCGGCAACGGCACGCTCGCCAGCCCGGCCGCCGTCGTGAGCGGCCGCTGCGCCAACAGCGACATGATTGGCGACGGCCGCGCCATCGCCGCCTTCGCCGTTGACCTCGATCTCGCCCACGGCGAGGAGAGGACCGTGACGGTGGTGGTCGGCTTCTCCGGCGACCCTTCGGCAAGCTCAGGGTCGCCCCGGCCGGGTCTGGATGGGTCACCCCGAGAGGAGTCGAGGGGCGACCCGGCGGAACGGAAACGGCTTCGCGCGAAGTACTTATCGCCGGGAGCGGCCGACGCCGCCTTCGAGGCGCTGCACGGGCATTGGCGCGAGCTGGCCCAGCAGCCGCGCATCCAGACGCCCGACCCTCGCCTCGACCGGATGACAAACCTGTGGCTGAAGGCCAACGTCCAGCAGCTCTCTCGGATGATCCGGGAGGGGATACGCGGCTATCGCGATACACTCCAGGATGTCATCGGCCTGGCCTCGTTCGATGCCGAGACCGCGAGGCGCCGCCTGCTGGAGGCGCTGTCGTTCCAATACCCCGACGGCCATGCCCCGCGCCAGTTCTCCTACAACGGCGGCCCGCACGATCCGCGAGTCTACAACGACAGCCCTCTCTGGCTCGTCCTCGCAACCGCCCGCTACCTGAAGGAGACCGGCGAGTTTGCGTTCCTGGATGAGCCGGTTCCGTTCTTCGAGACCGATGAACGCGCGCCGGTCTTCGAGCACCTGCGCCGGGCGGTGGCCTGGCTCGACCAGCGCCGCGGCCACCACGGCCTCATCCGCATTGATCGGGGCGACTGGTGCGACGCGCTCGACGAGGTGGGCAAGGAGGGCAGAGGGGTAAGCGTTTGGCTCTCCCAGGCCTTCCATCTCGCGCTGCTGGAGTTCGCCGGTATCTGCGCGCTCCACGGCGACGCCGGTCTTGCTCAGGGCTACCGGCAGTGCGCGGATGATCTGCGCGCCAAGATCGAGGGGCACGCCTGGGATGGGGCTTACTACATCTGCGCCATCTCGGACAGCGGCCGGCGGTTGGGGGTGGGGGGCGATTCAGCGATGGAGATCTACCTCAACTCCCAGTCGTGGGCCGCCATCAGCCGGGCAGGCGATCCTGCGCGTGTCGCTCAGGCGCTGGACGCGGCCGACGCGCGGCTCGATTCCCCCTATGGGCCGCTGCTGCTTGATCCGCCCTACCACGCTTACGACCCCGATGTCGGTCGCCTCTCGGTCCTTCGATTGGGCTGTGGCGAGAACGGCACTGTCTATGTACACGCGGCGGTCTTCTACGCGCTGGCGAACCTGGTCTCCCGGCGACCGGACCGGGCGATGGAGGTGCTGCATCGGATTGCGCCGATGTTCGAGGAGCACGATCCCGAGATCACGCAGGCCGCGCCCTACTCCTACGTCAACTCCTACGTCGGCCCGGCTTACCCGGCCCACGCCGGCCGCACCATCGCCAATTGGTACACGTCTTCGTGCTCGTGGACGCTGCTGCTTATCACCGACTGGCTGCTGGGCGTCCGCCCCGGCTACGAGGGGCTGCTGATAGACCCGTGCCTCCCCTCCGACTGGGAGCGCGCCTCCCTGCGCCGCGAATGGCGCGGCGCAAGCTATGAGATCACTATCGAGAAGCCGCGTGGCCTCGTGCACGGTGCCCTCAGCATAGTGCTCGACGGTAAGCCTAGCGCGGGCAACCTCATCCCCGCCTTTGCTGACGGGAACACGCACACTGTCGCCGTGCGGATAGAGTAGCGCGCGTCTGGGCTGGCGGTAACCCCGGGCCAGGGAGCTTGCGACTTCCTGCCGCCTTGGTCTCTGGAAGAAGATTTCTTGACAGAACCCGGGATACGCTGTATTGTCCGCAGGATGCGAAAGAAGGCACCCGCGGAGCCTGAGGCGGAGGTGAATGCCAGCGCAGTGCTGCGACGGCTGCGCGAATGGAACGGGCTCACCCTGCAGCAGGTAGCCACGAAGGTTGGGGTCGCAGAGAGCCTGCTGTCGAACATCGAGCGGGGCCAGCGACCGCTGACCAAGGACCGAGAGAAGGCGATCAGAGCCGCCATCAGGGAACTGCTCTGGCAGCGTAAGGAGAGTGAGATAGGGATGAGCCAGCAGGACCGGAGTTGGGCCCCACACCACGGCCTCGAGCACCACGGCTTCCGCAACATGGGCCGTGTCTACTGGAATCTCAATACCCCCGCGCTCTACGAGCAGGCGGTGCGCAGGCGGGAGGGGCTGATCGGTCACCTCGGGCCGATCGTGATCCGCACCGGCGCCTTCACCGGCCGGTCGCCCAATGACAAGGTGGTCGTGCAAGAGGCCTCCTCCACCGATCACATCTGGTGGGGCCCTGTCAACAGGCCGTTCGATGAGCAGCACTACAAGCAGCTCTACCAGCGCCTGCTCGCCTACATCCAGGGCAAGGACATCTTCGTCCAGGACTGCGAGGTGGGCGCCCATCCGAAGTACCGCCTGCCCATCCGGATCATCACCGAGGATGCATGGCAGAGCCTCTTCGCCCGCAACATGTTTATCCAGATCAGGGACCGGGAGAAGCTGGTCGAGCACGTGCCCGTATTCCGGGTGCTCTGCTTCCCGCGCTTCCACGCCATCCCCGAGATAGATCACACCCGCACCGAGACCTTCATCGTCGTCAACTTCGCCGAGAAGACGATCCTGATCGGCGGCACCGCCTACGGGGGGGAGATCAAGAAGTCAATCTTCACCATCCTGAATTACGTGCTGCCCCAGACCGCGGTGCTGAGCATGCACTGCTCCGCCAATGTCGGGCCGCGGGGCGACTCGGCCATCTTCTTCGGCCTCTCCGGCACCGGGAAGACCAGCCTCTCGGCCGACCCAAACCGCGCTCTCATCGGCGACGACGAGCACGGGTGGAGCGATGAGGGGATCTTCAACTTCGAGGGAGGCTGCTACGCCAAGGTCATCCGCCTCTCCCCGGAAGCCGAACCCTACATCTACGAGTGCACGCGGCGCTTCGGCACCGTGCTCGAGAACGTCGCATTGGATGCCGACACCAGGCGGCTCGACCTCGACGATGACTCACTCACCGAGAACACCCGCGCCTGTTACCCCATCACCCATCTGCCCAATGCCGTCAGGGATGGGATGGGCGGGCACCCCGAGAACGTGGTCCTACTCACCTGCGACGCCTTCGGCATTATGCCGCCGATCGCGAAGCTCACCCCGGAGCAGGCGATGTACCATTTCCTCTCCGGCTACACCGCCCGCGTCGCCGGCACCGAGCGAGGGATTAGCGAACCGCAGGCCGTCTTCAGCGCCTGCTTCGGCGCGCCGTTCATGGCGCTTGCGCCCACTGTCTACACCCGCATGTTCGGCGAGCGCCTTCGCAAGCACGGGGCCAAGTGCTGGCTGGTCAACACCGGCTGGATCGCGGGGCCCTACGGCGTGGGACATCGCATTGACATCGCCTCCACCCGGGCGATCATTGATGCCGCCCTCAGCGGGAAGCTCGACTCCGTTCCCTGCGAGACGGACCCGAACTTCGGGCTGCTCGTGCCCTGCACATGCCCCGGCATAGATGATCGGCTGCTCCGCCCACGCGACGCCTGGCAAGACAAGGCCGCCTATGACCGCAAGGCGCAGGAGCTCGCGGCGAGCTTCGCCAGCAACCTGACGCAGTTCGAGGGCCATCTCGACGAGGATCTGCGGGCCGGCGGCCCGCAGCCCTAGCGTAGTAGCTTGGCTTCGCCGTGCCATCCACGGCCGGCGGCGATTCACCCTTCCGCCGCCGGCCGTTCACGTTTTCGCCATCCCCAGCGGCTACCGTGAACGTGCAGTCCCCGATCTGCGTGGAGGCGCTTCCTTGCTGAGGCTGTGGCGGGCGTTCCCAGTTCTCCTGACCATCTCCCTTGTCGCAGGCTGTGGCGGCGCCGCTCGGCCCGGGACCTCGCGGGCTCAGACTGAGCGCGGGGGTCCCAAGTCAACCGGCCCGATCCGGCTGATCGCCTTCGTCGGATCGGCAAGCAAGCCTCCCGCGTCGGCGGCGAAGGCCGCTTACGAGAAGGCCCACCCGAACGTCTCCATTGACATGACCTTCGGTGGCTCGGGCACTCTCCTTCAACAGATGTCGTTGGAGAAGATGGGCGACATCTACATGCCCGGGTCCGATGACTACATGGAGAAGGCCGAAGCAAAGGAGGCGGTGATCCCCGAGACGCGCGCCATCATCGCCTACCTCGTCCCCATGATCTGCGTGCAGAAGGGCAACCCCAAGGGCATCAAGACGCTGGCCGACCTTGCTAAGCCGGGCGTGATCGTTGGACTGGCCGAGCCCGGCGCGGTCTGCCTGGGGGACGTCTCCGCCGAGATCCTGGAGAACGCAGGCCTGCTCGGAGCGGTGAGGAAGAACATCATCACCTACGCCAGGAGCTGCGAGCAGACCCAGCAGCTCGTCCAGCTTGGCGAGGTGGACGCGGTCATCGGGTGGGATGCCTTCGCAAGCTGGGCGCCGGACAAGATCGAGGTGGTTCCCATCCCACTGAAGTACGCTCGCCCGCGCAACATCCCAGCGGCCGTCTCCGCTTTCTCCCAGCAGCGCGAGGCGGCGGAGAGCTTCATCGGGTTCCTGATCTCACCAGAGGGTAAGGCGATCTTCGCCAAGTATGGCTACAGTGTCGAACCACCGAAGCAGTAACGGGCCGGAGGCGGCCGCTCCCGTCGAACCTCCGCCCACGCGCGCGTCCGGGCGAGGGCGAACGGCCCGGGTCGTCGCCGCCCTACTCGCCCTGCCCCTGTTGGTCTATCTGCTGGCTCCGATCATCGGTCTGCTGGTGCGAACGACACCCCGGATCTGGCGCACGTACGTGTGTTGCTGGGAGGCGATGACGGCGCTCAAGCTCAGCCTGGTAACCGCCAGCATCGCGCTGGTGGTTTCAGTGGTCATCGGGACCCCTGTTGCCTACTGGCTATCACACTACACCTTCCGCGGGAAGAAGATTGTGGACACGGTGATAGACCTCCCGCTGGTGTTGCCTCCTTCGGCCGCCGGCTTTGCGCTGCTGCTGCTGTTCGGCAGCCAGGGCATTGGGTCGTGGCTCCTCCAGCACGGGCTGCGCATCTCGCTGACGCCGCTGGCGGTCGTGATGGCACAGGTGTTCATTGCTTCGCCTTTCTACGTGAGACAGGCGCGGGCGGGGTTCGAGTCGGTCCCGGTCGAACTGCGGCTGGCCTCGGCCACCCTCGGCGCCGGTCCGTCGAGAACGTTCTTCCGGGTGACGGCGCCGCTGGCGAGCGACGCACTGCTGGCTGGGGCGGTGATGGCCTGGGCGCGGGCGCTCGGTGAGTTCGGCGCGACCCTGGTCTTCGCCGGCGCCTTCCCCGGCAGAACCGAGACCATGCCTATCGCCATCTGGACCGCCAGCGCGACAGACCTGCCGGTCTCGATTGCCCTGGCTTCGACGCTGGTGGTGGTGTCATTTGCCGTTCTGCTGATCGCGCGAGGGCTGGTTGATCGGCACACGAAAATGTCGCTCGCCACTTATCCCGCCCTCGACCGCAGCGCCGCCTGACCCGTCTGTGCGCCCCCCAGGCCCCCTCGCGGGGCTTCAGTCTCATCATCGCACAGGCTGCCGGCGAGGCGAGCGAAAACTAGTTGCGGCGGGGGTTGACAGCGTCTTTCAGTGTGGTATAATGACCTGCGCCCGAAACAGGGCGGCTGCCGGAGGACACAAACGCTAATCCTCAGCTACGGATTCTGAACACCGCGTAGCAACTGGGTAGGAGCCAACCGCAGACGGGGCTCGTCCCCGTCTGCGTTTCTGTCTCCGGTCCCTAGGCCGAAAGGCCGGGATGGCGGCCTGCGAAGCAGACCTAGCCACAGAAGATCCTTGAAAACAGCATAGTCGTGAGAGTCGAGTGATGTAATTCTGCTCTCTTGGCCCCACCAGATCTGTTGTCTGGAAGGGGTGAAGCTACAAAGGGCACGTGGTGGATGCCTTGGCAGAGACAGCCGACGAAGGACGCGGCCAGCGGCGAAACGCCTCGGGGAGCTGCAAGCAAGCTTTGATCCGGGGGTCTCCGAATCGGGAAACCGGACAGGAGTCATGTCCTGTCACCGCCGAGCCAATTCATAACTCGGCGGAGGGCACCCGGGGAACTGAAACATCTCAGTACCCGGAGGAAAAGAAAGCAAATGCGATTCCCTGAGTAGTGGCGAACGAAAAGGGAACAGCCTAAACCCGCGCCGTGTCAAGGCCCCAGCCGTTGCGGCGCGGGGGTCGTGGGATCGGACTGGGTGGGCCTGGGGGCTCGCCGGGAAGTTAGAAACCGCATCGTTAGCCGAATTGGCATGGGAAGGTCAGCCAGAGACGGTGATAGCCCGGTAGGCGAAAACGGTGCGGCTTCCTGGGTCTGATTCCCAAGTACCACGGGGCACGAGGAATCCTGTGGGAATCCGGGAGGACCATCTCCTAAGGCTAAAGACTGTCTCTGACCGATAGTGAACTAGTACCGTGAGGGAAAGGTGAAAAGGACCGCGCAAGCGGAGTGAAAAGAACCTGAAACCGCGTGCCTACAGACGGTCGGAGCCCGATGTCGCCGCGCTAAACCCGCGTCGACCGGGTGACGGCGTGCTTTTTGGATAATGAGCCGGGGAGTTGACCTCAGTGGCAAGGTTAAGGGCCTCTGGTCCGAAGCCGCAGGGAAACCGAGTCCGAATAGGGCGATCCAGTCATTGGGGACAGACCCGAAACCAGGTGATCTACCCATGGCCAGGGTGAAGCGAGGCTAATCCCTCGTGGAGGCCCGAACCAGTGTCGGTTGAAAACGGCTTGGATGAGCTGTGGGTCGGTGTGAAACGCTAATCGGACCTGGAGATAGCTGGTTCTCCCCGAAATAGCTTTAGGGCTAGCCTCGGGTGATGACTCACGGAGGTAGAGCACTGAATGGGCTAGGGGCGTTCACAGCGCTACCAAACCCAATCAAACTCCGAATGCCGTGAGTGTCCAACCCGGGAGTCGGACTGTGGGGGCTAAGCTTCACAGTCGAGAGGGAAATAGCCCAGACCGCCGGCTAAGGTCCCTAAACCGAGCTAAGTGGTAAAGGAAGTGACTCTGCGCAAACAGCCAGGAGGTTGGCTTAGAAGGAGCCATCCTTTAAACAACGGGTAACACCGGACTGGTCGAGTGGAGTTGCACCGAAGATCCAACGGGGCTCAAGCTCGGTACCGAAGCCGCGGACGGCTGCGAATCTACGGATTCGCGGTCGTGGTAGGGGAGCGTTCGGTTCAGGGGCGAAGCGACACCGCAAGGAGTCGTCGACCGAACCGAAGTGCGAATCCCGGCATGAGTAGCGAAAAAGAGAGTGTGAATCTCTCTCGCCAAAAGCCTAAGGTTTCCCAGGCAAGGTTCGTCCTCCTGGGCTTAGCCGGGCCTAAGTCGAGGCCGAAAGGCGTAGGCGATGGACAGCCGGTCGACATTCCGGCGCCACTGTCAGACGATAAAGACGCGATGAGGGGACGCCACTGGGTGTGTCAGCGCGCGATTGGATTGGCGCGTTCTGGGCCGAGGTGGTCCGGTAGGAAAATCCGCCGGAATAGCTGCCAGAGCTTGGAGGAGGAAAGGCTTCGGCTGGACTGAACTGGCGTAACCGGTGGCCAGGAAAAGCCTCTAGCGAGTCTGACGGTGCCCGTACCGCAAACCGACACAGGTAGGCGGGCAGAAAATGCCAAGGCGCGCGAGAGAACCCTCGCTAAGGAACTCGGCAATCTCGCTCCGTAACTTCGGGAGAAGGAGCGCCTCCTGGTCCGAGCGGACTTGCTTCGCTCGGGCTGCCGGAGGCCGCAGTGAATAGGCCCAGGCGACTGTTTACCAAAAACACAGGTCTCTGCTAAGCCGCAAGGCGAAGTATAGGGGCTGACGCCTGCCCAATGCCAGAAGGTTAAGGGGAGGGGTTAGTCTGCCGCAAGGTGGACGAAGCTTCGATCCGAAGCCCTGGTGAATGGCGGCCGTAACTCTAACGGTCCAAAGGTAGCGAAATTCCTAGTCGGGTAAGTTCCGACCTGCACGAAAGGCGTAACGATCTGGGCGCTGTCTCAGCGAGGGACTCGGCGAAATTGTAGTGCTTGCGAAGATGCAAGCTACCCGCAACAGGACGGAAAGACCCCGTGGAGCTTTACTATAGCCTGGTATTGGATTTTGGCGAATCGTGCAGAGGATATGTGGGAGCCGGTGAAGCAGAGGCTCTGGCTTCTGTGGAGGCAACCTTGGAATACCACATGCGATTCTCCGGGATTCTAACCGTAGCCCTTATCGGGTGGCGGGACAGTATCAGGTGGGTAGTTTGACTGGGGCGGTCACCTCCTAAACGGTAACGGAGGTGTTCAAAGGTTCCCTCAGTGCGGTTGGAAATCGCACGGCGAGTGTAAGGGCATAAGGGAGCTTGACTGCGAGAGCTACTGCTCGAGCAGAGACGAAAGTCGGACCTAGTGACCCGGCAGTTCGGGATGGAACGGCTGTCGATCAACGGATAAAAGCTACCCCGGGGATAACAGGCTTATAGCGCCCGCGCGCTCACAGCTACGGCGCTGTTTGGCACCTCGATGTCGGCTCGTCGCATCCTGGGGCTGAATAAGGTCCCAAGGGTTGGACTGTTCGTCCATTAAAGCGGTACGCGAGCTGGGTTCAGAACGTCGTAAGACAGTTCGGTCCCTATCCGTTGCGGGCGTAAGAGGTCTGAGGGGAGCTGCCGCCAGTATGAGAAGACCGTGGTGGACGGACCTAGGGTGTACCAGTTGTCCCGCCAGGGGCAAACGCTGGGTAGCCATGTCCGGCAGGGATAAGCGCTGAAAGCATCTAAGCGCGAAGCCCCCCCCAAGACTAGACCTCTCACCGGGTTAACCGGGTAAGGCCGCAGGAAGACTACCTGCTTGATAGGCCGGAGGTGTAAGCACGGCAACGTGTTCAGCCAACCGGTACTAATCGGCCGAGGGCTTCCACCCCTTCCAGAGAACGGATCTGTTGGTCGGGGAGCAGATAGCTCGCTTGATCTCTCACGACTGTGCGTTATGTGGGGCAGGAGTCGCACTCCTGCCCTGCAGACGAAGCATTCGTTTTGCTTCCGGTGACCATGGCGGAGGGGAAACGCCTCTTCCCATTCCGAACAGAGAAGCTAAGCCCTCCAGCGCCGATGGTACTGCAGGGGCAACCCTGTGGGAGAGTAGGTCGTTGCCGGGAGCGTTAGCCTTACCAGAACCCGTCCTGATCCAGGGCGGGTTCTTCGCGTCGGGCAGGAGCTTGCTGGCCCTGAGCGTAGTCGAAGGGCCTCCTTCCGACCCGCGCCCATCGCCGGCCGTCAACGCTCCCCCTCGCCCGCGCCTTGCCGCCCATCATCGCCCGCAGTGAACACCGGCAGCGATAGCCGCCAGTGTATCGCCGACAGCCGTACTGCGAGCACGACCGCGCCTGCGATGCTGACGCTCTCGACGCCGCCGAACCCCATCCGCCACAGCGCCACAAAGACGATCCCGCCCAGCAGCGAGGCGGTGGCGTAGATCTCCTTCCGCAACACCAGTGGGATCTCGCCGCACAGGATATCCCGCAGAATCCCTCCCGCCACTCCCGTCATCACGCCCATGATTGCGACGATGGCCCCGGAGGCGACGCGCACCTCGACGGCCTTCTGGCAACCGATGACCGTGAAAACGGCGAGGCCGAAAGCGTCGAGTACGGGAAGGAGGCGAGTGGAGTGCTGGACGATGCGGCCGAAGGCGAAGGTGAGCAGCCCCGCCCCCGCTGCCACGAGCAGGTAGGCAGAATCCGAGACCCAGAACACCGGCTCCCGCCCCAAGCTCAGGTCGCGGAGGGTGCCGCCGCCCAGCGCCGTCACGATGGATACGACGATCACGCCGAAGACGTCCATGCGCTTGCGGCCGGCGGCGAGCGCGCCGGTCATCGCGAACACGCCGACCCCGAACAGGTCCAGGAAGTAGATCACGCGGCGGTGCTCCTTCCCCACGACACGCGCTTCCCATTCGTAGGGGAGGAGCCTGGCTCCTGCCAACGAAGTGGCAGTGGAGCGGAGGTAAGAGTTCAGTCTTGATGAGAATGTGTAGCGGATTGGAGAAACAGGGTCTATGTGGAGAAACTGGAGCGGGCCAGCAGAGAAGAGCTGATTGAGATCATCCTGCGCCAGCAAGCAGAGAAGGCCGTGCTGCAGGCGCTGGTGACGATGCTGAATGTGGGATGTCGCATGCCCATAGACATCATCCGGCGGCTGCTGCGGGAGTTGTTTGGGCTCGGCATCAGCAAGGGGGAAGTAGTGGAGTTGTTGGATGGCACGAAGGTGGCGGGGCGGGAAGAGTTGGCTCGGCTGCACAACGAGGTGCGGGGCTCTCCGGCGGTGTGTGCAGACGAGACCGGCTGGCACCAGGACGGGGACAATGGCTATCTGTGGGGCTTCTTCACGCCGACGGTGCGGTAATTGCGCAGTCCGACGAAAGTGATCGCGTGATCCGATCCAAGGCGACTGCGCGTTCCGATCCAAGGTGATCACTGATTCTGGTCGGAGCGAAGCGACGACGCGGGGTCGTTCACTT
>Ga0315286_10004604_pt1 | contig 13232 bp, 8 predicted proteins | sample YL17G10_0_MG_FD_205038 | JGI IMG/M metagenome (GOLD analysis project Ga0315286, IMG submission 205038) | Sediment microbial communities from Yellowstone Lake, YNP, Wyoming, USA - YL17G10_0 | ecosystem: Environmental > Aquatic > Freshwater > Lake > Sediment | place: USA: Wyoming | collected... | reverse complement strand
AGCGCAGGGCGTAGCGGACGTTGTAGTCGATCTTGGGCTCGTCGGCCTCGATCTGGCTGAAGTCCGGGTTGACCGTGGCGTCGAGGGTCATGTTGGAGCTCAGGCCGAGCTTGAAGTTGGCGCCGGGCTCGTAGCTGATCTTCTCGCCTTGCCTCTTGAGGGAGGTCATGAAGGGCATGGCCTCGACGTTGCGGCTCCGTTCGACGGCGCCCTGGATGGTGAAGGTCCGGCCGTTGGAGAGGAGCCCGGGGATGTCGCGCGAGTACTGAGGGTGCATGATGATCTCGCCGGTGCGGGGGAGGTTGCGGCCGAGGACGATGTTCCAGGTCTTGATGTCGTCGTTCGGGAAACGCAGGCTCTTGAAGGGGATGGCCATTTCGACCGTGTAGCCTTCGGCGTCCACCTTGCCATCGGACAGGAAAACGGTGTCCCAGCTGTCGTCCATATTGTCGTTGCCTCCCTCTTCGATGCGCATCAAGTCCATCTGGACACCGATGGGATTGAGGAGGAAGGAGAAGGCCCGGCGCTTCTCGTTGAAGGTGTCGAGCATGATGAACACCCAGTCGTCCTCAATGCACTTGTCGCGGCTTGTGACGGAGCAGCGGACCTTGGAGGCCTGGGAGTCGTACGCCCGAAACGCGACGTAGAGGTTCTTCTCGTCGTAGCCCAGGTAGGCCACGGTCTTTTCGGTCGGGACGCCGTTTTCCTTGGGCGAGAGCTGGACGAAGGCGTCTATCTTGAGGGCCTGGGTCTCCCAGAGGGGATTATCGAGGACGCCGTCGATCTTGGGGGCGGTCGTCAGGCGCGGGATCTGAAGGGCCTCTTTAGGGGCGGGAGTCTGAACGGCGGCGCCGGCGGCGATCACGGAGGCCGTCAAGCCAAAAGCGATGAGAAGAACGGCGAATCGCTTTTTTTTCTGCATCTTCCTCTTCCTAATCCAGAATGGCCGGGGGCCGCCGCAGTCAGTTCCTCACCAGATTGACGAAATAAACAGGGAAAAAGTTTCCCCCCGGGGGGAAAATGGCCGGTTCTATCTCTATAAATCGGGTTCACGGAGATCTTCTGCCTGGAGTCTATTATACCATCAAGGGCGCCAGGACGGTCCGGTGGTTGCGGGGACCGCGGCGAAGCGCATATAATGCCGAGTGAGCAGCCCGAAGACACGGAGGTGTGACCTTGATAAGAAACATTATCCCGAAGCCCCAAGCACGAGCATTCATTGTCCTCGGTATCGCCGTCGCGTTGGCCCTGAGTTCGGCACTGGCCCCTCCCCTTGCCGCCCAAGCTCCCGACCGCTATCTGGACACCGCTCCCGACCGGGACGGCTCCGTCCGTTTGGTCATCTTCAATCCCGAGACCTTCAACATCCGGGCCCTGGCCACACTGCGGAAGAACGGCACGCTCGACATCCCCGGATTGACCGTCGTCGGCGTCTACCACGTCAAGCAGACGACCAACTTCGCCGACAGCCGGAAATACGTCCAGGAGAACGGCCTCGACTGGTTCAAATTCCACGAGGTTTCGGCCGACATCAGCGAGCCGGTCCTCTTCAAGAAAAACGCCTGCTCGCCCGAATACGAGCAAATCGTCAAAAAGGCCGACGGCGTCATCTTTTTCGGCGGGCCCGACATCCCGGCGTCCGTCTTCGGGGAGAAGACGAACCTCCTGACCGAGATCTCGGACCCCTACCGCCACTGGTTCGAGGCCTCGGCCGTCTTCCAATTGCTCGGCGGATCCCAGGACGAGAAATTCGTCCCTCTTCTCGACGCGCGGCCGGGGTTCCCGGTCCTGGGCATCTGCCTGGGCCACCAGACGCTGAACGTCGGGACGGGAGGGACGCTCGTTCAGGACATCTGGTCGGAGCTCTACGCCAAGACGACCGTCGAGGACGCGATCGCCCTCGGGCCGGAACAGTGGCACAACAATCCCTACCGGCTCCTTTTTCCCCTGGACAGGCTCATCGGCTACAATTTCCACTCGCTCCAGCTCGGGAACGGGAGCCTGTTCGTGAAAGCGATGGGCTTCCAACCGTCCGACCATCCCCGTATCCTCAGCTCGCACCACCAGGCCATCGAGAAGATGGGCAAAGGACTCGTCGCCGTGGCCAGTTCCCGCGATGGCAAGGTGGTCGAGGCCGTCGAGCACAAGAAGTACCCCAACGTCCTCGGCGTCCAGTTCCACCCGGAGCACCCCCTGCTCTTCGATGCCGAGCCGCGGCACCGGCAGAAGCCCGGCGACGAGCCGACGAGCTTCTATGCCATCCTCGAAGGGACGCCGCCGAGCCTCGAGTTCAACCGGAAGATCTGGAGCTGGTTCGCCGGGAAACTCGGCGAGAGCCACGGGAAATAGCCGCCCACCATCGGGACAGCCCTCACGAGTTGACAATTCCCTATCATACTAGTAGTATTTAGTGAGAATTCAATGAAAGGAGCTCGCCATGAAGCGTTTCCAGATCCCGCGAGTGTCGCACTGTAAAGGCGGCTGCCAACGTTCCTCCCGAGCAAGAGGTTAAACTGCTCTGGGACTGCCCAAGGGGACTGTCCCGGGCATGAGGTGAAACTGCCCAGGGGCTGCCCTCAATAGGGACAGTCCTTTTCGGCTTAACTGGCCCATCGTTCTGTCTCCTCAGGAGATAGGCCGATGGGCCTTTTTATTTCGGACCCCCGCCCCGCTCCGCCAAGGATCGGGTTCCGAATTGACAGATATTCGGACCGGCGATATCATTGAAATAGTGCCGCCCGGTTCTCCAGCAGAGGAGACGGGCCGCGATTTCCCTCATATATCGCCCTGCCTCCGGGAGCGAGGAGACGTCGGGATGTCGTCCTTCAAACGGTTTTTCAGACGGACGGGCCGCCCGGGTCCGCTCCGCGTGAACAACGGCGATGCCTTCGCCGCGTGCGGTGAAAAGTTCGGCATCACCGCCCGCGAAGGTGAGATCATCCGTTTGCTCCTCGAGGGCAAGGGTAACAAGGAGATCACGGAAGCCCTCTTCATCTCGGACCACACGGTCAAGAACCATATCCACCACATTTATCAGAAGTTCGGCATCAAGAACCGCGTCCAGCTCGTCCAGTGCTACCGCGCCGCTCTCGAGGAATCCGGGCGCATCCCGGCCGGCGCGCCAACCGCGGAGGGCGCATTTCCGGACGCCGGGGAAAAACACGCCGGCCTCCGGCGGTCGGTCCTCCCGGCCGCCCTTCTCCTACTCGGCTTCACCGTGGTCCTCGTCGCCTGGAAGCCCTGGGCCGGGAAGCCGAGAACGGCCGTCCGGCCGCCGATGCCTGTACTCGCCGTCCTCGATTTCGAGAACCTGTCCGACGACCCCGAGCTCGAGAAATGGGTGACGGGCCTTCCCCTGCTCTTGACGACGGACCTCCTCCAGTCGAAGCTCCTCCGGACCTTGAGCGACGACGCCGTCTACGGGGCCCTCAAGAAATTCAACCTGATCGACCGCAAGCGCTACTCGCGCGAGGAGCTCCGCCGCCTGGCCCGGGAGATGAAGGCCGATTACCTGCTCACCGGAAGCTTGATCTCGGCTGGAGGGAAGATCGTCGTCACGGCCTTCCTCCAGGACGCCAGGACCGGCGCCCCCATCCGGACCGAAAAGGTCGAGTGTCAGGACGAGCAGGAATTGATCCGCGGGGCCGACGGCCTGTCCAGGCTCGTCAAGTCCGGTCTGAACCTCGCCAGCGCCCGGGCCCAGACGGACATCGACCTCGACCTCGAGGTTCTGACGACCTCCTCCGCCCTGGCCTACAAGTATTACGCGGAAGGACGGCGCTACCACCGCACCGGCGATTACGAACAAGCTCTGCTGATGCAGCGGAAAGCGGTCGAACTCGACCCGCAATTCGCCATGGCCTATTGGGCCATGTCCATGGACGCCAGGAACATCGGCTACTTCGAACAGGAGTCCGCCCTCATGCGGAAGGCCTTCGACCTGTCCGAACGCCTTCCTGAGAACTGCCGGGAACGGTACCTGATCCGGGGGGATTACTTCAGCCTATCAGAAGCGACCTACGCCCTCTCCGCCGAAGCCTATAAACGGGTCCTCGAAGACCATCCCGACGATCCTGTCGCCAATAACAACCTGGGTATGCTGAGCCTGGACCTCGAAGACTTCGAAGCGGCTTTGAAATACACAGACGTCCCGATCCGTCAGGGAACCGACTACCCCTTCCCCTATTATACAAAAGCGCTCTCCCTGAGTGCCCTGGGCCGTTTCAAGGAGGCCGTCGAGCTGCTCGAATCCTATCACGCGAACCATCCGGCTAGCCGTTTGATCTTCGAGGTCCTCATCAGCACCCTGATCGGGGCAAACGACTTCGCCGGCGCCGGGGCCGCGATCGAGAGGGCTGTCGCGGTTTTTCCCGATCCATCCTGGGCCTATTTGAAAGGCACCGTGCTCTTCCACACCCGGGGCGCCGAAGCGGCCCGCGAAGAGTATCGCCGGCTCTTCCTCATGGACGCGGGCCCGTGGCAGATCAAGGCCCACGTGCGGCTGGGAGACATCGCCCTCACGGAAGGACGCTTCCGTGAGGCCGAAGACCAGTTCCGCGGCGGCGCCGAACTCGCTGAGACAATAGGTGAACTCGATTGGGCTTCGGACCTGCGCCGGCACCTGGGACAGGTTTTTCTGGACACGGGAAGACCCGCCGCCGCGCTCCTCGAGGCGCAAAAAGCCGTGGAGAGGGCCGAAGCCTCGGGCAATGGCTTTCGCCTCAGGGCCGCAATGCACTTCCAAGGGCTGGCGGGGTTGCGGAACAGAGATCTCGCGACGGTCGATAGCCTGACGGCGCGATTCAAGTCCATGGCCGAAGCCGGATCGGGTAAGCGACCGGCCCGGGATTACAACTTCTTCCTGGGAGTGATCGCGCTTGAAAAGGGCCGGCCGGCCGAGTCCGTCCCACTAATCGAAAGGGCCGTTTCTCAGCTGCCACAGTCCGATTATGGGGACAGCCAGAATATGTTATTTCATTTTTATCTCGCAGCGGCCCGGGAAAAAGCCGGGGACTTCTCCGGCGCGGCGGCGGCCTTCGAAAAGATCGCCGGCGCGCCCGGGGACCGTCTTCCCGGGGGCGACCTCATCGCCAGGTCCGTTCTCGGACTGGCCCGGATGGAGGAAAAGCTCGGGCGCCCGGCCCGAGCATTGGAGAACTATCGATCGTTTCTCGAACTCTGGAAGAACGCCGACCCCGGACGCCCGGAGATCGCCGAAGCCCAAGGGCGCGTCGAGGCCCTGTCGGGCACGCCCGGCCGGAGCAAATAGCCTACTCGGGAAAATAATAAAGAGGGGGGCCCGCCCCTCCGGGACGGGGCGGGCCTTATCGCGCAATCCGATCGCGACCCCTCGCTCTGCATCTGGAACTAGAACACGAATCGCACTCCGAGGCGCCCGGAAATGGGGGCAAGGAAATTGTAGCCCATGCCGAAACGGGGGTCGAGGACCGCGTCTGCGGCGGGCTCCCAGTTCATGGCCAGGAGCGCCGCGTCGCCGGGCGAGATGTTGTAGCGGTACTTCGCCCCGTAGATCTGCTGGGCCGTCTTGGCGTCGAACAGGTTGTCGACGTTGAGGCTGAACTTGAGCCCCATGCGGCCCCCGAGTTTCAGCGCGTACTCCAGATAAACGTTGGTCAGGAAGATGAACGGAGTGGTGCCGAGGTTCCCCCTGTTGAAGGGGTAGTAGCCGGGAGAGTCGACGTTCCACTCCTCGGTGACGGGAGTGCCGCTGTAGGCGTTGGCGACCAGGCCGAAGGTCAGGCCGAAGGGGAAGGCATAGCTGCCGTAGGCCTTGAAGGAGTGGGGCCGGTTGGTCGGCAGGGGGCCGTCGATGGGGTTGAGGTTCTTGTCGTAGGACAGGTGCCACATGTCGAAATAGCGTTCCCCGTTGGGGGAGTTGCGGCCGTTCTCATCGGCGCTGGCCAATCCGCTGTAATTGCCCACGAGCCGGCTGAGCGTGTAGGACAGCCCGCCCTGCCAGTTATTGCTGAAGCGCTTTTCGAGGGACAGGTTCATCGCGGTGTAGTCGCGCTTGGCCTTGGGGGGGTCGGGGGTCCCGGGAAGCAGGACTCCGGACTGGCGGTACTCATCGAATTTCTGCTTGATGAACTCGCTGCCCGGGTTGGTGAAGTAATAGAATTCCGTGTTCGGGAGGATGACGCCGATGTCCTCGATGGCATAGAGGACCTTCTTGTTGACCAGGCGCACGGACAGGGACATGTCCTCCATGAGCTTCTTTTCGAGACCGAGGGAGATCTCGCGCTGGGTGAAGGGCCTCATGCCGGGGTCGATGGAGTCGAAGGCCGGGGCCCGGAAGTCGTTGACCCAGAGGAGGGTGCCCGGGAAATTGCCGTCGACGCCGATCTTCGTATAGTCGTAGTCATCGAGCGTGTAATAGGCGCTCTTCCACTTGAGCCCTCCGAGGGCGTTGGCGCCCATGTAGAGCTTCATGACGTCGTGGAAAATGCCGTAGCTGCCGAAGACCTTGAGGCTCGAATCCCCGAGGACGTCGTAAACGAAGCCGAGCCGGGGAGCGAGCTTCTTCGAGAACGGGAAATTGACCGGCCTCTTGAAGCCGGCGAAGGCCGGGTCGGTCGTGTAGCTCGGCAGGTATTCGGACTCGGCCCTGAGCCCGAGATTGAGGGTCAGCTTGCGGCCGATCGTCCAGCTGTCCTGGAAGTAAAGGGCCCAGCTGTTCATGTTGACTTTATAGTTTTCCCCGAACGGGCCGGCGTCGGCGAATCCGCGGACGGCATAATAGCCGTATTCGCCGCGGCCGTAGTTCGTGCCGTAGGCGACGAGGTCCTGGTCCCAGCCCAGAAAGACGATGGGCTGCTGGGCCCCGTCGTTCACGTTCTCGCCGCGGCGGATGAACTGGACGCCCGCCTTGATGGCGTGCTCGCCGCCGAAGTCGAGGTAATACGTGAAGTCGGTGTTCAAGCTCAATCTGGACGCCATGCGCTGGGCCAGCCCCATGGTCTGCGCCCTGGGGAAGTTCTGCCAGCCGGCGGGGTGCAGGAGTTCTGCCGGGATCTCGGGGAACATAGTATTCGTGACAAAAGCGTAACCGGCGGGCTGCTCCAGGCGAAAGCCATAGTAAGGCGTAGAGGAAGGGGGAACGAGAGGGTTGTTCTGATTGGAGAAGAAATAGCCGCCCCGGACGCTGAGCAAGGCGTTGTTGCTGAGGGTCAGGTCCGCATAAGCGCTTCCCGAATAGTTGGGGTAGGAGTAGCCGAGGACGTTGAAGTCGGTCGCAGCCCCGGCGGTCGCGGCGTAGGTCTGGTCGGACGGATTCGTCATAGGATCGCTTCCGCCCTTGTACTTGAAATAGTTCATGATGAAGCTGGCCCCGGCCCGGAGGTTCTTCATGGGCTGGGCCGTCAGCTTAAAGGATGTGTTCCAGCTTTCCTCGGTCCTGTCGTACGTGTTGATGCCCGTGCCTCCCTGGATGGCCATGTCCATGGCCCGGTTCCGTTGGAAGATGCGCGGCGTGAAGGCGCCGAAAAACCAGAGCTTGTCCTTGACGAGGTAGCCGCCGAGGAGGAAGCCGCCTTCGAAGGAGTTCTCCTTGTCCTTCCCGACATATTCCGCATAAGGATAATACCGGGCCTGGGTGTTATCGGCCAGGTTGAGGCTCAACCTGTTGCGCCGCAGGCCTTCGAGGGCCGTCCCCGAATAGTAGCCGACGACCTCGCCGTGGAATTTGTTCCCGCCCGAGCGGGTGATGACGTTGACGACGCCGCCGACCGACCCACCGTATTCGGCGTTATAGCCGGACGCTTTGAACTGGATCTCGTCGGCGAAGTCGAAGGTCACTTCCTGCTTCCGCGTTCCGTTGACCAGATCCGACGTGTCCGTCCCGTCGACGAAGAAGACGTTCTCGGCGCCCGAGGCGCCGTCGACCGATATGCCGGCGAGCAGGGACTTTTCGTTCTGGACGCCGGGCATCATCGTCACCAGGGAATCGAAGCTCCGTCCCTTGGGCAGGGCGGAGAACGTCTGTTGGGTGAGAACGGATCCCCTGGCCGCGCTCTTGACGTCGATGAGGGGGGCCTTGCCGATGACGATGATCTCTGTCTCGATGGCGCCCGGTTTCATCGTGATATCGACGGCCAGGGCCTGTTCGACCCCGAGGACGATGCCGTCGCGGACGACCGCGGTGAAGCCAGGCAAGCTGAATGTGATCTTGTAAGTCCCCGGCGGCAGGGCCAAGAGGCGATAGGCGCCGGAGGTGTCCGTTACGGTCGCCGCCGTTCCCATGAGCTTGAGGCTCCTCGCCTCCACGGCCACGCCTGGGAGTGAGTTCCCCTGCTCGTCCTGGACCATTCCCATGATCCTTCCGGCTGTCGGTGCCTGAGCGGAGAGGACCCCGGCCAGGAGAAGCACAGAGACGGCTAAGTAGCCAAGAGATTTGAGAGTTTTCATGGTTTCTCCTTGTCCCGGACCGTCACCCCGAAGGGGTCGGCCGGGCTGTTCTCTCGTTGCGCGCGCCGGGTGTTTCGTCCGGCACGCATGGATTCCTTGCTTGGAGCGAGCCTCCGCGCGTCGCGGCGGGGGGAAGGCACTCGGCCTCGCGAAAGACACGGCGAGATCACTCCTAATGCGATGCTTTTTCGTTGGAGTTTACAGGGGGATCCACCACCTCCTTTGTGTAGATTGAGAGTTGTGTCCATGGTCGTTCCAGTCATTTTCGTCACGCTACCAACATAGGCCCCCGGCCGGCCGTGTAAATGGGTAAAACGGCCCATTCCCCCATATGAACCGGTTTACCCCCATGCCCCCCTCGAGGCGGCGCAACCCGTCCGGGAGGGACTGCCGAAGGGGACTGTCCTCATTCCGTAATCCCGGAATGAGGGCTGTCCCCTTCTCCGGCAACAGTCCCTCTTCCCCATGTCTCGGGCTTGAGTCCGGCCTTCCTTTGGTGAATAATGATGGGATCGAAAGACCGAAGGAGGCCCCATGAAATACGGCATCGGCGCGGCGTTGGTGATGATCGCCCTGGCGGCGGGCTGCGTAAAATCGGCCAAGGCGCCCGAAGGGATCCTGTTCAAGGACGACCTGGCCTTCCTCAAGACCAATACGAAAGTCGTCGTGCTTAGCGGCGCGGACGGGCTGGCCCAGGTGGCCGTCAACCCCGACCTCCAAGGCCGGGTCATGACCAGTACCGCAGGGGGGCCGGACGGACTGAGCTTCGGCTGGATCAACCGGGAGCTCCTCACCTCGGGCGTGAACAACCCGCACATCAACGCCTTCGGCGGCGAGGACCGCTTCTGGCTCGGGCCCGAGGGCGGCCAGTTCTCCATATTCTTCAAGAAGGGCGACCCGTTCGACCTGGACCACTGGTGGACACCCCCGGCCGTCAACGAAGGGGCCTTCGACGTCGCCTCCCAGGCGGCCGACCGCGTTCAATTCCGCAAGGTCATGAGGCTTACGAACTATTCCGGGACGGAGTTCGATGTCGCGGTCGACCGGGAGGTCCGTGTCCTCGGCGCGGCCGATGTCGCGGCGCTCGGCGTCCCCGTCCCGACGGGCGTCAAGATGGTCGCCTACGCCTCCGACAACAGGATCACCAACGCCGGCGCAGCCGCCTGGACGAAGGATACTGGCCTGCTTTCGGTCTGGATCTTGGGGATGTTCAATCCTTCACCGGCAACGACGATCGTCGTCCCCTTCAAGAGCGGACCGGAGACGGAGCTCGGGCCGGCCGTCAACGACGCTTATTTCGGCAAGGTCCCGGCCGACCGCCTCGTGGTCAAGGAAAAGGACGGGGTTCTCTTTTTTAGCGGCGACGGCAAATACCGGAGCAAGATCGGCATCGCGCCGGCACGGGTCAAGCCCTTTGCCGGGAGCTACGACGCGGCGAACGGAGTTCTGACCATCGTCCATCTGACGGTTCCTGAGGGCGCAACGGACTACGTCAACTCCATGTGGGAGATCCAGGAGAAGCCCTTCGCCGGGGACGTCGTCAACAGCTACAACGACGGGCCATCCGCGCCGGGGGCAAAGCCGCTCGGCCCGTTCTATGAGCTCGAATCGTCGTCGCCCGCAGCCGCCCTCGCGCCAGGCGAAACGTTGGCCCACATCCACACGACGATGCACTTCCAGGGGCCGGAGAAAGCCCTCGACCAGATCGCCCGCAAGGTCCTCGGCGTCGGCCTCGAGGAGATCGAAAAGGCGTTCGCGAAAAAATAGGCCCTAAATCGGGGACACAATACCCATTTCCGAATTAGCACGGATTTCAGTTCGCCAACTCTAGCCCGCCAAACCGCGCTTGACATTTTCACAGTAAAAATGTATCTTCATTGTAGATACATTTTAGAATAATCATGAAAACTCGCGTCCAGAAATGGGGAAACAGCCTGGCCGTCCGCATCCCTAAATCCTTCGCCGAGGGGATGGAAATCAGGAACAACGCCCTTGTCGAGATGTCGCTCGAAGAAGGCGCCCTGGTCATCAAGGCCGACCGGGACCGGCAGTGGGACCTCGATGCCCTCCTGGCCGAAGTGACCGATGAGAATATCCACGCGGAGTGGGAAGCGGAGGGGGCGGGGAAAGGATCAAACGCTGGCAAGTCCGAGCAAGGACCCCGATGAAACAGGTTTTCTACACCCCCGAGCGCGGCGATGTCGTCTGGATCTCGCTTACCCCTCAGCAAGGCCATGCGCAAACGGAACGCCGCCCCGCGGTCGTTCTGTCGCCTCAGGCCTACAATTCGCGGGTCGGTTTGGCCGTCCTCTGCCCCATCACGGCGCACATCAAGGGATATCCCTTCGAGATTTTAATCCCCCCGGGCCTGCCCATCGAAGGCGCGATCCTGTCGGACCAGGTCGAAAGCCTCGATTGGCGCGCCCACCGCGCCGAGCTTATCTGCTCCCTTCCCCCCTCCGTCATCGACGAAGCGCTGGGGAAACTCCGGGCGCTCCTGGAATCATAGGATCCTGGGTTCTTCTCCCCGAAATGCGGGGTGCCCTCCGCTCTAGATATCTCCTAAAAGCGCGGCTCCGAGCCGCTCCGCCGCGCTTTTATCGGTCGCTCCGAGGACTCCGCTCCCTGCCGGTCCCCGAATTAGGAGTGGCCGGAAAAGATCGCTTCGGCCTCGTCGGTGTGCTTGCCGTCCGGAGAGAAGAGGACGAGCGGGGGCATAACCTCCGGATCGCCTCCGCCTGCCGTCCTAGCGGCGACCATGTCCCCTGCGGCGGGGCCTAGTCCTCCGGTGAGCCCAAGTTCGACCAGGAAGAGGTTGGCCGGCTCGCCCGAGCGAGGCAGGACCAGCCTGAAACGGAGAATACGGAAGCCCCGCCGGTCGGCGGCTCGGGCGAAATCCACGCGCCGTTTTTCCGGGTAGACAAAACAGGCCCGGCCGTCGGGCTCGAGCCACGCGGCCGTTTTCTCCATGATATCCTCAATGTCGCCGTTGATCTCATGCTTGGCCGCGGACTTCTCTTCCGACCGGCTCAGGAATCCCGTCGCTCTTCGTATATAAGGAGGGTTCGAGAAGATGAGGTCGAACCTGCGCCCCGGTTCGTATGCCCGCAGGTCGCCTTGTACGACCTCGATCCTATCGCCCAGTCCGTTGAGCTCGACGTTCCTCCGGGCCAAGTCAGCCAATCCCTCCTGGATCTCGAGCGCGACGATCCGCCGGAAAGGCTTGACGCTCAGCAGAAGCGAGATGATACCGCTTCCCGTCCCCAGGTCGAGCGCTTCGTCATCCGCCCTCGTCCGGATGAAATCCGCGAGCAATGGCGCGTCGACGGAAAACCGGTAGCCTTTCTTTTTCTGGAGGACGCGGACGCGCCCATGATAGAACGTGCCCAGGGTCTCGCCCTCAAGCTGCAGGGTTTCCGGAGTCGTCATCCTGGCCGACCTCCGTCATGACCACGACCTTTTCCGGCTGGACCTGGGCGTAGCCGCCCTGGATCGTGAACGATTCCTCATCGCCCGCTGCGCGGTAAGAGAGCTTCCCTTTGCCGATCCCTACGAAAAGGGGCCGATGGCCGGGGAGAACGCCGACCTCGCCCTCGAGGCTCGGCAGGGACACGGCATCGACGTCGTCCTCGACGAGCAGACGCCGGGGAGTGACAACCTTCAGGTGGATCGTGGCCGGGTTGCCATCGCTCATGCCGCCCTCAGCTCCTCGGTCCTCTGGGTGACGTCCTCGATCGCGCCCATCATGTAGAAGGCCTGCTCGGGCTTATCGTCGTGGAGGCCCTCCGTGATCTCCCTGAAACCGCGGACGGTCTCTTCGATGGTCACGTACTTGCCGGGGCGGCCCGTGAACTCCTCGGCGACGTGGAAGGGCTGGGACAGGAAGCGCTGGATCTTCCGGGCCCGGGAAACGACGACCTTGTCCTCGTCCGACAGCTCCTCGATGCCCAGGATGGCGATGATGTCCTGGAGGTCGCGGTACCTCTGGAGGATCTCCTTGACCCTGCGGGCGACCCGGTAATGCTCCTCGCCGACGATCCGCGGGTCGAGGATGCGAGAGAACGAAGCCAGCGGGTCGACGGCCGGGTAGATGCCGATGTCGGTCAGGGCCCGCGACAGGTTGGTCGTCGCATCTAAATGAGAGAATGTCGTGGCCGGGGCCGGGTCGGTGAAGTCGTCGGCCGGGACGTAGATCGCCTGCACCGACGTGATCGACCCTTTCTTGGTCGAGGTGATCCGCTCCTCGAGCTCGCCCAGTTCCGTGGCCAGGTTCGGCTGGTAGCCGACCGCCGAGGGCATCCGGCCGAGCAGGGCCGAGACCTCGGACCCAGCCTGGGTGAAGCGGAAAATGTTGTCGATGAACAGGAGGATGTCCTGGCCCATCTCGTCGCGGAAATACTCGGCGACCGAAAGCGCCGAAAGGCCGACCCGCAGGCGCGCGCCCGGCGGCTCAGTCATCTGGCCGTAGATAAGGGCGGTCTTGCCGATGACCCCCGACCCTTTCATTTCCAGCCAGAGGTCGTTGCCTTCGCGCGTCCGCTCGCCGACGCCAGCGAAGACCGAATAGCCGCCGTGCTTCAGGGCGACGTTGTGGATGAGCTCCTGGATGATGACGGTCTTGCCGACCCCCGCGCCCCCGAACAGGCCGATCTTGCCGCCCTTGAGGAAAGGCTGGATGAGATCGATGACCTTGATGCCCGTCTCGAACATCTCGAGCTTGGTGCTCTGCTGGTCGAGTGACGGCGGGACGCGGTGGATGGGGTATTTCTTAGCGGTGACGATCGGCCCCAGCTTGTCGACGGGCTCGC
>Ga0315286_10004603_pt1 | contig 13233 bp, 17 predicted proteins | sample YL17G10_0_MG_FD_205038 | JGI IMG/M metagenome (GOLD analysis project Ga0315286, IMG submission 205038) | Sediment microbial communities from Yellowstone Lake, YNP, Wyoming, USA - YL17G10_0 | ecosystem: Environmental > Aquatic > Freshwater > Lake > Sediment | place: USA: Wyoming | collected... | reverse complement strand
ATTGGAATCGCTGTCTTGGCTGTGGCAGCGCTTGCTATCGGCGGGCTAGGGTTCTCTAGTCCAGCCACGGGAAACGCCGTCGCTGGTGGAGAGACGCTTAAAATCCCGCTGTCAGAGTTAAGCGAGAACGCGAAATGGTACGAATACAACTCCGGCGGGACAAATATAAGGTTTTTCGCGGTGAAGGCGCAGGACGGCAGTGTGAAGACTGCGTTCGACGCCTGTGATGTCTGCTACAAATCCAAGAAAGGCTACAGGCAGGAAGGCGATTATATGGTGTGCAACAACTGCGGAAAACGATTCGCAATAAACAGCCTGGGAACAGAGAACAGGAATCCTGGCGGATGCTGGCCGGGTTATCTGCCGAGCTATATCGAGGGAAGCAACCTAGTTATTAAAAACTCTGATTTGGATAGTAATAAGTGGAGGTTTGCATGAAAGAATCCATCAGCATTTCTGGCATGCACTGCGCCGCCTGCGCCCAGAGGATAGAGAAGGCCATAAATAAGGTCAGCGGAGTTTCTAGCGTCAACGTCAATCTAGCCACTGATAAGGCCAGCGTCGAGTTTGACGAGAAGCTGACCAGCCTGGCTGAGATAGAGAAAACGATTGAAGACACGGGCTATAAGGTCGTCAGAGAGGAAAAGACAGCTCATGGAGAACATCATGGAATGAGCGTCAAGGAGCACGAGGTCATGACTCTCAGGCGGCTGTTCCTGCTCTCCGTAATCCTGTCGCTGCCCATCTTCGTGCTGTCTTTCCCGGAGTGGTTTGGGGTAATGGTGCCAAATATAGTATTGCTGGCTCTGGCGACTCCGGTCCAGTTCATAGTCGGCTACCGCTTCTATCAAGGCACTTACATCGCGCTAAAATCAGGCTATGCAAGCATGGACACATTGATAGCCGTGGGCACTTCCGCCGCCTATTTCTACAGCGCCGTTGTGACTCTAATCCCGGGCTTTGGCGATTACGTCTATTTCGACAGCGCGGCACTCATAATAACGTTCATAATCTTGGGCAAATGGCTAGAGGCGATAACCAAAGGAAGAGCCTCTGACGCTATAAAGAAGCTCATGGGGTTACAGCCAAAGACGGCGATAATAGTCAGGAAAAACAAGGAAATTGAGATTCCTGTTGAAGATATTGCTGTTGGAGACATAGTCATAGTCAAGCCAGGCCAGAAGGTGCCTGTTGACGGCATTGTGCTATCCGGCTCATCCTCTGTTGACGAGTCGATGGTCACCGGCGAGAGCATACCCGTTGAGAAGAACAAGGGGGACACGGTTATAGGAGGCACTATAAACAAGCACGGCTCTTTCAGGTTCAAGGCCACCAAGGTCGGAAAGGATACTGTCCTGGCCCAGATCATAAAACTGGTGGAAGAGGCGCAGGGGAGCAAAGCACCTATCCAGAGGCTGGCGGACACTGTAAGCGGATATTTCGTGCCTGCGGTTATCCTGATTGCTCTTGCCTCTTTCTTCGCGTGGTATCTGATTTTAGGCCAGAGCTTCGTCTTCTCTCTAAGTATATTTATATCTGTCCTGATCATAGCCTGCCCATGCGCTCTTGGCCTGGCGACTCCAACGGCCATAATGGTAGGCACTGGCAAAGGAGCTGAAAACGGCATATTGATAAAGAGCGGCGAGGCCCTGGAGAACGCGAGGAGGATAACGACGGTTGTTTTCGACAAGACCGGCACATTGACTGAAGGCAAGCCGAAGGTGACTGATGTCGTTGCGCTCGCCAAAATCGCCAGAAAGGATTTGCTGAGATATGCGGCCATCGCGGAGAAGAGGTCCGAGCATCCTTTGGCAGACGCGATACTCACCAGGGCCAAGGAAGAAAAGATAGCCGTTCCAGAAGCGGTCAAATTCGAGGCGGTTCCAGGCAAGGGGATTATAGCAGGATATGGCAAAGAGGAAATACTGTTAGGCAATGTCAGCCTCATGGCCAGGTACAAGGTAAAGGTAGCGGAAGACAAACTAGGGAAGCTGGAAAGCGAAGGAAAGACGGTGATGGTCCTGGCGGTCGATAGGAAGATAGTCGGTTTGATCGCTGTCGCTGATACTCTCAAGGAATCATCTAAAGAGGCTGTCCAAAGCCTAAAGTCGATGGGCAAAGAAGTAGTGATGATAACCGGAGACAATAAGAAGACTGCTGACGCCATCGCGAAACAGCTTGGGATAGACTATTCGCTTGCCGAGGTCTTGCCACAGGAGAAAGAGAAGGAGATAGAGAAGCTCCAGGCTAAAGGCAAGATAGTGGCTATGGTGGGCGACGGGATAAACGACGCCCCTGCGCTCGCCAAAGCAGATCTGGGAATAGCGATAGGCGCTGGTACTGACGTTGCCCTGGAGACGGGCCAGATAGTGCTGATGAGGAACGACCTTAGAGACTCCGTAAGGGCAATAGAACTGAGCAGCTACACGATGAAGAAGATAAAACAGAACCTTTTCTGGGCGTTCTTCTACAACTCGGTCGGGATACCTATAGCCGCAGGCATTCTATACCCGTTCACTGGTTTATTGCTGAATCCGATCATAGCCGGCGCTGCTATGGCTTTCAGCTCTGTCTCTGTCGTGTCTAATTCTTTATTGATGAAACGCTACAGAGTCAAAGATTGAGCTTCTCTGTGACTTTGCCCCAGTGGACATTGCTGAAGAACGCCTCTAGGTATTTGTCTCTATCCGGACCATAGTCGAGATAGTAAGCGTGCTCCCAGACATCCAAAGCCAGTATAGGCCTGGCGTTCCACACCGCTCCTAAGTCGTGGTAGTCGACGGAATAGTTCTTGAGCTTTCCGTCAGCGAAGCATAATAGCGCCCAACCTCTCGCTGTCCGGGCTATGGCCAAGAACTCTTTTTTCCACGCGTCGAAAGAACCGAAGAACTGTCGTATCCTGTTGGCCAGCTCTCCCTCAGGTTCTACTCCGCGGCCCCCGAGATTGTCAAAATAGAGCTCGTGCAGCATCATGCCGTCGGTGTTGAAGCTTTCGTTGAGCTTTAATGTCCTAATCGCCGAGAAATCGCTCTTGGTCCTGGCCTCTTCTAGCTGCTGTTCTATCTTGTTCAGGTTGTTGACATAGCCGGCATAATGGACATCATGATGGTACTTAATCTGTTGTTCGGATATCCCCTTAAGAGAGTTATATAGATAGGGCAATGGCTTTACTTCTCGCTGCATGAACTCACCAAGTATTTTTTATACCCTGAAGTTAAAAGATATTACTATGTTCTTGGTTCTTGAAGGCATAGATGGCAGCGGGAAAGAGACTCAGGTCAAACTGCTAGCTGAAAGACTGGTGAAGGCCGGCCAGAAAGTGGAATTGCTTGACTTTCCCGACTATAACAGCGAGCCTGGGAAGAAGATAGGGCAGTACCTGAACCATGAGATAAAGATGACCAACGAGGAACTGGCCACCCTCTATGCTGAAGACAGAAAACTGCAACAGGAAAAAATCAGGGGCTGGCTGGATGAGGGGAGGATAGTCGTAGCGGACAGATACGCCTACTCCAATCTCGCCTACCAGCTGGCCAATAGAGTCGACTACCACTTCCTGCGCAACCTAGACAAGGCATTGGTATTCCCGGAGATGGTCTTCTTCATTGACACTTCGGTTGACGAGGTCATAAAGCGGATGGACAGCAGGAAAAAGGACAAGTATGAGTCGAATAGAGTCTATCTGAAACTGGTCTCTGGCATCTACAAGCGCCTGGCTGAAGGCGATATCGAGGGATTCGGGAAAGCGAAATGGATAAGAATAGACGGGGACAAAAGTATAGAGGAGGTCCACAAGGAAATCTGGAAATATGTCGAAGCATGCCTCAGTGGCTAAGTGGTATAGCGCTTGCTTGGATTCTAATAGGTTACTCCTGTTAGTAGAGCATTAAGCAAGAGGCCGCGAGTTCGATTCTCGCCTGAGGCTTCATTTATACTCTTTCTGGAGCTTGCGATAGACTAACTGCGCAATCCGTTTATCTTTCGGATCGGTTCCGGAAAATGCGCTAGCCTCAGAGCGGATATAGGGGTCGGCTACAAATCCCAGATTACTAAAATAGGCGCGGAGGCTTTCGACATGTCTATATTGTCAGAACACGTATTTTAAAACAAGATGATTGGGATACGGCACGCCACGTAAAAAAATCACACTTGTTTGCGTTAAAATGGGTTGATACGCAACGCTTAATAATATCCTCAGGCTTAAGTCATCTTGACGGGTGAGCCGCATGTATGAGCCAGTAATCGCATTCACGTTTCTGATGAGCTTCTTTGCTACGCTAGTTCTGACTAAGATAATCATAAAAAAAGCGGCCTATACTGTCAAGAAAAAGAAGGGCAGCGAATCGGTTTTCATGGCAAAGGACCGGGCAAAGAAAGGCAGATTAATTCCTAAAATGGGCGGGCTGGCGATAGTGGCCGGGTTCAGCTTCGGCATCCTGGTGGCCTTGAAACTCATACGGCTGGAGCACGCGGTCCATCTCCTCGCCGCGCTCAACACCGTCCTGATAATCTCGTTCATAGGGATAATGGATGACCTGTTCACTGTGAGGGACCTGTGGAAATTCCTTCTGCCCGGAGTGGCCGCTCTGCCTTTGATGGTCATAACCGCAGGGGTGAGCCAGGTCAACCTGATATTCATGACGGTGGATTTCGGCATATACTACTCGCTGATTCTAGTGCCTATCGGGGTGATAGCCTGCTCGAATCTCCTGAACATGCTGGCAGGCTTCAACGGTCTTGAGGCAGGGACAGGGGCCGTGATCTGCCTATCTATCTTTGCGGCGTCTTTCATACTGTTCGGGCTTTATCCGGATAATTTCAGCCTCGCTGCTCCCATAATAACCATCTCGATGGCCGCCGCTTGTCTGGCGTTCCTGTTCTTCAACTGGTATCCGGCTAAGATATTCCCAGAGAATATAGGCACGTATGGGATAGCGGCGGCGATTGTCTCCGCAGTCATCATAGGGAATATAGAACGGATAGGAGTGATAGCGCTGATGCCGCAGATAGCCGAGTTCTTCCTCAAAGCCAGGTCAAAGTTCCGGGCGGAGAACTTCGGGAGGCTTGTCGGAAACAGGCTGTATTGGGACGGGAAGGTGTACTCTCTCACGCATATACTGATGAAATACCTGCACCCGACCGAAAAACAGCTCGTTTCCTATCTTATACTGCTCCAGGTAATTTTCGGCGTGCTGGCTGTGTCGAGCATCTGGTGGTAATTAAAGGATATCCTGATTAATCGATTGAAGGTGATGACAAAATGGATAAAGAATATTTAAGGAAGTGGGGCCTGAAGGTGGGGATTTTCACCGTTATAGGGATGCTATTCTATGCAATGACGCCCAGCGGCGGCACTGCGTTATACTGGCTTCTAGTCGTATCTGCGGGGTTGTGGGTCCTCTACGAGCGCAACAGGAACAAGAAATTCGATCTGGCGAGGGCGTTCGCGTTAGGCATTTTTCTGATGCTATTCGACTGGTTTGTAGAGACCTATGGGCTATTTCTGGGGCAATGGCAGACGGCACATAGCCTATTCTCTGTTGGCGCTGCTGTCCCTATCGAGATAATGCTCATCTGCCTGATCGGCGGGGCGGCCTGGGCCATGCACTTCCCCAAACGACTATCTTGGACCTATATCGCGGGAGATACGCTGATTTTCGCGTTCTTCGGGACGTTAGGAGAATATCTGATGCAGCTCAACGGACTTATGGTCTACATGAACGGCTGGACTTCTGGCCATGCGTTCATAGGGTATGCGATAACCTGGCTGCTGATGAGCTACGCATGGTATAGAGTAATTAAAAAATAGCTCATTCCTTCAGAGGGGTGAGCGCGTCTTTTTCTTTTCTTTTTCCGTACTTGCCGAAGGAGTCGTAGAGAATGTTAGTGGGCGTGTCTAGCCGGAAGAATATCAACTGTCCTATAATCATGCCCGGTTTTAATACTATAGAGAATGGGCCATTGTTGCTTATCTCTAGCACAACCTTACGCATCTCAGGAACGCCATGCCCAGCCTGAATTACTGGTGCGGTTTGTGTTGCCACCAGCCCCATACGAGCGAGTGTGCTTGTTCCGTGCACAAGGGCAGACACCCTATTGGACAGCGCCAGCGACTCGAACGTCCTAGCCAGCACGAACTGCCCCGGCTTCAGAACGAACTCCTCCTTAGGCTTTAGCTTCTTGGCCGTATACAGCCTATCGAGCCCATCTCCTTTGGTCGGGTCTATCCTGCCTTTCTTTGCTATCGCTAGTTCGCTGTCGAGCCTGACTTTCAGAGAATTAGGGAGCAATAATTTGACGTCAAACGGTTCTACCTTCAGATCGCCCATGCTCATCGCGTTCAAGACGTCTATCCTGGAGAACATAAACTAATATAGGCATATCATCTATAAATAAGTGAGCAGAATGGATATAGTCTATCTGTTGGGCACAGTCGCATTCTACGGCCTGATATTCGTGTTAGCCTGCACCCTTATCGCGGGCCTATTGCTGTTCATATTCTTCAAGTGGAACAGGACCTTTTTCCCGAACATAACGTTGATGCTGATTACCGCTTTCTCCAGCCCGTTAAAGGTATTCACGAAGCTGTTGCGGATAGACCAAAAGGTGATTGACAGCCTATTGATTCGGCTGCTCAACAAGGTCTTCTTCATCAAGTTCGCCAGAACCGCCTATAACGAGCGAGCCCTGTTCCTGCCACAATGCCTGCGCAACCAAGAATGTCCGGCGAAGCTAGGGGCAGACGGCATAGCCTGCGTCAAGTGCTCCAGAGACTGTTCGGTGAAAGAGGCCAAGATAAAGGCGGAGAAATTAGGTTATAAGGTCTTTATAGTGCCAGGCGGCGGATTCATAAGGAGGCTGGTCGCGAAACACAGGCCTAAGGGCATAATCGGCGTGGCCTGCTTGCCAGAGGTCATGATGGGCATGGAGATGATGAACAAGGCCAGACTGCCGGCGCAGGGCGTTGTCTTGCTTCGCAGCGGCTGTTTGAATACTCAAGTTAATTTGAATGAACTGAAGACGGTTTTGGCAACTAAGGAATAATTGCTGTCGCGCTCTGGTTCTTTGGCTATCTTGTGTAATGCCGAGGACGGGCTTTGAACCCGCGGCCTCTAGATTATGAGTCTAGCGCTCCAACCAGGCTGAGCTACCTCGGCTTGAACTAGTTTTGCTGACCAAACTTTAAATTGCTTAGGGTAGGAATATAGCCATGGATTTGCAGAAAGAGCTCAAGAAGAGGGTCAAGAAAGGCAAAGCCAAATTGCTCCAAAGATACTTCCGCGAGAAGCTGCCTTTCATGGGCGTCATGGTGCCCCAAGTGAGGGAGATTGCCAAAAAGTATTATCACGAGGACAAAGACAGAACGCCTAGCGAGGTCTACAAAACAGTCTCCAGGCTGATGAACGGTGGCTATCATGAGGAGAAAAATCTGGCTCTTTTCATCCTCCAGCAGTATAACAAACAGTTCGATGTCGTTCCATTCTGCGAGAAACATCTATCGTGGTTCGACAACTGGGATCTGACTGATATGGTTGGGGCAGGCACATTCGGGAAGAAAGCGCTCAAAGACAAAAAGACGGTCAAGAAATTCTATGTCTGGGCGAAATCCAGGAATCTGTGGACGAGAAGGCTGGCTGCCGTGTCTACTCTCTCGTTGATCAAGAATAAAGACATAGAGCCTACGATGAAGATAGCCGGGATACTGGCCAAAGACAAAGAGGTAATGGTCCAGAAAGGCTACGCTTGGACGCTGAAAGAGGCGGCGGTTATAGACACGGGGCGCGTGGTTAAATTCCTAAAAGACCATAATTCTCCTAGGCTCGTGGTTAATATAGCAAAGGAGAAAATGCCTGAACGCGTAAAGAAAATGGTGTGAGGATGAAAATATATTTTGCTGGTTCTATCCGTGGGGACGACTCGAAGAAAGAGATCTTCAAGCACATAGTCTCATTGCTAAAGAACGTTGGGCATGAAGTCCTGACAGAGCACGTTGCTGAGGACAATATAGAAAAGACAGAGAGGAAGAACACCGACGATTATATCTACAAACGAGACGTTGCCTGGCTGGACGATGCTGATGCGATTGTTGCTGAAGTCACCGGCCCGAGCTTTGGCGTCGGTTTCGAGGTCGCTTATGCTGCAGAGAAGAACAAGCGGGTCTATCTTCTCTATGATAAATCGCATGAAAGGAGCATATCGGCCATGGTCCTCGGGAATAGCCATCCGAACATAACTAGAGTCCCTTATTCCAATCTGGGCGAGCTGGATAGATTTCTGAAGAAACTGTGATTACAGATAGACATGGTATACAAAAAATTCGATGAGAAGATTGAAATCAGAATGTTGAAACCGAAAGATGCTATCAAGGTACACAAGCTGAACAGGAAAGTTTGGAAGGGAGATAAAAATATACACTCTCTCCAAGAGATCAGAGGTAGGATAAAGAGCTCTGGCTATGCGTGTTTTGGAGCATTCGTTGGGGGCAGATTAGTCGGATTCACGTTCATAGACTCTGATTTTAAGTCGAGAAAAATCAGGCTGCTGCATACCACAGTCGACAAAGAACTTCAGGAAAGGGGCATTGCGAGCAAAATACTGAAAGAGGTAGAAAAATACTGTAAGAGGAATGGGAAGAATGGCATATTTGTTTTCCTTAGCAATGACTATAAAGATGCTATAAAATGGGCTAAGTGGGTTGGTTTTGTAAAGGCGGGACAATCAAAATGGCTTTATAGGGGAGACAGAACCGCGTATATCTACTACAAAAAAATCGCTTAATTAAATCATGCAGTCTTTTAAATCAAACTATTCAATATATCTCTGCGCCTCAGTAGCACAGCGGTAGTGCGATCGCCTTGTAAGCGATAGGTCGGGAGTTCAAATCTCCTCTGAGGCTTAAGCTTTTATATTGGCTTTTCGTTTTCGTAAATATGATGAAAAAGGCGGTTCTGTTGCTGTTCGTTTTTTTACTAGTTTTACCGGTCGTCTTTGCAGATATGGGCCCACACTTATACTTCAAAAACAATCTTATAGAATATTCTTTTTGGTTCCTGCTCGCGCTGGTCATCACATTGACCATGGAAACGTTCGTGACTTTTGAGTGTATTAACAAATGGAAAGGGAAATATCTGGAGAAAAAGGACCGAATCCTGTACACAGTCTTGCTTGCGAATCTTATTTCTCTCCCGATATTTTGGTTCGCATTTCCAATTAATACGCCGAACGGCTTCACTCAAATGGCAATTTCGGAAATCGCTATCATTTTCTTCGAAGCTATTTTCATCTATTATCTGAACAGGCAAACCTTCAAACTTAGCAATGCATTCTTACTTAGTGTCCTCAATAATGTGGCAAGTTTTGGTGCCGGACTCATTACTCTCTTTCTTTTCTTTACACTCCTTTTTGCCGTGATTCCCATAGTTGCTTTTGCATATTTCTTTTACAAGATGAGAAAGGAAAAAGCAGTAAGAGTCATATTTTTAGTCACCATAGCAGCCATAATCGTAATGGCACTGGTCGATATTACTTATACAAGACCGTATATTGGTTATTCTCCTTACTCCGACTGTAAAATGGAGGCATCTACCTGCAGGATGAAAATGACGACGGGTATCACTGGCGCAGTCTGTTTAGAAGATTGTATAACTGCCTGCCAAGATCACTGGGGAGAAGACGTGGTTGTTATTGGAGTTATAGTTGATGAAAATACCTGCAACTGGCAAGGACCTCTTGGAGCTGCTACCGCCTGCAGTTACTGCGCAAGAGGTACCACTTCTGGCTGGTAAACGATGTGCTTTAGTCTATTTCTGGTCAAACGTTCAGTTTTAGGCTGTTTTTCTGCTCTTTTGTTCAAAACTATCGGCAATTAGCGATAGATTTAAAAATAAAGTTGGTGTAACTACTTATTGGTGATACCGATGATAGGAGACGGAGGACATGGAAAATGCTGTGTTGAGAAGAGCGATTGTAATAGTATGAAACACGGCGGCTATTTCCACAAGGCATATGCGTTGATTGGTGACCCGGACAGCCTGCAGATGGGCGGGGGCGGGGAAGGATCATCTACCTATTAGTTTTTTAAATCGTCTTTTCTAATAGGGTTCGACATACTAGTGATAACATGGAACTACTTTGGAACAAGCCAGATTGCGATAAGTGCAGGCATTATGGCGGGACAGTCAAATCATTTCCTATGGGCAGCAAGAATCTCGAGGTCAGGTGCCATGCCCGACGCCAGCGAATCGCCTATAACGACTATTTCAAGGAACAGAACAACTGCATGCTGTTTAATAAGAAATGACGTCTTCTTTTTAAACCGAGATTGACATAATAGATAGGCTGTTTTTGGAGGGAATATGATGATTAGGATATACAAGATAGAAGCCAAAGCGCTTGCCCAGGTCAAGAAGACGCTGGAGGAACAGGAGCGAGTCGAGGTTACTGGCGATGAGAAGAAGATTGTCAGGAACGAGTTCATCAGGGCCGGCTACACTCTCCGCGACGCTAAATCGATGGGCTTCACCGAGAATTGCTCTTATCTATATCTTAGGAACGAGGAGGATGACTTCTTCAAGAGGAACGAGCCCAAAATTCTTATCGAGGGCGTGAAGAAGCTCGACGGCCAGGAGTTCGAGAAGGTCAAGCACGGAGTGGAGAAAGAGGCGGAGGACGCGGCGATAGGCGTTGGCGCGGTCTTCGGCCAGTTTTGAGGGCTCGTAGGCTAGTCTGGTAGGCTCCTAGCTTCGGGCGACACATGTCAGAAAAAGCTAGAGACCTGAGTTCAAATCTCAGCGAGCCCATCTTATTTTTTCTTCTTTTTCGGCTTTCTCATTTCTTTCTGGTAATCGAAATAAGAAAAGGCAATGAGATACGCCGCACTGACCAAGACCGGCAATATTACAAACCATATGGCGTAACCCTCAAAGAAAAGGCCGAAAACTGCAATCAGGGCGGACAGCTTGAACGCCTTGCCGCCCAGTCTATGCGTCCTGTTCCAGACGTTTTCATTCATTATGGTCCATGGCGTCCTAATCCCTATAAACCAATTCCTCTTGGCGTTCTCGACCAGGATGCCGCAGTAATAGAACAGGCCGACGAACGCAGGCACTAAAGCCAACACCATATCGAACATGACGCCAGAGTTCCATATCATCGTCAGACAGAACACGTATAGCATGAATAGAAGAATTAAAATCACAAAGATATCGAAGGTCTTCCTGAACTTGGCTATGTTCTCTTTCAGCGGGTCCATCTTAGGTATCGCCAAAAACAGCAGGAGAAGGAAAACAGAGATGGCTGGCATGAGGAACATTCCCCAGCCTTTGTCCACATAGCCGTCTACCTGGCCTTGGGCGTTCCAATGACTGGCCAGCCTATCGGGCATCATCGGATACAGGTATATGGCCATGGCTAAAGACAATAATACCATCCCAAGCGCAACCAGCTCCGCCGTTCTCATGACGTCTATAACGAAATAGCGGTTAATAAATGTATGATTTAAATAAGGGCGCATTTCAAATATTAGTCAAACCCGCCTTAGCTCAACGGCAGAGCACACGGCTGTAGTCGGAAAGGCGCTATACGCGTCGATAGGAACCGTGGGGTTGTGAGTTCAAATCTCACAGGCGGGAGTGTGATGGCATGGGCGTAATAAGAAATATACGTGGAAGGAGGATTCAGCGTCTCGAAAAAAAGAAAGGCATAGTAGAGGAGCGGCTCAATGAGGTGCGTGCGCTCGATGAGGCCAGCGCAATGTTTGAAAAACCAGATGCCGAGGTCAGCAAAAAAATGCAAAAAGTGAGGCTAGACAGGCAACTTGGCGATTTGGATGACATCGAAAAGCTGGTGCTGTGGGATAAGAGGATAAAAGAATTAAAGGCGAAGCAACAAAAGTAATGTGGATTCAACATATTAAAAGCTCTCGTAGTCTAGTGGCCTAGGATCCAGGCCTGTCGAGTCTGGGACCCGGGTTCAAATCCCGGCGGGGGCGCTTATTCATTAGCAATTGGTGAGCGAATGAAGCGCAAAAAAGCATTGAGAAAAGCTAAAGAGTTTCTAACTTGGCGAGAAGACTTTATCGGAAAAAGAGTGACTAATTGGACCTGGATTTTATTTTTGGCTATATTTGCTTACATTTTTATTATTTTTGCGGCCCCTCAATTTGCATACGCTACAATCCTAGTTATATTGGTGCTGATGTTTATTGGATTGTACTTTACCTACTTCAAGTAACATATAATCGCTACCCTTCGCCGCATAGAAAGCTTTTTATACATGAAGACGGAAAACTATGTACTCGTCTAGTTTTTGTTATTGGAAAAGCTAGCTTTGAGTGTCCTCCAGACTTGAAGCGGTGAGATTTTGGCGTTAGAGCTAAAGAAAATCCTGGAACACGAGATGGTTCCAAAACACGAAATTCTGAGTAAGAAGGATTCAGTAGAGTTGCTGAAGAAATACGGGATTACTTCTGACAAGCTGCCGAAGATACTGGAGAACGATTCTGTGATCCAGGTCATAAAGGCGAAGAAAGGGGACATAGTCAAGATAACCAGGCGCAGCCATACCGCCGGAGAGGCCGTCTATTACCGTTTTGTGGTGTGATATTATGTATTACTGGGAAGTAGTCGAGTCATTCTTCAAGGAAAGCCCGCTTGTGAAGCAGCATCTGGACTCCTATAACGAGTTCGTCAACAACAAGATACACAAAGTTATTGAAGAGCTCAAGACAGTGGAGACTAACAAGGAAGGCTGCGTGATAAAGCTGCACAAGATACGGCTGGAAACGCCTTTTGTCACTGAGGCTGATGGTTCTAAAAGACCCGTATTGCCTATGGAAGCGAGACTAAGAAACAGGACATACGCCTCGCCAGTCTATCTCGAGATGTCCATGCTGGATGATGGCGTGGAGAAGGACAGGGATGAGGTCTATATAGGCGATTTGCCAGTCATGCTGTGTTCTGACATATGCCATTTGAAAGGCCTTGGCCCGGAGGAGCTGATACAGAAGGGGGAAGACCCAAACGAGCAGGGCGGATATTTCATAATCAACGGGTCGGAGAAAGTGCTTGTGGCTATAGAGGATCTGGCCCCTAACAGGATGATAGTGACTAAGGAGACCAAGGGCGGAAAGCAGATGGTCGTCGGAAGAGTCTTTTCTCTGAAGGGCGGATTCAGGGCGAGAGTGACTGTGGAGAGGAACAACGAGGGCCTGATGTCCATCTCCTTCCCCACGTC